>Ga0182030_10020330_pt1 | contig 12532 bp, 10 predicted proteins | sample 812S3MmetaG_FD_121299 | JGI IMG/M metagenome (GOLD analysis project Ga0182030, IMG submission 121299) | Permafrost microbial communities from Stordalen Mire, Sweden - 812S3M metaG (Illumina Assembly) | ecosystem: Environmental > Terrestrial > Soil > Wetlands > Permafrost | place: Sweden... | reverse complement strand
TGTAATTGCCCTGCGGGTCATACGGGCCGAGATGCCGAACAACCAGATGAACCCAACAGCCCAAAGTTTTGCAATCTGCCACCAGAAAAGCGTGATCGTTTAGGCTCACATTGTCGCGCTCCGAGTGGATTAGCTCCGTGAAGAGACGTGGCAAGGTAAACGTCATTTTGCCATCGCTCCATCCGGTGACCTTCCAGTGGTCTTCGAGTCTCCATGTCAGCGTGCGTCCAATTGGCAGGCCAGCGCCCATTGGTCGCCGCATCCCTTTCGTGTATTCCTCTCGCGTCGTTCCGGGAAAATACAAGGCATCGCGGAATTTGTCACCTGCTTCGTTCCTGTTATCCAACTCGTCTGTGTCTTTATCCCTGTACTTGAGCATAAGCTGCATGAGGTATGGGTCGCGGGCGTCAAGGCGGCGATAGGTGCGGCAGGTGATAAGCACGTAATCACCGGGATCGCCTACGAACTTATCAGCGCGGGCGGCTTCCATTGCCTCTGCCACGTGAACTATGGTTCGCTGGAAACTTGTGTTCGCTCCCTGATTTCGCTTTGCCAGTGAGTTGGCTGCATGCGGGCCGCCAGAGCCGATGACGGAATACTCCTTCATTTCCGGTGGCTCATTAAATTGCGTCTCTAGCAAAACCAGCGAACCGCCAACAAAGCCGCCGACAGTAAGCTGCATCGGTAGCTGAAACCTCCGCACTAGTCGCTGTGCTCTGCGGAATAGCAGCGAACCTTTATCGAGATTTTTCCATGCCGACAACCTCATCCCTAATTGGTTGACCAGCTCATAATCGAGGCGATCCAGCAGCTCATTGATCTGCGCCTCTTTTACCGCATTGCGAACGTGATCATGGCGAATGATGGGCAGTCCTACCAGTTTGTCTACTTCAGCAACTAGATGGGACATCACCGATTGGCAAACAGGAACCGTGCCCGCAATGTTTGCAGCGAGCAGATGATGGGGAAAAAATCATACTGCTTGCCGATGAGCGTGTCAGAATACCGAGGGTCGTCGTAGCTTCCCTTAGTATCTGCTGCCATCATGACAGTAGTTCCAGAGTCGGATGCCGCGCCGATCCCTATGGTCATGTCGCCAGCCTTCCACCGATAGACTGGGCGCGTCCGGCTCTCATCGGAGCTCAACTACTGTGGTTTGATAAGGAATGCAGGAAGCCCTTTCCTTCTTTGGACACGGGCCCTAGGGAGCAACTTTCAACCCCTGTGCTGTTTCTGTCACGTAAATAATCTTGTACAACAAACATGCATAGCAAGGCGAGTGCCAGTGCAAGCCTGCCCACACCGTTCACGGCAGCAATCCTCGCCATTGGTTTCTTCGTTTAAGGAACTACGGGTGTGGATTGGCGAGGCGGTTGATTCGGCGCTGTGGCCGTTGCCGATTATGATCGATGATCACTTTTCCGACGATTACGACGAGCACGATGTTTACGAAAAAGGGTCTGGAGTTTTCAGTATAATAGCGGAACCTGAGCCGGTCTTCGTCCCCGGAGGTTCTGCCATGTACATTCTGGTTCCCTGGAAGCCAGTCGTTCTCGTGTGGGGATTGCTGAGTGGCATGATACTGGTTAGTTTCGTTGCATCTTCGGTGCTTCAAGGGAAGGACCCCTTCGCGCCAGGTGCGATTATCAAGCAGCCCCCGTCCATGAAAACGGGCGTTGCGCAAACTGGGCAATCTAAGCACTCCCACAAAGCGGCTCCCACTCCGAGTCACTGACCTCGGAGATCGCTTTCCGCTGATTTGTTTGCATAGCTTTTTCGGTCATGTCCTCGCGTGGTTTGCCTTGCCCAATATTTTCTCCAGCTTTTGCTTCAGCGTGACCTCTGCGGGAGAGCGTCCTTGGCGTCCGAGCCATGAGACAAAGTCCTTCATTTTGACTTCGTGCTTTACGGGCGGTTGCTGGACAACAACAGTCACCGTGGTGAAGCCCTGATTGATCTCTCCTACCCAGTTGTCCTTCTGCAAGGCCGCAAGACCGGTAGCGATCGCTTCATAGAGTGTCTCGGCTGTGACCTCTACGGAGTGCTTAACGTCGACTCGTGTGGGATGGGTCAGTTATCACTTACGCCATCGGTGTGCATTTTGAGGATCAGGACTACGTGAGAGGGGGTGCTTGGAACACAGTACAGGACGGCTGTGTGCACATTCGTTATTGAGACCGAACGCCTTGATCTCGTAATCTCTGATCATGCTTGTCCTTGGACATTTTTTTTGCGGGCTCGGACTGTTATGAAACTGCAATCGCACATTCCGAGTTGGTGGTGGTCACGGTTGGGACTCCTGGCCGCTTCCTTGACCCGCACGCTCTGGATGCGGCCGAATCGCGCGAATTATCGAAGATCAAGCGCGAAGGCTTGCAATACTCGGCCGATAACGATCCGTTAAAGACACTCGCTACTGCTCTTAGCGCTCGATCAAACGTTGCAAGAACAGGCTGTCCGACGAGTAGCAGAACAGAGGAGAGCACTTTCAATGCCATGTCGGTCTGTCGATCTTCTCGCCCAGATAATGGTCCTCTTCCTGCTCGTGTTGTCCTGCATTCTGTGAGTGGCCCTGGGCTACGCTCCTCGCTTATCTACAAGCGGAGATTCGTATGCTTACGATCGAACCAAGTTAATACCAGCTCGAAAAGGCGATAATCACGATCATGCGTAGTCGCTATCAGAGGGTTCACTGATGTGTAAATTGCATATCTGCCCAGTAGAGTTTCGAGTCCCGCAGTTCCATACCTTGATCGCCGATATCCATTGCATGAGGATTGCTGACCGGGTCGCAATCACCGACGCACCGCTGATACTGTCCGCTTATTCTCACCCGGGCGTCTTGTTCAGCGCGGCCTTCAAGAGCCCAGTAAATCGTCCAATCCTTTCCGGGGGTTGTCCTCGCCTGTGTGCAGGTCGTTTGGGGCAAACAGGGGCCGGACCAGTATTCGGGGCTAACCGAACTGCAAAAGGCGGGTTGAGCTGGAGTAGTGCATCTGGCTTCGTGGTATTTGGCGTCTCTATGATAGGCGTGAACAATTGAACCGGCCAATTTACCGTTCTCCACCCTCATCGAGAGAGTCCAGGTTGTAAGTCCCTCAGTGTAACGCCAGTTTCCTTCAAATGCCGGAAGCGCCTCCAAAGCTTTACGTGCTTGCGCGGCTTCCTGCGCCTCTCTAGCTTCCGCCTGCCTTTGCTCTGCTGCTTTTTGGGCTGCGAGCGCCTCTTCCCTGGCAAGAGCATCTTTGATCCCTATCTTGACTATAATCTGTACAGGTTTCTCGACGGAGATTGTGTCTTGCCATGTCCCCTGGCCAGATAGAGCATGAGCATGAACTAAATGGTCACCGAGATCAACTCTGACCGGCTTCGGATGTCCGGGTAGAAGCGTTCCTAAATCGCGATCATCAATCATGACCTTACACGCTACGTCAGGTACTATCAGCAGAGACGCCACTGCTGGGGTTGCTTTCGTTGATTTGCCGGAAGAACTCGATGAATCAGTTTTCGGCTTTGGCTTCGGGGGAGGAACATCTTGAGCATAAAGCAGAATCACGAAAAGCGAAAAAACAACAAGCATTCCTGGGAGAACAACACAAACTCGTCTTACACTCATCTGAAGCCTCCACATCGACAAGCCTTACCCATTTTAGCGTCCTCGAAGTTTCGAGGTCGACAAGGTCCCCAAAATCGCCCCGCATTTTAGCACCGGAAGCGAAAACAAATCCTCCCCTCAATTACAGAAGTACCTAGCGGCGATGGGGCGCGACTCCTCATCCGGCGTACATGCTTGCTCGAACAGCTGCCGAGGCTGCTTCATGCGCGGCACTGGCAGCAGATTCCGCCTGAGCGGTTGCTTCCTCGGCGCCGTGCCGGGCCTGTGCCACCGCCTCCTCAATCTGGTGAACACAGTCCTCGGCTTGGTGGCGGAGATCCTCGATCACCCCGTGGAGTTGGGCTGACTCCTCTCGTAGGTGCGCGATTTCGTCGTGCAGGTGTTGAGATTCAGCACGCAGGCTATCTACTTCTTGGCGATATTGCTGCACCTGTTGCAGTTCCGAATTCGCCTCGTTTTCGTGCTGCTGCGCCGTCTGTGCGGCGGCCTGCGCTTCGCTCTCGTGCGAATGCGCCGCCTGTGAAGCAGCTTGAGCTTCGGACTCGTGTTGGTGAGTGGCCTGTGCGGAAGCTTGAGCTTCAGACTCATGCTGGTGAGCTGCCTGTGAAGATGCCTGGGCTTCCGTCTCGTGCTGGTGCGACTGCTGGGCGGCGCTCTGGGCCTCCGTCTCGTGCTGGTGTGATTGTTGGGCGGCGCTCTGGGCTTCCGTCTCGTGCTGGTGCGATTGCTGGGCGGCGCTCTGGGCTTCCGTCTCGTGCTGGTGCGACTGCTGGGCGGCGCTCTGGGCTTCCGTCTCGTGCTGGTGCGACTGCTGGGCGGCGCTCTGGGCTTCCGTCTCGTGCTGGTGCGACTGCTGGGCCGCGGTCTGGGCTTCCGTCTCATGCTGATGCGAAGTCTGGGCAGCGGTCTGGGCTTCCGTCTCGTGCTGATGCGAGGTTTGGGCGGCAGTCTGCGCTTCCGTCTCGTGCTGGTGCGACGTTTGGGCGGCAGTCTGCGCTTCCGTCTCGTGCTGATGCGAGGTTTGGGCGGCAGTCTGCGCTTCCGTCTCATGCTGGTGCGAGGTTTGGGCGGCAGTCTGCGCTTCCGTCTCGTGCTGATGTGATTGCTGAGCCGCCTGTTGCGCCTCCCCATCGTGTTGGGCTGCAGATGTTGCATGCTGTTGCGCTTCTGCGGCGGATTCCGCTGCGCTGTGCCCGCTAAAATCTCCGGTCATGGCTGACTCCTGGAAATGACTTCCATCGCGCGAATGACTAGCACCAAGATCTTGATTCCCGATTGAAAAGATTGGATCCGTTCCGTGCGAACTGCTGTGGCTCTGCCCATTTGGATCATCCACGGAACCTGACATATGCCGTAGCTGCGCTTCTAATGCACCCTTCTTTTCCTGTAGACGCTGTATAAGGCCGTCATCAAACCGTACCCAGTGATCTCTTCTAGCATCGCTATCATGGATCTGGTCGCCGATTTGCGAGAGATGATCCAGACCCTTGCTGACCTCCGCACCGCCGTGAATCACTCCTCCAGCCGCGGAGACCCCATTGCCCAACCCCAAATCTCCGCCCGCTTTGAACGCGCTACCAACCGCGCCGGCTACGTCACCATTATGCAAATCCTGCGCAAGATGAGCACCGTCCGAGAAGGAGTTGGCAAGCGGCGTTGCGGATTCGCTAACACCCAGCACATGTACATTTGCTTCCACGGTTCCGGCGATTCCGTCCGTGCCGCTGACGAACCTATCGCCTGGGTCTTTATTGACAAAACTGGTTACCGCGCCTTCCAGACCGTCCGTGGCACTCTTTGCAAACTTGGTTTCCGGCGCGACCCACGCGATGACCTCTTTCGCCATGCCGGTGACGCCATGGACGATCTCAGCACCGGCACCGGTTGCTGACACTTCCAGGTTGGCAACACCTTCATCTCTAAACGATGCCTGAGCTTGCTTAGATTGCGAGATTTCTTTAATCGCTAGGTCGAGACGTACGATCTGCCCTTGTAGATCTGAGGAAGTCAGGTTGGGCACTACCGCATCGTCGCTCATGAAGTTCGGCCTCGGCCTAGCCGTCTCTATCTGTTCCACAAGGGCGTTGCGTCTGATGCGGGATGGAATTTGTGGACGATGAAGCCACCCCAACAGAAACCCAAGTGCTTGATAGTAAAAAGCCTTTTGTAGGCAGTTGTCAATAGGAGGTTAGGGCCAGGAGTAATTTCTTGAATAAATGGGCTCAGAGCGTTGCATTTCAAGAAGTGTCCTAAAATTCGCAGGTGCTAGAGATTATTGATGAACGTAGATCGAACGAGGTTCCTCTGTGCCGTTAAGTGTCCAAGCCCTGATTCATCCTCGCTTCCGAAAACCTGGTTCAACTCCACACCGGTGTTGGCATCGTATGCCTGAACGGCCACCGTTCCATCTTCACGGGTTTCTACGGTAACCTCAATCGGATAATTAATTCGGGGCGACGGCAGAGGACCAACGGTGAGCTGACCCAGTGAAGTCAACTCTTCGGACTGATCCCGGTACTGGACAAGATCGAGAACGATTCTCTCCTGTCCCGGCCTGCTGGTGTAATACACTTTCTTGACCCGTACTGGTAGAGGCAGATTTTTCTTGATAAGAGTATCGACAGCTACGCGCCCATTGTCCGGGTTTATGGTTCGAACACCAACACAGTGTCCGGTAACTCCGCGGAACTCTGCCGGCAGTCCATACAACTTGGCCTCGCCTGCCAGTTGGCTCGCATGCATGGCCGCCCCATAGGCCACGGCCTTGCTTGGCTCGTGATAAAGCACTCTTTGGCCTGGGAAACCGTATATCCGCTTCAGTCGCTCCTGGACAGCAGGCACCATAGAAGTGCCCCCTACGAGTAGCAGTGCGTTAACGTCTTCTGCGCGGAGACCTGCATCCTGCATGCAGCGAAGTGTCTCCGATTCAGCCTGGTCGAGGTAGTTACTGATTGCGGCTTCAAATTCGGATCGAGTAATTTCAATGTCCACCGCTTCGCCTCCGAGTAGAACGGCCCGACGGACCCGTGTCTTACCTGGAGAACAAAGTTCGATCTTGAGGTCCTCCGAAACACGTCGAAGTTGGAGCAGCACTCTGGCGTTAAGGCTCAATGGCGCGCCAAGCGCCCTCTCGAACTGAGCGAGGATCATTGCGGCTATGGCCTCGTCAAACTCCTTTCCGCCTAGCTCCGTGCGCCCAGCTTTAGCCAGTACATAAATGCCCTTGCTGTCCATACTCAATGCGGTTGCGTCGAATGTACCACCGCCGAAATCGTAGACCATTAGGACTTGGTCATAACTAGCATTCACAACCCCGTAATGCAGAGCTGCCGCCACTGGCTCTTCGACAAGCCCCAACATCGGTATGTCCGCCAGCATTGCCGAAGCGATGACCGCCTTTCGCTGCGGATCATTGAAGTGAGCAGGAACCGTTACTACGGCACTCTCGACTTCAGAAGATGTAAAGTTCTCTGCGTCAAACTTAAGTTTCTTAAGGACTAATCCAGCAATTGCCTCGGGGTACCAAGGTGTCCCCTGTGGATCGAAATAGATCGGCGTATTCTCGCCAAAATGGCGCTTAAAAAACCGGATCACTTTCAGGTCTGGTTTTTGCTCAAGTAGGGTTTCGACCATGAGTCCGACGAATGCAGAGTTGCCAGCAATGTGAACTGCAGACGGAGTATGGACCGTGTCTGCATCGGAATAATCCGGCATCAAGATCGGTCTCCCATCCGACTCCATCTTGGCGATGAGAGAGTAAGTAGTTCCTAGGTCTATGCCGACCTTCACGAAGCAACACCGCGTGACGGCACCTTCAATGAAGTCAGTAAAAGCTGACGAAACTCGCCGCGCATCTGGGCGATTGCATTTGAGATGGCATCCTTGTTTTTTAAGAGAGGCATCAGCCTCCGCTCAGATGTGTCCAGCCCTTGCATTTGCCGCTGAACCCTCTGCCTTTCTTCCGCCGTCTCGGAAGTCGCACGGGCGAAGTGCTCCCGAATTCGATTCTCCATCGCAATGATACAGTCTTGTTGCTGCTCGGCTAAATACTGATCGAGTAGTGCCGTCCAGGCTCGCTGCACCTCAGTCAACATGCGGCGCGTTTCAACTCGGATCATCTCTTTTGCTTTTTCGAGTTCGCGTTCATGGCCCTCGATCCGCTCCCGCTTAACTGTTCGGGCAACCACCAAGCTACCAATACCGAGCAACAAAATCGACGTCGGAATCATAAATTCCGGATTCGAACGCCAACGACTAAATCCTATTGCTGACATAATCATGAATAATACTGTCAGATAGCGTCGAGCAGACATGAAGTATTCAAAGAAGCCCTTCTTCGGAAGTTCTCCCTTGTAGTGACGCTGGAAGATAATCTGACCCTCCAGAATCCGAAGCGCTTTTTGATCGTCCAAAACGCGGAACTGCCACGATATCGCTGGCACGTTGACCTCAGACATCAACTGGTCTAGTTCGCGATGAACAATGCCGAAGAAGTCCTTGGTTGCAATCATGTCGCTCGTGCAATAGCGAAAGAGTTGGTCGTGCAGTATTCTGAGAACCTCCTCCTCTGCTTTCGGAGGCAAACTGATTATTGTCGAAGTACTCGTAGTTGCACGCTCAAGATCGCTCAAGCCAGCTAACCACTCTTCGAGTCCTTGGGCTATGGGGCCGTTCTGTGGCGCAACAAAAGTTTGCATACGCACGTTGGCTCCCTGCAAGAATTCATTGAAATGACGCTGTAGCCGACTGCGGATATCGGACATCAACTCCGTTGCACTGCTCGTGCCAGGTCTCTGCTGGAACTTCGTCGCCTTCTGCTGCGCTAGAGCGCGTTTGGCTTTTAGCCCTCGAAGCTCTCCCTCCAATGCCATACCGAATACATTTGCCTGCGAATCCAGGGCATTCGCCAGAGAATGCGCCATCAGAAGTTCCGTACAACCACTCCATGGAGACGCCGACCATCGCTTTCGAATGCTTGTCGCAGAGAGTGTGTCTATATCCATGATCTCCATGTACCAAGCTGCCGCTTGCACTTCCGTCGCAAAATTGGTTTTCCACGATGCAGCCGGACGACACGCGAACATAACGACCGGACGGTCGCTGCTAGCACGCAACATGGCGCTGCGGGTGCTCGCGTCGGGTTCTTCGTCTCCGTCAGCTGCGATGATCAGTATGGGCGGACGGGGCGTTCCGGATCGATACACAGGAGGTTCCTTTGCATCCCATATCCTGATTTTCACTGGAAACGCCTTATTCAGATCAGTAATCTCTCGGGACAACAATGCGACAGATCCGTTTCCGCCTCCTTCCGAGTTCCGTTCCACCTCGCTCCTAAGCCTGTCGTTCAGTTCCTCGCCACTCTTGGAAGTTATGGCCACGTCGACTTCAAGTCCGCTCTCCTGGCAAAGGTTTTGCAAGACCTCAAGATTGCCTTTCAGATTTTGGGCCTGAGAAAGTGTACCGGCTTCATTCGAGAATCGGGCCAAATCATTCACAAAACCCCGCACAGTTGGTAGGGCGGTCGTGACGGTGACCCGAGGCGATGGAGACATGGAGAAAGCCTTACGCGGAGATGTAGGGCCTTAGATTATGCCACGGTTCAGCAAACAGCAAGCAATCTGGGGGCCTACTTGAGGCGACCCTCGGCGCGGCACCGTGCTATAAACTAAATGCTCCAATTGGGGGCGTTTCGGTGCATCCTGCACGAACATGACAAAAGAAGAAGCAGCTGCGATTTTAGGCATTTTACCGACGAGTACCATCGACGAAGTCCGACGCCGTTACCAGGAGTTGCACTCGGACTACCAGATCCGTTTAACCAACGCACCAACGCCCACGCTCCGCAAAGCGTATCAAAAGAACCTGCAAGAACTGAGAGAAGCTAGCGAAGTTTTACATCCAGGGTTGGAGTTGACTACAGCGAGTGACTTGCCAACATCCCAGCCGGTGACTACTGGATCGGCGACTGCGTCCAAGAAGACGACAGATACCCGCACGACACAGCAACCACGTCCACTCGACAAAGTACGCGAGCCGGGACTCCCTCGATCGGCATTCGTTGGCTTCCTGCTGGCTGCCACGTTCGCGGCCGTTGCGAGCTTATTCTTCTTGAAATGGACCAAGCTTGTGGAGTTGCAGCAAGCCTTAGGTGGTTCAGTTGACGATCAGATCCAAAATCTCGACCGGCTCAAAGCGGACAAGGTGGAGTCTGGTAATCTCAGGCAGTCTCTAAATCTCCTGCAAAATGGGCGATTTGCCGTGTGTAATCAGACTTCCGATAAAGTTACGATTGATTCGCTGACTGTCACGTACCGTGACCAGAACCGGTACCGAACCTTCAATACCGCATTTCATGACTATGCGACATGGGAGGTTCCTGCAGGTGCGAGATTAAAGCTTGCCCTACGGCGGGGGGAGGACGTCGTATGGGACGGATCGGTCCTCTCTTATTCCATGAACTTGACATACAAAGGGAACGATTACCTGGTCGCAGGAGCTTGGAATGAGGTTCAGGACGACTGTATCGCTCTGAATTTTAAATGACAGGAACTGGCTTCGCTGAGCGTAAGCTTGTGCCGAAATGAGGCGACTCCGCATTAGCATCCAAAGCAGCCAAAACAGTAAGGCCGGAAGTAACCCACTTCCTCGGGTCAGTCCCGAAAAACGCGCAAGCGTGCATGAAAAGGTAAGCAGATTTCTGACTCAGGCAGAGGCATTCTGCGATTACAGAGCTCTCGCCACCTCGATTGCTGTTTCGAGTTGGGTATCTCGTCCTTGCTTCAATGCTTCTCGCGAGAGTTCGACAGAAAACTTCGGCACGATGCCATTGTTCTCAAGCGTCCGTCCCTGCCACGTTAGGTACCCGGCAACCGGTAGGCCAAGAATGTATCCGTGGCCAACCTTGTATGCGCTCCCACTGAGTAGACGGCCGGGTGTTTTCGTTCCCACGATGGTGGCCAGATTATTTTCCTCTGCGAAAGCTGAGACCATTTCCCCGGCGCTCGCGGTGTGCTCGTTTACCATCAGCACGACTCGACCGTGGAATCGTCGCTGGCCGAGTCCTTCGGTGACCACAAGGATAGACTTTTCAACGAAAGCATACCGGGCCGCTAACCATATGAGAGTCGCCTTGTGGGACGGAATCCGTCCGAATCGGGTGAGTTCTTCTCGGCGATAACCGCGCTCGCGACGTTTCCGCGTGAGACTGTAGCCAACCTCAAGTTTTCCGGGTGTCAAATAGCTCATCACGCGTAGCCCGCCGATCCCTCCGCCAGTGTTTCCTCGAAGGTCCACGATGAGCCGGTTACAGCCGTCCAGAGAGTCAATGGCACGATCAATATCTTTGGCAACGTCAATCCCAATCACGCCAGGGAACATGGCGACTTTGAGGAGGCCAATTTCATCGCTCAACCTTTCAGCGTGGACGGCTTCGGGCGCGGTGACTGGATGCGTCTTTGACTTGGGCACGGGCAGTTGGACTTTAACTGTCTGTTGTCCTCCGTGCAACTTCTCTATCAGCAGGCTCGCCGATTCTCCGACCGAAAACGTCAGATCATCCGGAGGTCGAATGTCCCGCTCACCGTTGCCGAGCAACAAATCTCCAGGCCGTATCCCCGCAGAATAGGCTGGGCCTCCTTGGTGCACATCCTGAAACATCCAGCGTTCACTCCCGTTCGCTGCGATCCGCTGCATGGTTGCATTGATGGCGTGCCGAGCCGGGATGTTTCGCATTCCGGCATGTCGGAAGCCCGTATGGCTAGTTTTAAGCTCAGCCACGAGACCCTGGACTTCCTTCTCGAATGTCTCCAGTTCCGCGGAAGCGAGAATTTGGTCCCGACGGTTCTTAGCCAGAGCGTTCCAATCCACTCCATTCATAGAAGGATTGAAGTGCTTGGTTTCCACCAGGCGACAGACTTTGTCGAAAATCTTTGTGCGCTCTTCGAGAGTCAAGTTCATTACTGTCTAATCCCAACTGGTGTGGAAGCCTCTCCAACGGCGATGAACGCCGCCCAATAAAATGGGCTCACCTGCCCACCGTACTTCGCTAACAGGTCTAGCTTCGCGCCCCGGAGTGCAGAGGCGGTATCCTCGCCTTGGCCCAGTCGCTGGTAGAAGCGATCCATTAGTGCACTTGCGAACGTGTCGTCCGCGCTCCACAAGCTCGCAACTACCGATTTCGAACCCGCCACCAAGAACGCTTCCACTAGACTGCTAACGCCTTCTTGTCCCTGTAGTTTACCTACACCTGTGTCGCAAGCGGATAGCGTAGTCAGTTCAGCATTCAGTCGTAATCTGATGATCTCCCGTACTTGAAGCAATCCATCGTCACCGGATTTTGGGTCTGTCCCCAACACCAGAGCCGAGCGCTCCGGATATTGCATATCTGCGAACCCGTGGACCGCCAGGTGCAACACGCGAAACTGGTCAAGTGGCTCCTTCTTGAAGGCAGTTTCCGTGGCGTCCTTACCCAGCAAGATTACCGCATTCGGTCCGACAATTTTACCGATTTCCTCGACCTCTTCCCGAGTTTGAGGAAGATCTTGAAGCCGCATCCCGGATAGGTCTGCCATGCCACGAAGAACCCGTCCGCGGATGGTGTCTAAAGGCGGAATTCTCCTACCCGCTCCGCCTTGATTCTCGTAAGCCACATCACCTACACCGAGAAACGGACTCGCCGCGCTTTCGTTCTTCCTTGCTCTACGCAAGACATCAAGGATGGTTCCGGAAGGCACGTAGCTTATGACGCGAGACTTCAACAGATACTCGCCCTGGTCGTCGCGCAGTGCTTCAAATGGAAGCAGGTTCAAGGCCCCGTCCGGCGCAATGATGAGTCTTGCTGCTGTCTTCGCTTCGGGGATCGGTTCCAGGAGTGCCCGGAAAAGGCGTTTCGAGGTTTCTACCCCCGCACCCTTTGCG
>Ga0182030_10020328_pt1 | contig 12533 bp, 9 predicted proteins | sample 812S3MmetaG_FD_121299 | JGI IMG/M metagenome (GOLD analysis project Ga0182030, IMG submission 121299) | Permafrost microbial communities from Stordalen Mire, Sweden - 812S3M metaG (Illumina Assembly) | ecosystem: Environmental > Terrestrial > Soil > Wetlands > Permafrost | place: Sweden... | reverse complement strand
GGTAAGCGTGTCGCCGTTGTTCAGGCTGGTCAGCGAGATCACCGGCGCCAGCGTGTCCAGCACGAACGTCCGCGTGAACGGATTGGTCACGTTGCCCGCGCGGTCCGTCGCGACGATGGAGATTGTGTGGGTGCCCTCGGCGCTGCCGTCCAGGCGGAACGTCGTCGTGTAATTGAAATTACCGTCGGCATCCAGGGTCAGGGCGGTGGGCGTCCCGCCGTCGATGCTGATCGTCGCTCCGGCCACGCCTGACAGGTTGTCGACGATCTGCCCGTCCAGCGTGATGTTCGTGGACGCCACCGCCGGTGTCGACATCGCGATCACCACTGGCGGCTCGGTGTCCGTGGTCTGGGCGAACCGCGCCAGCACCTGTTGGCCGACCAGCGTGCCGAGTTGCCATCCCGCCGTGATGGAGAACATGAAATGAATGCCGCCGTAGATACGGCTCATGCCGGCTTCGTTCGCGGCCTCATCGAAGCTCGTGAAGCTTCGGGTGACGCCCTTCAGGTACGGCACGCTGAACGAGAACGACACGTTGGTGCCGAAGATCGAATCCAGCACCGTGGCGCCCGCCGAACTGAGGGTGGCGTGGCCGGCGGCGTATTCCGGGAAGGCCGGGGTGATCAGCAACGGCGTCCAACCCGGATCCGAGATCGCCGCGGAATTGACCGCGCTCGCGTCCTGCACCGCCTGGATCGGCCGCCAGGTGCCATAAGTATACTTCACATCCCAGTCGGCGATGCACGCATCCGCCAGGGCGGTGTTCAGGATCGCGAACATGCGGACATTGGCCGACAGGCTCAGTCCCTGCTGCTGCGACACCGTTTGCGCGATGATGTTCCAGATGCCGGCCGGGGTGACGGTTCCGGTGCTGCCAGCCCAGAACAAGGCGATCTGCGTTTCGTCCGCGGTCCGGGTCGTGCTGTCCGAGGAGCCCAGGCTCTCCACCTGATTGAGGTCGGTGGCCCATTCGGCTGAGGTTAAGGCCGGCGGCGGCCCGATCTCCTGCACCAGGGCATCGGCGCTGCTGATCGCGAACGGCGTGACGCTGCCCCATTGCGGGTCGATCGCCGGCTGATCGATCGGCGCGGTTGGCGCCCATTGGCCGGGCAGCGAGCCGCCGTCATAGGCGACGAAATTCGCCGACCCGTCGGTGGAGCGGATCGCCACGATGGTGTCCGCGATGGTCTGGCCGACCATGAGGCCGGTGGTCAGCGCCTGGCCCGCCGGGATCCCCTGCAATGAGATCGCCAGGGCCGCGTCGTAGGTCGACTTCAGCGCCGGGAACAGATCGAGCAGAACCTCATAGGCGGTTTCCGCCAGCGCGGCCTGCTCCGACACCGGCCCGGTGACGGTCATCGAGACCATATAGGGCGCGGTACCCTCGATGTTGGCCAGCGTGTCGTATTGCGCGAGGCTGACGATCGCCAGCAGCCGGCTCGCGTCGGGCGGATACATCGCCAGCGTGGTGATCGTGTTCAACACGACCTGGTTCCACTGCATCGACACGTCGGTGCTGGTGGCGCCCTGACGGGTCACCGTGACCTGCGCCTGCGTCGATAAGCCCAGACCGTTGGTCGCCTGGACGGTGAAGGCGTTACTGCCCTCGGACACCGGCACATTGGCGAACTGGAACACGCCGTCCGGCCCGGCCAGGGTTTGCATGCCGGATACGCCCACCAGCGCGACCGTCGCGCCCGGCGTGGTCGTGCCGCCCAACGCGACCAGCGCGTCCGACGTGATCTCACCGGAACCGCCCACGGCGGAGCTTTGCGCCAGGCCAAATCCCTGAACCGTCGGCGCCACCGTCTGCAGCGTGATGGTGACCGAGGTCTGGGTTTGGATCCCCAGTTGATCGGTCGCGATCAGGTTCAGCACGTAAAACCCATCGGGCAGCGTTCCGCCGTTGAGCGCCGTGAGTTCCGCCTGGCTCACCGTGAACGCCCCGTTGACGATCGTGCCGGTAATGTCGGTGTAGGACGCCGGTGACGCCGAGCCGAGGCCGGCCCGCAACGACACCAACGTGTTGGCCGCCGATATCGTCCCGGTGACGGTCGGATTGGCCGTCGTGCCGTTGGTCGCGGTGCCCGACGCGAATGAGGCGAGACCGGCCGTCAAAGCCGGCCCCACCGTCGCGTTATAGCCGCCGATCGAGCCGCCCGCCGTGGTCAGCACGCCGCCCGACCCGATGACCAGGTTGCCCGCGTTCAGCGACGTGCCCGCGCCCAGAGTCATGACCGCGGTGCCGGACCCGCCTAGTACAAGGGTACCGACGATATTCAGCGTGGTGCCTTTGCCGGTCAGGGTCACCTGACCGAGCGATCCGACCGCGTTGCCGAAGGTGGCGCCGCCGAGGGTGACCACGGCGCCGGACTGCATGCTGAGGATGCCGTTGCCCTGATCGCCGAACGTCGCCGCGCCGGAAACGGATAGTTTCGAGCCCGCGCCGGACACCGATATCGTGCCGCCGCCCAGACTCTCGGCGCCCACGTCCACGGTGTCGAGGACCACCGTGCCCTTGGCGTTCACCGACAATTGCGAGCCGCTGTCGTTGTTGCCGACGGTCAGCCCGCCGTTCACCTGCCACAACGATCCGGCGCCCGAAACGGTAACGGTCGAGCCGCCCGAACCGGACTGGTCGCCCAGAATGGACGCGCCGGAAGACAGCGTGGCGCCGCCGTTCAGGGTCAGCGTCGAGATCGTTGTTTCACCGATCGTCAGCGCGCCCGTGACGGCGGTCGATTTGGCGCCGATCGTCACCGCGGAACTCGCGTCGACGGTCAGGTCGCCCAGAAGCAGATTGGCGATCGTTCCATTCAGCGTCAGGCCGCCGTTCAGTTCCACCCCCGTGCCGGTCAGGGACGCGGCCGAGCCTTCGACGTCGATGTCGGAGAACAGGAACTGATTGTCGCCCCCGGTGGTGGTGATCGCGATGACGGAATTCGAGTCTGTTCCAGTGATGGTCAGCGCCGGCGCGGTCGCTTGCTCGGTGATCTGCCAGTGGCCGTTGCCGGTGATCGAAACGCCGACATTCGTCCCATCGGCGTCCTGCACCGTTCCGGGCTGCGTGTCGGAGGCCAGAACGGTGCCAATCGGCGGCGAGGTGTTGGTCGTCACGGTGACCGGCAACACCGCGTCCAGCAGCAGCCTGGTTTCGAACGTTTCGAACAGCAATGCCGTCGCCGGACTTTGCGTCGCGGCAGGCGGGCCATGACGTCGCTTCGCGCCGCGGCCGCGCTTCTTCGAGTGTTTATATTTCATTTGATTGGGTATGTCGGTCACGGCCTCTTCCCCCTCGCCGTAGCTTACGATTTCCGCCCCTTAGCATGGCTCACATGAGACGCTTCCCTCTCCCCCGGTCCGCTCGGTGGCAGAGGGCCGTCTTCTTCCGCGTCGGCCCCGATGGTTTCAACATTGCGTCACAGGATGCAACTTTGTTCCGCGATATGCAACGGATTGTTGATCAGGCGAATCGCACTTCGGATTTGCTTGCCCGTGACGAAAATGCGTGCCCGATTCGATTCGGGTCGATTCTGCCTCCTTGGGTGTCAAACGAAGTTTGGAGGCCATCCTGGATCGGTTCGCCGCCTGTTTCGAAGACCTGGACGACCCCGGGACCGGCAACGCCGCCCTGCGCGATTTCCATACCCTGCTGATCATCGCTCTATGTACGGTCCCGTGTGGCGGTCAGGGTTGCGTGGATATGGCATTGTTCGCGAAGGCCAAAGAGCCATTCCCGCGCGAGTTCGTCGATCTGAAGAACCGGGCGCCCAGCAACGATACTTTCAGCCGACTGTTCCGCCGCCTTCCGGCTTGCACCGGTGGGTCCACAGGTTCCCCCCGCGCGCCGCCGCGTCAGCCTTTGAATGAGCACTCCGCGCCGCGCGGGTCCCCCCTATCGACTACCGGCACAAGCCTCGCCCGAGGTGGGCGGTTCTGGACGCCGCCTGATAGGCCATCCGCACACCAAAAGGGGACATTCTAACCTGGGCCAACCAGGGGACATTTTAACTTTGCGTTGACAGGCAAAAAGTCGGCCTTGCACATGGTCAGTGCCTGGGGCCGCGAAGTGGGTATGGTGTTGGCGCGGATCGCCACGGACGCCAGATCCAACGAGATCACCGCGGTGCCGGAACTGCTGAAAATGTTGTTTTTGAAGAACACGATCGTGTCTGTTGACGCGCTGAACTGTCAGCGAGCCATCGCCCAACAGATCGTCGATCAGGGCGGCGATCATGCGCTGGCGCTGAAGCGCGATCAGGGCACGCTCCACGCGGATGTCCGCCTGTATCTGGACGATCCCGCGCGTGAGGCCGGGTGTCGATCTTCCTCACGCGCTTCAGCGCCGGAATAGCGAATTCAAGGCGATGACCCGATCCGCGCGGCCTGGCAGTTGTCTGGGTCGTCGATGACGAGGATGGCGAGTACGTCTCGGTGCCTTACCGTGTACCGCGCGCCGACATGACGCTGGCGGAGAGCGTCGCGGCGGAAACTACAGGCGCTCAAGGCCGAGGACCGGACCGAAACGCGCTGGTTCGAAGCCGCTTCACAGGTCCGCGCGGTCGAGGAGCGGGGCCGAACCGCGACCTCTCGGATGAAAGCCGAACGATCACGGCAGGCACGGCGTGCCGCGACGGCACAAGTCTCGGGTGACGATGTCACCGTCACCGGAACGGTTGCTGGACTTTCGTTGCCGTCGCCGCGAACGCCGATGCCGCCCGCGTTCATCGAGCCGTTCGGCGACGTCGAGGACCTGTGGATGACCCCGGGCGGCGATACCGCGCATCTGGACGAGGCCGTGCGTCCGGGCCTGCTGTTGCCTGACGAACGCCGAATCGCGACGATCGACCGGGATCGCTGGATTGGTTATGGACGCGCCCAGAACGCCATCAGCGAACTGGAGCGCATTCTTCGCTCGGAACGGCGCCAGCGACCGGACAACCTGCTCATCGTTGGTGCCAGCAACAACGGTAAGACAGCGATTGCCCGTCGTTTCATCGCGCGCATGTTGCCGCCGGAAGACCTCTGAGCCCAGATTTCCAGAATTCCGGTCACGATGATCCAGGCGCCCAATGGCCCGCGAATCCCACAACTCCTGTCCGCCATTCGCGCGGCTCTGGGACAACCGGCCGACCGCCGTGAAAGCACCGCGCAGCAGCGCCTGGAAATCTACCGGACCATGCTCGCCGTGGGCCTGCGCCTGTTATTGATCGATGACGTGCATAACATCCGTGGGTCCGGCGTGACTTCGATGCTTGTGGAGTTGCGGGAGATTGGGTCGGTCGTTGGGGATGGGTGGTTCGACGACAACGCACGACGTTATCTTCACGGGCATTTCGACTACTGTCTCGCGTCACCGATTCTGACGGGTCTTCACACCGGATTGCAGCCCGTGGTGGGAAGTTACAGCGCGAGCCACAACCCGTCATTTTGAACGACTCGCGCCACTACGACGATTTCGGCCATGAGGGCGCGGTGAATGTCGGCGGAGTCGCGTCCCTGTGAATCCCGTAAGCGGGATCTCACATTTGAGATAGAAGTACACCTCGGGGATGCGCGTCTCGCTGTCTGTCCTGGATCAGGCGGAGGCACGCGCTGAGTATCGCAACGTCCGCATCAGACAGCCCGTCAGCCGGCGCGGTGTTTGCGAGGCGGACCCAAAGGGATACTTCGTGTTCGCATGCGTCCAACCAGTCAGAACCTCGTGGATCAGCGCGTTTGGCACCAGGGCCGCGAGAAGGCGAGCGGAGGCCGGAACTTCGAAGTCGCGCGAATCGATGGCGGTGGCGATTTCCGCCAGCAGCTTGTCCTTGCTGCGCAGCACGTCGCACAAATGCAGCCACCGATACCGTCCGTGGACTTCCGCATCGAACACCGCGTCGAACTCCCGAAGTGTGTCGATGATCTCCAAAGTCAGTTGCGTGCGTAAACATTTCCAGCATTTCGAGCAGTTGATCCCGGCCGCCGCGGTTGGGTCAACGCAGATGTCCAGCGTGGTTCGGGTAAGCGGCGATGCAGCGACAATCGCGGTTTTTTCGAAGCGCGTGTACTCGCCACCGCTGCTCAGGCATTGCGTTGTCTCGGTCGATAACAGTGGCAGCAGGTAGGAATCGGCGTATCCGATATCGTCGGAAAATCCATGACAGGCATCGCTTTGATGCACCGTTGAGGAATAGAGGAAGCGTCCCGCCATGCTTTGGAACAACATCGCGACGGCGGTGTTCCTGATTGTGTGCGTAAGCTGGAAGTCCATGCCCAGGATGGCATCGAGGTTGGAATCGACCGCGATCAGCGGCAGACCCAACACATCGCGGGCGACGGGGTAGAGGCGAGCCAGGCGGTCGCGAAAGACCTGCGCGTCCTGATCTGTCTGGCCGTGCGAGCCGACGTTGTTGAACAGCAGGTGCGTCACTTTGGCACCGGTTGGCTGATCAATGATCGTGCAGAACGAGTCGATACCGGCGGAGAAGCCAGTCACCACGCCTTCCCCACCCCAGTCACGGGTTATCGGCTGGGGAGCTTCGATCGGAACCGCACGCGTCCCGGCCATGACCTTGCTGGCCAACGTCATCCAGGTGTCCGACAGATTGGTCAGCAGTTGCCGCGAAACGGGTCCCTGGACTTTGATGGGCAGGCCCAGGCGCATTGCGAGAGGCAGGATCGCCAGCAGGAACGCATCGCAGGTTTGCGACGCAAGGCCGCTCGCATAGCAGCGGTCACACGTGAACCAGAGTGTTTCAACTTTGCCGGATAGATCAATGCTCGCGGCGAGGCGAACCGAGCCCTGATGCTCCGACATCATCGGGGTATGAATCGCAATATGATTTTGCGCGGACACGATGCTTCCTTGCTGGCAGAGTACCCGCGAGGATATCGGCGACCACTTAACGAGCGATGAATGCCCCAATCCAAGTCGCCGGGGATACAGCGTCCCGCCAGCGGCGGAGAAACCGGAAGGCCCGATGCGGCTAACAGCAGGCCCATGCTTGCTTTCGAACCGACGCGAGGGACAGGAACGCAGTGCCTGAGCCGCGGGTCAATCGCCGGAAACCAGTGCCGCCAGTTGAGGCAGCACCGCCGGAATTTCCACCGTGACGGTTTTCCACACGACCTCATGATCGATGTCGGCATAAGCATGCACCAGTCGATTGCGCATGCCCACGATACTCGCCCACGGCGCCGAAGGTGTCGCCCGCCTTGTGTCCTGCGATACTCTCGACGCGGCCTCGCCAATAATCTGTATCGCCTGCACAACGGCGAACAGCAGCATCAGATCAGCGTCGAGGTCCGCGCGCGAGCGCCCGCCCTTGAACTCGACCGCCGCCCGCGCGGCCTCAATCATGTGACGAACGCGGGTGGTGTCCTCAGGCGGCAAACTGTGTCTCCGCCGTGCGCACGACATCGTCGCTGAAGTAGCGGCTGAGGTCGCCAGCGGTCCGCAGATCGACCCTGCGGCCATGCAGAAGCGCGGAAAGCTCGATTTCGATGTGAGCCATGGTCAGGAGGCCGGGGGTGGCCCCGGGCTCGAATTCCACAAGCAAGTCCACATCGCTGTCCGGGCGAGCAGTGCCCTTCAGCGTGGAACCAAACAATGACAGGCGCCGGATGCCGTGGTTTCGGCAAATTGAAGCCAGGGCATCGGCATCGGGAAAGATGTGAGCGGCCATACCCGGTCCTTTACCACAATGTGTTTCGGCTGGCTCCGGTCCCCGCCACGCTCAGCCGACACGAGACCATTCGAACGGGCTCGCTGACGGTCGCGTTGACCCAAAGTGTTTTGACAGCCATTATGACAACTGATAATCAGCAGTCAGCTAACCCGTTGATATTGGCGCGCCCTGCTGGACTCGAACCAGCGACCCACAGCTTAGAAGGCTGTTGCTCTATCCACCTGAGCTAAGGGCGCTCACCCGTGGCACCCGTCGTCGTTACGACACTTCCGCTCGGACGGCCACCCGGGGACCACCGTCATACCAGCCCCCCGTTTCGGACGTCCAAGACAAATGATCCGCCTACCCCCAACGCAGCCGAAATGCTCTCACTCCGGCCTCCCCGCCTCGACGACCGGTTCTCCTCATGTGACAGTGCCGCCGGACAACCGGCCATATTCTCCGGCGCGAGGGCACATGCACGTTCTGATCGTGGGCGGCGGCATTGGCGGGCTGGCGGCGGCCCTTTCGCTCCACGCGGCCGGCATTGGCGCCACCGTGTTCGAGCAAGTGCAAGAGCCCAGGGAACTGGGTGTCGGGATCAATACCCTGCCTCACGCGATCAAGGAACTCGCCAATCTGGGACTGCTGCCCGCGCTGGACCGCGCCGGGATCCGCACCCGCGAACTGATCTACGCCAATCGCTTCGGTCAGATGGTCTGGCGAGAGGCGCGCGGCCTCGACGCCGGCCTCGACACGCCACAATTCTCCATCCATCGCGGCAAGTTGCACACCGTGTTGCTCGACGCCGTAAGGGACCGTCTGGGCCACGACGCGATCAGGACCGGTTGCCGCCTTGTTGCGTTCGCCGAACGCGGCGACCAGATCGACGCCCGCTTCGAACAGCGCAACGGGGGAGAAACGATCACCGCCCATGGCGACGCGCTGGTGGGCGCCGACGGCATTCACTCCGTCACGCGGGGCGTCTTCTACCCGGCCGAGGGCGCCCCGGTCTGGAACGGCACCATGCTCTGGCGCGGCGCCGCCGACTGGCCGGTGTACGAGGACGGCCGCACCATGGTCATCGCCGGCGGCATGGCGGCGAAGTTCGTCTTCTACCCCATCCACTTCGACTCCGCCTCCCCGGCCCGCCGTCTCACCAACTGGGCTGTCATGGCGCGCACCGCCGATGCCTCCGGCACGCCGCCACGGCGCGAGGACTGGAACCGGCCGGGAGAATGGTCCGAAGTGGAGCCATTCGTGCGAGACCGGTTCCGCCTGGATTTCGTCGATCCACTGGCGCTGATCCGGGCGTCCGGGACGTTCTATGAGTATCCGCTGTGCGATCGCGATCCCCTGCCCCGCTGGTCGTTCGGCCGCGCCACGCTTCTGGGCGACGCCGCGCACCCGATGTATCCGGTCGGCTCCAACGGCGCGAGCCAGGCGGTGCTGGACGCGGTCGCCCTGGCCCGTCATCTGGCCACCGGCATGCCGGTGGCGGACGCATTGGCCGCCTATGACGCCGAACGCCGGCCGATGACGGCGGACATCGTGCTGAACAATCGCAAAGGCGGACCGGAGCGCGTTATCGACGTGATGGAGGAACGCGCGCCGAAGGGATTTACCAACGTGGACGCGATCGCATCGCACGCCGAGCGGGAGGCGATCGTGCGCGGCTACGCCGCGATGGCCGGGTTCGCGAAGGAGCAGGTGAACCGGCCGCGCGGCTGAACCCCGGGGTCAACCGGGCGGCGGCAGGAAATTCACCTCGTGCGCGGCGGCAAGACGCACCACCTCGCCGGGGTCCGGCACGTTGTCGATCGCCAGGAACAGATCCCACAGCCGGCGCGTTGGCGCGACCCAGAACAGGCAGGTAATGTTCGCCTGACTGTTGTTGAACAACCCATGCGGTATGCCGCGCGGCAGGCGGATCAGATCGCCGGCTTTCGCGCTGGAGGACTGCCCGTCCAGCAGCAGATCGAACTGGCCTTCCAGCATGTAGATGAACTCATCCTGGGTCAGATGAATGTGCGGCGGAACGAATGTCCCGGGCGGCAGCAGCGCGTGCCAGGAGAAGCTGTCTTCCGACACCTGTAACGGCTTGTAGGTCTGGCCGAGAATGTTCCAGGTCAGGCTGTCAACGCTTTCGCCCTTCAGCGTGACGCCAGGGAACATCTCGGGCAGGTTCGGCATGGCGGGCTCTCCTCACAAGGGGCGGTGGTTGGATCGGTCGGCCATCTTACAGAGATGACTCGATGTTCAAACAGGGGGCGGACCTGGACGGCTATGGCGGAGGCGGCTGAACCCCGGTCCGGAAGGCCCTTTTCCGGGCGTTCGTGGGATTTCACCTTTGAAGCCGCGGCCGCGCGCCGCTTTTCTGTTCCGGATGGCGGCCTTTTTCGCGGTGCCGACAATACTGATGACGACGGCGCCAGCCTACGAGAACCATGAAGATGATCTTCGTCGGCGGGACCATGGGTGACAGATTGCGTGAGCCGCCTCGCCGGCAAGTTCTTTGCCCGATCGAAACCCTGTGAAAGCGCGCCGGGCGGGTGTGGCTGCCGTGCGAGAACCGCAACTGGCGGTTTCGAGAATCTACCAATGACAACCGCCGTTACGCTGTTGTCTCGCCGACGTGCCGCGATGGAACTCATGCCGTTAGCCCAGGGTTTTTAAAGCGCGGCGGCGTTTTCATTGCTTATCCGTACGTATTATCGGGCGCCGCCGGGTTGCAATTATTACAACCGCGAGGCGATTGAAATTGATGGCGTTTGCTGATGTAATTGACGATGGTGGCCTTCGGGGAGGCCAGCGCAAGACACAATCCGCGCGGGGAACATGCCGAAATGATCCATCAATCACTCCGGCATGGCCTGGTGGCGCTTTGTCTGGCGCTCGCCCCGACCGGCGCCATCGCGCAACTTTGTGTCATCGGAAGTTACTCGGCGACGGGATCGGCGCCATGCGTGCTGGCCCCGGCCGGCAGTTACGTGCCGACCTCCGGCGCGACATCGGCGACACTGGCCGACCCGGGTTATTTCGTAGGCGCGGCTGGACAGGGCGCGGAGACGCCGGCGCCCGCCGGCAGTTACGCGTCAGGCACCGGCAATACATCGGCCACGCTGGCCAGCCCGGGTTATTATGTTTCGTCGCCCGCTCAGGCCGGTCAGACGCCTGCGCCCTCCGGCAGTTATGCGCCGGGCCCGGGCAACACGTTGCCCATGGAGGCCAGCCCGGGTTCCTTCGTCTCCTTGCCCGGTCAGGCGACCCAAACGCCGGCGCCGGCCGGCAGTTACGCGCCTGGCCTTGGCAATGTGTTGGCCACGCCGGCCAGCCCCGGTTATTTCGTTTCGTCGCCCGGTCAGACCCAGCAACAGCCCGCGCCAGCCGGCAGTTACGCGCCGGGCTCTGGAAACACAGCGGCGACGCTCGCCAGCCCCGGTTATTTCGTTTCGTTGCTCGGTCAGGCCAGCCAAACGCCCGCGCCAGCCGGCAGTTACGCGCCGGGCCCGGGCAACACGTTGCCCACTCAGGCCAGCCCGGGTTTCTTCGTCTCCTCGCCCGGTCAGGCGACCCAAACGCCGGCGCCGGCCGGCAGTTACGCGCCCGGCCTCGGCAATGCGTTGGCCACGCTGGCCAGCCCCGGTTATTTCGTCGCGTCGCCCGGTCAGAGCCAGCAGCAACCAGCCCCGGCCGGCAGCTACGCGCCGGGCCCTGGAAACACGGCGGCGACACTGGCCAGCCCCGGTCATTTCGTTGCGTCAGCCGGTCAGGCCAGCCAAACGCCCGCGCCAGCCGGCAGTTACGCGTCGGGCCCGGGCAACACGATGGCCACACTGGCCAGCCCAGGTTTCTTCGTCTCCTTGCCCGGTCAGGATATGCCGACTCCGGCCCCGCCCGGCAGCTACGCGCCTGGCATGGGCAATGTGTTGGCCACGCCGGCCAGCCCTGGGTATTTCGTCGCGTCGGTCGGAGAGGCCTCGGAGGAACCGGCGCCACCGGGCACCTACGTGCCGAATTCGGGAGCCTCCGCGTCTGACGCGTGCCCAGGCGGCGTGGGCGGATCGTTCTCGTATGGCGGAGCATCGGCGTGCCGCGCCGGCACGTTCACCGGCGCGGGGACCGTCTCGCCAGCGTTCTCATCCAACCCGGCACAGGGCGGCAATCTCGACTTCGGCACGATTTCGTCGAATGCGACAAAGACGCTGACGATCAACATCACGAATGATGTCACCGATCCGGGCAACCTCGCGGACCTCACGGACCTCACGCTGCTGGATATCTCGTTCGGAGGGCCGGACGCGGGCGTGTTCGCGGTCCCCGGGTTCGTCGTCGGCACGGTGGTGCACGCCAATGACTCGTGGTTGCTGAACGTCTCATTCATGCCGTTGGTCGATGGAAGTTTCGACGGTTCCCTGAGGATCGACACGGATCAGTTCGCGTCGGTGGGCGCTCCGGGGCAGACGTTCACGTACACGCTCGAGGGCAACGCCATTCCGGAACCGGCCGGGCTCGCGGTGTGCCTGTTGGCGCCGCTGTGGCTGCGGCCGCGGGGCGGCGGCTGGCGGCGGCCACGCTGATCCTTCGCCGCCAGCGGTAGTAAGCGGGGCACCGGCCGCTCACCGGACCCGACAAAGGATCGCTTCCCTTGACGCGTTCGCCGTTTTCTCAAACGCGGAAGGACCGGCTTGCCGCGGGCGGCATGCTGGTTCATCTACCTTCCGCTTGCGCCTGATGATTGTGCGGCGCAACATATGAACGCCCCTCTCTGACCTGAGCCACAAATGCCCCTGCACGTCGCCCTCACTCATCGCACGTCGTACAAATACGACCGGCTCGTCCAGCCAGGCCCGCAAACCATCCGGCTGCGGCCCGCGCCGCACG
>Ga0182030_10020327_pt1 | contig 12533 bp, 11 predicted proteins | sample 812S3MmetaG_FD_121299 | JGI IMG/M metagenome (GOLD analysis project Ga0182030, IMG submission 121299) | Permafrost microbial communities from Stordalen Mire, Sweden - 812S3M metaG (Illumina Assembly) | ecosystem: Environmental > Terrestrial > Soil > Wetlands > Permafrost | place: Sweden... | reverse complement strand
TCATGGGCAAAATTGCTGATTCCATCATTGATGGTAAGCAAGGTGTGACCAACGCCAGCCAGGGTATCGAAAAGTTCGTAGCACCAGAACCTGTCGTCGAAGAACCATCACTGGTAGGCGCTCTGGCTGGTATCAAGCCAAATCCACAAGTCGAAGAAGTCGTTGAACAATTCCTCGACGACGAAAAGGCTCCGTAAGCAGACCGTCGGCTATCGTCGATATGGTCTAAAAGCGGTCCACGAGACCGCTTTTCTTTGAAAAGAAGAAAAACGCAACTAAGGATAAGTAGCAGTGGAAGCTCCTGACGATTCTTCAATCAAGCGGTTGCAAGAACTGACAGGGGCTTCTTTCGAAACATGTAAACAGGCGCTGATAGCAGCTGGGGGGGATATGGAGATGGCAGCGGAAAGTGTAAAGCAGCAAGAAGGCGGGGCGAAACCCGAAATTTCAGCTGCTATGGTAAAAGAGTTGCGCGAAAAGTCTGGCGCAGCCATGATGGACTGCAAGAAGGCACTTGTAGAAGCAAGGGGCGACTTTGAGAAAGCTTTCGAACTGTTGCGCCAGAAAGGCGCGGCAACCGCTGGCAAGAAGGCTTCGCGTACAGCATCCGAAGGACTCGTTGTAGGCAAGATTTCAGCTGACGGTAAGACCGGCGCTCTAATTGAAGTTAATTGCGAAACCGACTTCGTTGCAAGAAACGAGCAGTTCTCAGAGCTGACCAAGCAACTCGCTGAATTGGTTTTAGAAGCAAAGCCAGCTTCCGTGGAAGCTTTCCTTGAGCATAAACATGGCTCTGGCACCGTCCGTGACCTGATTACTGCAGCTATAGCTAAGATTGGCGAAAACATTCTCATTCGTCGCCTGTCTGTCCTTAACGTGAAGTCCTCGGACGGCGTTATCGGCTTGTATGTACATGCTCTGGGCGGCAAAATGGGCGCTATCATCGAGCTTGAAACTACTGGTAAAGCTGATGCTGAAAAGCTTCATGCTCTCGGTCGTGAACTTGCGATGCACGTTGTTTCGGCTAAGCCTCAATATTTGAACCGTGAACAGGTTCCTGCCGATATTGTCGAAAACGAACGCCGTATTGAGTCTGGCAAGGCTGACCTGGCTGAAAAGAAACCAGAAATGCGTGAGAAGATTGTGGCTGGTCGCGTTGATAAGTTGATGGCTGAACGTTGCTTGACCGAGCAACCATTCGTCAAAGACCCTGCTAACACAGTCGCTAAGACACTTGCTGCTAAGGGCAAAGAGCTTGGCGTAGAAGTTAAACCAGTACAATTTTCGCTATTCATTCTGGGTGAAGCCTCAGGCGAAGCAGAGAAAGTCGAAGAGTAAACTTCTTTTCTCGTCGCGGGTGGTATCGCAGGCGATTAGACCAGGTGAATATAAAATCTGGTGCCTGAAGATATAAATTTCCGATGCTGATGAAAGGTTTATACAGAAGGCAGGCAGTTCGCTGTCTGCCTTCTCGTTTGGTAAGCTCGGTGACAGCTTCGCGGGATATCTTGAACTGGGAGTCGGTTTGTAGACAATTCAAGAAGTTTTTTCACGGCTGGAAAGGCTTACTGGATGGAGCAACAGGCAGGGCATGAAATTGTGGTCATGGAGAAACTGGTGCAGAAAGATATGATGCTTGACGTGCGGGCTGAAGTGAAAGCGCCCTGTGCAGCGCCTGGTATCGAAATGGCAACTCCGAAATACAAAAGAATTCTGCTGAAGCTTAGCGGCGAAGCCCTTATGGGTAAAGAAGGTTTTGGTATTGACCCTGCCATCATCGGCGGTCTGGCTGACGAAATAGTTGGAGCTTATCGAAAGGGCGTACAGATAGCTATAGTCGTCGGCGGTGGCAATATATTCCGCGGCGTCAAGGGCAGCTCCTGGGGCATGGACAAAGCAGCTGCCGACTATGTTGGGATGCTGGCTACCATTATGAACTGTCTCATTTTGCAGGAAGTTTTGAAGGGTAAGGGAATAGCGACCCGTGTGCAGACAGCGATTGCCATGCCGGCTATCGCTGAGCCGTTCATTAGACTGCGAGCAATTCGTCACCTGGAGAAGGATCGCATCGTCATCTTCGGTGGTGGCACAGGCAATCCGCACGTGACCACAGACACAGCCGCTGCGCTGCGAGCTGCTGAGATAGGCGCACAAGTGATTTTAATGGCGAAGAACAATGTCGATGGGGTTTATTCGGCGGACCCTAGAACCAATCCGGACGCCAAGAAAATTACGTCAATCAGCTTTGATGAAATGATCCGGCAGAACTTACGTGTAATGGATCCTGCTGCTGTCTCGATTTGCGAGCAGAACAAGATTCCCCTTATTGTTTTCGATTCGAACAACAACGGCAGCATAGAAAAAATAGTTATGGGCGACGACGATATCGGGACACATATCGGATAACGCTGTCCCCGCTTACAAAGCTGAATGGGAACGACGGAGAGCAAAGGAAAGAAATGAGCACTGAAACTATTCACGACGCCGAAGAAACGATGAAGAAAGCCATCGCTAATCTTATGAAGGAATTTCAGACTATCCGTACTGGTCGTGCGAATCCGGCACTTCTCGACCGTGTTGAAGTCGATTATTACGGGACACCGACACCGCTCAAGAGCCTGGCTAATATTTCAACTCCCGACGGGCGTTCACTGATGATTCAGCCTTACGACAAGAGTGGTCTCAAAGATATTGAAACTGCAATACATAAATCTGGGCTTGGATTGACACCAAACAGCGACGGAACCGTCATTAGAATCACAATCCCACAGTTAACTGAAGAACGCCGCAAGGATATGACCAAAACAGTCAAAAAGTTTGGTGAGGAAGCCAAAGTTGCTGTCCGTAATATACGTCGTGAGGGTGCCGACACGATTAAAAAGCTTAAGGGTGAAGCCTCTGAAGATGAGATCAAACGTCAGGAAGAGGCTTTGCAGAAAGTGACTGACAAATATGTAAAAGAGATAGATAAGCACGTCCATGACAAAGAAGTTGACATCATGGAAGTGTAAGGGAGGACAACCAGCATGTGTGGAATCGTAGGTTATCTAGGGCCAGCTCACGCGGCCCCAGTGCTTTTGTCGGAGCTCAGATGTCTGGAGTACCGAGGGTATGACTCCGCCGGAGTGGCGGTGATTGAAGACGGTCAGCTGGTAGTGATGAAAGCAGCTGGTAAGCTCTCCAACCTGGAACTGTTGCTAACTAAGTCGAAGCCGCAAGCGACAGTTGGAATCGGGCACACTCGCTGGGCTACCCACGGCGTCCCGAACGATCAAAATGCGCATCCACACATTGATTCGACTGGCACTATTGCGGTCGTCCACAACGGCATTATCGAGAACCATGAAGAGCTTCGTCTTGAACTTGAAGGTCTCGGTTACGAGTTTCATTCACAGACAGACACTGAAGTGGTATCACATCTGGTGTCTCACGAATACAAAAAAGATAAAGACCTTATCAAGTCTATTTTGCGAGCCGTTAAGCAATTAAGAGGCATCTATGCCCTGGGTATTGTCTGCCAGCGTCACCCCGACAAGATCTACGCGGTCAATCACCACTATTCTCTCTCGGTTGGTTTAGGCGAGCACGAGAATTATCTCGCTTCCGATAGTATGGCGGTGCGTCAGTACACAAACAAGGTACTCAAGCTCGAACAAAGCGAAGTCGCCGAAATCACAGCTGATGGAGTTCGACTTTTCGACTTCAATGGCGTCGAAGTGCATCGTGAGCCTGTCACTATGGATACCAGTCCCTACGTCATCGACAAGGCTGGCTTCAAGCATTTTCTTTTGAAAGAAATACATGAGCAACCGCTCGTTTTGAGACGCACCCTGGGCAAGTATTTGAATCAGGGCAACCTGAATCTTGTAGGAAAACATAACGGCGAAGTGCCGGCTTACGGATTCTTTATGACCGATACTGAAATCAAAGGCATAGACAGAGTTTGCATAATCGCTTGTGGCACCGCTTATCATGCGGGTTTGATCGGTAAGCACCTGATCGAAGAGCTTTGCAATATTCCAGTTACCGTAGAGATGGCTTCCGAGATTCGTGGACGCAAAATGCTTGTCAATGAATCCACACTAACCATCGCTGTTAGCCAATCCGGTGAGACCGCCGACACAATTGCGGCTTTAGAAGAAGCGAAAAAGCGTGGCTCGTTCACTCTCGGCATCACCAACCGCCCAGATTCTCACCTCGGCCAAATGACTCCTCATCTTATAGTGACCGAATGCGGACTCGAGGTATCGGTGGCCGCGACCAAAACTTATGTCGCTCAATTAGCTAGTTTCTACTTGCTCGCGATTCACATGGCTGAAGTTCGCAATGCTGTGACGCCAGAGCGCGCAAAACAACTCAAGACTATTTTGCAGACTATCCCTGCACTACAAGAGCGCATTTTGAGTCGCGAAGAAGAGATCCGAGAAAAATCTCTCGCCTATGCAGAAGCTCATGACGTTGCCTTCATAGGGCGCGGTTTGAACTATCCCACTGCTCTCGAAGGCGCTCTCAAGCTCAAAGAGCTGAGCTATATTCATGCATCAGGCTACGCTGCCGGCGAACTGAAACATGGGCCCATTGCCATCCTCGATTCGAGCGTGCCAGTCGTAACCATTGTTGTTCCAGGAAGCGTTTATGAAAAGACGCTGTCTAACGCACAGGAAGCTCGTGCACGTCACGCTAAAATGATCGCGGTGGCAGTCGATGGAGACAAGCAAGTCGAAAAAATGTTCGACACCGTGTTTTCTATACCTGCAGTAGACGAGCTGTTCAGCCCCTTAATGACGGTATTGCCATTGCAGCTCTTGTCCTACTCAATTGCTGATTATCTCGGCAAAGATGTAGACCAGCCACGTAACCTGGCAAAGTCTGTCACTGTGGAATAAACCGCCTAAGAAAACAGAAACCCAACTTACATCATAGGAGGCGGATTCGAATCTGAAATAGAATTCGGCTCTTCTTCAACAACTTTTGGCGTAATCAGTAAAAGTATTTCTGTTCTGGCTCTGCCCTTTAAGGTATTTCGAAATAGCGCCCCAAAAACAGGAGTCTCGGATAAGTAGGGAATTTTTGCCAACTGCGCTTGTTCTTGCTCTGTGAACATTCCACCGAGCACTAAGGTTTGTCCGTCTTTAACTCGTACAGACTCGCATAGAACTTCTCGAGTGCTCAAAAGAGTTACAGTAACGGTTGAACTACCACTACCAAATGTTTGCGGTCCAACAATTGGAGCCGATACTTGAGGGCGAAGGCGCATTGTGATGAAGCCATCCTCGCTTATTCTCGGCAAAACGTTCAGAAATATCCCAGCCTTCGTTAACTCCACGTTCGTTGTGACTACACCCAAACTGACCGTGGAGGTGACTTTGTGAAGGACTTCCGACGAGATATCAACAAGTGCTTCTGTTCCGTCAACAGCCACTACACTGGGATTGGCAATTATCTTAGCTTTATTGGTCTGTAGGAGCAAATTGAGCGTAACGTTGAGCGCGCTTGGAGTGGTTGCAACGTTCCCTTTGCCGCCTGCAGACTTCGATAGAGCCAGGTAGTTGAACGTGCTTTCTGCGACGCTACTATTCGTAACTCCTGCGATAGTCTGGGCAGCCGGTATTGCATTACCGATTATACCTGCGCCGAGACCTGGCAGAGCGGTGACAAGCGGCGCGTTCGATTGTCCGAGCAGAGAGTTGGACAAACCGTTTCCTTGCAGGGCGAGATTGGCGCCAAGCTGTCTGATTCCGGAGTTGTCGAGCTCTATCAGTGATGCCTGTATGTGTACTTCTCGGGGCCTGCGATCGATAAGGCGGATGGCTTCTTCCGCGATGGCGATGTCTTCAGGCGTACCTACAACTACAACCTGCCGATTTTTTACATCTGGAATGACTATCGTGCCACCGCCATTCTGTTCAACTATATAATCGGTACTTACTTCCTGGCTCGATCTTATTCGCTGTTGCCCGGGCTCGGTGCTGCCATCATTGAATCCTGTACCTTCCTGAGTTTGACTGCGGCTGGAACCACGGACAACGCGTTGTTGATCCGGTCGCAATGTCTGATTATTTACTTGCTCATCGACATTTCTGTTGTTTTCACCATTACCTGAATCAGTCTTTTCGCGCTCACCTAAAGCAGTTTCGGCAGTGCGGGTTCGACTGGTATCATTTTTATCTCCAGATTCAGTTGAGCTGCGAGTTTGCAATTGTTTAGTGAAATCTGGTATCACACCTTTATTGAAGATTGACGCATGCAAAAGCATCGCCACATCATATGGGTGTGCGTAACTTAGCTTGAATGCTTTTGCCATTGAGCGATTTAAGCCCAGTTGCTGCATTGCCTGCGGACTGCCGATGATTACGGTGCTGTTTTCGAGAATTCTATTTTGCAATCCGGCCGAAGCCATGATGCTATCCATCGCTTCGTTGAGAGTAACATCTCGCAATTCGCCTGTAATCTTTCCGACGACCGATTTGTCGATCAGTATGTTTAACTTACCTCTACGGGCTATTTCAGCTATCACTTCTCGTACTGGTGTATCGCGAAAGCTCAAATTGTGAATCAACTGCTCCTGTGCGAACAGCTTGAACGGCTTACGGATTTTTACCGTTCCAACAGTTGTTGGCAAGACTCGACGGGCTGGATCTTGTACGCCTCCCCCAAATTGAGAGTGAGCCAACTGGCTGCCAGGCGCTGAGTTTTGAGCTAGAGAGCGATTCGCTTCTGGTTCTATCTGGCTAGGCGCAGGCGATGCGGTGGCTGTTCGTTTAGGCTGCGTTGGAGGAACCGCTGCGATAGCTTTTGGTGCGGGGGGAGACGAATTTTTAAATGGATTGCTTGGAGTCCGCCATAGTGTGGTGCTCTTTCTTGTCGGCGGCGCTGGAACAGCATTTGATGGTGTTCCTGAACTATTTGCGGTGTTTGACGCAGGGGACGCTGCTGAAACCGATGAAACCGATGGAACCGACAAGTTCGAAGCAGAATTATTGCTAGTGCTGACTGGCGACGACAAAGAGGTGCCACCTGGACTTGGACTGTCCGGAAAGACAATTACTGGAATCGATGCGCCGGTGTTTGGAGTGCCCGGCGTAAACTGGAGGTTTGTAAATCCTTTGGTACCAGTTGTGTTTGAGTTTGAACTTCTTTGCGATGCGCTCGGTGCGTTTTGAGTCACGTCTGATCCAGGCTGTGCGAATACGCGCTCAGATAGAGTTAATCCGAGCGATACCATCAACAGTGCCGAGCACCGTATCCCTCTTATCGAGAGTCGTGCATCATAAGCTCTCTGTTTTACCTTGTTTCCGGCGTGATTTTTCATCATCTCCAGATTTTTATACGCACGGTGCGAGAATGAAACTCGAATGACACAACCATTCTACAATTGATGCGGAAAAATGCAATGACGTGACACCAGCGGCGACACTAATACCGTATCTGGTATATAGAATCACTATTGTTTAGATGTATTCGCGCAGTTATTTTTTGTGACCGGTAAGGCCGTGAATGGCAACTTCAAGATTGTTGCGCGCCTCGCTCAGGTGCGGATTGAGTCGCAGAGCCAAACGAAACTCATTCACAGCCGAGAGTATGTCTCCCCTTCCGTATAGAGCATATCCGAGGTCGTTGCGAGCTTGAGCGCTTAGCGGATCTAATTGCACCGCTTGCTTAAATTCGTCTACAGCACCTGCTCTATCACTACGTGCGTATAGTGCGCGTCCGAGTGCAATGTGACATTCCGACCAGCCCGGGTCTAAAAGCACCGCTTGCCTGGCTGTCCTGTATGAAGCTTCGTATTCTCCTGAAAGAACGAGCGCTTTGGTGAGAGCGACGTGCGCGCGACTGGAATTTTTTTCCGTCGAGACACCGTCTCTTGCGGCAGCTACCGCGCCGATGTTGTCGTGCATACTAAGTAACGCTTCAGACAATCCAGAGTACGCTTCGCCTGATGGTTTGAGCTCAATCGCTCGTCGATATTCGTTAATGGCAGGGGATACATCCCCGTTTCTAAGCAAGCTCTCGGCAAATAGGAAATGTGGATCAGCCGCCTCCGGTGCCAGGTCTATCGCACGACGGAACTCTCTTGCGGCCGACTCGCGGTCGCCCACTTCGTCAAGAATTCTTGCCAGAAATGCGTGAGTAAGGTAGTCGTCGGAACGCAATGCTATCGCTCGTTTGAGTTCAATAGACGCGCCATCGAGATCGCCTCCTAGATAGAGGCAAGCTGCTAGATGCGCTCTTAATGCGGCATCTTGAGGGTGTTCGCTAACTTTCGTTCGTAAGTTTAAGATTTCGTCGCCAACGGCTTTCAAGTCGATAGCGGTGCGATCTTGTTTTATCAATGTTACTACTGAATCGAAGTTGAAATTTTCAACAGGCGCCGCTTTGATGCTTTTTGATTTCGATTGCCTGGCTCTGGTTGCTGTGTCAGCTGTTTTTCCACTTGATGTAGACTTTGATGCGCTTTCGATTTTCGTGCTGTCTTTTTTTGTTTGTCTTGGCGTCGAAGTTGAAGTTGTCGAAGTAGACGTCGATGTCGGTTTTGACGTCGAAGTCGATGTCGATGTACTTCCACTAGATCCAGCACTACTCGATCCAGTTCCACCTGATGTGGCTGCACTCGGCTTGGTGGTACCCGCCGTTGAGCTATCAGCCGGTGTGGTATCAGCCGCTGTGTCGTCAGCCTTGTTTTTCTTCCATGATGGGAATGCCGAGCAAACATCATTTTGCAAGCTTACACTTATACATGCTAAAACGAGCATCGCCAGATAGATTCGTTTTTCTCTTCCAAAATTTCCAGGACGTTGCATGCTTTAACCGAAAGTCTAGTAGGCAAGTGCTTGCTCTTGTGCTTTCTTGTAACAAGGAGTCACCCACGCCCACAAGATGTGCAATTGCAGCATAATATCAAATGAGATGACAGTTAGTGCTTACGTTCACATCCCATTTTGCTCGCATAAATGTGATTTTTGCGACTTTGCAGCTTTTGCCGGGCTGGATCATCTGGCGCCTGAATATTGTCAGATAGTCCAGCGGGAAATTGACGAAAGACTTAACCTGGAAGCTGTCAGCGAGAAGCTGTCCTCCATTTTTTATGGGGGTGGCACACCGGGGTTGATCGAACCCTCTTTGCTGGGCGGCATTCACAGCAAGTTAGTCGCGCGTCTTGAACTTGTTGAAGAAGCCGAGATCAGCCTGGAGACGACCCCGCATTCCATTACTCTGGATAAAGCGAATGCCTGGCTCAATCTCGGCATTAATCGCCTGTCTATAGGAGTTGAGACGTTCAGCGATTTAGAACTTAAAGCGATAGGGCGAGACCATACTCGCGAGCAGGCAATGGCTGGAATAGACGCAGCAGTCAAGGCCGGTTTCCAAAATATCAGCTGTGACCTCATGTACGCTCTGCCAACTCAAACAATAGAAAGCTGGAAAAGCAGTCTTGACGAGCTTTTTACAATTGCCTCCGATTATGACCAGATAAAGCACTTCTCTTCTTATGGTTTGCATCTGGCTTCCAACTCACCATTGTTCTCTCGTTTCCCTAAAAGTTCTGAATCTTATCCAAATGACGAGATTTACAATGAGATGTATGAGCTTTTAGTTCGCGAGGCGACTGCGGCTGGTTTTGAACAGTACGAAGTGTCCAATTTCAGTCGCCCGGGTTATCAATCTCGGCATAATTTGTCCTACTGGAACAACAGCGATTACCTGGCGTTTGGTGTCAGTGCTCACCGCTATCGAAGCGGAATTCGTAGCAGCAATTGGCGCTCGCTCGCGCGCTATATGCAAGATCCTCTGGGTCATGAAGTCTATGAAGTGATCACGCCAGAGATGCGGCAATGTGAGTCGATTATGCTGGGTTTGAGAAAACTTGCTGGTATCAATCTGGATGCTTTCGAAGCAGAGTTTGGATTCCGGCTAGAGTATAAGAATGAGGCTAAAATTGAACGACTCGTTGAAGGCGGTTTTGTCCGAATCGCCGACGGGTGCCTTTCTTTGACGCAACAGGCTGTGCCCATCAGTAATTCGGTCATTGCTGAGCTTATATGACAAAGTTGTGAAAGGTTTTATCGATTATTATCAGCTCCCCAAGCGAATTGTGTTCGGTTTAGCGTGGGACTGGGCAGGGTATGGTTATAACGACTCTTGCTGGCGTCAGCGTTTACCAGGTTGGGCAGAGGAAACACACTCCATTGAAAAGTTGCCCTGAGTGCTATTCCGAATACGAAGATTCAGTCGATAAATGCGTAACCGACGGCACTGCGTTGCGCAAAATCGAACGAGATCCGCTGATTGGCACCAGACTTGCCGACCGATATGATGTCGTGTCTGTGGTAGGTCGTGGTGGCATGGGGGTGGTCTATAAAGTCCACCAGGAACAGATGGACCGCTTCATGGCAGTTAAGATGCTGCACTCACATATGGTGGCAGAGCCGGAAGCAGTTAAGCGCTTTTATCGCGAGGCAAAAACTGTTTCTCAGGTAAAGCACCACCACATTATTACGCTCTACGATTTTGGTATGAGTAAGCTTGGCCAGCCGTTTCTGGTCATGGATTACCTCGAAGGTACCAGCCTCAAGAGTGTCTTGAAAGACGAAGGACCTGTTCCAATCGAACGGGTGGAGCATATTTATTCACAAGTTGTCGATGCTCTTGCTTCTGCGCATTCTGTAGAGCTTGTGCACCGTGACCTTAAGCCGGAAAACATCATGCTCAGTAAAAGCAGTGGTGTGGACGACTGGGTTACTCTTGTAGACTTCGGTCTATCGAAATTGAGAGACCCCAAGGCAAACAACGAAGAAAATTACCATATAACCAAAATTGGCGACGTCTGTGGCAGCCCGCCTTACATGAGTCCCGAGCAATGCTTGTCGTCTCAGGCGGTAGACCCACGCAGTGATATTTATTCACTGGGAATTTGCGTTTACGAAACATTATCGGCAAAGCTTCCGTTTACTGCGAAATCTGCAATCGAGATGCTCGATGCTCACCTTTACGCGACTCCGATTCCATTCAATCAGATAGCGCCAGAATTTAAAATGTGTTCCGAACTTACTAACGTTTTGAATAAGGCACTGCAAAAAGATCCGGATCGACGGCATCAAACCGTTCAGGAATTCGGTAATGAATTCCGTGAAGCTTGCCGCCGAGATGCTTTGAAATTCCGGACGATGAAACATCGTGCAGAGGTGTCTAGCTATCAGGATTTACAAAGCGAGGCGAAGGCACTGGCAAGCACTGCGGCTTTAGACGCGATCAGTGATGAGCAGCTGAAACAAGCTGAGTTAGAAAGCCAGGCGGCAGCACTAAGCGCCAAAAAGCAAACTTTTGTCGACTGGTTAGTCGCAAAATTTGCTAAAGCGGCTCCCGTTGAAGCTGAAGAAGAGGATGTTTCTGAGGAAAAGTGCCCCTTCTGCCAGACTGCAATTACACCTGGTATCAAATTTTGCTTGAACTGCCAGCATAAGTTCGCTACGAAGACTCCGAAGCAGATACGAGGCGGCAATTCGCAGCCCCATACAAAGGGTGGTCGCCCGGGCAAGATGGCGGATACCGTTGATGTGCGACGGCGCACCAAAGCGTCGTTCAATCACGTAGGACTGACTGATACACAGAAAGCAATGACTCTCATGCTTTTGATTATTGTCGGTCTGGGCGTTGCTGTGAGTTTGAACTTCAATGTTGTTAAGTCCGAAGTCGCCAAAATTATGACCCCGGCTTCCGTTCCTCAAACCGCAGTTGAAACTCAGGCTTCGCCTGCGACTAAAACCCAAAATACTCAGGGGCATGGTCGACGGCACAAAAGTTATTAGTTTCGCTAACTTGCCGACCAGAGCTTCTTCATGTCTTGTCCGATGCGAAAGCCTTGCACCAGATTCGCACGGCTTAACTGATAAAGCTCGTGCAATGCCTCTTGATCGTTAATTCCGTGTTTCTGGGCGATGGCGTTTACTTGCTGCATCGCGATAGCCGAAAAATATACCAGGACCTCTTCTCTGACTTCTCCACGCCCTTGATTGGGAAGGCGCAAGATTGCTTTACCAAAATCGTTGTTGACCGCGTCAACTAACTCGTGACTGAGTAGCTCGGAGTAGAAGGTCTCGGATTTTCTTCCCATTGTTACCTCTTCAAAATCTCATTCGTCGTGACGAAATTTATTTTTGCTGAAGCGCATTTAAGGCTCGACTGACTTCTTGAATGTCTTGCCACATCAGCCACCGGGGGCTGCCTTTTTCGCGAGAGTCACTGCGCAGCAAATAAGAAGGATTGAACACCGCCATAACTCTAGCACTGTTTTTATATTCAAACCATTTGCCGCGAATGCGGCTGATAGGATCTTTAACTTGCAGCACCGCCTGGACGGCTGTCGAACCTGCAAGCAATATTAGTTTTGGTTGAACATGATGCAATTGCGCATCGAGAAAGGGTTTGCATGCTCTTATCTCCTCGACCGTAGGCATGCGGTTTTGCGGCGGTCTGCACTTAACTATGGTGCATATATACACCTCATCTCTGGATATTGAGACCGAGTTAAGTAT
>Ga0182030_10020326_pt1 | contig 12534 bp, 13 predicted proteins | sample 812S3MmetaG_FD_121299 | JGI IMG/M metagenome (GOLD analysis project Ga0182030, IMG submission 121299) | Permafrost microbial communities from Stordalen Mire, Sweden - 812S3M metaG (Illumina Assembly) | ecosystem: Environmental > Terrestrial > Soil > Wetlands > Permafrost | place: Sweden... | reverse complement strand
TGGGGTATTGAGCAGCCTTCTTGGGAGACAGCGCTGGATCGGTGTATAGAGCAATTGAGTATGCGTTCTGCTGAATAGGATATTGGCATGAAGGGTATTATTTTGGCCGGTGGCGCTGGAACGCGGCTGCATCCGCTGACCTTGGCAATCAGCAAGCAACTGCTGCCTATCTATGACAAGCCAACAATCTATTACCCCTTATCGATACTTATTCTGGCTGGAATTCGCGACTTGCTGGTCATCAGCACGCCGCGTGACCTGCCGATGTTTCGTACATTGCTGGGCGATGGGGAGAAATGGGGCTTGCGGTTCAGCTACGCCGAGCAAGCCGAGCCTCGGGGCTTGGCCGATGCCTTCTTGATTGGACGGGACTTCTGTAACGGCGAGCCGTGCGCATTGATCCTCGGCGATAACCTCTATTATGGGGCTGCCCTGCCTTTCGCACTTGAGGCAGCGGCCGCCCAAAACAAGGGCGCTACCGTCTTCGCTTATCGAGTTAGCGACCCCGAACGATATGGCGTGGTTTCCTTTGATTCCGATGGCTGCGTAACAGCTCTGGAAGAAAAGCCAAAGAGCCCAAAATCGAACTGGGCGGTTACGGGGTTGTATTTCTATGACGGGCAAGTCTGCGATCTTGCCCGTACATTGGCGCCCTCGGCGCGGGGCGAGTTGGAGATCACGGATTTAAACCGCCTCTACCTCGAACAAGGGACCCTTCGCGTTGAACGACTGGGCCGAGGACATGCCTGGCTTGATACAGGTACTCATGAATCGATGCTCGAAGCCGCGGAATTTGTAAGAACGATCGAACATCGCCAGGGTCAGAAGATCGGCTGCCCCGAAGAGGCTGCATTCTCAAAGGGCTTCATCGATGCGGCTCAATTGCGGGTCCTCGCCAAGCAGCTTTTGAAAAGCGGATATGGCGAATATCTCTTGAGGCTGGCCGATAGCCCGGACTGACGTGGGCATCCCAATATCGATTTTGTGCAATTCCGTGATGCCCGAATGCTTCGAGGACACCGTCAACAGCATCCGGCTCAAATTTTAATTATTGTGCCCATTTGTTGCTTACCACCCAAAAGTTAAAGATCACCACCGGTTTGCGCAGGGATATTTCCGACTGCGCGTAACATGTAACATGACCACCGCAAATATCTGCACAGATTGAGCAATCTGGCATCCTTCGCCCGGGGTAGTCCTGATGCACCGAGTACACCGATGCGGACGGCTCTCCTTGTGCTGGGGATGCATCGCAGCGGTACCTCTGCCCTAACCGGTGTTCTGGGACTTTGCGGAGCAACGCTTCCGCGCCATCTCGGCGTCGCATCGCACGAAAGCAATCCTCTCGGCCACTGGGAACCGCAGAAGATCGTGGACATTCACGATCGTTTTCTCAAATCGGCGGGAACAGGATGGGATTCGATACTGAGTTATCCCGATGCGATATTTCGCTCAAAATCAGCGATCGATTGCCGTCATAACCTGTTGAAGGTCGCCAGGGCCGAATATGGGAACTCTTCGCTATTCGTCCTGAAGGATCCTAGAACCTCGAGGCTGATGCGGCTTTGGCGACCGGTGCTTTCCGAAATGGGGGTTGGTCCCCGTGTGGTCATCATCGTTAGAAATCCGCTTGAAATCGCAGATTCGCTCTCGCGCCGAGATGCATGGAGCGAGTATCGCAGCCTGCTGGTCTGGGTGCGATATCTTCTCAGCGCCGAGCGCGAGACCCGAGACATGCCGCGCTGCTTCGTCAATTACGATCAATTGATCAATGATTGGCGGTCGGTCGTAAAGATCCTCTCAAGCGGGCTCGATATCGAGTTGCCCGTACGCAGTCCTGCAACCGATAGCGATGTGGACCGGTTTTTACGCAAAGACCTTAGGCATCATCGGCGCGACCCGCAGGAGTTTCTCGGCCGAAATGACATAGCCGATTGCCTGAAGCGCGCATATCGATGTTTTTCAGCCGCGGCGAATACCGGCAGGATCGATTGCGCCGCACTCGACAATGTCGCCCAGGAGTTGGACGAGGCGGAGGCGACCTTCAAACATATTAGCCGCAGCGCTGACGCGGCTGTTCTGCACACGATTTCGCCGGAGCAAGCATTTACAAGCAAACAGGACGCGCTATTGGCGATTGTCCTTGCCGATTTCGGCCGGGCGAACGATACGGCGGAACACTCCAAACGCAAGCTCGACGAAATCATGCGCTCCCGGTCATGGCGTTTTACCAGGGCATTCCGTGTATTCGGGCGTACCACTGCCGATATTTTCCGCCGAGTTCAGTGCCTATTGGGCGTTGGAAAAACTCTGCCGTCCCGCTAAGGCTGCGTTCGCTACAGACAATCCGGCCGCCGCCAGTACCTCTTCAACAGGACCGATTGCCTTCAACTGCCCGTGCTCTAGCCAAGCGGCGGAGGTGCAGTAATGTCGGATTAAAGCCAGATTGTGCGACGCCAGAACCAAGATTCCGGCCCGCTCGATCAGGGTCTTCAATCTGGCTTCGGCTCGCTGAAAAAAATCCGCATCGCCGGTTTCGATCCATTCGTCCATCAACAGCAGCTCAGGATCGGTCGAAGTTGCAACGGCAAAGGCCAGTCGCGTCAGCATTCCGGCCGAATAGGTACGGATCGGCATATCGAGATAGCCGCCCAGGTCGGTGAATGCGGCAATTTCATCGACCAGGCCGGCAACGCCGCTTCGGGTCAGTCCCAGCAGCATTCCCTGAAGCGTAATATTTTCATAGCCGGTCGCATCGAAATCGAGCCCGAGCGTAAAATCGAAGATCGTCGCCATCCTGCCTGAGGCGCGGACGCGCCCAATCGTCGGCTCATAGACGCCAGACATTGTCCTGAGCAGCGTCGTCTTGCCGGCGCCATTGTGGCCGACCAGGCCCAGCCGATCACCGTGGCCGAGGCGGATCGAAACATCCTTCAATGCCTGGATCGAGATCCGCCCCCCACCGCGTTTGATCCGCCCGCCGGTGCCGATCGAGACCAGGGTTTTTTTGAGCGAACGGCTTCCGCCGGAATAGATCGGAAAATCGACCGTAACGCCGTCGAGCTCAAGGAATGGAGAACGCTTCGTCATACCCAATAGGCCACTCGGCCGCGAAATCGACGAAATATGGGAAAGACGATGACGGTGATCCCCAATGTTATCAGAGACGTGACCTTCCAGAACCCGGCGGGCGGCTCATGCCCCATCAACGGGGAGCGAACGATTTCGATGAAGTAATAGACTGGATTGAAATCGACGATCACGAACCGCTTAACCCCGAGTTGCCCCGGCTGCCAAAGGATCGGCGTGACATAGAACACGACTTGGATCAGGCTATTGATTATCTGAGGAAAATCCCGAAACCGAGCACTCAGCATCCCAAAGAACATGCTGATCCAGAACATGCAGATCGTACCCAGCAGCAACCCGGGTATGGCCAGCACCGCCACCCAGCCCGGCCGCAGTCCCACGATCAGGATGACAACCACATACACCACGAAATTATGCGCCAAAACGATCAGGTTGCGCGCCAAAAGTCGAAAGACGAAGAGCGTAATCGGCAGCCGGGTCTGTTTGATGTAGCGGTTGGCGACGACGAACAGCATCGTACTTTCGGTCGCCGTATTGGCCATCCACAGCCAGGTCAGAAAGCCCAAGGTCAGGAAGGGCATATATTCCTTTTGGGTCGCGCCGAAGATCCGCCCATAGATCGAGGCCAGCAGGAGGACCATGATTCCCATATTGATCGTGACCCAGAAGGGCCCGAGCATCGAGCCGCGATAGCGCTGGCGAATATCCTGCCAGGCCATCGCGGACCACAGTTCCCACCGGCCGAAGGCCTGGCCGATATCGGCAAGCGCATCGCGTGTCGTCGGCGCTCCACCGGTTTCAAACGAAACGCTGCGCGCCGCTGGTCGCATATCGGCCGTGTAAGAGGTCATTTTCATTTTATTTCGTAACCGGCGCGATCTGGGTCTGCTTGTGTGATGTGCGCTTTCTTCTTACAAGGCGCATGAGCGCGCGCCTAGTGCAACGGACGCGGCACCCTACCCAAGCGGCGGCTCCTCTGCCAAAAGTCACATCGATACTCCACAGCGTCTGGCGAGCCCTACCCCGGGATCTGCGCCGCAGTGCGCTCTATACCGCAATCGACGCCATTGCGCCGCGCGCTACGCCGCGCGATCGGCTGAGGTCGGGCCCGGTCATGGTCGGTGGGCAACTCACCACGGCGAGCGGCCTGGGCGAAAGCGCGCGCCTGTGTCTGGACGCATTGCGCGGCCTGGGCTGGGATGCGGGCCACGCCGATATCAGCAATTTGTTTCTTCGTCCCGATCTGCCGGCCGTATTGCCCGGCCCTGCTGCGGCGCCGGGCGAAGGCGGAACGCTGATCCTGCATGTCAACGGCCCCTATATGCGCTATGTCGCGGCCCGTCTCGGCCGCCGCTTTCTCGCCGGCCGCCGCATCATCGGCTATTGGAACTGGGAACTGCCGGTGATGGGACCCGACTGGCGCCGCGGCTTAAGCCAGGTTCACGAGATTTGGGTGCCCAGCCGCTTCAACGCCGACGCCCTGCCTGCCGATGTCGCCGTCCCCGTGCGGATTGTACCCCACCCCGTCCGTATGCAGGGTGCGGCGAGTGCGCGCGATCGTTTCGGCCTGCCTGCCGATGCCTTCGTCGTTCTGACGGCCTTCGATATGGGATCGACCTATGTGCGCAAGAACCCGAGGGCCGCCATAGCCGCCTTCCGTCAGGCATTCGGCGACGACCCGAACTGCCTGATGGTGCTGAAGGTCGGTCATCCGGGCGACGCGAGCTGGGCGATGGCAGACCTGGCCGAGGCGATCGCCGGGATGAGCAATGTGCGCCTGATGCAGGAAACGCTGACCCAGCCCGACATGGCTCTTCTGGTGGCCAGCACCGACGCCGTGCTGTCGCTGCACAGGGCCGAGGGTTTCGGCCTGCTGCTGGCCGAGGCCATGGTGCACCGGGTTCCGGTCGTGGCGACTGGCTGGTCGGGCAATGTCGACTTCATGACGCCCGAAGACAGCGCCCTAGTGGGCTATCGGCTTGTGCCTGTCGACGACCCGCAGGGGACTTACACCGTAGCCGGCGCCCAATGGGCCGACCCGGACAGCGCCGAGGCCGCCGCCTGGCTCCGCCGGCTGCGCGACGACTCCGAATTCCGCCGGGCGCTGGGGCTTCGCGCGCGTGACGCAGTCAGCGAAAAGCTGTCGCTCAACGCCTATCGCCGCGCCATCGGCGATAGCCTGGGCGAGCCGCCGACGAAATCCATCGGGTAAGCGGCCTTAGGGAGCTTTCCGAATCCGATTTTCGTGTATTGTCCGCGCCCTCCCCCATCGCTTATGCGTTGGACCGAAGGATGCCCCCTTGGCGGAACAGGTAGACGCACACGACTTAAAATCGAAAATGACCTTCTAAAAAGTCATAAAATATAGTAATATCAATATATTGTTGAGTCACAGCTACTTACACAACCCTTACACAGTCCTTGCTTTTTGACACAAAAGCGCGTATGCGTACGCGTATGTCGGCAACACACAAAATCCTTGGCGGAGAAGTCAATCTCTACAAGCGCGAGAACTCGCCTCACTGGCAGTGCTCGACATTTCTCGCTGGCAAAAATCGTCGCAAGACCACGAAGACGGACAGCCTCCGGCATGCGGAGGATATCGCGACCGATTGGTATCTTGAGCTGAAGGGCAAAGCTCGCGGCGGCGAGATCAAGGAAGGTAAAACCTTCAAGGTCGCCACCACACAATTCATGCGCGAGATCGAGCTCCTTACCGGCGGTGACCGGTCACCTTTATACGTCCCGTATCACAAGTACCGGCTCGATACGCATCTGCTCCCCTTCTTCGGATCGAAGGTGCTTTCCGAGATCACGCCCGGTCTTGTTCAGGAATATCGAATCCATCGGCAAACTTCCCGACTGGATGCCAAGACCGGCCTTCCCAAGAAACCCGCGCGCAGCACGCTGCATCAGGAGATCGTCACGCTCCGTCAGGTGTTGAAAACAGCCGAACGTCACGGCTGGCTCCCCTTTGTCCCAACCTTGGCCGCCCCCTTCCGGGGGTCCGGCAAAATATCTCACCGGGCCTGGTTCTCCCCAGCCGAATACAAAAGCCTTTTCGAGGCAACGCGCCGCAGGGCGGCGAAGCCGGAAAAGGCTCGCTGGAAATGGTCGTGCGAACAGGTACACGACTACGTTCTGTTTATGGCGAACACCGGGCTCAGGCCTGACGAGGCCGCCCGGCTTGAGTTTCGTGACGTTGATATCGTTGATGACGAGGATAGCGGCGAGAGGATTCTTGAAATCGAAGTGCGCGGCAAGCGCGGCGTCGGTTTCTGCAAAAGCATGCCAGGGGCAGTTTTGCCATTCGAGCGCCTACGCAATCGACTCCGAACGGTCGATGCGGAAGGCAATCTCAGCGAAGGGAGAAGTTCGACCGTAGCCACCATCGGAAAGGGGAAGCGACCTGAACGGGTCGCGGATGGTTCTGAGGCGAACGCCAAATCAGGAAAGAGTCGTATCAAACCCCGTCTGACCGACCGGCTCTTCCCACAAAACCATCGCGAGCTTTTCAATGAGGTTCTCGACGAACTGAATTTGAAGTTTGATCGCGATAAACAACGGCGCACGGCCTATAGCCTGCGGCACACCTATATCTGCATGCGCCTCATGGAAGGCGCCGACATCTATCAGATCGCCAAGAATTGTCGGACCAGCGTGGAGATGATCGAAAAATATTACGCGTCGCATCTGAAGAACACGCTCGATGCGTCCGCGATCAATGTCCGCAAGCCAAGATCGAAGAAACTCACGAAGGCCAGCATGGAGCTGGCCGCGCGATAGAGTTTTGTGAATTTTTTCAAGCCACTAAAGCAGCCAAACCCATGGGATTCCCCCATTTTGGCCTTGGCTGGCTGCCCATTGCCCGCTATAGGTTGTGGGGTCAAGCGGGCGTGGCGGAATCGGTAGACGCAACGGACTTGAACAAAACTTGAGTGCTCTCAGGGAAACCCGAGATGCAGAACTGCTCAAACTCGGGGAATCCTTACGCCTGAAGAGGCGCTGGCAATCCCGAGCCAAGCCCCAAGCACGAAGGTGCAAGGGGAAGGTGTAGAGACTAGACGGGCAGCACCTAAGGCGCGAACGCGCTAGGGTGAAGGTATAGTCCAGACCACAAACGCCCCGAACGGGGCGGCGGTGAAAACCGTAGCTGGTACGAAAATCCGTTGGGGGTAACCCCGTGCCGGTTCAATTCCGGCCGCCCGCACCAAGATTACCGTCCCGCGTCAGATGCCTTCTGTGCAATAATGGGGCGGAATAAAGGGAAACACGCCATGCCTCGGCGAATTGTCACAATTAAAAATGTCGCCGGATTCCAGAGTCGCGGTGCTGAGCGAGATACTCAGCTCGCTAAGCATACGATGATGTTTGGTGCAAACGGATAACGGGATCGCGGACTGGCAATAAAAGCCATACCTTATCGAGCCTGCCTTCAGGAGTGACTCGTCTCAATGAGAGATATTTTCGTTAGTCACGCGGTAGCCGACCAGCCGCTCGCAAAATTGCTCGTCGATTTTCTTAAGGAAGCCATCGGCGTTCCAAGTTCGGCCATCTTCTGCTCTAACGTGAAAGGCCACCACATTCCTTTCGGCGAGGACTTCAACGACTACATCAAGCAGCAAATTCAAAAGCCGAGGTTGGTCATTCTCGTGATGACGCCCGCCTACATGGAAAGCTCATTCTGCCTAATGGAGCTTGGAGCAGCATGGGCGCCGGCCACTCACCGAGGACTTGTGCGACTACGAGCCTGATACGTGCGACGAGTGGCTCGAATGTGAGTCATGGGATGAATGCGAAGAGTGGCCAGTGTCTTCTTGCGCCACCTGCACGCCCGCTGCGCCCGCCCGCGACAGGACGAAGCCCTCGTTGGCCGACGCCGGGTTGACTCCGACCGACGCCGTTACGTCACCGGTGGTGCTGGCATCGCTCGGAGCGCTGCTCAGAAGGGCGCCGATTGATGCCGCGAGCGGCAGGAGAAATTTTCGATTGTTCACTGTCATCTCCCCGAGGGAAGCATTTAACGGTTTCTTAACAGCTTAACGGATGCGGCTCAATGCCGTTGGCGATCGTACGTTGGGAATTCTGCGCGGCAAAGCGCGCTTGGAACATGCGCCGCGTGATGACTGAAAGGTTTTATTTCAAGTTCTTATCAGGCCGAGATACGACTAAAGTATTCGGGCGAGCAGTTTAACCGCGACCACATCATGTTTCCGCGTCGTCGCAGCGCGTTCTTTGTAGTTTATCAGCGCGAAGCCCGAAGCTAACCGTTGACGCATCTCTCCCGGTTTCGGCAACGACAGCCAATTGTTGCCCTGAAGCCCGAAGGTTTCATAGATCAAATAACCGTTGGGCCGCACAACACGATGAATGCTGGCGATGATCGTTGCGGAAACGTAGTGGACAACGATCACGAGATCGAACGAGGCGTCGGCAAACGGCAATTCGCGTTCGGCGTCAGCCACAACACAGTGTAACGAGTCGAGCCCTCGATGCCGGGCGCTCTTGCTGACGGCGCGCACCCGATCTTGATCGTTATCCGCGCAAACGACCTCGTGTCCCTTCTGACATAGCCAAAGTCCGTTGCGCCCGAAGCCGCACGGAACGTCCAGGACCCTCACCGGTCCCGCAAAGTTTATTCGATTCAGGCAGTCAGCCACATAGCGCGAGAAGGCGTCATCGATTTGAGCGGCATCGGCCAATGTTGTTCTCGTCCGTGTAGCGCCAAAGCGTCCGTGTCACATGCACGCAATCGGGTCCGGCTCGGCGTTCGCGCGGCTCGCATTGCGTTCAGATTTCATCGAAATCCTCCAGATCGACCGCTTCAGGTACGCGCCGGGCAATGAAAAGACCCACGATGTTCGCGGTTGGAAACACCTGCCGCAGCTTGTTGCGGACCGCCACGAAATGGCTTCCGGTTGTGAGCACATCATCGACCACGGCAATGGTTTCCTGCGGCGGCGGTGCGACCAGCGCCTGATCGACGACATAACGCGCTTCAAGCTCGGCCGGTGTCGGGCGTTCCTCCCGATCATGCACGGCGTCCGAACTGGCCGGTTGGATGACAAGTTCACGAATGTCGATCGGTTGCCCAGGCCAGATGCCGCGCAACATCTGCACAAGACGATCGTCATAAAGCGGATCGCTCTTCGCCTTCGAAGGCGGGATCGGTACGAAGGTCAGCTTCTGGCGTGCGTTATCTTTGAGAGACGCCCGGAGGGCTGCCGCTGCTCTTTGAATCGCCACTGCCTTGTAGGGCCATTCCGGTTTACCCCGGCGGTCCATTTTCTTTTTGAAATTCAGGATCAGATTGTTGGTCACGCTGAAGGCGTAACCTTTCCGCGCCGTGTATTCCCCTAGGAAATAACAAACGTCCTCGGCCGCCAGATAGTGATGATCCGGCCGTGCCAGCTCATCGATCTTAGTGAGTCTTTGCGGAAAGGTGCTGCTGGATGTCATCGTAATCGACCACGCGGATTGCGCCTTGATCCGCGAAGCGCTGCGGCCAGGTGAGTTTCTTGTTCCGGAAACAGCTATCGAGAATGAAAAGCTTGCGTCCCTGATTGAGGGCCGCGCGCGCCTGGATCAGCGTTCCGGAGGTTTCGCCGGCCTCGACAATGATGGTGGCTTCGGTGAGCGCCGACATCGTGACGTTCCGCTCGGGAAAGAAGAAGCGGTTGATCCGGAAATCCTGCGCGTCATAGCGGCAGACCGGAACCTGACTGATGACAAGGAAATCCCGCGCGATGCGGCGCTGAAGTTCGCTGTTGTCGCGCGGATAGGCGTGCGACAGCGGCGTGCCGATCACGGCGATCGTCCGACCGTCCGCCTCGATCGCCGTCTCATGGGCAACTTTATCGATTCCGGCGGCTAACCCGGACACAATGGTGAAGTCATCTTTGACAAGCGCACGCACCAGCTTGCGCGCACGGGCAATCCCCTCAGGTGAGGGCTTGCGCGTGCCCACGATCGCGACGGAACGTGAGTCAACCAAATCCCACCAACCCTGATAGTAGATGAGTTCCACCGGGTGCGCGGCATCGCGGAGCTTCTCAGGATAATCGCCGGCGCCATGCACACGAACGCCAAACCGGCCGATCTCCGCTTCGTGGAATTTCCGCTGCACGGACTCTGCGTATTCCTTCGCCTTGCCCTCGGGCACGAAGTCGGACGGCACAGCGCCGGGCTGCGCCGCGAATTTTTCCGACAGCGTTTTGAAACTCGCCTTCGGTTCATCCCAAAGCGCCTCATACGCGCCGAGTTCGCGCAAAGGCGAAACCGCCCGCGCTGCGAAGTCTGTGGGTTCCAATGTTAGTTGCGCCGCCATCGACACCTTCCTCTCAGCTCCGTCTCTGTCCGCATAGGCTCTTTTGGATTGCATCGTCATTCTTAGTTACGAACAAAAGAAGAACTATCATTTCTGCCACTGATTCGCCAGTACGTCCAGCACCGTCCGCCAAGTCATCGACCGACCGGCGCCTTCGAACGCCGGGGCTTCGGTTCAGAGATTGTCTCAAAGCTGAGATAGACTCCACCATAACCGATCTTACGCCGAACCCGGCCATTAACCGCAACGACCCGGCCAGTTGGCACCTGGGTTGTCCGGCCGGCATTGTAATCCTGCTGAAGGCGGGTCGGACCCGTCTCGATGCCGACCCGGTTCAGCGCTTCGGTTAACGTTGCAAGCCCTTTGGGTGGCAGCAACATATCGTCGAACCTTGATTTCATGGCGCGGGTATAGAGGCCATAGCCCACTTTGAGCAGCTGCCCCTTGGTTACGAGACCTCTCAGGACGCGGCCCACCTGGTCGTAGCCGCCGAGATCATCGAAATCAGCACGCAGGAACACGTCGCCCCGCTTGCGCTCAATTCGTTTCAGCAATCTGGCTTCCAGCGTGTCGGGTTTCATGATCGATCCACCCTTGTCATAATACGACATTGAATAAGAAAAATCAGCTTAAAAACAATATCCTATATAGATCAATGCTATGATGTTTATAGCTGCCGCCAGGATCGAGGTTCGCCCGTGCCGACTCGCGCATCCAGGACTTCCAAAAGCCTTGCCCGCTATACCCCAAATTGTCTTGGACCTCGCACGCACTGCACGAAGTGATTTGCTCTGACCTCCTCATGATAGCGTCGAAGAAACGAGAAGCCGGCCAACGTGCGGGTGAACCCGATGCCCTCGGCAGCGAGGTAACGGGCAATAGCATTTTGGGACCAGTCGTCTTCCCGAAATCTGCCCGTCCGGTAGAAATCGGCGAAATCTTCCAAACCGTCCAAATGCCAGGCTCCGTTCGAACACAAAAGGAGCCATACCGGACCTCGCTCGTGATCTTGAAGCAGAGCAGCTTTTTGTTCCGCTTCGACCGTGCGTTGAATGAAGCTCCATCGGCTCTTGAGTTCCTGCCCGGAGAGCGCGGCACCCGACCATGCACGGTCGACCACGAGACGGGCATGTGCGGGAAAATCGGCCGCGATACGCTCGAAGCGCTCCCACGATGCGTCGTCATCTTGCCATTGTGGAGCGACCGTCTTGAAATCAATCCACACCGGCCCTTCCTTGGTCTCAACAAGGAAGTCTATGGACTTTGCGGTTCCTGCAAGCCGGGCCTCGTACCGCAGCCGATCCTCATCGCCAATATGCTTCAGGATCGTGTGCGCTCCGGCGAGTTCATTGCCATCATGAATTACCGGCAGGAACGCCCCGCCCGCTTCCCAGCGCCCGACGGCGGCCTCAAATCTTCCGGTGAGCATGTGAGCATCGGGAAAACGTGGATCGGCGATCAACTCAGGTAAGAGTTGTCGCCGGACCTCCAAAATCCATTGTTCTTTGCTCGCCTGCCAATCGATCAAGCATACCTCCCGATACGCTGCCGCCCGGCGTCACGACGAGCCTCGGCGCGGTATCAGTCTACGGCTACATCACCGGATGGGGCTTGATGATTCGGTCCAATTCAGATAGAAACTTATTCTACAATATTTTTGGGTATTTCGGAACTTAAGGGCGGGGAATCTGAGCGGGTTGGCGAGATTGGGCTGAAATGGTCTGTTTTACACATTTTCTTACACATACGCATTTTTTATGCAGATTTATTTATATATATCAATGAGTTACAGGTAGACGCACACGACTTAAAATCGTGAGCCCACAAGGCGTGCCGGTTCGAGTCCGGCAGGGGGCACCAAATTTCAGACGCGCGAATGCGACGGCCCGTGCCTTCCCGCCTCAAGGGAGGCACTCGGCCTGTGCCGCAGCCGGCTAAACAAGGCTAAACTCATTCGCGTATAAGGTCAGACTCATCTTTTGAGGATCAACACAATTAACATCTTCCCCCGGCTGAAGCCGGAGGATTTTCGGGAGGTTTGAGGCTCCGTTCAGTTCGCACTCCGGAGAGCTTATGCTCTTCCTTCTTGATGCGCATAGACGCCGTGTTCCGGCGCA
>Ga0182030_10020325_pt1 | contig 12534 bp, 14 predicted proteins | sample 812S3MmetaG_FD_121299 | JGI IMG/M metagenome (GOLD analysis project Ga0182030, IMG submission 121299) | Permafrost microbial communities from Stordalen Mire, Sweden - 812S3M metaG (Illumina Assembly) | ecosystem: Environmental > Terrestrial > Soil > Wetlands > Permafrost | place: Sweden... | reverse complement strand
GTGAGCTGCACGTTCTTCGGCTGGCGCTCGACCAGTTTCACGCCGAGGTAGTCCTCCAGCTTCTTGAGCTGCGCGGACAGGGTCGGCTGGCTCACGAACGTGCGCTCGGCAGCCCGGCCGAAATGCCCCGTGTCCGCGAGCGCCACCAGATATTTGAGGTCCTTGAGATTCATGAATTCGAACCGATCTTAGCGATAGAGGGATTCTATCAAATACATTCAGATAATCAATTTCACTAATCGCGAGCCGCGATGCATCATGGCTCCAGTTCGGAAATATCCCCAATCGATGAGGAATCATTCATGTCTCTGATCAATACTGAAATCAAGCCCTTCAAGGCCACCGCCTACCACAATGGGAAGTTCGTGCCGGTCACGCACGAGGACCTCAAGGGCAAGTGGTCCGTGGTGGTGTTCTACCCCGCCGACTTCACCTTTGTCTGCCCCACCGAGCTCGGCGACCTGGCCGACAACTATGCCGCTTTCAAGAAGCTGGGCGTGGAGATCTACGGCGTATCGACCGATACCCATTTTACCCATAAAGCGTGGCACGACACCTCCGACACCATCGCCAAGGTGCAGTACCCGCTGGTCGGGGATCCCACCCACATCCTGGCGCGCAATTTCGGCGTGCTGATCGAGGAAGAGGGCATGGCCTACCGGGGAACCTTCGTGGTTGATCCGGGCGGCCGCATCAAGATCGTCGAGATCAACGACAACGGCATCGGCCGCGACGCGAAGGAACTGCTGCGCAAGGTCCAGGCAGCCCAGTACGTGGCATCGCACCCGGGTGAGGTTTGCCCCGCCAAGTGGACGCCCGGCGAGCGCACCTTGTCGCCGTCGCTCGATCTGGTCGGCAAGATCTGAAGGAGAGGACCATGTTGGACGCCGCGCTCAAGACGCAGTTGAAGGCCTATCTCGACCGGCTCACCCAGCCGGTCGAGATCGTGGCATCGCTCGATGACGGCGATGCGTCACGGGAGATGCTCGAGCTTCTCGAGGACATCGTCGCCTCGTCGGCTCTGGTGCGGCTCACGACCCACCGCAACGACGGCGAGCTTTCGCCGTCGTTCGCCTTGCGGCGCCCCGGCCAGGAGCCGCAGGTGCGTTTCGCCGGACTGCCCCTCGGGCACGAGTTCAGCTCGCTGGTGCTCGCGCTCCTGCAGGTCGGCGGCCATCCACCGAAGGCCGACGCGGCGGTCATGGATCAGGTGCGGCGGCTCGAGGGTGGGTTGCGCTTCGAGACGTTCATTTCGTTGAGCTGCCAAAACTGCCCCGATGTGGTTCAGGCGCTGAATCTCATGGCGGTGCTGAACCCGAACGTGAGGCATACCATGATCGACGGCGCGCTGTTCCAGGACGAGGTCGAGCGCCGGGGCATCATGGCGGTGCCCGCCGTGTTCCTGAACGGTCAGCCGTTCGGGCAGGGGCGCATGTCGCTCGAGGACATCGTCTCGAAGCTCGATTCGGCGGGCGCTGAACGCGAGGCCGAGCGCTTCTCGGTGAAGGCCCCTTACGATGTGCTGGTGGTCGGCGGCGGACCCGCGGGCGCCGCGGCGGCGATCTATGCGGCGCGCAAGGGAATCCGCACCGGCATCGCGGCGGAGCGGCTCGGCGGGCAGCTCCTCGATACGGTCGGCATCGAGAACTTCATTTCGGTGAGGGAGACCGAGGGCCACAAGCTCGCCACCGGCCTCGAACAGCATGTGACCACCTACGATGTGGACGTGATGAATTCGCAGCGGGCTGCCGCGCTCATCCCGGGCGAGTTGATCGAGGTGAGGCTTGAGAATGGCGCCACCCTCAAGGCGAGATCGGTGGTGCTCGCCACCGGCGCCCGATGGCGCGAGATCAACGTGCCCGGCGAGCGTGAGTATCGCAACCGGGGCGTGGCCTACTGCCCGCATTGCGATGGGCCGCTCTTCAAAGGCAAGCCCGTCGCGGTCATCGGCGGCGGGAATTCCGGGGTCGAGGCAGCGATCGATCTGGCAGGCCTCGTGAGGCACGTCACCTTGATCGAATACGATCATGCGTTGCGCGCCGATGCCGTGCTGACGCGCAAGCTCAGGAGCCTGGCCAACGTCACCGTGATCACGAGTGCGCAGACCACCGAGGTCATCGGCGACGGGCAGCGGGTCACGGGACTCGCCTACAAGGATCGCCAGGACGGCGGCCTGCATCGGCTCGAGCTCGCCGGGGTGTTCGTGCAGATCGGACTCGTGCCGAACACCGATTGGCTCAAGGGCGTGGTGAAGCTGTCGCCACGCGGCGAAATCGAAGTCGACGCCCGCGGCCGGACATCGGTGCCCGGGGTGTTCGCGGCGGGCGACTGCACCATCGTGCCCTACAAACAGATCGTGATCGCCATGGGCGAGGGTGCCAAAGCCTCCCTGAGCGCCTTCGACCATCTGATCCGCTCTCCCCTGTCGGCGGCGGCGTAACGCGAGGAGCGGCGTAAAACAGCGGCTCCCCGGGGTACAATCTGCCTCCATCGGCGTCGTCGAGCGTTTCTATGCCAGAAGTCGCACCGCCCACGCGGCTCTCCGCCGGCGTGGTGATCGTGAGCGTGGTCAATCGCAAACTGAAATTCCTGCTCCTGCGCGCCTATCGAAACTGGGATTTCCCGAAGGGGCTGGTCGAGGCCGGCGAGGAGCCGATCGACGCCGCGGTCCGCGAAGTTCGCGAGGAAACCGCGCTCGACGACATCTCGTTCGACTGGGGCCTGGTCTACATGGATACCGGCCCGTACAACAAAGGCAAGATCTCGCGGTACTACATCGCCCGGAGCAAGGAGACGCATATCCTGCTTCCCGTCAATCCGGACCTGGGTGTACCCGAGCATCACGAAGCGCGATGGATGGACTACCACAAGGCCATCAGCATGGTGTCCCCACGTCTGACGCCCGTGGTGCGCTGGGCCTATCGCATCGTCAATCACGGCCACGGGCCGGACCCGGAGGTCTAGATCGTCATCGACCCCGCGCCCACCTCGATGACATCGCCGCCCACGCGGATCCGGCGATCGGCGGTCACCTCGAGGTACAGCGTGGACGGGCGCCCGGCGAATTCACCCTGGGAGATCTCCAGCGCGAGAGGCAGCGGCCGGTTCATCGCCAGGCACCAGCCCCCGAAGTTGGCGGTCGCCGAGCCGGTGGCCGGATCCTCGAGCATCGCCGGCCCGCTCGGAAAGAAAAAGCGCGCCAGCACCCTGGGAGGGGTGCTCGAGGCGAACACATAGGCCATGCCGATGCCGTCCTCGCTCTTGATGGCTTGCATCGCGCCGGCCGAGGGCGAGGCGCGGCGCACCGCATCCGTCGAGCGCAAGGGCACGACGAGTTGTTCCTTGCCCGCCTTCACCCAGAGCGGCCGCTCGTCGATGTCTGCCTCCTCGAGTCCGAGCGCACGCGCCAGGACGCCGCGCGGCACGTCGACCTCCCGGAAGGAAGCCGGCGGCGCGGTTAGCGTCCAGCGGTCGCCGTCGGCCTCGACCGCGATGGTGCCCGCCTTCATGTCGAGCTCGAGCGCATCGCCCCCGAGACCGAGCGCCCTGCACACGTGCGCGGTGCCCAGGGTCGGATGCCCGGCGAACGGCATTTCGTAGTTCGGCGTGAAAATGCGCACGCTCGCGGCGGCGCGCGCCGAGGGTGTGATGAACGTCGTCTCCGACAAATTGAATTGCCGGGCGAGCGCCTGCATGGTCGTGGTGTCGAATTCGCCGCCCTGCTCGAAGACGCAGAGCGGATTGCCGGTCAGCGTCTTATGACGCTGGGTGAATACATTCAGGATGCGGAATCGGTGGGCTGCCATCCCCAAGGATTATATACGCGGGGTTGGGTGCGGCCGACCCGGTCGGCCGCACATCCCCATTTGGCGCCCCCTGAGCACTCGAGCGTCAGCGGATTACCACGACCGGGGCCGGCGCGACCACCGCGACGCGGGGGCCGTACCAACCGCGATGGTAGCCGTACGGCGCCACCACGCACCCGGACATCGCCAGGACGCCCAGCGGAATCATCAACAGCATCAATCGCTTCATGACATTTCTCCTGAAAATCCCAGCCTCCCTTCGATCAACGGGCGGCGGACGGGAGGGATGACAGGATGACGGACCCGTAACAATGCAATTGGCCAGCCGGAGGCCCGGTTGGCGGGGGGTCAAGCCAGGGTGTGGAACACCTTTTGCACGTCCTCGTCCTGTTCTAATTTGTCGATCAGCGCCAGCGCTTCGGCGGCCTGTTCCTCCGGCAGCTCGGTCGACATCGAGGGAATGTACTCGTGCTCGGCCGACACGGGGGTGAGGTGACGGGCCTCGAGCGCCTCCTGGAGCCTGCCGAAATCGTTGAAGGCGCAGCGGATCACCAGCTGCGGCTCGCCCTTCTCGCCGTTGCTCTCCCCCATCTCTTCCAAGCCGTGGTCGATCAGGTCGAGCTCGAGCTCGTCCTGATCCTTCACGGTCGAGGGATCCAGCCGGAATACACCCATCTTCTTGAACAGAAAGCTCACGCTCCCGGCGGTGCCCAGATTGCCTGCGTTGCGCGTGAAGATGTTGCGCACGTTGCCCACGGTCCGGGTCGGGTTGTCCGTGGCGCATTCGACCAGGAGCGCAACTCCGTGCGGCGCGTAGCCTTCGTAGATGATTTCCTGGTAGTTCTGGGCCTCCTTGCCGGAGGCGCGCCGTATGGCCGCATCGGTCTTGTCCTTCGGCATGTTCACCGCGCGGGCGTTTTGCAGCACGCGGCGCAGCGTCGAGTTCGAGGCCGGATCGGGCCCCCCCGTGTGCACGGCAATGGCGATGTCCTTGGCAATTCGGGTGAACTGCTTGGCCATGCGGTTCCAACGCGCGAACATCGCGTGCTTCCTGACTTCGAATATGCGTCCCATGTCGCGCATGGTAGCAATACCCGGCCAAACCGCTAGACTTGCGAACTAACCCAACAAGGCATCCCCATGAGCGCATCTGCAGCCGGCAACGCGGCCGGCCCGGCGGCTTTCCGTGATCTGGGCCTCGGCGAACCGCTCCTTCGCGCGCTCGCCGAGGTCGGCTACGAATCGCCCTCGCCGATCCAATCCGCCACCATCCCGGCGCTCCTCACCGGCGCCGACCTCCTCGGTCAGGCGCAAACCGGCACGGGGAAGACGGCCGCATTTGCGCTGCCCGCGCTCGAGCGCATCGATCTGTCCGGGCGCGAGCCGCAGGTACTCGTGCTCGTCCCGACCCGTGACCTCGCACTGCAGGTGGCCGAAGCCTTTCAGCGCTACGCCTCGCATCTGAAGGGTTTTCACGTGCTGCCGATTTACGGCGGGCAGAGCTACCAGCCTCAGTTGAACGCCCTGAAGCGTGGGGTGCACGTGGTCGTCGGAACTCCGGGTCGGATCAGCGACCACCTGGAGCGAGGCACCCTCAAGCTCGACTCGATCAAGATGCTGGTGCTCGATGAGGCGGACGAAATGCTGCGCATGGGGTTTCTCGAGGCGGTCGAGGCCATTTTGCAGAAGACGCCGCCGAACCGGCAGGCCGCCCTGTTCTCGGCCACGCTGCCGGCGCCGATCCGGCGCATCGCCCAAAAACACCTGCGTTCGCCGGTCGAAATAACCATCCAGAGCAAGACCGCGACCGCGGCCAATGTCCGCCAGCGCTACTGGCTGGTGAGCGGACTGCACAAGCTCGACGCCCTGACCCGGATCCTCGAGACCGAGCCTTTCGACGGCATGTTGGTGTTCACCCGCACAAAGCAGGCCACGGTGGAGCTGGCGGAGAAGCTCGAGGCCAGGGGGTTTTCCGCGGCGCCTCTCAACGGCGACATCCCGCAACCGCAGCGCGAGCGCACCATTGCCCGGCTCAAATCCGGCGACGTCGACATCGTCGTCGCGACGGACGTCGCGGCCCGCGGCATCGACGTGGAGCGTGTGGGGCACGTCGTGAACTACGATGCGCCGTACGATCCGGAATCTTACGTGCATCGCGTCGGCCGAACCGGCCGTGCCGGGCGCAAGGGCGAAGCGATCCTGTTCATAGCGCCGCGCGAGCGCAATCTTCTGCGCGGCATCGAACGCGCCATGCGTCAGCAAATAGAGCCCATGAACCTTCCGACCGTCGACGCGGTGAACGCCCGGCGGATCGACAAATTCAAGGCCAGGATCATCGAGGCGGCCGCGAACGAGGAGAGCAAGCGTTACCGGCCGATCCTGGAACAGCTCGAGGCGGAGACCGACCTCGCCCCGATCGACATCGCGGCCGCGCTTGCGAGCCTGGCGCAGAGCTCAACGCCGCTGCTGCTGGGGGGCGCCGCCCCCGACGCACCGCGCGCCCCCGCGCCGCGCCCTGACGCCCCTGGGCGGGATGTGCCGCGCGCGAAGGCGCCGCGCACCGGGCAGCCCGGGGTGGACGCGCCCCGCGAGCACGCGCCCCGCGCCGATTCGCCGCCCCGCGCCGATGCGCTCCGGCCGCCGCGTCGCCGCGACGAGCCCGGAGGCCGCCCCGCGCGCACGGAAACTTTTCGCATCGAGGTCGGGTCAGTACACGAGATCAAGGCCGGCAACATCGTGGGCGCGATCGCCAACGAGGCGGGCCTCGATGGCGTCTATATCGGGCGGGTGGACATCCGGGAGGACCACAGCTTCGTCGACCTGCCCGAAGGCATGCCGCGGGAGATCTTCAAGACGCTGAAGAAGACGCGCCTGGCGGGCCGCGAACTGAGGATCACCAAGGTCCAACGCAGGGACGAGGGGCGGCCGCCAATCGCGGCGAAACACACGGCGCGAAGCGCCGATCGCGGTCCGACCAAGCCTCGGGCCGCGAAGCACTGATGATGTTCGTCAACGTGAGGAGCGAGTCATGAGCAAGGGCATGGAACGAAAGCGGGAAGAAAAGAAAAAGCCGGCCAAGACCTTGGAGGAGAAGCGAGCCGCCAAGAAGGCGAAGCGCGCAGAGCGCGGCTGAGAGTCGGCGCGGGGGGAACTCACACCACCCGCCCGCGCCGTCCGCCACCCATGAAATCCCGGATGTTGGCGGCCATTTCGTCGAGGCAGCGCTGACGCGCCTCGAAGGCCGCCCAGGCGATGTGCGGCGTGACGATCAAATTGGGAATGCCGGGGTCCATCAGGGGCTCGCCCTCGACCGGGGGCTCGACGGGCAGCACGTCGATGCCGGCGCCCCCCAGCCGACCCTCCTTGAGCGCACGGGCGAGTGCCGCACCGTCGATCAGGGCGCCTCGGGCCGTATTGATCAACAGCGCATCGGGTTTCATGCGGGCCAGCTCGCGCGCACCGATCAGGCCGCGGGTCGCGGGCGTCAACGGACAGTGCAGGGACACCACGTCGGCGCTTGCGAGCAGCTCATCGAGCGGCACGCGCCCCTCAGTGCGTGCCGCCCCGGGCCGATTACAAACGATGACCCGCATGCCGAAGGCCTCGGCAGCCCGGGCGACCGCGCGCCCAAGTTCCCCCCAGCCGATGATGCCGAGCGTGCGGCCGGCGAGCTCGCGGATCGGATAGGCGAGCTCGTTGAACTCACCGCGCGCCCAGGAGCCGTCGACGGCCAGCCGGTGCCAGCCCAACAGATGCTGGGTGAGGCTCAGGATCAGGGCCCAGACATGCTGCGCCACCGAGGCGCTGCAATAGCCGCGGACGTTGCACACCGCGATGCCGAGCTCCCGGGCCGCCTCGAGGTCGATGTTGTCGGTGCCGGTGGCGGACAAGGCGATCAGCTTGAGGTGGGCCGCCACGGTCAAGTGCGCGCGCGACAGCTTCGCCTTGTTGAGCAGCACGATGTCCGCCGCAGCGAGACGCTCGGGAATTTCCACATCCTCGGTGAAGTCGCAATAGCGGACCGCCCCGGCGGCCGCGTCTGCGACCGCGTCGATTGCGGAGTGGTCGAGGCTGTCGTCTCCGTTGCGGACGGTTTCGTAGTCGAGGAATACGATACGCATAACGCTACAATGACCGCCTACTCATGAAAAGCACCGCCGTCTTCTGGTTGATCGTCGCGAATGTCGCGGCCTACGCGCTGCAGCTCCTGTTCGGAGATGCGGTCGAGATACAGTTCGCGCTCTGGCCGGTGCAGCCGATACCCGAGGTCGGCCAATCTCTTTTCCATTTCTGGCAAATCGTCACCTACGCCTTCCTTCACGACCCCCACAATTATTCGCACATCCTGTTCAACATGCTCGGGCTTTTCATGTTCGGCGCCGAGATCGAGCGCAATGTGGGGCGGCTGCGCTTGCTCGAGTGCTACTTCGCATCGGTGGTGACGGCGGCGCTCACCCAGCTCATCGTGCCGCCGTTGATGGGCGCGCCGCTCGGGCCGACGTTGGGGGCCTCGGGCGGCGTGTTCGGGCTCCTGCTCGCCTACGCGTTGCTGTTTCCCCATCGCAAGGTCGTGCCGCTGATTCCGCCGATCCCCATGCCCGCGTGGCTGTTCGCGACGCTCTACGCGGGAGCGGAGCTCGCGTTCGGCGTCACCGGCAGGCTCGCGGGAATCGCACACTTCGCGCACCTCGGCGGCATGATCGGCAGCGCGATCGTGGTCACGACGTGGTGGCGGCCCCGTACCCATTAGATGCCGAACCGGATAGGCTAAGCGGATCATGAAACGTGCGTTCACCCTCTCGGCGGTCTTGACCGTACTCCTCTGCGCCGCGTTGCCGGCCCACGCCGAATGGGTGCGCCGCGTGACCGACGGCATCATGGGCACGCGCATCACGGTGGAGGTCTGGGCCGACGATGCCGCCAAGGGCAACCAGGCCATCGATGCAGTGCTCGACGAAATGCGGCACATCGACGAGACCATGAGCACCTACAAGCCGACCAGCGAGGTGTCGCAGGTCAACGCCCGCGCCGCGGACGGCCCGATGCACATCAGCAAGGAGCTGTTCGACCTCCTGACCGCCGCGAGGCAGTATTCGGAAATCACCGACGGCGCCTTCGACATCACCTACGCGAGCGTGGGTTACCTGTATGACTTCCGCAAGCACGTGCGTCCCGACGACGCCCAGATCGCGCAGGCGCTGCCGGCCATCAACTATCGGCACGTGATCCTGGATCCGGCCAACCAGACGGTCAAGTTCTCGCAAAAGGGCGTGCGCATCGATTTGGGCGGCATTGCGAAAGGCTATTCGGTCGACTGCGGCATCGATGTGCTGAAGGGTTTGGGCTATACGCGGGCCTATGTGGGTGCGGGCGGGGACAGCCGCATCATCGGCGACCGTTTCGGCAAGCCCTGGATGGTGGGAATCCGGGATCCGATGAAGGGCGAGGGCAACGTCATCGCGCGCATTCCCCTGGTCGACGCCGCGATTTCAACGTCCGGCGACTATGAGCGCTTCTTCGAGGAGAAGGGTGTGCGCTACCACCACATCATCGACCCGCACACCGGCCATTCGGCGAGCAAGGTGCGCAGCGCCACGGTGATCGGACCCTACGCGACCCGCACCGACGGTTTGTCCAAGACGGCGTTCGTGCTGGGGCCGGACAAGGCCCTGGAAATCTACAACCGGCTGAAGGACATCGACGCCATCATCGTCGAGCTCGACGGGACGGTGGTCACCACCGAGGGGATGAAGCGGGGGAAACGGCCGGAGTGAGGCCGGCCGCGGCGGTGAGCGCGCCGCCTGCTTGCTGTGTTGCGCGTCCGCCGCGATCAGTCCCGGAAATTGTTGAACTGCAGCGGCACCTCGAAGCTGCCCTTGCGCAGGGTTGCGATGGCCTCCTGAAGGTCGTCGCGCTTCTTGCCGGTGACCCGGACCTTGTCGCCCTGAATCTGCGCCTGCACCTTGAGCTTCGAGTCCTTGAGAAGCCGGCTGACCTTCTTGCCGGTGTCCTGATCGATGCCGTGCTTCAGTATCACTTGCTGTTTGGCCACGGCGAGGTTGACCAGCGCGTCCTGCACGTCGAGACACACCACGTCGATGCCGCGCTTGGCGACCTTGAGCTTCAGGATCTCCAGCATCTGGTTCAGCTGGAATTCCGACGGAGCGGACATCGTCACCGTCGTCTCCTCGAGCTCGAAGCGGGCGCCGGTATTCTTGAAATCGAAGCGCTGCGACAGCTCGCGGCTCGCCTGATCGACGGCGTTGGTCAGCTCGTGGGAATCGATCTCGGATACGACGTCGAATGAAGGCATGGGTCAACGATACCCGCGGGCCTGCAAGGTGAAAAGCCTCGCATAGCGTCCATCGAGCGCCATCAGCGCTTCATGGCTGCCGCGTTCCACGATCCGCCCATCCTCGAGGACCAGAATCTGATCCGCCATGCGCACGGTCGAGAAGCGGTGCGAAATGACGATGGCGATGCGGTTGTGCGTCAGATCCCGGAAATGCTCGAACACCTCGGCCTCGGCGGCGGCGTCGATGGCGGCGGTGGGCTCGTCGAGCACCAGAATGTCGGCATCGCTGCGCATGAAAGCGCGCGCGAGCGCGATCTTCTGCCACTGGCCGCCGGAGAGCTCCCGCCCGTCCTTGAACCATTTGCCGAGCTGGGTTTGGTAGCCCGACGGCAGCGCCTCGACGAATTCCGCCGCCAGGCCCTGGGCGGCGGCGCTGCGCCATCGCCCTTCGTCGTCGAACGCGCGCACGTCGCCGGCGCCGATGTTCTCGCCGACCAGCATCTGATATCGCGCGAAGTCCTGGAAAATGACCCCGATGCGTTGCCGGAGCGTCGACTCGTCCCACTCCTGCAGGTCGAGACCGTCGAGCAGGATCCGGCCCCGGGTCGGGCGGTACAGCCGGGTCAGGAGCTTGATCAGCGTGGTCTTGCCGGAGCCGTTCTCGCCGACCAGCGCCAGGCTCTCCCCCGGCTTCACGTGCAGATCGATGTGCGACAAGGCGGGCAGGGACGCATCGGGGTAGACGAACTCCACGTCCTCGAAGCGGATGCCGTCGCCCGGGCGGGGCCCCGTCGTGAGGGCGCCGCTCGAGCCGCGCACCGGTTGCTCGAGGTACTCGAACAAATTCGACAGATAAAGATTGTCCTCGTACAACCCCGAGATGGCGGTCAGCGCGGCGCTCACCGCGGTTTGTCCCTGCCGCAGCAGCATGAGGTACATGGTCATTTGACCGACGGTCATCGCGCCCGCCACGGTCTCGGCGGCGATCCACGCGTAGCCGCCGTACAGCGCCCCGGTCCCGACCAGGCCCAGACCGAATCCCCAGCTGTCGCGGCGTATGGTGAGGTCGCGGTCTTCGCGGTACAGGCGGGTGAAGATGTCCCGATAGCGGTCCAGAAACCGCGGACCCAGCTCGAAAAGCTTCACCTCTTTCGCGCTGTCCTCGCGGGCGAGCACCGACTCCAGGTAGATCTGCATGCGCGATTCGGGCGCCCGCCAGCGGAACAACCGAAATGCCTCGCCCGAGAAGCGGGCCTCGGCGAGGAATGCCGGAAGGCCGGCCACCACCAAAAGGACCACCGCCCAGGGCGAGAACCTGACCAGCAGCCCGCCGAAGGAGATCAGCGAGACGGCGTTTTGCAGCAGCCCGAAGGTGCGCATCACCAGGCTCAAGGGACGGCTCGAGGCCTCGCGGCGCGCGCGCGTCAGCTTGTCGTAGAACTCCGAGTCCTCGAATTGCTGCATGTCGAGGGTCAGCGCCTTTTCCAGGATCATCACGTTGACGCGCTGGCCGAGCTGCGCGCGCAACAGCGATTGCGCGAGCGAGATACCGCGCTGCGCGAGCGAGGTGGCGGCAATCAGCGCCGCCTCGCAGCTGACCAGCACGAATACGTGGGAGAGGCTGACGGTGCCGGTGTGGTGATGCAGATCGGCGGCGCGGATCACGGCATCGACGATCAATGCGCCGAGGTACGCGATGCCCGCCGGCAGGACGCCCGCGAACAGGGTGAGCCCGGCCAACGCGATCGAGAGCGGCCGGTTGGTGGTCCATACCAGCGACAGCGCGCGGCGGCTGTATTCGAACAACCCGGTCAGGCCGCGCCGAAGGGTGCCGCCGGCGGCGATGCCGTCCGCGGGCGTGGGGTGAGGTGCGTTCATGGGAATCCCGGCACGGGTTTATACTTGCACCCTACCGGTATGGCGGAGTAAACGTGAAATTCAAGTCCCTGATCGAGCGATGGAAAAAAGATGCCCCGCCGGTGCTGACGGCGCGCGAATACGCCGTGCGTCTGCCGCTCGACGACGCCTCCCGCCTGCATGCCCTGACCGAGTTGTTCCCGGGGCGGACCGTGGAGGAGCTCATCACGGACCTGCTGCACGCCGGGCTCGACGAGATTGCGGCGGCGATGCCCTACGAGGCCGGTCCCACCGTCATTTCCCGGGACGACCAGGGTGACCCGGTGTACGAAGACGTGGGTCTGACCCCGCGTTTCGTGGAGCTCACGCGCAGAATCAAAAAGAGCCTGCAGGCCTCTTGACGCTGCCGGCTCGCGGCGGCGATACTCATCGCAGATGTCGATGGCAAGCAGAAATGGCAATGTCCGCTGGTGGCGCACTTCCCCGAAGGAGTGGGCGCTGGGCGCTTAAGTTTTAATTCACGTTCGATATCCAGAACCCATCTCCGCCTCTTGACGGTGATGGGTTTTTTTTTGG
>Ga0182030_10020323_pt1 | contig 12534 bp, 8 predicted proteins | sample 812S3MmetaG_FD_121299 | JGI IMG/M metagenome (GOLD analysis project Ga0182030, IMG submission 121299) | Permafrost microbial communities from Stordalen Mire, Sweden - 812S3M metaG (Illumina Assembly) | ecosystem: Environmental > Terrestrial > Soil > Wetlands > Permafrost | place: Sweden... | reverse complement strand
GATCCCGTAGAAAGGCCCCTCCCACCAGGCGTAGCTGGGGACGATAAACGGCAGCTCGCTGACCAGATGCGGCGCGTTCCGCCGGAGGAGTCCGCGTTCCTTGAGCGCCTCCATCACGAGCGAGACGTTGCCCTGTTCGAGATAGCGGACGCCGCCGTGCACCAGCTTGGTGCTTCGGCTGGAGGTGCCTTTGCCAAAGTCATGTTGTTCCAAAAGCAGCGTGGCATAACCGCGCGCGGCGGCATCGACCGCGACGCCCGCGCCGGTGGCGCCGCCACCGACAATGATCATGTCCCAGGGTTCGACGCGTTCCCGGGCCTGCTTCAACATCTCGTTTCGTTTCATGAAGAAAAATCAGTTTAGCCACAAAAGAACACAAAGAACTCAAAAAAATGGAGCGCCGGGCAATGGAATTGCGCGGACAATTGCGTTCCCAAATAGAGCTTGGGAACGAGGGAGGGAAATGAAGTCTGGGTTCCGCTGCTTCCTCTCTTAAGAATTCCGTCAATTCCGTCAATTCCGTTAATTCCGTCAAAATTTCCCCTGCCTTTAATCCTGTAAATCTTGTTAATCCTGTCAAAAATTCCGTTTGCCTTTTCTCAGAGTTCCCGGAGGCAGCTCCCAGTTCCTGGCGCGATCGAGGGCGTCGTTCCACCGGGAACGCAATTCGGCCACGCGTGATCGGGGCATTTTCGGCTCGAAAACTTTCTCGACCTTCCATTGTTTGGCGATGCCTTCGAGACTCTTCCAGTAACCGACGGCGAGACCGGCGAGATAGGCCGCGCCCAGCGCCGTCGTTTCGGTCACGGCGGGACGGACGACGGGAATCTGGAGCAAATCGGCCTGGAACTGCATCAGGAAGGCGCTGTGGGTCGCGCCGCCGTCGACGCGCAATTCCGCAAGCCTCTTGCCGGTGTCGGCCCGCATCGCGTCGATCAGATCGGCCACCTGATAGGCGACGCCTTCGAGCGCGGCGCGGGCGATGTGCGCGGCGGAGGTGTCCCGCGTGATGCCGAGGATCGCGCCCCGCGCGTAGGAGTCCCAATGGGGCGCGCCCAGGCCGGTAAACGCCGGGACGAGATAGACGCCGCCGTTGTCCGGGGTCGATTCGGCCAGGTGATCGACTTCCTTCGCGGAGCGCACCAACTTCAAGCCGTCCCGTAGCCACTGCACCACGGCCCCGCCGATGAAGACGCTGCCTTCCAGCGCAAACTCGCGCCTCTTGCCAATCTGGCAGGCCGCGCTGGTCAGCAGACGGTTGCGGGAGGTGATCGGCTTGGAGCCGAGATTTTGCAGGAGGAAGCAGCCGGTGCCGTAGGTGCACTTGGCCTGGCCCGGATGGACGCACATCTGGCCGAAAAGCGCGGCCTGCTGGTCGCCCGCGATGCCCGCGATGGGCGCTCCTTGCAAGCCGGGCGGGGCGCTGATTTCACCATAGACTTCGCTCGACGTGCGCACCTCGGGCAGCAGGCTGGCGGGGATGCGAAAGAGCTTCAGCATCTCCTTGTCCCACGCGCCGGTATGGATGTTGTAGAGCAGGGTGCGCGAGGCGTTGCTCGGGTCGGTGACGTGAACGTGATGGCCGCCGGTCAGTTTCCAGATGAGCCAGGTGTCGACCGTGCCGAAGAGGAGGTCGCCCGCCTCGGCCCGCGCGCGAACGCCCGGCACGCTGTCGAGAATCCAGGCGATCTTGGTGCCGGAAAAGTAGGCGTCCAGGAGAAGTCCGGTGCGGTTCCTGACCTGCCTGTCGTGGCCGGCCGCGCGAAGCTTGTCGCACGCCTGCGCCGTCCGGCGATCCTGCCAGACGATGGCATTGTAGACGGCTTCGCCCGTCTTGCGGTCCCAGACGACGGTGGTTTCGCGCTGATTGGTGATGCCCACGCCCGCGACGTCGCCGGGGCGGATGCGCGCGCGGGCCAGCGCTTTCACCGCGACGGCGATTTGCGAAAGCCAGATTTCCCGAGGGTCCTGCTCCACCCAGCCGGGTTTGGGAAAAATCTGGCGGATTTCCTTTTGGGCCACGGAACGAATCCGGCCCCGCTGATCGAAGAGGATCGCGCGAACGCTGGTGGTTCCGGCATCGAGGGAGAGGATGTAGGACATGGGAGACTAATTCTTCGGCAGGCTCAGGATGACGGCCTTTTTTAGCAAGCTCCTGGTTAGTCAGTATAGGTTCTATGAATCATAAAAGTAACCGCGGACGATCTTCTCGAGCGCGTCGAGCCAGCGCGGATGCTCGTTGAGGCAGGGAATAAGCGCAAAACTCTCGCCTCCTGACTCGATGAAAATGTCCCGGCCCCGCATGGCTATTTCTTCAAGCGTTTCCAGGCAATCGGCGACAAAGGCGGGGCACATGACAAGGAGCCTTTTGACGCCGCTTTGAGGAAGCCGTCGGATTTCGTAATCGGTATAGGGCTTCAACCAAGGGTCGCGACCAAGCCGGGATTGGAACGAAACGGAAAACTTCTCCGGGGGGATGTTGGCTTGTTCCACAAAGGCGCGGACGGTCGCAAAGCATTGCGCGCGATAGCAGGTGTCGTGCGCGATGCTGGACGTTTCACAGCAGTTTGGCGATTGGAGGCAGTGGCAGCCGGTCGGATCGGATTTTCGCAAATGCCTCTCGGGCAGGCCGTGAAAACTGAAGAGCAGGTGGTCGTAGCCTGATTGTAAATAATCGGAGGCGCCGGCGACAAGCGACGCGATGTAATCGGGGTCGCGATAAAAAGGAGCGGCGATTTGCAAATCCATTTCCGGCGCCAGGCGCTCGGCCAGTTCCCGAACGCGGACAACCGCGGTTTCAAAACTCGACATGGCGTAGTGCGGGAAGAGCGGAAAAACGAGCAGCTCTTCCACGCCTTGCGAACGCAGGTTGATGAGAGCGGATGCGATGCCGGGGTTTTGGTAACGCATCGCCAGTTCCACGGTGAGACTATCGCCAACGCTCCGTTGCAGCTCGCGCTGGACATGGCGGCTGGTGGCCACGAGCGGGGAGCCTTCCGGCGTCCACACTTTTTGATAAGCCTCGGCGGATTCGACCGGGCGCTTGGGCAGAATGGCCCGATTGACGACCCACCAGCGGACCGGCCACGGCGTATCGAGAACGCGACGATCCATGAGAAACTCGCGCAGATACTTCCGCACATCGGGAACGGAAGTGGAGTCGGGTGAGCCGAGATTGACGAGCAGGACTCCTTTTTGACTCATGGTGAAATGGCGTGGTTGGATGCCGCGAGGAATTGAGCGACTCGATCGGCAACGTCGTGTCCTGATACAATGCAGTTTCCGGCTGAGATGCCGTCGCGATAGTTTCCGGCGAAGTAAAGTCCGGGAAGACGGTTTTCCGTCGCATTCATGAAATCGACGAATTTTTTATAACCAACATTGTACTGCGGGATCGCCGACGGGAACAGATAGTGATGACGGTAGACCGGTTTTCCGCGTACGCCCAGGATCCGTTGCAGATCGCGGAGTGTCAGGTCGAACAGCTTTTCCGCCGGCTGAACCGCCAGGTCGGGCTGGCGGCAACCTCCGATGAAGGTTGTCAACAGGACATGACCGGAGGGGGCGCGGTTGGGAAAAATGGATGAGGAGAAAGTGGTGCCCAGAATGTTCAGGTTTTCGGCTTTCGGAACGAGAAAACCAAAGCCATCCAGCGGATCGGCCACGTCTTCGCGACGGAAGCCCATGACAATGCGGGCCACGGGAGGGTGGACGATTTCTTTCAACAAGAAGAAATCGGCCGGTTCATCCGCCTCGATTTGGATCTGGGCAATTTTGTAGGCGGGCGCGGCAAGGACAAGAGCGGAGTGACGGCGTTGTTCTTCCCGGCCATCCCCGTTGAAGGTGACGATCCAGCCATCGGCGGCTTGCCGCAAGCGTGTGACCTTGGAGCGGAGCTCGACTGCCTGGCCAAGTTTGGCGTGAAGCGTGTCGGGGAGAACCTGGAGGCCATCGTCGAAGGAAAGTTTTTTTGCCTTGGACTTTTCAATTTCAGCGCGTTTTTTTCGTTCGCGCGCCCCGAGGACGGCTCCCAGCAGGATGGAGCCGTATTGATCTTCGAGCGCTTGGAGTTTGGGAAATCCGTAACGAACGGACAGGTTTTCGGGACTTCCCGCGTAGACGCCCGTCACAAAAGGATCGATGGCGTAGTCGAGAAATTCGCGTCCCAATCGTCGCAGGACAAAATCGGCAAGCGACTCGTCTTCGGTCCTGGGTTTGGCGCGGATGAAGGGTTCGAGACCGATGCGTAATTTGGCCGGAATGGAAAAGAGCGGTGATGCGGCAAAGCGGATTGGGGACAGCGGAAGCGGCCTCATTTTACCGTTGCGAACGATGTAGTTTTTATTCATTGCGGGATTGGAGTCCAGGCGGCGCTGCTCCAATCCCAAGTCGTTGATCAGGGAGGTGATTTTCGGCGAAGTCTCGAGAATCGTGTTGGGGCCATACTCGGAGAGATAGCCGTTTTCGCAGATGGTTTGCATGGGCCCACCGACCCGGTCGCCGGCCTCGTAAAGCGTGACGGGAACCTGGCACCGGCTTAATCTAAAAGCTGCTGTCAGGCCGGTGATGCCACCGCCGATGATGGCAACCGTGTTCATATGGACTTGGAAAATGCGGACTCTTTGCGTTTGGCGTTATAGGCGTCAAACCGCACGGCGATATTGCGAATGAGCAATCGGCCCAGTTCCGTCACGACTAATCCGCGTTCGTTGGTTGCGATCAACCCGTCCGCTTCCAGATCGGAAAGAGAATTTAATTCGGTCGAGAAATAGCGGGTGAAATCAATGCCGATGCTTTCCGAGAGCGCGGCAAAATCGAAGCTCATGTCGCACATGAGGCGCATGATGACCTGGCGGCGGATCTTGTCGTCATCCGTCAGAACGTAGCCTTTTGAGATCGGGGACTGGTTGGAGTCGAGCGCGCTGTAATACTTCTCAAGCTCCTTTTGATTCTGCCAATAGAGATCGTCGGTTTGGGAGATGGACGACATGCCAAACGCGTAAATATCGGTCTCGCCGCGAGTGCTGTAACCTTGAAAATTGCGCTGCAAGGTCTTGTTTCGCTGCGCCACGGCGAGTTCATCGTCATGACGCGCGAAGTGGTCCATGCCAATGTAAACGTATCCGCTGGAGGTGAGATGTTCGATGGTATGCTTGAGCATCTCCAGTTTTACTTCCGGAGTGGGAAGAGTTTTCAAAATGTTCTGCGCGGGTTTGAGCCAGGGCACGTGGGCGTAGTTGAAAACGGCGAAGCGATCGGGTTTTAGTTGGATGACATCCTCAAGCGTTTGCTCGAACGAACGGACGGTTTGATGCGGGAGTCCGTAGATCAAATCGATATTGAGCGAGATGAATCCATCTTCGCGCAACCACTGGATGGTCCTTTCGGTTTCGTCCTTCGATTGGATGCGGTGAACGGCTTTCTGCACGGTGGGATTAAAATCCTGGACTCCGAGGGACGCGCGGTTGAATCCGGCCTCCCGCAGGGCGGTGACGTGGTCGCGGACGACGCGACGGGGATCAATTTCGACCCCGGCTTCGATGTCCTGGGCATAGGTGAAACGCGAGCGGATGAGCCGCCCCAGCCGGCGAATCTCGTCCGGTTTCAAGAAAGTGGGCGTTCCACCGCCGAAATGGAGTTGAGCCACCTTGCGCCCGGGGTTGAGCATCCCGGCCATGAAGGCGACTTCGCGATCCAAATAACCGAGGTATTTGGCGCTGGCCTCCTGTTGGGTGGTGATGACCGTTGTGCAGCCGCAAAACCAGCAGAGGGATTGGCAGAAGGGGAGGTGAAAATAAAGCGAGAGATCGCGCGGGGATTGATCGTTGGCGCGGATGCGTTCCAGCACGGTCCCGGCGGATATTTCCGTAAAGTGGGTCGCGGGGGGGTAAGAGGTATAACGCGGCGCCGGCACGCTATATTTACGGATGAGGTCGAGATCGACGTGCAACGTGCTCATGAGAAATTGCGAACGGTTGTCACCAGGGCTTGGATGCATTCCAATTTCGCGCCTGGAGGAACGCCGTGCCCGAGGTTGAAAATATGGCCCGATTGTCCCTTCATGTCCCGGAGGATGCGGGTGGTTTCGGCGGCGACGATTTCCGGCGTGGTGCCGAGCAGGGCGGGATCGAGATTGCCCTGGACGCCCACATGAGGGGGAAGGAGCGCGCGGACTTCGGCAAGAGGCTGGGTCCAATCGATGCTCAGGATATTGGCGCCCGTGGCCGCAAGCGACGCCCACCTTCCGTGCGCGCCTTTGGAAAAGAGAATGACGGGAACCTGATTGCCGAGGGAGGCGATAATCCGGCGAATCCAGCGTCCGGAGGCGGCATCGAAGGCGTTGTCCGCGAGCAATCCTCCCGAGCTGTCAAAAATCTGGACCGCATCCGCGCCCGAGGCGATTTGCAGTTTTAGAAATTCGGTCACGGCGAGGGTGAGTTTGTCCATCAGTTCGCAAAAGAGGAGCGGTTCCGTGTAGAAGAGCGACTTCGCGCGCGTGAATTCATGGGCGCTGGAGCCTTCAATCATGTAATTGGCCAGGGTCCAGGGCGAGCCGGCAAATCCCAGCAAGGCGGCGCGGCCTTTAAGCGCGGGCTTGACGAGACGCAGCGCTTCCGCGACGTATTGGAGCTTCCCGGCGACCTGGCGATGATCGAGTTTGCGAATGTCCCCGGCGGTGCTTACGGCGAATTCCATTTCGATGCCGCCGCCGTCGCGGAAATGGTACGGCTGCCCCATGGCCTCGGGGATGACCAGAATATCGCTGAACAGGACGGCGGCATCGAAGTCAAACCGCCGGATCGGCTGCAGGGTGACTTCAGCGGCCAGTTCCGGAGTTCGGACGAGGTCGACGAAGGTGTGCTTTTCTTTTAACGCGCGATATTCCGGCAACGCGCGCCCGGCCTGGCGCATGAGCCAAGCGGGAGGGCGGTCCACGGGCGAGCAGCGGCACGCCGCAAGAAATCGATCTCGATTGCCAATGGATTTTAAGGAGCCGGTATCACTCATTGAAGGATTCAAGGTGGAACTTGGTGGTGCCGTTTTAGGGTAAAATGAAATATAGCTCACACCCTTCCTCGTTCCCAAGTTTTACTTGGGAACGGGCTTGTGGAGGCAATTTCATTGCCGATCCCTCCACTGTCGGAGGAATATCAGCGCGAAATGGAATTTCGCGGGGAGCAAAAGGGCGTTCCCAAATGAAATTTGGGAACGAGGGCGTTGTGTGCACAATAAGTTAAAATGCCATAAACGGTGCTTCATGCCCGCGCCCGAAAACTTCTCCACATCCCCTTCGGCAAAAGTCCGAGCGCGATGAACCCAAGCTGGCTGACGACAAAAAGCGCCAGCCACTTGAACGCCGCGTCCGTGAAGCCGTAGCTGTGCAGGCCGATGCCGAGCATGTTCACGCCAAACCACGACCAGCTTGTGACGATGTTTCCAAAAATCGCGCAGTTGACCAGGCCGCGCTCGCGGATCATTCCGCCCCAGCGCAAATGCAGGATCAGCGCGTTCCACAAAACGATGATGAGCGCGCCGTTTTCCTTCGGGTCCCAGCCCCAGAACCGGCCCCACGATTGGTCCGCCCAGATGCCGCCGAGCACCGTGCCGACAAAGCTGAACAGCGTGGCGAAGCAGACGATGCCATAAATCATCCTCGCGAGCGATTTGCCGGTGGCTTCATCCAACGTTTGGGTGAACATGCCGCGCAGGATGTAGATGAGCGCGAGGAATCCGGCCACGAACGTGCTGGCGTAGCCGGTGGTGACCGCCACGACGTGCGTCGCCAGCCAGAAGTTCGTGTCCAGCACGGCGCGCATCATCTCCATCGTGTCGCCGTCCACCGCGAGATTTTGAGCGATGACGAGGGTGATGAAGCCGATGCCCGCCGCGGCCACCGCGCCGATGCCGTTGCGGTGGATTTTTTCCAGGATGAGTCCCAGGACGACCGCGCCCCAGCCGATGAAGATGGCCGAGGAATAGAGATTGGTCACGGGCGGACGGCCTTCGAGCACCATGCGGTAAATCAGGCCGGTGGTGTGAATGACAAATGCCAGCGAGATCAGCCAGACCGCCGAACGCCGCAGCGTTTCCGACAAATTGAACCATGAGCAGACGGCGAGGAGACCGGCGACGACGTAAATGACCAGCGCGGCGTAGAACGGCTGCATCTGATTGAAGAACACCTCGGCGCGGGCCTTGCCCAACGCGCGCGAAAAGTCCGGGACGAGCGACGCGCGATAATCCGCGAGCGCGTCATTGAAGGCGGCGGCGTCTCCCTTTTTGAAGGCGTCGGCCATCGTGGCGTAGGCTCCGATTGCCGGACTGATTTTTTCGCCTTTCGCGGCGTCGAGCAGCGCCGTCCCCACGCGCTGCCAGTCGCCGGAAGGTTTTTGCGGCGGCACGACGAGAGGCGCGTCGACCTGGGACATGTCAACAAACCGTTGCACGTCGCCGGCGAAGGCGGTGAAAACGGCCGGGTCGTATTTCTGCCCGGCCTGCTGCGCGCTGACGACGGCGATGCCGGCGGGAATCAGGGCCTCGTAATCGGCGAGTTCCCGCCTCCAGTCCGGCGCGTCCTGCGGCTGGAGGGTGTTTTTGAGTTGCTCGTAAAGCATCAACCGCTCGAAGACCTTGCTGACGGCGCCTTCATAGGCGCTGCGCTGCGCCGACTCGATTTTCTGGACGCGCTCGTTTTCCTTGTTGAGCGAATCGAATGACGGCGCGATCTGGTTCCAGGAATAATGCTTGCCGTCCTGCTGCTGCGCGGGGTTGCGCTCCGGCAGATTGAGCTTCGTGATGAGTTCGGGGTTGTCCACGCGGAAGGCGGGCCAGGCGTCGGCAACGGCGGGGTTCATCATCACGTTGGCGAGCCATTCGTTGGCGGAGATGATTTTCGGGTCCCAGTCATTCCACGGTTCGGTATTGAGCGTCTGCTTCTCGCGGATTTCGAGGAGCGAATTGCGCGCGAGCGAGTCCATCGGCTTCAATCGTCCATTGAAAACGACCGGCAGCTTGCCGAATTCGTTGAAGTGAAAACTGTCGTCGCCCGGCGGGATCAGCGTGCCCAGGAACCACGCCGCGAACGCGGCGGTCAAAATCAACGGCAGCCACTGTTTCATTTTTTTCATTTCGTTTTCCTTTTCGACAGAAAGCCGACGAGGTGGAACATGAATTGGATCACCAGGCCGAGGGCGACCATCCCGCAGCCGACGTAGGGCGTCAGCCAGCTTGGGTTGCGCACGACCTGGAGCACCGACGACGCCGCGCGCCCGGCCTGGCGCGCCGCCTCGCCCGCGTCCATCTGGTACTGGTAAAACGTCAGTCCGGCGTAGCGCAGCGGATGGTTCATGGAGATTTCCACCTCGCGGTTTTCACCCGTCCGCGGATTTTGCAACTGGACGCGGCTGCGGAAATCCTTCGGGATGTCCGTGCCTTCATAAACGGTGTGCGTGGCCTTCAGCAACTCCAGCGAAAAGGGGAAATAAACGCGCTCCGGCCGCAGCGCGAAGGTGAATTTCTTTCCGCCGGTTTCGATGGATTGCGCCTGCGTCAACTGGCCGGTGATTTTCCCGGCCATCTCCGCGCCCAATTGCCGCCCGTAACTTTGCCGGAGCGCCTCCACCATCTCGTCGTCGGACGTCCAGCCGGAAACCACCCAGTCGCCGAGCGAGCCGTTCGCGCCGATGATTTCAATCAGGGCCGTCGGCACATTTTTCTCATCGGGATTTTTCGTTTCGGCGGCGGGCTGGAAGTCGAAATTGCCGGCGACGCCGTTGGCCGTCAGGGGCGGCCCGTTTTTCATCATCGGCGCGCGGAACGACGTCTCGGAGTTTTCCCAGAAACTTTTGACGCGGATCGTGAACGGCAGATTTCCATTTTGAATCTCGCCGCCGTGCGCGAGCAGCCGCCCGGGGACGGCGACGACCTCTTCGCCGCCGGCGCCGGAGTCGCTCGTAAAGGCCAGTTCGTGGTTGCGCGGACTTTCGGCATACGATTTCGTTTCGCCCTCGACAAAGCGTATCTGCGATTCGCGCGCCAGCATGTCGGTGGCAAGCTGGCCGATGAGCAGCAGAATGACGCCGGTGTGCGCGATTTGGATGCCGATCTGTTTTGTCGTGAGTCGAAAGCGGTAGATATGCGCGGTGACGAGGTTGAGCAGGAGCATCGTGCCGATGAGATAGCCGCCGGGCAGGAGGATCGGGATTTTGTGCCCGAACAAATCGAATCCGAAGATGAGCCACTGGCGGAAGTAACGCGCCTGCGCGTTGTAAAGCCCCTCGTCCACCTGCGCGAGCGTGCCGATGAACACGAGCAGGATCGCGAACGCCAGCAAAACCACCGTGAGCCGCAGTGAGGCGAGGATATTGATCAGCCGGTCAGCGAGCGTTCGCATAGTTTGCCGACCGGATGAATTTCGTGAAGGCGTCCTTCTGCTGCGCGACGATTTGCCCGTCGCCCAGCAATTTGTAGAACCACGTCCGGTCGGTTTGCGCCACAATCGCGCCGACGAGCCGCATGGGCGCGCCGGTCTTGGCGTTCACGCCCGCGAAATCCACCAGCGTCGCCTTGCCGCCCGGCACGTCCAGCGATTGCGCGAGTTGCGGCAGGTCCTTTTCGCCGACCGCGCCCAGGCCGAGCTGCCCGCGCCAGCGGTTCACGTTCGCCAGCAGGCCGCCGCCCTCGCCGCCCATCTCGGCCACGTTCACTTCCGCCTTCGCGCCGTTGGCGCCGGGAATGGAAAATTCAGCGAGAAGAAATTGCGAAGGCGGCATCGGTTGCCAGCCGGGCGGAAGGGTCCAAATCGAATTGGCATTTTCGTTTTGAATTGCCGGAGCGGCGGCCATTTGCGCCGGCGCATTTTCCGCGAACGAAACGGATTTCAAAAATTGGAGAAATTTTCCCTTTTGCGAGGTGACGAACGCATCCTCGCCGCTTATTTTGAAAAACCAGCTCATTGTGCCGCGCGTGAGCATCGCCACCATCATCCTCTGGCGGGATTTTCCAACCATGGGCTGGTCACTGGCGAAGTCGAACAGCCGGCCCTGCTCCGCGCCGATGGCGACCGGCTCAGCCTGGTTGACGGCGTCCGGGTCGGACGTGGCCGGCAATTGCACCTGCGAGCGCCACATGTTGACCAGTTCCAAGTCACGCCCGACGATGGGCAGCGGGATGACCGACACGTCCGCGGATAGCCCGTTCGGGCCGAGGGCGGCGAAACTGGCGACGCGCATTTCACTCGGTGTTTTTTCCTGCCAGCCTTCGGGCAATTGATATTGGAGTTGCGGCAGGGACATCGGAGCGGGCGGTGGCGCCCCCATTTCCGGCGATGCCGCTTGCGATGTTGCCTCCGGCGCGGGTTGCGACGGCGGAGATGCCTCCTTCGGGACGTGATAGACCTTGGCTTCGTCGCGATTGCAACCCGCGAGGGCTGAAATCAAAATGACGCCTGCCACGCCGTGCATCCATTGTACCCGCTTGTTCCAACGCATAAAATTCATGGTTCGGATGCCAGTTTACGGGGGCAGAGGAACGCCCTGCCTGCCGTTCATTGGCTTTTACTCGACATATTTTGCCATTATTAGAACAAAATCCGGACAAGGCAAACAGTAAACCGTTTATTTGGGAAAGGCCCCCGTATGGCAACTGGCGCAGGAGAAGTCCAGATAGGTCGAGTCAATGTGGAAGAAATCGTTGCCGTCGGCGTTAAGCTGCTTCAATTGATCGCCGCTGCCTTGCGCGAGAATGACGTGGCACTCGTTGCAATTGTCGGCGGGAATCGTTTTCTTTCCGTCGTCGGTCTTGTGGTCGCCGTCGTGGCAGCGGAAACAGCCGGGCCAGACTTTGTGGCCGATGTTGTCCGGATGCACGCGCCAGTCGGTCTTCATTTCCGGGAAAAAATTGGTCTTGTATAGTTGTTGGGCCTCGGCCACCAGCCCGTCCACGCCCGCCATGTTGGGATAAGCGGCGCGCAGGCTGGAGGCGATTTTTTGCATGGCCTCATCGGTGGTTTGATACGGAGCGATGAGCGCCGTCACGACATTGAACTTCAACTTCGGCACCGAGCGGTCCAACAGGCCGACGGTGATGGCCGTGTCCACGGCTTCATTGGGCGAGAGAAAACGGTGCGACGGACGGGTGTGGCAGTCCATGCAGTCCATGGTGCGGACCTCATATTTGGCCGGGTCATCGTGAAATTTTTGGTCCCGATACACCGTGACTTTGCCGGTGGCGATTTCGGTGACGCGCACCCACGGGATGACCTGCCGTTGCGGGTCGGTGGCGATGTATTCGACCTTTTCGCCCCGGCTGACGTGCCAGTGGATGCCGCTGGGCGGGCCATTGACGCCGCCGCCGCCGACCTTGAGCAGGAGCCGGACGGCAAAAGGCGTGTTCGCGTCGTCGGAGAGGTAGTGATAATAGGTGCGGTCGATGCCGCCGATAAACCTTTCCGGCCAGTGGCATCGTTCGCAGGTTTCCCGCGCCGGGCGCAGATTTTTAACCGGCGTCTCGATGGGCCGGGGAATGTTGCCCGTC
>Ga0182030_10020322_pt1 | contig 12535 bp, 12 predicted proteins | sample 812S3MmetaG_FD_121299 | JGI IMG/M metagenome (GOLD analysis project Ga0182030, IMG submission 121299) | Permafrost microbial communities from Stordalen Mire, Sweden - 812S3M metaG (Illumina Assembly) | ecosystem: Environmental > Terrestrial > Soil > Wetlands > Permafrost | place: Sweden... | reverse complement strand
GCCGCGGTTCTTCTGTCAACAACCTTCGAGATCCCTGGGTTCATTACGGTCGCCTTTCACGGCGAGGTGTTCGGCCTCGTGGTTCGCTCGCGGAACGTGGTCTCCAACGTTGGGGCTAACGCTCACGACGCCGGATACGGCTCGACGCGAGGGCAGCCGACGCCGTCGCCTACCCCGCGACATGCAAGTCCAAGGACCGCCTTGGTTGGGTGGGATGGGGACGGCTTGTCACAGCTATATGTGCCCATCTGACCCCCACAGATCCAGCCGTCCGGGTAGCGCTCCATGTCTCCGAATTTCGTAGGCGTGCCGGCGGTGTAGAAACTCCGGTGAATGAGGAACTCGCCGGTGCGACAGGACGTATCTCCGAGCGTGATGTAGATACCCAGTCGCCCGTAGGGCGACTGGGTAAAGCCACAACGGAGTGCTCCAGTCCCGTTACCGTTACGGGCAACGGATGCGCTTGCAGTAATGCATGCGCCGCCGACCAAGACAAGCGCCACCACAGCTACGATGAGCCTCGTCCGACCGCGCGCACGCCGGCCGTCTCGGGCGGGCGCGCGACGCGCGGGCGACCAACGTGCACCTTGGTTGCTGGCGCGTCGGCCCACGCTCAGAACGTGCTCCAGGTCGTACGACCGAAGAAGAAGCCGTGTCCCGACTTCGCCACGCAGCGCAGACCGGTTCGAAGGCCGGTGCAGCTAAACGGCCCGGCGCTGATGTTCTGTCCGACCGCTAAGTAGGTGCCTCCCGACTCGGCGTCGCCGACGCAGCTGATCGCGCCGCGGCCTCGGCCGTCAACGACGAGGCCGGCAACGCTCATGCCGACCTGGTAGCGCTCCGCGAGCGCCTGACACTTGCGCTCCTCCGCTCTGAGGGCGGCACGATCGCCACCGACGAGAGCGCCGGCGCCTTGAACGTTCGCGCTGTATCCGTCGCAACGCGCCTGGTTGGGACCAGGTGAGAGCCCAACGACGAAGGAGCATTTCAGCGTGCGCTCCGCACCAAGACGGAAGCTGAAGTTCGTGATCGTGGGAACGGCAAACGCCGTAGCCGTGGCGATGACGAGGGCACCGGCGAGACACGCGAAGACGACCATTGGGCGGATCAGGACGCTAGACATGAGCCCTTACATTCGCACGCGCTTCAGCAGTTTGGGACGTTGGGATCGAAGTAGGGGGTACCGACCAGACTTCCGGAGGTAGCCCCGTCGTTGTAGAACGCGTCGGCGGAGCCGTAGTACGTGTTGCTCCACGGGCTCGAAGCTATGCGGTACCACCAGGTGTTGCCGTCAGCGACCGCGAAGCCGGCGACCTTGCAGGTGATCTGGACGGTGTCGTTGGAGGGGATTGATGGCCCCTCGCTGCCGCCGGCGTTCGAGTAGTTCGTCCAGGTATGGACCACGCTGCCCGTTGTCTCGGGGTACGTCTGGGGTGACGGAGCTGGTGATGATGGCGTCGTCGGCGCCGGTGTGGTTGGCGTCGTCGGGGCGGGCGTCGTGGTGGTCGGCGTTGGCGTTGGCGTTGGCGTTGTCGGGGCCGGCGGCGGTGCGGGCGCGGGCGCGGTCGCCTGCCCGATGTTGTCCGCCTTGGCGTGAAGGAACCCTTCCACGTAGTAGCCAAAGCTTGTGGGGGCTATGTATCCGGACGAGGAAATGTTGTACGTGTTGTAGCCGCTCGGCGACGCGTTCTCCTCGACCACGGTGAGCAGCGATCCGCTGATCGCGTCGACCACAGCCACGTGACCGGAGCCGCCTTCACCGCCGCCCCACACGACGATGTCGCCGACGACCGGACGGTATCCAGCTCCGTTGCCGTACTTGTCGAAGTACGTCGCGCTCGCGTCGCCGTACAGCTGGTTGGCGTTCCCCCAGATGGTGGGGCTCCAGTGGAGCGTGGTGATCAGGCGGTTGACCAACTCGACGCATTGGTAGTAGCCGTCCGCTCCGTCACCGCCGTCGGAGTAGACGTTGACCCCATGGCCGTCGAGCCAGCTCGTGCCCGAGATCAGGAGAGCTCCGAACGCCGGGTAGCTGCCGCCGCCCTTGCCGGTCGGCGTCGTTGCCGAGCGCGGAAACACGACCTGAATCCCTCTCGCGGCAGGGCCGCGGGCCTTCCAGTGTGTCTGCGAAGCGACGAGCGTGACGCTTGAGGCGCCGCTATCCACGTGCCGGCTGAGAGCGCGACGAGACCGGCCACACTGCACGGTCACACGCCAGTCGCCGCTCGCGATGTTTGACGGAACCTTCCAGGAGAACTGGGCGAGCCCCGCCGTGGCGCGTCGCAGGTCGCTGGCATCACCAGGGGCGCCCGCGTGTGAGAGGCTGAGCCGACACCAAGAGTCGACCGGAACGGCCGCCTCTAGCACGACCGTTTGACCGGGCACCAGCTCGTGCGAACTCAACTGGTCGGCGAAGATCCGCACCGATTGAGCGCCGCTTGCCGCTGGCAGCAGAAGACCGAATGCGCCGGCCGACAACATGCAGGTGACGAAGACCAGCACTGACCGCCGGCGAGTGCTGCGCGGTCCCGACTCGGTCCTCTGTGCCATGCCCATCGCTCAGCTCCCCCTCATCGTCGAGACGTTCAACGCCGCTTCACTGCCCGGCTTGGAGTGTTGGTGGCTTGTTCCTCGGCCGCTGCTCTCGCAACGCTAGTCAGAGCTGCCGTTGCCGTCAACGACTCAAATACCTGTGTTGTCCCAATGGTACGGCGGGCGTCACGCTCCCGCTATCAACCCTAGGATGGAAAGTCGTCCGCCGTTCGCGGCTCTGGGTCGCGCTGGCCCATGACTTACGCTGGGTGGCAACGGGTCAAGATGCTGGGGGCTTCCGACTATGACGGGCAGTTAGGTACGGCCGGATCCACGAATGGTGTCCCGACCAGACTGCCTGAGGTGGCGCCATTGTTATAGAAGGCGTCCGCTGAGCCGTAGTACGTGTTGCTCCACGGGCTCGAGGCGATCTGGTACCACCAGGTGTTGCCGTCAGCGACCGCGAAGCCGGCGACCTTGCAGGTGATCTGGATGGTTTCGTTGGAGGGGATCGATGGCCCCTCGGTGCCGCCCGCGTCCGAGTAGTCCGTCCAGGTATTAACCACGCTTCCCGTTGTCTCGGCGTAGGTTGTTCCGGTGGGGGAGGGCGTTGGTGTCGGCGTGGGCGTGGGCGTCGGGGTGGGTGCGCTGGTGTTGTTGATTGAGAGCCGTCGGTAGTCGCGGGTGGCAGTCTGCTGTCCGGCGCTGTTGAGCGCGATCGCCGCGATGTTCACCGTGCCCCACGCGGCGTCTCCTTGGTCCGGTACACCAAAGGTGCTCCAGTCGAACGTCCAGGTACCGCTGTCGTCGGTCGCGTCGCCCAAGAACTGCCAGGCGATCGTGGAACTGTTCGTCGGGTCTGTCGCGTAATAGGCGTAGAACGCGACACCGCCAACGTTTGCTGCGACGGCTGTCAGTGGAACGACTCCGCCGACAGTCGAGTTGAACGCGGGACCTGTGATTTGCACCGCACTCGACACGAGCGGCACTGCCGGCCCTGGCGGCGGCGGGATGCGTCCCGGCCAACTGGATGGTGCTTCGGTCCAGCCGCGGTAGAGATTGCTCCAGTAGGGGCTCTTGGCTACGTCGGTGATCTGCACGGTGTTGAGCGCTGAGATCATCTTGCCGTCGCCGAGGTAGATGCCCGCGTGGCCGAAGCCGTCGTTGATCGCGTTCGGGGCGAAGTAGAGGATGCTTCCGACCGGTGCACTCTTGATCGGGCTCGGATGCAGCCCCAGGGTTTCACCGGCGTCCCATGCGGTGTTGAACTCGCCGCTGGTCCCGAAGGCCTCCTCGACGAACATCTCGCAGCGGAAGGCCCAGATCGAGCTCCCGAGTTGGCTCTCGGCCCAGGTTACGGCCGCTGCGTTGCGGACACCGGGGCCCGACCCGAGGCCGCCTCCATCCACGGTGCCTTTCGGCGCGAGGCTCGCCGAGCCCTGCTCGCTCGTTGACTTGCCTGGTCGGTGCGCCGATTTCGGAACGACAATGCAGCCGTGCGGATGCGCGGGGGCGGTGCAGTACACCGGCTTCCGGGAGCCGTCCGTCGCCTTACGCGCAGCCTGCGCGGCCAGCGGTGCCAGGCCGAGCATGAGCGCGAGCAAGAGAGTTAGGGCCAGCGCCAGCCCCGATCTCAGTCCAGGCCCCGTTGCCCGCCTCATTAGGCGGCTGATCGTAGCGCGGTTCAGCCGGCACATTGGGGTACCGAGTCACAGGGCACCAGGGGGAATGTGCGACTAGGCTCGACCGATGTCGAAACCCGACGGGCGATGGGGCCGGTTTGCGCTAGTTGCTGTCGCTGCGTTGGCGGCTGGCGTGGCGTTGCTCGCGCATTCTGTCGGGGCGATGGCTTGGCTCGAGCAGCGCAGCGTCGATGCGCGGTTCTCGATCCGCGGGAGCCTCGGGAGCCCCGCGGACGTAGCCGTCGTAGCACTCGACTCAGCTAGCTACGCGCAGTTGCCGCTTCCGCCGTTGCCGCGCTCGATCGATGCTGAGGTGATCAACAACCTTCATCGTGCCGGCGCTCGCGTGATCGCGTTCGACTTTGCGCTCGAACGACCGAGTACTCCGGCGGCCGACGCAGAGGTCATCGCAGCGCTGCGGCGCGCCAAGCGCGCGGTCGTGTCGGTCACCGTCGTCTACCCCGGCGGGCGCACCGAGCCGCTCGCGGGACGTGTTGCGTTCGCAAGCGTCGGTGTGCGTCCGGGGACCACGTTCCTGCCAGTCGACAGTGACGGTGCGATTCGCCGCTTCCCCTCTGGCTTCCACGACATCGAGACGTTTCCGCTCGTCGCTGCCGAGCTCTTTCAACCGCGCGCACGGCTGCCAGCATCTGCCCCGGCCGGCGCGCTGATCGACTACCCCGGTCCGGCTGGCACCGTCCGCACTCTCTCGCTCGACAACGTCCTCAAGGACCGCTTCCCATGGAGCGCAGTCAAGGGAAGAGTCGTCGTCGTCGGACCCACGGCGCCCGTCTTGCAAGACCTACACAGCGTGTCCGACGGGAGCGATCCGATGGCGGGGCCTGAGATCCAGGCCGACGCGGTCCAGACCGCGATCGACGGCTTCCCGCTGCGCTACGCATCCACGGCGATCACGGCGATCTCGATCGTGCTCTTGGCGCTGGTGATGCCCCTGGCAAGCCTCGCACTGGGCACGACTCGGCTCGACGGCATTCGCCTCCTCGCCGCGGGTCTCGGCGTTGCCGTGGCGTGGTCCGTAGCCGTTCAGATCGCCTTCGACGGCGGAACGGTGCTCGATTACAGCGACGGGCTACTGGCTCTCGTGTTGTCAAACGGCGGGGTCTGGACCATCACGAGCGTTGCCGAGCGACGCGAGCGACAGCGGCTGCGCACGCTGTTCGCGGCTCACGCCCCCGAGGTAGTCGCCGGCGTTCTCGCCGGCTCCTCGGGCGGTGACGGCGGGGGGTTGCTCGCGACGGCGGTCATCGCGGGCTACCGAGTAGACGCGGAGATCGGCAAGGGCGGGATGGGCGTTGTCTACCGCGCGTCCCAGCTGCACCTCGAGCGGCCGGTAGCACTCAAGCTGCTTCGTCCAGAGCTCGCGCTCGACGCGACCTACCGTGAGCGCTTTCGCAGGGAATCCAAAGCCGCGGCCGCTGTGGCCCATCCGAACGTGGTCCCAGTGTTCGACGCGGGCGAGGACGCCGGCCTGCTCTACATCGTCATGCAGCTCGTCGACGGACCGGACCTCGAGCGCGTGCTTCGGCGCCTCGGGCCGATGACTGCGACAGCCACCGCGCAACTCGCGCTACAGCTCGGCGCGGCGCTCGATGCGGCGCACGCCCACGGCCTAGTGCACCGCGACGTCAAGCCGGCGAACATCCTTCTCGCGTCGGACCGCTCCCAGCACGCATTCCTGACCGACTTCGGACTCGTGAAGCACATCGACGGTAGCGATGGCCTGAGCGGCGCCGGCCAGTGGCTAGGAACGGTCGATTACCTTGCTCCCGAGCAGATCACGGGAGGGCAGGTCGACCGACGAGCTGACGTCTACGCCCTCGCCGCTGTCCTGTTTCATTGCCTTGTTGGCACAGTGCCGTTCGAGCGCGACGACGAGCTCGCCAAACTGTGGGCGCATGTCAACGCCGACCGACCGTCGGTGACGGCCCGCATCAGCGCGGTCCCGCAACTGATCGACGAGGTGATCGCGCGCGGCATGGCCAGGAGCGTCGGCGAGCGCTTTGCCACCGCCGGCGAGCTCGCAACGGCAGCGGCGACGGCGCTCGGGCTACCCACGGAGGCGGTCGCTGACCTCGGGACTGCGGGCGCTCGCACCCGGGGGACAACGCCGGCTGAGGCCGCTTCGCCGACGATGGCTTCTGGCGATGACTAGGGAGTGACGCTGCGCCGATGGGTCACGACGCCGAGCTGGATCGCGGTCTTGGCGAGTGTGGTGCGCTTCTGATTCTGCGGCAGTTCGTCAATGCCAAACGCCGCGAACAGCGTGCGCAGATGGTCCTTCACCGTTGACACGCTCACGAACAGCTCGGTGGCGATCTGCTGGTTGGTTGCCGGGGTCGCGAGAGGGTCACCACCCTCGAACGGCCGGCACAACCCGACCAGGACGCGCATCGGCGCATCGCCGAGATGCTCGACCACGGGCTGGTCGGCGGCCGTGCGTGTCGCCTTTAGCGGCGGCTCGCTCGGCAGGTTGAACACGAGCACGGTCTTGCCCGCGCGAATGCGGTCGCCGTCTTTGAGACGCTGCCGCCCGGTGACGCGCTTGCCGTTGACGAAGGTCCCGTTCTTGGAGAGCCCGTCGTCGCTGACCGCCCACTCGTCGCCGACTCGATGCAGCTCGCAATGGACGCCCGAGACCTCGGCATCCCACGGCAGCGAGACTTCCAGGCCGCCACGGCGTCCGAGCGTGGAACGCGGACGCTCGGGGTCGAGCCGCTCAAGCCGCAACGCCCCGGCGTCGTCGCGGAAGGCGAGGAATGTCGACTCGGAGCGCTCCATCTCCACCAACGCTTTGAGCTCACGTGGGGAGGAGCTGTGTGGAGCAAGTGGGTCAGGTGGTGGGCTCGCGGATTCAGACATGATCTCGAGACAGGATTGTTTTGTCGGAGTCGAGGCGTGTCGGCAGGAAAGTTAGCTGCCTGACGCTCCGCCCGAACCGCGGGCGGAGCATCAGGCCGAGCGACCCCAGAAGAACGCCACGGTCAGCAGTTGGGAACGTTCGGGTCGGCGAACGGCGTGCCGATCAGGCTGCCCGACGTCGCGCCGTTATTGTAGAACGCGTCCGCGGAGGCGTAGTAGGCGTCACTCCACGGGCTCGACGCGATCTGGTACCACCAGGTGTTGCCGTCCGCGACTTCGAAGCCTGTCACCTTGCACAGGATCTGAACCGTCGCGTTCGAAGGGATCGACGGTCCCTCAGTGCCGCCGGCATCCGAGTAGTCCGTCCACGTATGCACGACGCTCCCGGACGTCTCGGCGTACGTGCCCGGCGGCAGCGGGCTGCCGGCGCACGTCGGAACGTTGGTGTCGACAAACGGCGTGCCGATCAGGCTGCCGGACGTCGCGCCGTTGTTGTAGAACGCGTCCGCGGAGGCGTAGTAGGCATCACTCCACGGGCTCGAGGCGATCTGGTACCACCAGGTGTTGCCGTCCGCGACTTCGAAGCCAGTTACCTTGCACAGGATCCGAACTGTCGCGTTCGAGGGGATCGACGGCCCTTCAGTGCCGCCGGCATCCGAGGAGTCTGTCCAGGTATTAACCACGCTTCCAGACGTCTCCGAGTAGGTCGGCGCCGGTGTCGATGGCGACGTTGGCGCTGGCGTCTGACTCGTGGAGCCGCCGGTACCTGTCCCGGTATTGGTGCCAGGCGTTGTCGGCGCGCTCGCGTTGCTATGCCAGTAGCGGACGCCGCCGTCGAACCGCAGACCGTGCTCCTCCCACGCCAGGCTGTGCCTCTGCACGGGCACGTCGTAGTTATTGGCGTCCCACATCTCGCCGCTGCCAGCGTAGATACCGACGTGAACTGCGTGGGCCAGCGAGCCGCCGCCGAAGAAGACGAGGTCACCGGGCTGGAGGTCCGCCTGGTTGGTGATGACCTGTCCACCGGCCATCGCTTCCTCGCTGGCCTTGTGCGGGATACGCACCGCCCCGTCCGTGGCTTGGGAGACGGCGTAGAGCGCAAGCCCACTGCAATCAAAGCCCTTTGTCGATGCCGCTTCGCAACCCGACCCGCCGGCGCCGTGGGTTGGGCCGGCCGTGTTACCGCCGTCAAGACAGTACGGCTTGCCGGCCATCGACGCGGCGGCGGCGACGATCGCCTGGCCCTGTGATGTCGCCGCCTGCGCGGGTGCGCCGGGGACAACGCATCCCGCGATCGCAATGAGTCCGACAACAAGACCCAAACGCCGCGCCACGCCAGCACGGATACCTCTTGGATTTCCCTGCTTACGCATCGACGCTTCCTCTCGGTCGTGGCGGTCGCCGCGTTCAGCGGCCCAGCCTTCACCATGAGTTTGCGCCGACCAGCCTCTCGCCAAAAGGAACCCTAGGGTGGATCGCCGTCCTCCCGAGCCCCGGCTAGACTGCCGCCATGTCAGACCGCGCCACCATCAGCCGCTGCCCGCTGAGACGTTGCGGCGCCCAATTGCTGGCATGGCCTGGGGCCTGAGGATGGTCGGGCGCTCGGCATCGTCCAGCCTCGCAGCGCTTGCCGGCATCATCAGCGTGCGACCGGCGCGTCGGCTGGCGATGCTCACCGTAATCATGGCAATCGCGCTGGTGGTCAGCGCTCGTTCGGCGTTGGCGTCTCGTCCTGCGACACCCCAGCAGACGACCGGCATACACGCGGCGATCCGTACGTATCTCCCCACGTGCGCCCACGGTGCGCCAGGTATTCTCACCTTCCGCGGCGCCGACATTTCAACTGCGAACCCGCGCTTCGGCGATGGTGAGGTGGACGATAATTCGCATACTTGCTACGCCTTCGCGTTCTTCGTCAAGCGAGCGACCGCACACACGAACCACTGGCGCGTCATCGGCGAGTTCCCAGACAGCTTGGTGCCCTGCTCGTCGTTTCGGGAGCTACCAAGCGCGGTCCGCAAGGACTTCAGAATCGACGGAGCGCGTGCGGACGGGAGCGTAGGCCAATGCTGACCCCCAACCGGCGGGCGACTGCCAAACACAACCAAGGAGCGGCGTGTTGAACGCGAATCTTCGCCAGCACGGGTCCAAGTCGCGCGCACCCGCTCGCGGTGCGGTCGCGCTGGCTTCTGCCGTGCTCGTAGTTGGAGTAGGCCTATTTCCGGCGACGGCGACGGCCGCGGATTCCGTTCAGATCTCAATCCAAACAGCGACTCCTGAACAGGGTGTGCCCGTGACGATTGCGGTCTCCGGCTCCACCGCTGCCGCAGGCGATGACGAGACCCTGCTTGTCGCGGTGGTCCGTCCGGCCGGCGGAATTCCTTGTCAGAGCAGCGAGGGAAACGATGGGCAGGCGGCTGGGAGTAGCAGCAAGGCTCTATTCTTCGGCTACGGGGGCTTTGGCTACCCTGGGACGGGCCTTTCGGCTGGCAGCTTTGATGACACCGCCGAGTTCAACCCGCCGGCGCCAGGGTCCTATCTGGTCTGCGCGTGGATCGATGACCAGGGACCGGGAGCCTCCGAGACGACGACCGCGTCGACGAGCACGACGTTCTCCGCGCGCGGGCCGCAGGTCGAGCAGCTCACCGTCTCGTTGCCGACGCCTCCCAAGCCAAACGTCGCGTTCCAGATCGCGTACACCACGCAGACCGACCAGCAACTCTCCCTGTACTCCACCATTAAGCCCGCCGGTGGCCTGCCGTGCGCATCGAGCTACGAGCTCGAGACAGCCCAGAACCAGGACGAGACCAATCTCTTGAGCGGCGGCTACTGGCAATCCATTTTCGGCGGACCAACTACCGCGACGACTACGACTACCGAGAAGAAGGGCTCCTACGTTATCTGCAGCTGGATTGAGGGCCCCAACCAGCAGGAGGTCGACGCGGCGACCAGCACGTCGATCTCCGTCACGACACCGCCGCCGTGCGTCGTCCCCACCATCGGCTCCAAGTCATCACTCGCGACCGTTGAGGGCCAGCTCACAACGGCGCGCTGCGCTCCCGGCACCGTCGTGGAGGAGCACAGCAAGACCGTCCCGACGGGCGACGTGATCAAGCTCGATCGCAAACCGCGCACCAAACTGGGGACCGGAGCGAAGGTTGGGATCGTCGTATCGTCGGGGCCTCCGCCAAAGCGACACAGACACAAGCACTGAGGCGCTCGTCGATGAGACTGCCCCGCGCCAACCGTACGCTCGTCCGCGCTGTAGCAGCATCAGGGCTCGCTCTGATGGTCGTTGCGCTCTCTGGCTGCGGGTCGTCGCAAACGAAAACGACCGCCGGTGGAGGAGCGGTTGCGCTCACTGTGACATCCCCATCAAGCGGGACGGTCGTCAGCGCCGACAACGTCACCGTCCGCGGAACCGTGACGCCCGGTAACGCCGCCGTCCAAATCCAAGGTCAGGCAGCGTCTGTAGGCAACGGTGTCTTCGTCGGGAACGCGTCGATCCACAACGGCACTAACACGATCGACATCATCGCGAGCGCTCGCGGCTACACGCCGGCCTCGACCACGATCACGCTAACGAGCCAAGCAACAGCCAGTCCGGCCCCGAGTTCGGGCTCGTCGTCGCCCCAGAGCACAGCGGGCGCCAGCGCTTCACCCGCGGACCTCGAGCTCGCAAGCCCGCCGGACAGGGACTACAGCATTCTGGTGCCATCGAACTGGAGCTACCACAGCGAAGCGTCATCGGCCGACGAGAACACGGACCTGTGGGTGGGATCGAACCCACAGGAGAAGCTCCAGGTCATCGTGAGCAGCTGCGCCGCGTGCGCCACCAACACCGACGGTGGCCCGGATGCTCGCGCCGTCGGACTTCCCGCCGGGACTGTCAGCTCGTTCGATGTCAACCAGTCAGCCCTTGGCTTCCAGGCCTACTCCGCGGGCGACCCGTACCCCGACAACGGAGTCATCGTCGTCACTAACCAAGGCTCTACGCCTACCGGCTATGCGCAGGTAGACCTGTGGCTGCCCGACAGTCTCCATTCCGCCGCGACAAGGATTCTGAACAGCTTCAGTCTCTTCGAGGCGGTCCAGTGATACCGCATGAAAGATAGGGATACTGTGCGGGCCCGGTCGTTACGCGGAGCCATGGTGATCGTGTTAACTTTGCTGGGTGTAGCCTTGATCGGGGCCGTCGCGTATGGGGAGTCGCCAAAGCTAGTAAAGCTAAAGCGCTGTGGCTACGTGAACGCCACCTACGGACGGAGTGCGCTGTACCCCTGGCATATGTCGTGTCCTGCGGCGCGCAAGGTGGTCGTAGCCAGCGACGATCCGCACGCCCAAGTGATCGTACTCGCGTTCGCGGAGGAGGTCGTGCGAGTCGACGGCTACAGCCGTTACTGGGTCTGTGGCGGTGACATGGGTGAATACAACTGCGCCTATCCCTACCGTCGACGGAAGATCAATGGCCAGCAAGTCAACAGGGGCCCATTAACACAGCGTGTCGTGTATGAAACGTGCTCGTTGGTGGGGGGCACTTGCCCTAAGACAATCGAGGTCGGGAATCCATCGGTCCCATGAGGCTCGCCCCTGCCCGGAATCGCTGCGGTCTCGGGGCGGGCGTGCCGGCTGGTTGGCCAGCATCGCTCGACGCAGCGCTATGTGGCGGAGCGCCGTTGCTTGAGCAGCGGTTGGTGCAGCGGATGAACGAGCTCGCCGAGCGTCATCCGCGCTACGGATATCAGCGGCGTCACGGAGGTCACCGTCCCGATCCTGGATCCGGCGGGCGATGCGGTGATGTTTACCGCGTACCCGGCCTACAGTCCGCAGTCGCCGCGACCCCGAAGCTGCTTGCCGCGCTTCGCTCCGCGCTTGCGCAAGGCGACCGGTGTCAGCGCGCACATCGCTGACGCCCAAACGGGCGGCACGACGGGCGCAGCTTCCACGTCTCCGGCCCCAGGGTAGTCGAGCCGTAAGGCAATCCAGTCGGTGCGACGAACGACAACGGCTGGACGTATTCGCCTGGATGGGGCGGGGCCTCGACTGCGAATCCGCCCGACAGTACGAGGGTGGACGCGGATTCATCCGGCCGGCAGGGTTGACGAACTTTGGACGCTGTCGCGTCGCACAGTAACGGCTGTGCCGTACGCCACGACCTCATTGGCGGCGCCACCGATCTCACACGTGTCGTACCGCAACCCGACGACGGCATTGGCGTTCCGCTCAAGCGCGGCGCGACGCAGTCGGACGAGCGCGTCGTTGCGACCTTCGGCCATCAGCCGCGTGAGTCCTCGCAGCTCGCCACCCACCCTGGCCTTAGCGTTAGCCCCAACGTTGGAGACCACGTTCCGCGAGCGAACCACGAGGCCGAACACCTCGCCGTGAAAGGCGACCGTAATGAACCCAGGGATCTCGAAGGTTGTTGACAGAAGAACCGCGGC
>Ga0182030_10020321_pt1 | contig 12539 bp, 14 predicted proteins | sample 812S3MmetaG_FD_121299 | JGI IMG/M metagenome (GOLD analysis project Ga0182030, IMG submission 121299) | Permafrost microbial communities from Stordalen Mire, Sweden - 812S3M metaG (Illumina Assembly) | ecosystem: Environmental > Terrestrial > Soil > Wetlands > Permafrost | place: Sweden... | reverse complement strand
GTAAGGCTTGAGTTTGTGGGGTGAGAGTTCGACGCGCCTCCATTCGCAAAAAAAACGTCGCCATCACAACAAAAACTGGCGGATTCATCCTCCCGCGGGACAATGTCAATCCGACCCAGCGCCGCGAAATTCCCCGCTTCGCAGCGGTTGCAAGAGACGTTCGGGATCAGGCGAAGGACTTCAGATGCGACACGACTTCGTTCGCCACTTCGTTGGGCGCCTCACGGGCCGGAAAGTGTCCGATGCCATCGAGCAACACGCGCCGATAGCAGCGCGTGAAATAATGCTCCTGATCGTCTGACTCTGACGGCGGATCGCACATGTCTGCGTTACCCTGAATCATCAGCGTCGGCGTACTGAGCGTTTCAACAGATCCAAGTCGTTCCCTCAGCGGGATGTAGCGATCGTCGGCAGGCTCGGTCTTCCACCTGCTCCGATAGGCATTGAGCGTGATGTTCGTCCAATCTCCATTCTCGAAACTCGTCGCAGTCGCCTCAAATTCCGCGTCGTCGAACCAACCGGGAGGGCTCCATGTGTTCCATTGTTGGCGCGCGAAGCTTTTCGGATCGGCTCGGACTGCCTCTGCGCCCTGATCCGTTGTCATAAACCACTGGTACCACCAGCGGCGAGATTGGTCGAATGTGGGAGTCGGAAATCGACCGAACGGAGAATACGAAAGAGCAAGCGCGACAATGCTGGAGAGGCGCTCGGGAAAGAGTGCAGCCAGGGTATACGCTATCCGCGCGCCCCAATCGTGTCCAACCACCGAGAATTTCTTCCAGCCAAGATGGTCTGCCAACGTGATCGCGTCCTGAGCCAAGGCGACGGCACTGCCATCGCGGATGGTGTCCACAGAGAGGAAGGTTGTAGGCCCAAAGCCTCTCAGCCATGGTGCTACCCAGCGCCACCCCGCTTGATCGAGATGCGGAACCAAGCCTCGCCATCCGCGAACGTCATCCGGCCATCCATGCAGCAGAAGAACTGGTGGGCCATCCCGGGGCCCACCAATTTCGTATCCGATGTTGAGAACATCTGTCGTTATCGTATTCATTTGCGTTTACCCGGTAAGCGCCATTATCTGGCGGAACTCATAACGCCGGTGTCGAACCCCATCGTTCCGGTCGCAGGAAACTGATGACCTGATTGCCGAAAAGGTCGACGTATTGAAAAAGTCCTCCGTGGGCAGCATCAGGATAGAGAGACAGGAATCCCATGGGGAGGTTCTGGGCGAGGATTAACGAGTTGATCGAAGGAACCATGACGTCCGACACTCCGTTGATAACCAGGGTCGGCTGCTGGATCGACTTTAGTTGCTTATAGTCTCCCCTGCGCGGCGCGCCCCAGGCTTCGACTGCCTTCAGTTGGGCATCGCGTACCTGCAGAGTAGTAGGCGCGTCCGGTTCCGCCGTCCGCGTTCCCAGTCGCTGCACGAAAGCCACACCAGCCTCCTGGCTAGTCTCGCTGGGCGCAAAGAAAAGATACACCAGGTCTTCGGGACCGGGCGCATCGATAAGGGCGTGAGCAGCGACTTCAACGGTGTAGTGTTCCATTCCTTGGCCGCCTTCGGGACCGGTTCCAGCCAAGACCAGGCGCCGCACCATCGCCGGATGATCGAGTGTAAATTGTTGTGCGACGAATCCTCCGGTCGAAAACCCGAGTAGGTCGATGGCGTCGAGCCCAAGCGCCGCCACAAAATCAGCTACGTGGTCAGCCATTCCGGAAACGCTATTGTCCGGTATGCCGCTTGATCCGCCGACGCCAGCATTGTCGAAAAGGATCACATCATGGTGCTCTGCGATCGGATTCACTACCGCAGGATCCCAATTATCCAAATTTCCCCGAAAGTGCTGCAGGAACAGAAGCGGGGTCTCACTGTGTTCGCCGAACCGGCGATAGGCGTATCTCACGCCGCGCGCCTCGACGAAGAGGTTCGGAGCGGTCTCATGGGTGACCTTTTGAGCCGTTTGCAGTTCACACTTATCAGGCCTGCGCGTCACGGCTGTGCTTGCCGAATGATCGATGATTTCTTGAGACATATATCTCTCCTGATGGATTCAAACTCAGGCTGGTCTGCGCGTGCACAGGGAAGACGGCGCGCTCAATAAGCGCCGTCAATCTCTGGCTAGCGCAGTGATCGGAATGCAGCCCGGATCTCTTCACTGAAGAGTTCCGGTTGCTCCCACGCCGCGAAGTGACCACCTTTCGGGAGTCGGTTGTAGTAAATCAGTTTGGGATAGGCCTTCTCGGTCCAGCTTCTCGGGGCTTGATAGATCTCGTCCGGAAAGGCGCTCACGGCAACCGGAATCAGGAGACCTCTCGGGTCGAAAAAGCCACCCTTATATTCCCAATAGAGACGAGCCGAAGAGACGGCAGTGTTTGTCAGCCAGTAGAGCGTGATGTTGTCGAGAATGTCGTCTCGCGTCAGACCCTCGCTTGCACCGTCGAAAACGCGTGCGATGAGTGCCTGACTGCTGGCGTCGTGGTCGAGGATCCACGCCGCGAGACCGATCGGCGAATCCGCGATTCCGTATAACGTCTGCGGGCGGTTCGCCATCTCGATGGCGTAGCCAAGGCCGTGCTTATAGAAAAGATCCAACTGGTCCCAGGCGCGTTGTTCGTCGGCCGAGAGGCCGGCCGGCGGCGGTTGGCCGAATTGGAGCGCCTTTGCAATGTCGGCTGGGACAGTAGCCGGCATGTTGGTATGGATGGCGATCAATTCCGGAGACCCCTGCAGCGCCATCAGCTCCGTGACGGAGTTTCCCCAATCACCGCCTTGAGCGACAAAGCGCGTGTATCCGAGGCGCTTCATCAGCACGACCCAGGCGCGAGCAATGTGGGCGGGATCCCATCCGGTTGCGGTCGGCTTTCCTGAAAACCCATAACCCGGCAGCGAAGGGATGACTACATCAAAGGAGTCTTCAGCCTTCCCACTATAGGCAGCAGGATCGGTAAGCGGGCCGATGACCTTCAGTTGCTCGATGATCGATCCGGGCCATCCGTGCGTAATGATTAGTGGCAAAGCGTTGGGATTTTTCGACCGGACGTGAATGAAGTGAATGTCGAGTCCATCGATGTTGGTGACGAATTGCGGCAGGGAGTTTAGCTGCGCCTCGGCCCTGCGCCAGTCGTAATCAGTCGCCCAATAGCGTGCGAGCTTTTTCATGGTCGCGATCTGGACCCCCTGCGAAGTATCACTGACCGTTTCCCGCTCGGGCCAGTTGGTCGTGACTATTCGCCGACGGAGGTCCGTGAGCTGCTCTTCGGAGAAGTTGATGTGGAAGGGACGGATTTCTGCTGTGGCTGTTTGTGGCACAGCGTCGAGTTGCAGTGTACTGAGTTGGCTCACGGTGGTTTCCTTTTTGATCACGGTTTGGGAGTAGCTGGACGCAGCCACCAGAAGCAAGCCAAATGAAGTAGCGACTAGCCTGGGGACACGGAACATACGCCATTTGTGCTGTACGGTTTCGAGAGTCATGGTTGGATTCCTCTTTCGGTGCGCATTTCCGATCGCACTGGTTGCGAGCAGCGCCTCGCTGTGACAAAGTGCAATCCGATAACCGATTCCTGTTGCTGAATCAAGGAGACTTACATCGAAAGAAGGTGCCGAAATTTCAGAAATGCCGACCTATCAGAAATACGATTCACCGTGATGACGACACGACCAGCCGATCGGCGCGCATGGTATAAGATAGCGCTCGAAGTAGCACCCATAACCCCAGATGCGAACCACCTACGCTAAGCCTCGCCAATCTAGTCCGCTACTGCGTTACGCCTTGGCAATTGCTCTCGTAGCAGCGGCGCTGTTCCTGTCGCTGGCTTTGCAAATTTCGTTCGGAAACCCTTTCTGGCTTCTCTTCCCTGTGGCGGTCATTGCCAGCACATGGTTTGGTGGGAAGGGCCCTGGCTCGCTCGCAGTCGGCTTGAGCACGTTGGCGGTTCTGTATTACTTCATTCCGCCAATCCGCTCGTTTGTCATAAAACCACGCGATGTTCCTTTTTTTCTCATATTCATCGCCTGTGAACTAATAGCGAATCGGTTGATCTCGTGGCGAAAGCAAATAGAAGAGTCCCTTCGACAATCCCGAGATGAGCTGGAAGCTCGGGTTGAAGAACGCACCGCCGAACTGAAGAGTGCAAACGATGCGCTTCTCAATCAGATGGCAGAACAAAGGCGCACCGAAGAGGCTCTCCAGGTAGCAAGAACCGAACTTGCTCGCGTGGTCAGGATCACTACAATCGGCGAGCTCGCGGCATCGATCGCTCACGAAGTGAATCAGCCGCTAGCTGCGGTTGTGGCCAATGCTGACGCCTGCGTGGCGTGGCTAGCCCGCGACAATCCGGACCTTGTCGAGGCTCGTGCGGCGGCGGAGCGGACGACGCAAGGCGCGACACGGGCATCTGAGGTGATTGGCCGAATTCGCTCGCTCATTAACAAGACGGCTCCCGAGAGGGAGCGGGTTCAAATCAACGAAATCATTGGAGAGGTTGTCGCTCTAGCCCATCGTCAAGCGTCGAAGAATGAGGTTTCCGTCTTGACTGAGCTCGCGCCGGACCTGCCTTCAGCCCTTGGCGATAGAATTCAGTTGCAGCAGGTAATTCTGAATCTAATGCTGAATGGGATCGAGGCGATGAGCGGCGTTAGCGACCGCTCGCGGCGGTTGGTAATCCGATCCCAAACGCAAGCTGAGGAGCACGTGCGAGTTTCCGTCGAGGACAGCGGAACCGGAGTGAAGGCGGAAATCATGGGCCGGCTTTTTGAACCATTCTTTACGACTCGATCGCAAGGCATCGGGATGGGGCTACCCATCAGTCGTTCGATCATTGAAGCACACGGCGGCAGGTTATGGGCCGAGTCGACGGTGAATCAAGGATCCGTGTTTCAGTTCACTCTGCCGCGTGGAGGCGATGCCGCCGCATGAAGGAACCGGACCCGGTTGTCTTCGTGATCGATGATGACGTATTGATCCGCGAGGGCATCCGCAGCCTCATCAAGTCCATTGGCCTTCGCGCCGAAACTTTCGCTTCCGCACAGGACTTCATGCTTGCGAACCGGCCGGATGTGCCGGCCTGTCTTATCCTCGACGTGCGGATGCCGGGTCTGAACGGCCTTGATCTTCAGCGCAAATTGAATGACGCGAACATCTTCATTCCAATCATTTTCATTACCGGCCACGGCGACATTCCGATGTCCGTGCGCGCGATGAAAGAAGGAGCGATGGAGTTCCTGACCAAGCCGGTTCGCGGCCAGGATCTGCTGGATGCGGTACAAAAAGCAGTCGCTCACGATCGCGGACTCCGCAGCGAGCGTGCGGAACTGACGGAAATTTTCAAACGTTTCGACTCGCTCACGCCTCGCGAAACCGAAGTGCTGAACCTGGTGGTCGCTGGACTGCTCAACAAACAGATTGCGTATGAACTCGGGACCAGTGAACTAACCGTCAAGACGCATCGTGCGCACGTCATGGAGAAGACCCAAGCCGACTCTCTGGCGCATCTCGTCCGAATGTCTGAGAAGCTCAAAAACTCGCCTCGCAAGTGAGCACCCCTCTCCTCCTAAAGCAGGATGGTATTCAAGTCTCCGAATTGTTAGCCTCCAATCTGTAAGACGCTTCATCGAGCGAGAGATTGGACGATTCAAGTGAACCAGACACTACCCAACACCGGCGTCATCGCAATTATTGACGATGATGAACCCCTTCGTGAGGCGCTGGGAAGCGTATTGAAGGCTGCTGGCTTTGTGACAGATACCTTCGCCTCAGCCGAAGAGTTTCTTGACTCGCCTCAGAAGAACAACATAAGTTGTTTGATCCTCGACGTGCGTTTGCCAGGGATGAGTGGCATCGAATTGCAGCGACGGTTGCTCCATGCTAACTGCGAAGTTCCGGTCATTTTTGTCACCGCCCACGGGGATGGGTCCCTTCGCGATTTGGTGATGAAAGCCGGAGCCGCGGGCTTCTTGAACAAGCCAGTACGAAGCGACGCGTTGCTGAGGGAAATTAAAGCAGCACTTAAAAAGTCTGGTACCGATCCGCACTCGTGACAAATACTTCTGAGGAGGCGCGACATGCTTTCCGCACAAATGCCCGGCACGATTGACGAAAACAGCTTCATCTTCCCGAGTGGAAACACACCCTACGGACTCTCCACCGCGTTTGATGGAATCGTGGGAGAGAGCGCTGTATTGAAAACGGTGCTGGAGGAAGTGCGGCTCGTCGCGCCAACCGATTCCACCGTTCTCATTTTGGGTGAAACCGGAACAGGCAAGGAACTGATTGCCCACGCCGTTCATGCTAAGTCAAAACGCTCGACCCGCCCATTTGTTCGCGTGAACTGCGCGGCAATCCCACCCTCGCTGATTGCATCCGAACTGTTTGGCCACGAGAAAGGCGCCTTTACTGGAGCGCTGCAGCGGCGCCTCGGCCGTTTTGAAGCGGCCAATCACGGGACGATCTTTCTGGACGAGATCGGCGAGCTCCCCATGGAAACACAGATCGCTTTGCTTCGAGTGATTCAAGAGCGAGAATTTGAACGCGTGGGGAGCAGCCAGCCCATTTCCGTGGATGTTCGCATCATAGCGGCGACAAATCGCGACCTGAAGGCGGCCATCACAGCTGGTACGTTCCGCGAAGACATGTTTTACAGGCTTAACGTCTTCCCCATCCAGATGCCTTCGCTGCGCGAACGGGCGGACGATATACCGCTGCTCGTGGACCACTTAATCCAGCGCTACGCTAAGAAAGCTGGCAAGAAGGTCAGCAACATAAAAGAGGACACGATCGCAATGCTTCAAGCGTACGAGTGGCCTGGGAACGTCCGCGAACTGCAGAACGTTATTGAGCGTGCCGTGATTCTGTCCGCAGGCGAGACGCTCTCGGTCAGCGAGACTTGGCTAAAGCGTGCGACACCGCGGGTGTCCGGCTTAACAGCACCCCTGCTCGCAACAATAGCCGACCGGGAAAGAGAAGTCATTGAAGCCGCATTGGCGGATTCTCAAGGCCGCATCTCGGGCCCCTCCGGTGCAGCTGCGAAGCTGGGAATTCCGCGACAGACTTTAGACTCAAAAATTGCGAATCTGCAAATCAGCAAGACCAGATTCAAAACCCGATCGGTCAGCTGAGCAATAACAACGGAAGACTGCAAGTTGCTTTCCCACCGCATCTGCTCTGGTCACGCCCTCCTGTAATACACGCCCTTTACTCTAAGGTCACGCACCATCTTTCCTCCACACTCACTTCTCATCGCTTCGCTGCGAACAAACATTTTCATCGATAAATCCTTCCTGATCGATATAGTCCCCGTCATTTTCTGAGGGTTCGGCATTTCTGAAACGTCGGCGCATTGCTTCCTCGTAAGTCACGGCAAATACAGCAGTGGTATTTGGCTGCACGATTGCATTTTTAATTTGCGTCACGAGATGCAACGGCAACACAGCTTTCTTCAGAACAGGAATACGACATGCTCGCGAATCATACTGATGTGATAGCCGAGGCTGACGGATCCGAAGAGTTCCGCGAGATCCTTTCCGTCTTAGTTCAGGAAAGGCAAGCGAACGGTTTCAGTGCTGCCCGCCTGGTGACAAAGCGCCGTCAGAATATCCGAATCTGGATCGAGCGCGCATTGCTGCTGTCCGGGCTCGCACTGTTGGCCGTTTACGGCTCAGCGCGATTCGACAGCTTCTTCAGTTCGCGGAGTGCTTTGAACAGGTTTGCCGCAATTACCCCATTGTCAGCCTCGGCCAGCGATGAAGTTGGCGGAGACATCGATCCGTCCAGAGTTGATTTCGGCCTGTGGGATGAGCATCGAGTTCAGGCTTACAAAGGGAGCTTCAACGGAAAGTCCAGTGCTCCACTGGCTGTACTCCACATTTCAAAAATCGGGCTTGAGACTCCGCTTCTTGACGGGACAGACCGTCTGACCCTGAACCACGCGGTAGGAAGGATTGCCGGAACGGCGCGACCGGGCGAGCCAGGGAATATTGGCATTGCAGGCCATCGAGACGGCTTTTTTCGTGGACTCAAGAACATTCGTGTCGGTGACAGGATCGAGCTAAGAACACCAACGGGAACGGACAAATACGACGTCGATCAGATTGACGTCGTTGACCCAAATGATGTGGATGTACTGAAGCCGCGGTCCGCAGCATCTCTCACGCTTGTCACCTGCTACCCGTTTCATTTCATCGGCGCCGCTCCGCAACGCTACATCGTTCACGCATCGCGTACAGGTTTTGTAGCACAGAAGTACAACTCAACTGAGCAAGACAATTTAACTCTTGCAAACAGAAATAAGGAGAAAACACAATGAACTCACTTCAACTCACTCGGAAACTCACTCACCTCGTTATGGCCGGAATTGCTTCCATGTCGTTCGCCCTGGTGGTGAACGCCCAGGTCAAGAACGAGACCAGCATCGCCCACGGGCCAGCGACGAAAACCGTCAGTGTCGATCGCGGCGAAGTTGTCTATGCCTCGGGCAGCGACCTGGTGCTCAAGAAAGATGACGGCACGGTCGTGCACTTTGCGAATGTGTCCGATACGGCCACGGTAGACGGCAAGCGAGTGTCGGTCGATGACCTCGAACCCGGCATGAAGCTGGAACGCACCATCACTACGACCACCACTCCTCACACGGTCACTAGTGTGCAGGCCGTTACTGGGAAGGTGTGGCATGTAAATCCGCCCCGTTTCGTAATCCTGACTCTCGAAGACGGAACTAACCACAAGTTCGATCTTCCCAACGACCACAAAGTGTTGGTTGATGGGCGGCTCGTGGACGCCTGGAAGCTGAAAAAGGGAATGAAGATTTCTGCGACCAGAGTCATCGAAGCCCCGGGCACCGTGGTGGCGCAGGAAACCAAGCTGACGGGTACTGCGCCGCCGCCAATCGCGCTCGCGGCCAATGAACCGATCTTCTTCACGATGTTCGTGACGGCGCCCGCGCAACCAACCCTGGCGGAGGCGATTCCCGTATCACTCCCTGAGACGGGCAGCTCGCTTCCCCTGGTTGGCGTGTTGGGTGTGCTGGCCCTCGGATCGTTTCTGGGATTGAGAGCCATCCGCGTGACCGCATAAGAAAGACATGGACGCGACAAACCGGTTGCCGGGGCGGGTCCCGGCGACCGAAAAGTGATAACGGTTAGCAAGCAATCACAATTAGAAGCACAAGGAGATTAACCATGAAAACACGAATCATGCTGATGCTGTTTTCTGCATTCATCGCTGTGGCGATGTTCGTAACTGCCCCAGCATCGCTAGCACAGCAAGCGGCGACCACTACCGCCGTACCGGTGAGGATCGCGGTTACGCCGAATGTCGCCAGCGACAAGCGAATGCCTCAAATCAACCCAGAAGATGTCGTCGTCAAGCAGGGCAAGCAACGCCTGCAGGTAACGGGATGGATTCCGGCCCAGGACGACCGTGCCGGATTGGATCTGTTCATCCTGATCGACGACGCCACCAGCCAACGCCTCGGGTCAAACCTCGGGGAGCTGCGCACATTCATCAATGCTCAGAGTTCGACGACTTCAGTCGGAGTCGGCTACATGAGAAATGCCGCGGTTGAGGTTGTGCAGAACCTCACGACCGATCATGCCGCGGCTGCCAAAGCGCTGCGGCTGCCATTGGGGAGTGCCGGTGCATACGGTAGTCCGTACCTGTCGGTGATTGATCTCATGAAGCGTTGGCCCGAGACACAGAACCGTCGCGAGGTTGTGATGGTCACGGATGGAATCGATCGGGCGCGCGGTGGTCCTCGTTGGCGTGGTTTGAACAACAACCCGGACGTAGATTCGGCAAGCGCAGTAGCCATGCGGACAGGCACGATCATTCATACGATCTATGCCCCAGGTTCGGGCCGCCTGCACCGGAACTATTGGGAAGGCACCAATGGGCAGATGGGCATCGCCAAGCTGTCGGACATAACTGGAGGCGAGTCATTCTTCCTCGGGCTGCAAAGCCCAGTAGGCTTCAAACCCTACCTGGACGATCTTCAGAAGGTGCTCGACAACCGGTATTGGTTGAGCTTTTCCGCCAAACCGGGCACGAAGCCGGGCTTGCAATATGTAACGCTCAGCACCGAAGTTGCAGGTGTGGAGTTCTCGGCGCCAGACGCGGTCTGGGTACCTGCCGCGAAATAGGTGAAAGGCCCGCGGCAAATCCCGCGGGTCGTGCACCGCTTACCTGAATTGGACCATGAGCATTTAGCCATCATGATTTCGAGGCAGGCGAACCGAACGTCTGCGTGGGAGGTTAGACAAATGGAAGCGAACCCGATTCTATTCCGCGATCTGACGTACATATTCTTGGCCGCCGTATTTGGCGGACTGGTGGCATGGCGCCTCCGGCTGCCCCTGATCCTGGGGTTCATTCTTGGCGGGATCGCAATCAGCCCGTTCACGCCGGGGCCCCACCTCTCTGACGTGCATACCTTCGAGGTATTTGCCGAAGTTGGCGTTGTTCTGCTGATGTTTTCGATCGGCGTTGAGTTCTCCATTCCGGACTTGCTGCGCGTGAAATGGGTTGCCCTCCTTGGAGCACCAATTGGAATTCTCTTAATGGTGGGTATCGCGGCCGCAGCCGCAAGTTCTTGGGATGGAGCTTTACAGAAGGAGCCGTCATCGGTGCGACGATCTCGGTGGCGAGCACAATGGTACTCGCTCGCCTGCTTAGCGACACTGGAAAGTTTGCTACCACTTATGGCCGCGTGATGATCGGCGTCACTCTAGTGGAAGATCTCGCTGTAATTTGCATGACCGTAGTCCTTCCCGCACTTGGAGGGCCCGGAGATGACCGCTTCGCGAAGGCAGCGTGGACTCTCGGCAAGGCATTGATCCTGCTTATTCCGCTGGTCTTTCTGGCGATCAAGGTCATCCCGCGCCTGCTGCGGCGAGTCAAGTTGACTTGTAACCCGGAGCTTCTTCTGCTGGTTGCGATTGCAATTTGCCTGGGGACCGCGGCACTCGCGCAAGCGGCTGGACTTTCCGTCGCACTGGGCGCGTTCCTTGCCGGCCTCTCCATCAGTGGTTTGCCGGACCTTCACGATGCACATACTCAGCTCGTGCCCCTTCGGGATGCCTTCGTGGCGCTCTTCTTCGTTTCGCTCGGGACTCTGATCGATCCCAAAGTGCTTTTCAATAGCCTGCCGCTTCTCGGATTGATGCTGCTACTCATTGTGTTCGGTAAATTTCTGGTTTGGACGACGGTGGTGTGGCTATTCCGTTATCCGATCCGGACCGCGATTCTCGTGGCGGCTGGGCTGACACAGATCGGCGAGCTCTCGTTCGTGGTCGTGCAAGTCGCACGATCGTCGGGGATCGTGGCTGAGAATGTTTTCAGCACAGCGATCGCCGCGTCCTTGATTTCGATACTACTCAACGTTTTCATCGTGCGCGGCACGTTTGCATGGCTAGGCAGAAAAGGTGCCGAGCCTCGCGTCATTCAGCCGGCGAACGGCGTGCTTGCGCCGGTGGTTCGGTGAAATCGAAGCAGACACTTTTGATAAAGCAGTAATTGATTCTGTGCGAAGCGACGAGGATATTCCAATGATGCAGACGCTAATCGACCATCCGGCAGCGTTGATCGCCTTTCTGCTTCTAGTCGCTCTGACGTTTGCATCCCACCGGCTCGGCCTGACCGCCTGGCTTGCGTGGCTGGATCGTCACAAAGGAGATCGTCGCGAACAAAAGCGCCACGGCGAAGCCACGAAGGACGATTGGAGGGTACGCCAGTGAAAACAGCGGCGGCGGCGAGAATTGCTCTGCATGGCAGCCTGGTTTTCGGGATTGCATTTTCCGCATGCGTTGCGCTGGAGAAATCCCGACCTCGGTCACAGGCAGATATCTGGGCGGAACAATCGCAGAATCCAGATCTGCTCTCTTTCGAAGAACTGGTCGCGCTTGCTTCATCAGCCCAACCAAAAGGTGTGCTGGCTGTGCGCTTCAATGACCGATTATTCCCGGCAAGAATAGCTGGGAAAAAATGGATGCGCGGTTTTCGGACTGCCATTTTTGGGCAGGATCTATTTTAAGTTCCTCTTTGCCGACAACTCGCTCGGAGGCTTCATCCACGGCTGTGCTTTCGAGGGAAAAAAGGTAAACCACGCGCCGCAACACCGCGATGCGCGCGCGAGGCGGTATAATGGGTACGAACGTGGAGTTAGCGGAGGTGTTCCCATGGTTTCGCCTCGCGAATCCAAAGGTTCAACGAAAATCGCCGCCCCGGCGACGACTGAACAGAAATCGCAACGTTCGCGGAATTCTACGCGTCCACCCCCAGCCCCCAAGAACGTCCGCAAATTCGACGCCCAGGTGTTCCTCGACACCATCGGCGAAGGCAGGAAGGCTATGCTCTTCCCGAAGAAGCAAAGCGTCTTCGCGCAAGGAGATCCCGCGGACGCGGTGTTTTACCTGCAGACCGGCAAGGTGAGACTCACCGTTGTTTCCAAGACCGGCAAGGAAGCCACGATCGGCATATTGAGCGATGGGAGTTTCTTCGGCGAAGGCTCGCTTGCAGGTCAAACTGTCCGCATGGGCGCTGCAACCG
>Ga0182030_10020320_pt1 | contig 12539 bp, 9 predicted proteins | sample 812S3MmetaG_FD_121299 | JGI IMG/M metagenome (GOLD analysis project Ga0182030, IMG submission 121299) | Permafrost microbial communities from Stordalen Mire, Sweden - 812S3M metaG (Illumina Assembly) | ecosystem: Environmental > Terrestrial > Soil > Wetlands > Permafrost | place: Sweden... | reverse complement strand
TCTTCGCTCAAGACCACGCAACGCCATCAGGTACCCTGTTGCTTCCGCTGACGCCAAAAATGGATTCAGACGAAGAGACACCATCGGCGATAGCACCGGCTCCGCCAGCTAAGCAGGTGCCATCGGGCACTTTGATGTTGCCGCTCACGCCAAAAATGGCGGAAGATCCCAGCTCAAGCTCAAACACCCCAACGACAATAAGCGCACGCAAAGAACCAAAGAAAAAAATCGCATTGTCGTCTTCAAGTGCCACGGCCAAAGCCATTGAAGTTTCAACTGATGCTCCGCTAGACGGCAACCCATCAACAACCCCAGTTCCACCGGTTGATCCACCAAGCAGTCCCGAAGACATCAGCAAGATGTTGAAGAGAAATCCAGCTGGTGAGACTGAAGACCCCGACGAGCCAGACATTTCAAAGATCGATGATGTCCAGGACAATACTCTGTTAAAGGGTACAGTTCAAATCGTCGCTGATGATACCGAGTACGACCAGCTCAAAAACACCTTTTTGGGAACTGGTAGTGCCACAGCGACGATTGCTGGACAAGATGCCAAGCTTGAAGCTGACATGATCCTCTACGATCAAGCCACTGAAATGTTGGACGCCCGCGGCAATGTGAAAATCACCAGACAGGGTCAGGTTTCTACCGGCAGTTCTTTTAAATTCAAAGTAAGCTCTGGCGAATATTTGATTACAAGTCCAGACACGGGCATAAACAGCACCGAAGTTATTGCTAGAACAGGATTTGGTTCCAAGGCCGGTATGCGTTTCCGGGAAGGCACCATGCAGTTAGCCAACCCTGTGCATATCGCTCGTAACTCATTTAACGGCACCCTCAACTCGTCTTACGAGTCGTACCAGAAAACCGTACACCCCGACGTATACAACATCGACAAACCGAGCTTCATTTTCAAAGCTCGAAAAATGACCTATGAGAAATACAAAGAATCTGCCAACTTCACCGTATTTGGTGGCAGGCTCATGTTTGGCAAGTTTGGTGTGCCGCTAGGCAAATTCACTGCCACCGTAGGACAGGGTGACCAGACGCATATTAGCTTCCCTATGACACCATTTGTTAGTAACAACCTCCTGGTCGGTGGTCTCAACATTGGTCCGATGTACAACTACAACCTGCCTGATGAACGCATTTTTTCCTGGGCACCACTAATTCAATATGGTGGTCGCATAGCTGGAAGCACCAATCCTAATATTGGCGCCGGTTTCCGCATCGCCTTTCGTGGAAAGAAGATATCAGCAAACATGGCTTACGGAAGTGTCAGCAACCTATTCGTTGCCGACCTGAAATACAAAATAAACAAGAAGCAAGTATTCCAGGCTGGTATCAACAGATATATCACAGCGGGTCTATTCGGTTCGCAAAGAGCCCGAGCCATCGCAGAAGTTGTTGACACCCGTGGTATCGGCGGCATTCCCTTCATACAAGGTATTTCAGTGCGCAGTTCCTTGGCTCTGGCTTCGGACAACCCAGCGCTCTTAAACCAGTCGCCACAATATAAAGCTCTGTTCAATGTGAATCACACCAATATTGAGAATGGCGGAAGATGGCAAGAGCAGGTGATGACCTCCTCCCTGCCCTTCTTTGCTATTGGCAATCAAAAATATGGCATAACCTCAAACTTTTTCGGCGGATCTTCCGCAGCTGCCTATTCAACCGGCGATCACCTGTTTATGGCTGAAGCTGGTCCTGTTGCCAACGTTTATTTGGATCGATTCAGAATGTCCACTTCAGTGTTGAAAGCGGCGGTTAACGGTCAGTCACCATTTATCTTCGACCAATATCTACAAGGCTCTACATCGGGGCAGCTCGGCGGATCGTTCAAGGTCTGCAAATATCTGGATATCGGTGGCAACCTTGGCTATAACTTCCAGAACAACTTGTACTATCAAAAACAGGTATCGGCAGCTATCGGGCCGGATGACTTCAAGTTCCTCATTTCGCATGATACTATTCGGGGTATTAACAGATTCGGATTCGACCTGTTTTATGGGCAGCCTATTCCATTCAATAAGCTGATCATGAAGAATGGAGCTGACCAGGGGCAGTTAGCATCTGGGTCAAATTTCACCCAACAATAGCTCCGAAAGCGAAGGAGCGCTTTATGATGAATAAAAGCCAGATACCGTCCATTGGCATTGATCTTGGTGGAACAAAAATCTTGGCTGGCTTGGTAAGTGCCTGTCGGCTGCTTGGCGAGCCGATCAAAGTGCCAACGCCTAAGGGTGCAGACAATATTATCGAAGCGATATTAGAAATTATCGCCAATTTCCAGAAAGACTCGCTGGTTCTCGGGGTTGGCATTTCAACCGCCGGTATAGTTGACCCAAATAGCGGTGAAGTAATCGGCTCAACCGGCAACTTACCCGGATGGGAAGGCACGGCGCTCAAGACAATCATCCAGAACAGAACAGCTTTGCGATGTGTTGTGGAAAACGATGCTAACGCAGCCGCTTATGGCGAATGCCATGCCTCAGGATTAGGGCACAACACTTGCGTAATCATGGTTACGCTCGGAACCGGAATCGGTGGTGGCATAGTCCTTCACGGCAGGCTATACCGCGGGGCGCATTTCGCCGGTGGCGAGATCGGGCACATCAAAATTTCAATGGACAACAAACGTCACTGCACATGCGGTCTCTGGGACTGCTGGGAAACATACGGTTCAGGGCGTGGTTTACAAGCCACCGGTTGGGAACTTCTCGGCGGCGTCAGCGAATCACAATCGAGCATGGTGCCATTGCGCGACAGACTAACCACCCAAAACATAATCGACGCAGCCAACTCTGGCGATCTCATTGCCAAGAAAGCCATCGAAAAGTATCACGAGCACATTGCTTGCGGCATGGTTGCTCTCTGTCACAGCCTCGATCCCGACTGCTTCGTGATTTCTGGTGGCATGAGTAAATTTGTCGACTTGAAATTGTTGAAAGATCTCCTCGTCGATCGCACACTTCCGCGCGTAGGCGAGAAACTGGAAATTTATCCCTCATGTCTCGGAGAAGCCGCCGGACTCGTCGGTGCCGGCCAGCTAGTTCTTGACGCAGTAACCGAAGTAGAGCAAGTCAGCGTAGCAGGCTAGCCCTGGGAGATTCTCTCTTGTGGTCAAGCTCAAAGCTCATGAAGGCTTAGGAACGGAATGAGCCAACTCTGCTAGGCGCCTGAATTGCCGCCGTGCGCCACCCTTTATGTCTTCTAAACCACCAACGCCCTGGCCGGTTCTCGATTGAGTATCTTCCCGTCAAAAATCACATTCTTAATTTGAAGCGTTTTACGATCCCAAATAACAATATCTGCAAACGCACCGGGCGTGATATTACCAATCAGATCTGACAATCCAAGCAGACAAGCTGGATTGTAGGAAGCCATGCGCACTGCCTCAGCAAAGCTGGCAATCTGCCATTTGACTATGTTTCTGACACCATCATCGAGCACTAAAGAGGAGCCAACCAGACCGCCCTGGCTGGTACCAATAGCCGCGATGTCGGTTACAAGAACTGTATGCTCAATGCCTTTCATCTGTAAAAGGAGCTGCACCATAGGTGGTGCCACATGCAAGCCATCGGGTATCACACAACAATGCACATTCTTATCCAGCAAAGCTGCTCCTACCGCGCCCGGCTCGCGATGATGCAATGGTGGCAATGCATTGAAAGTATGCGTCATGATTTTCACACCCTGAGCAAAGGCCTGTTGAGCCTCCTCAAACGTAGCATTAGAATGACCAAGCGAAACCGCAACGTTTTTCTCAGCAAGATAGCGCACACAGTTCCCATCAGGATCTAGCTCGCAAGCCATCGTAATAAGTTTAGTGTTTTCATCGACCAGCTCTTGCAAGACCTCTTTCTCAAGCGGCTTCAGATGCTGCACCGGATGTACTCCCGGTTTCTTCGGCGACAAGCAAGGCCCCTCAAAATGAATACCGGGCATGCGAACCAGAGGTTTCTCTTCTGAGCTTCTCTTTCCTGGCAGCCCCAATTGTTCTTTGAGAAAATCGCGATTGCTCTTCAAGCGCGCCATGTCACCGGTAATCAGGGTCGGCAATATGCTCGTCACACCGGATGAAAGGAGACTCTGACTAAACGAGCCGATACTTTCCCAATTTAGTTCTGCCCAGAAATCGCAGCCGGGACCGCCGTTTACCTGTATGTCAAAGAGTCCAGGGGTGACATAACAATCTCGGGCGTCGACTTCGATGGTCTGCGCTTCGCTGCAGGGTCCAATCGCGGCGATGCGATTTCCATCTACTAGCAAATCGGTTATTCGTTGTTCGGTGGGGGTGATAATGTGTCCCCCTTTAATGAGCAATTTAGACATAGCTTAATTCCGGCAAGATGCGATATTGAATCCAAATTCTCTCACAATGGAGATATACTCGCCGCAGACCAGGGAATATTAATTTGAGGTATTGGCGCACTTGCCCTTGCAACTTTAGTGATGGACGGCAATAACACAAATAATCCACTAACAGGTCGTCAATGGGACATGAGCTCATTGATTGAAAAGCTATTGGAGCTGCAAGACGCCCTCTTGCAATCGCAAGAACGCAATATTACTTTGTCTGCGCAAATCCGTGAGCTCGATCGTCAAGTACGCGACACCGAAGATTTGCGCATTACTCATGACAATCAATCGCAGCTTCTGGCTGATAAGAGTCGCGAAAACAAATATTTGCATCAAGAACTCTCACGCATGAGCAGTATGCTCGCTGCACGCCTGCAAGAGGGAGAAGAACTGCGCAGCAATATCTCCGAGCTGCAACATCAGTTAAAGTCATCCCAGTCAGACCGCGATTTGCTCGCGATTATGCTGACCGACGCCGAGAATGCCGCGCGTCAGAGCAGTGGTAAGCTGGAGGCATCCGGTGGCAAAAAAGATTCCAATTGGACTAAATATCTCAAAGGCAAGTAATAATCGGCTCAAGCGCCGCCAAACATCGCCATTGCAGAGCTTATAATAAGCTAGAATCTGCAGCAGTAGAGGTAGGGCGTGAGCACTGGCACATTGAAGTTTAGTCTGGAAAACATCTCGCAAGACATAGTAAAGGGCAATCGTCGCTCTCTGGCACGTGCTTTAAGCATAGTTGAAGACGGCGGTCCTGATGCGGTGTGGCTCGTTCGAAAGCTCTTTCCTTATGCGGGCCGGGCTCATTTGATCGGTATTACGGGTTCACCCGGGGTGGGTAAATCGACGCTGGTTGACGCTCTTATCAGTGAAATCAGAGCAGATGGGCTGAAAGTCGCAGTGCTAGCAATCGATCCATCTAGCCCTTTTACGGGCGGAGCGATTCTGGGCGACCGCATCCGTATGCAGGGGCACACGCTCGATAAGAATGTTTTCATTCGTTCGATGGCCAACCGTGGACACGCAGGTGGCACGGCCCTTGCCACTTACGATGCCGCTCGCATGTTGGAAGCCGCTGGCTACGATGTAATCATCATCGAAACAGTCGGTGTGGGGCAATCCGAACTTGCTATCGCGCAAACAGCCGATACGACGGTGCTCGTCCTGATGCCTGGCTCGGGCGATGACATTCAAGCAATAAAATCTGGCATCATGGAAATCGGCGATATTTTTGTAGTCAACAAAGGCGACTTGCCTGGTGCCAACAAAACTGCGTCAGAAATACTGGCAAGTCTTGAATTAAACCCCAAGGGCGCTGAATGGAAGCCCACGGTGCATGTCACCAACGCTGAAGTCAACGAAGGCGTCAATTTAGTCTGGAAATCTATTTCAGCGCATAAAGCTTGCCTGGAAAGCTCCGGACAATTGAAAGAACGCCGCAAGCACAAACTACAATCAGAATTAAGCGAACTCGTTGCCGATATCGCACGCAACAACCTGAAAAATTCGCTAGCTCATTCGCCGCAGGTGCAGCAGCTTTTGAATCGCTTGCTCGATCGAGAGATCGACCCACATAGTGCAGCTGAATGTGTCGTCGAAGATATTTATTCAGAAAAGCGCAAGTAATTCAGCGCGACAATTTTTTTTAACGAATGGCAAAAGGACAAACCGGACAATAAGCGCGGGCAAATTCGGTTGGTCTGCCTTCAAAATCAAGAGCGGATTCAATAGAAGTTCGCAGTATCTCTCCGCATTTTGGGCATTCTATATGCACCTCGCCGGCAAGAACGCGCTCGGCTAATTCTTCAAGATCAACTTTCGGTTTTGGCGGTCGCGGTTGAAACACATCATAATCAAGTTCGACTTCGCGCAAAATAGCCGGTTGCACTCCCAGCGCTCTAGCAAGAACGCTGCGGTCGGCCACAGAAAGAGCCAATTCGATACCTGATTCTATTTCTTCAATACGCTTTACCGAAAAACGCGTAACACGTGCCAAATCGAGCACCGTCATATTACGCCCTTCTCTAAGCTGAGCTACTCTTTTAGCCAGCGTTTCTGCCAGTCTTGGCCTATGCCTTTTCTCCCAATTCACGAATTTCTTCCTGTTGTAGTTGTTTTTCAACTAGCATACGCCTGGCGTCAGACTTAGTGCTAATAGATATATGCTTGTATGATTGAATCTGTGCGAGAACTGCGCGTGGCACAATAGAATTATATTCTACTGAACTTCCAAGCTAACAACATTTGGAGAACTGATTTTGTTGGATTTCCAAAAGCTTATGCCTCAGATTATGGCTCTGGCTGCCGAAGCTCTGCCCGAAAGTGACAAAGACAGCCAGATATTAAGCCTGGCTCAGGCCAGTTTTGAAGAGGCAAGCGCCAACGGGCAGAAGTTGGACGAAATTCTTCAGAACAATCGCGCAAATACTTTCTGGCCAATAGCAATGCCGCTAGAGCCGTTCGGGCAATTCCAACAGATTGATTTGCAAGACGGCGAACATTCTGTTGTCGCCTGCGATGGCTCTCAAATCATGCCTACTCAACACGAAGTGCATAGTTGCTTTTTGCTGAATGTTGGGGCAGTTATCTTTCATTATGGAGAGAAGTCTCGAGCTCAACTACTTTCATTTCCTTATTTGTATCATCGACATGACGATCTCTATCCGCTGATCAATCAGCGCAGAGTACATATAGATGAAACACTGGTTTCTTTCGAACGCGGCTTGAAAGAACTAGAGCAAGCGTTTGAACTGGCGCAAGCTGAAGCGCAGAAAGGTCATAAAGTCCTGACTCTGGTTGATGGATCACTGGTACCATTCAATGTTGATAAAAGTGCCGATGGATTTCAGAAAAACTTACTTGAACGTTTCGAATTTCAACTCGAAAGTTTTTCTAGAGAAAAGCTTCCACTGATTGGTTACATCAGTCACTCCCGAAGCTCTGATTTGGTAAACGTTTTACGCGTTTGGAATTGCCCGTTTCCGGAGAGTCGCTGTCAATTGTATTGCGGCTCAATTAACGAGGAAGAATTTCCGTGTTCGAAAATCTGGCCTTTATCTGACCGGCAATTGCTTGTATCTAAGCTTCCGCAATTTGCACGCTCAAACTTCTTCCGTTCTGGCTCACGATGGTCTACAGGATTGAATCATTTCAATCAGATTTGTTTTTCTTACTTCAACATTGGTCAAGAAGCCGCGCGCATTGAAGTTCCATTCTGGCTTTTTGAAGACAAAGCCTTGCTGCAATTTGCGCTTTCAACTTTGCGGACGCAAATAAAAAAAGGACAAGGCTATCCCATAAGCCTGGCTGAAGCCCACAATATGGCAGTGATCCGACAAGCTGACCGAACTCGTTTCTATCAACTGGTGACCGATGAACTAGTTCGAGAAAAACAGGCAGGACTTGGTCTAAGCCCAAAAGAAACAAAGAAAAGACGAAGCATCATTTAAATAGAAATACTTCTTTCGCCTTATTCCCCGAGCACCAAATGCGGTATCACACTCAAGCTCCGTAATTGCAGCTATCCGGGAGCGCGGGCGTCTCGCCCGCTTAGGCGAGTTCCCAGCTCGGAGCTGACTTCCAGCAGTCTCCAAAGTAGGAAGCGATCTCATTGGCGCTGACAAAGTGCTGAAGGAATCTCTAAAAATCGCTCAATACCGAACTTACTAACGTGCAAAAAGCAAAAAATCCTCGAAGCCAGCTGAAAACCGGCCCAGCCCAGCAGATACTTTTCAAGGACCCCAATTGAGGCGTTTTCCGACAGGGGGCCAGGCTCGATCAATCCAGATCTTTCTGCTATAAAAACGCTGTTAAGAAAAACTGGAGCTGTTTATGCAATTTTTAGTGACAGGAAAAGACGGAACTGATGCAGACGCCTTAAATCGTCGAATGGCAGCCCGCCCTGCTCATTTGGCCGGTGCCGACAAAATGAAAGCAGAGGGTCTGCTAATTTTGGGCGCCGCGATGCTCAACGATGAAGGCAAAATGATCGGTTCGATTATGCTTTTGAATATGGATAGCCGCGCCGACGTGGACAAATATCTAGAAGACGAACCGTACATCAGCGGAAACGTTTGGCAAACAGTCGAGGTGCAAACAATTTCAGTTGCACCTCATTACATGCCCGAAGCCGCCCGCCAGCGTTAGTATTCGGACTACCCTAAACTTAAGTTGAGCGTTAAGAGCAATCATGTAATTGCTCAGCTTGCTCATGATACGATCTGCTCAGAATGCATTTGTCTCGAGGTTGCAAGGAGTCCTAAAGTGTCAGCTCTGATTGAAAATGTGCTATCAAGCTCGCATCCGCTCTGCGGGATTGCTCAAAAAGTTGTAGACGGAACACGGCTAACAAGAGAAGATGCAATTCAGCTTTACGAGGCTGACGACTTATTGGCAGTAGGACAGCTCGCGGAATTCTCTCGCAAGCGCAAAGCCGGTAGCGATAAAGAACGATACGTTTATTACAACCACAACATGCATCTCAATCCGACGAATTTCTGCGTTGAGACTTGCCGGTTTTGCTCATACGCTAATCCTGGATTGAGCGGTAACACGAGCTACACCTGGTCGGTAGATAAAGTGCTTGCCGAAGCAGAGAAAGGCGTAAATCTCGGAGTTCGCGAAATTCATATGGTTGGGGGACTGAATCCAGCCTGCGATATAAACTATTACGAGGAAGTATTCAAAGTCATCAAAGAAAGATTTCCGCATGTTCATCTGAAAGCGATGACAGCAGTAGAAATCGAGTACATGGCAAATCTTGAAGGAATTTCTTACAAAGAAGTTCTTGAAAGACTTGTAGCAGCTGGTCTTGGTTCAATGCCTGGCGGCGGCGCTGAAATATTTGACGATGAAGTCCGCGAGCGTATGGCTGTGAAGAAAACGCCAGCTCCTGTCTGGTTGGAAATTCATGGCATAGCGCATGAACTCGGATTGAAAACAAACGCAACCATGCTGACCGGCATTGGTGAAAACGTTGCAAATAAAGTTGACCACATGATTCTGATGCGCGAACAGCAAGATAAGAGCGGCGGCTTCCAATGCTTCATTCCGCTCAAGTGCTATTACGATGGCACCAATATCAAGGACGAAGTAAAAGAACCTAATTCAGAAGATTTGCTCAGAGACGTAGCGATATCACGGCTGGTGCTAGACAATTTCGATCACATTAAAGCTTATTGGATCCAACTAGGCGAACGCCTGGCACAAGTGGCTCTATCATTCGGCGCCGACGACATGGACGGCACAATTCTGGAAGAAAAGATCACTCACGCAGCAGGCGCGAAGACTCCATTGCAGCTGGCAAAAGAGAAACTGGAATATTTCATTTCTTCAGCTGGATATACACCAGTCGAGCGCGACACTGTGTACAACATTCTCAATGTTGGAACCGCACCAGCTGAGAACAGTTTGACGGTAGAGAATAGATTGAAAGAGCTAGTGACTGCGTAGCTTTTGCTCACAGCATCATGCAGGTGATACTTCCAAATCTCATTGTGATTCAAATCACGGTGGCGGGGCTCGTGCCCCGCGACCGTATGACTATTTTTATCCACATTTCCCCAAACACTAAACGTATTTTTCAAAATTACTTTGCTAACTTCAATCAGCTAAGGCTATTTTCAATTTCCTTTATCGCAAACAAGATCAACCAAACAAAGAGGTTAAACTTATTGCGATTGCCCTGGGTAATCACAGCGCAGCCAGGAGAGCTGAATGCAATCCGACACTGTCTGATTTTTTGCATCAAACAATGAAGCAATGCAGCCAATTGGCAAATCTGCTAAAATCGGAAAATTAGAGTTCCGGAGATGTGGCTCAGCGGTTCATTTGTAATCTTCCTGTTACCGCTATTAAGCTGCTCTGGGGATGACCTTGATGAGTTGAAGTTTTACTGTATCCCCGTGAAGTCGATTTGAAAAAATTCCCGAGAGATCCGCCTGAATGTGCAGCGCTGCCACAAGAGCCGGAGTTATCCCGTAGCAGTGACGGAACTCGGTGTAATAAACACCATGGCACGACCGACGAGGCAGAGCGGCTGTTGAAGCGAGCTCGCGCAACCCAGTCCAAGGCAACAAGATGAAGGCACCACCGCTTCACCGCAATCGACATCTACATTTGACACTGATCCTGACTGCGTTTTTTTGCTTGATACACTTGAACTCAGTTTGGGCAGCCAAGCAAGCCAAAGAGTTTAGTTTTAGTCATCCTCTTTGTCAGACCTGGCAAGACTGGAAAGCGGGCTGTTTTGTGCCTTCATGACCTGGGACTGAATAATGAATCGTTCACAGCGTTCGGGCATCGAATGGCGGCTAGCTGCTCATTTTGTTATGCACCTGACTTGCCTGGATTTGGTGCATTCTTAGACGCTACCCCAGACAGAAACCGGATCGATGTTGCTTACACTCTCCAAGCAGTAGCATCGACATTGCAGTTATTGAAAAAAAATACATGGTCAAAAGCCCATTTATCTTATTGGTGAGGGGTATGGTGTCGCTATAGCATTGGCGGTAGCAGCTCAGTATCCCGAGCTGCTATCAGGAATAGTTTTGGTCGCGCCCACCAGCAAAGGGTTCAATCGTAAAAAGACCGGGCACCTGACAAAGTTTATGACTAACGATGAAAACCTCCGGAAAGCAATTGAAGAGAATCCATTAAACCGCAACAAGATCGATGCAGCGGAATGGCGGAGCATCAAGCTCCTATTCAAAAAGCTAATGCGCCGTAAGAATTTTTAGCTTCGGTAGCAACACCACCCGGACTCAATCACTTAAGCCGGCTGCGAGCGCTTGACGAAACACTGCCTGACCACATCGCTAAGACGCGAGCGCATCTTCACAAAGCGCTCGGAAATCTCCAAACGACGCTTCTGCAAATCAAGCATTTGTTCACGTCTATGATCATCCAGAGCAGCATCAAAAACCTGATTCAAAGCAATCTCTTCGCTATGCGTCCACCACAAATCTTCGATGACGCTGCCGATCAAATCATATTCAGCTTCGTCCGGCAACTTGCTCAAATGACGGAAACCATGACTCCAGACATGCTCAATCGTGTGCCGCACCGCCGCACGCAAGTTCTGCGCGCTCGTTGACACAGTGCTAGCTGCAAATTCAGGATCAATATTACCAGCGCGCTTCGTCAACATCTTCATTGTCGCTTCGAGCAAATAGCGTTGGAAGCCAATCTGAATAAACAAGAAATCAGGCATAAATGCCGTAAACACAAGATGCGAAATATCCGCTCGCTGCGGCAGATCGGCGATTCTCACACCGGTAGATGTCGAAAGGCGTTCGAGATCTTCAAGCACACTGACACGTTCATCGACCAAATATTCGAGCCCCTGAATCACCGAAGTTTTCAAGTTAGGCGTATCAGGATCGAGAGCATCGCGCTCAGCCAACAAGCCTGTCATCAGGCGATTTAAATAAGTAACGTTGGCACCAAGTTCGTCCAAAATTTTCATTGAGGACTCATCGCGAATATCAATCAAAGCGAGCAATATATGCTCAGGCTCCACGCGTGAATGTCCATAAAATGCGCGAAATTCAGCCGCGCGCTTTAACGCAACTTTTGCCGGAAAACTAAATTTCATTTCTTCGATATCGGTATGACAGACTTCAACTTGAGCCGGGGCAATATTTTTAGATTTGCCGGCAAGCAAAGCGCGCTCGAGCTCTGCAATTACGCTTTCAGAGCTAATATTCATGGACACAAGCGCCTGCGCGGCCATATTGTCCTGTTCCATTGTCAGAGCAGCCAGAATTTGCTCTGTCGAAATCGAATCTGATTTGAATCGGCGGGAATTGCCATAAGCATCATAAAGGACTTCAATAGCTGTTTCGCCAAACTTGTCGAACATACTCAACGCTCCCGCCTGCCAATAACCAAGCACTGAACCGGTTGTGAGATTAAGCTCATAAACCTGCTCCGGTGTGCAACACCTAATTATAAGCCTCAATCAGCCGCTGAGTTTGATTGAAATACAAGAGTACATATTAAAGTGCGAATGGCAGTCTCTGTCCGGCACAGAAGCTTTCAAACAGCCGCACGCTTCCGGGTGAATGACATGTTCTTCCTGCCGTCTGATTTAATTAATGCTCGATTTTGGCCGTTGCTCAAGCCACAGTTACCCCATTACAAGTGTCTCGGATACAATCAGTCTTGCAACAAGATTG
>Ga0182030_10020318_pt1 | contig 12539 bp, 13 predicted proteins | sample 812S3MmetaG_FD_121299 | JGI IMG/M metagenome (GOLD analysis project Ga0182030, IMG submission 121299) | Permafrost microbial communities from Stordalen Mire, Sweden - 812S3M metaG (Illumina Assembly) | ecosystem: Environmental > Terrestrial > Soil > Wetlands > Permafrost | place: Sweden... | reverse complement strand
TTGGTGCGGATGATAGGACTTGAACCTACACTCCCATTACAGGAACTGGAACCTAAATCCAGCGCGTCTGCCAATTTCGCCACATCCGCATCGCAGATGATTGAATTATAACGCGGGCCGGACCTACTCGATCCGTTTCCCGAACGGCGCCATGTCTTTTGTGAGTACAGTCTTCGGATACTCGTGTGAGCCGCACAGTTTGAAAGACCCGAAGTCCTTGTACCAGTCGCCATCGGGCGCGAACGGATCGGACTTGACCCACTCTTGCAGCCGTCCCAGATCGCTGAGCGTGATCTCACGCTCCTGCACCCGTTCGAGCAGATGTTTCCAGACGCCGTGAGGCAGATCAGAAAACCGGATCTTCGGCAACCGCACCCTTCCCGAAGACCGCGCGGACCAGATCCTTCCCGGCTTCATTCTTGCGGGCCGGCTCCTGCTCTTCCATGAACCGCTTGTAAGTGGCCTTTAGATTCTCTTTGGCATCGAGTTCGGCGCGGGCTCCGCGCTCGGCCAGAGAAATCAGTGCGCGGCTCATGGTCAGGTGGCGCTGTTTCGCCACGCGGCGCACTGTGGCGGCCAGCGGCGCTGGGATGGTGACACTTTGGCGCACGGTCTTTGCTTTGACGGAACCGGCGGGCTTGCTTCGTGTCGGCATGTTCCCATTGTACTCGCCGCGCGCACCAGTGTGGTGCAGTGTGGGTCGTAGCCCGCCCGGCCCCGCGCGGCCGGCGAAAAGCGCCCTGCCTTACACCAAACCTACCGGCCTCGGAGCGTAGCCGGGGAAGATTCCTTGCACCGACGGGTTGCCCATGTGGTGCGATACCAGTTCGCCCAGCACGTCGCGGAAGTCGGTGGTCAGCGCCAGGTCGCGCGCTTCGTACAATTGCTCGCGTTCCAGGCCCGGCCACTGGCCGTAAACTTTGCCGCCCTTCACCGCACCGCCCATCACGAACATGTTGTTGGCGTGGCCGTGGTCGGTGCCGCGGTTTCCGTTCTCGTGCGCGGTGCGGCCGAATTCCGACATCGTCACCAATACAATATCGTTCATGCGCTCGCCCATATCGGTCCAGAAGGCCGCCAGCGCGTGGCCGTATTGCCGCAGCAGATTCGCCAGTTGTCCTTCCGACGCCTTCTGCCCGACCTCGTTCACGTGGTGGTCCCAGCCATTGATATCGGCAAAAGCCATCTCCATGCCGGCGTCGGCTTTGATCAATTGCGCAATCTGCTTCAGGCTGTTGCCCAGCGGGGCGTTGGGATACTGCGCGCCGCCGGCCGGCGTGTAGGGCTGCTGTTGGATGGACTGCAGCATGGCCATGGCTTCAAAAGTTTCGCGCCCGGTGGCCTGGAACATGGGGTCTTTATTGCTCTCGTACATCTTTTCGAATTCCATGGCGGCTTCGGTATTCTTCACCTGGAATCCACCGATGGTCTGCAGAGAAATGGCCGGCGCGGGACCCCGCATGGCGCGCGGCAGCAGCGGGCCCAGGGCCACGGCGCGTACCGGCGAAGGCTTCCCGTCCACTTTCGGAAGCGCTCGATTCATCCAGCCGCTGGCGGTCGATTTCAGGCCGGGCGTGCCGGATTCCATGTAGTCTTGCGCATCGAAGTGAGAGCGCGTGGGATCGGGCGAGCCCACGGCATCGACCACGGCTAAGTGGCCCTGTTCGAAGATCGGCTTGAGCGGCGCGAGCGACGGATGGAAGCCGAAAAATCCGTCCAGATCGATGGCGCAATCGTCGCGTTTGTCGCTGGCGGCGCTGGGGCGGGGAATCGCAATCGTCGGGCGCAGCGCGTAGTAGGCCTTCTCGCCATGCGGCACCACCACATTGAGGCCGTCGGCCGCACCTCGCTGAAAAATCGCGACTAGAATTTTCTTGCGCGGCGATTTGGCGCCGTTCGCATAGAGAGCGCGCTCCAGCCACATCGGCGCGGTCCCGGCGCCCACCATGGCCAGGGCCGAATTGCGCAGAAAGATACGACGGTTCAACATAAACACTCCCCTCTCTCTCAGACCAACCGGAGCCCAACCGGCAGCCCTACTTCTTTTGGAAATCCGGTGAACCCAGGGCAATGCCTTCGCTGTTCTCCACCTTGGGCAGCATCACTCCCGGCACTTTATTGGACGACAGCTGCAGCGCAAAATTCATCCGCGCCATCAACCCCGCCGAGTTCATCCATTCGGCTCCGGTGTTCGAATAACCCGTGGGTTCCTGCTTGCGGTAAAGCGGTTGGCCCAGTTGCGCCACCTGATTGACCAGGCCGGTGGCGAAATCCACGTCGCCATTCGACGCGCGGACGGCGCTCACCACCATCTCCAGCGGCGATTTCATTTTCGAACGGAACGCCCCTTCGGACCAGAATTCCTTCGAATCAAACATCGTCTGTAGCACCGCGCGGATGTCGCCATCCGACTTCAGGAAAGTCTGCGCCATGCGCTCCACCAGCGCCGGCGGCGGAACATCGGCCACGAATCGCTGGGCCAGTTTGATGGAAATGAAGCGCGCGGTGGCGGGCTGATGGGCCACGATGTCGAGCACCTTCTCGCCGTCCTGGATGCCGCCCCCGGCCGGAATCTTCACGCCCAGCACGGTTTTTTCGCCGCGATCGTGCAACCGCGGCGTGAAGACGAAACTTCCACCCAGCTGCGGCCGGTCGATGCTCCAGCCGGTGAAGCAGCGCGCCACTTCGGTGACGTCCTTCTGTGTATAGCCGCCATCCACACCCAGCGTGTGCAGCTCCAGCAGCTCGCGTCCGTAGTTTTCATTCAGGCCGCGGCGCACGGCGTTGGGGCCGCGCGGCAGCGGCACATTGGCTCCCACGGATTGCCAGTTGTCCAGATAAAACAGCATTGCCGGACTCTTGGCGGTGGCTTCCAGCAGATCGCGGAATTTTCCCAGCACATGCGGGCGGATGGTCTCGCGATCGTATTCCGTGATCAGGTAGCGGTCGGCGCCCTTGTCCAGGAACACGTTGAAGTGATTGAACCAGAAATCGGCCAGTACCTCGTCCAACTGGCGGTTGCTGTAGACCGCTCGCAGCACCTTGCTTTCCATCAGGTCGCGCGCCACAACCTGGGCCGGACCAGCCGACATTTCCAGTTTGCGCCGCACATCCGGAGGCGCCGCGGCGAACAGACTCTGGCGCAGCGGAGGTGGCATCGCGCCAATCACTTCGTCCTGTTTATCCGGGGGCAGCGACTGAAACATCGCCAGCCGTTCCTGCGGCGTGCCATTGCGCAGCACGCGGATTTGCGGCGGCGCCAGCAGATCCGCCAGCGGTTGCGCGGCGGGCGCACCGGGCGGCGGCGGGGTTGCCGGGTCGCCGCCGGCGGCCTGTTTCTTTTCGTCGCGCGCCACCATCCGCTGAATCATCATGCGCCGGTCGGGATCGGTGGGAAACGGAACCTGCCCGGCCACCATCTGTTTCACGATCTGCGGCGCCGGATAATTGCGCACCAGCTCATTGCTGGGCATGGTCAGGGTATCGAAAGTCTTCAGCTTTTCGGTCAGAACCGGGTTTTCCGGAATCCGGTCCGGGTTCAGTTGCAGGTCGATCCACTTTTTCAGACCAATCTTCCGGACTGCGTCGGCATCGCCCGGCCGCGCGCCGAAGGTCAGACGATTCAACGCCTGCACCACGCGGTCGCTCTTGGCGATCTGCTTGGAAAAACTGGCGGATTCCACGGTTTTCCCGGCATAAGCCGCGATTCCAGCGGAGGCCGACAGGCAGACCGCACCGGTCCATATCCGCAGCGCTTGACGACGCATCTTGTACCCTCTGCACTATTAAACATCATTTTAGGCAATAAGTTGCGGTGAACTGCACGCCACGCCCGCCGGCGCATCCTCCAGTTCCACCGCCCCGGTAGGCCGGGTGTAAAGTAGGAAGCAATGGCAAGTTCTGAAACGGCAACGCTGGGTGGCGGCTGCTTCTGGTGTCTGGAGGCCGTCTATGACGAAATGCAAGGTGTGTCGGCGGTGGAATCCGGGTATATGGGCGGGCACGTGGCAGACCCCGATTACCGCTCCGTGTGTACCGGCACCACCGGTCACGTTGAGGTGGTGCAGGTAACGTTCGATCCGGCGGTGACCAGTTACCGTGAGATCCTGGAAGTCTTCTTCGCCACTCACGATCCCACGTCGCGCGACCGCCAGGGCAATGATGCCGGGCCGCAATACCGCTCTGTGATTTTCTATCACAGCGAACAGCAGCGCCAGGCCGCCGAACAGACGATTGCGGAGTTCGACCACCAGGCGCTGTTTTCCCGCCCGATTGTCACAGATCTGCGAGCCGCCACACCGTTCTACGTCGCGGAAGATTACCACCAGGAATACTTCCGCAACAATCCGCAACAGCCCTACTGCGCTTTTGTGGTCTCGCCCAAATTGAAGAAGTTCCGCGAGAAGTTCGCCGCTAAACTCCGTGTGTAATCTCAGTCATCAACGCGCCGGATTGCCGCCACCCTGCGCTGTGTCACACTAACTCTTAGTCCATGCCCCAGGCTCGCGTCGCGTTTCAATATCCCAGCTTTCGTTATTTCATGGTCGCGCGGTTCCTCACCACGGCTGCGTCTGAAATGCAGTCGGTGGCCGTGGCATGGCAAGTCTACAGCCTCACTCACCGGCCGCTGGATCTTGGCCTGGTCGGGTTGGCCCAGTTTCTTCCCGGGATGCTGTTGTTTCTGGTGGCGGGCCACATCGCGGACCATGTGCCGCGCAAGCGAATTCTCCAAACCTGCTATTTCGCGTTCTCAGTCTGTTCGGCGCTGCTGGCCGCCATCGCGCTGCGCGGTCTCACCACCGTGTGGCCCATTTACGCGGCGCTGCTGTTGAATGGGGCGGTCCGCGCCTTCAACATGCCCACCGGGCAGGCGTACCTGCCCCAGTTGGTCGCGGAAGAACATTTTCCAAATGCCGTGGCGTGGGCGTCGTCCATTTTTCAGGCGGCGCTCATCACCGGTCCCATGGCCGGCGGACTGCTCTACGCCATCACCGGAACCCCCGTGCCGGTTTACGCCGGCGCGGGCGCGGCCTATCTCACCGGCTTGCTGCTGATCGGCAGGACCCGCGTGAAAGCTCCGCCGCGGCCGCGCGGAGCCTCCATCGGTGCGGTGCTGGGCGGCCTGCGCTATATCTGGCGCGACAAGCTGATTCTCGGCGCCATCTCGCTTGACTTGTTCGCCGTGCTTCTGGGTGGCGCGGTGGCCCTGCTGCCGGTGTATGCGAAGGAGATTCTCTCGATCGGCGCCACCGGTCTGGGCATCTTGCGCGCCGCTCCGGGCGTGGGCGCGGTCCTGATGGCGATTCTGGTGGCTTACCGGCCCATCGGCCGGCGCGCCGGCCTCACCATGCTGGCCTGTGTGCTGGGCTTTGGCATCGCCACCATCGTCTTCGGACTTTCGCGGAACCTGGCGGTTTCACTTGCCGCGCTGGCCGCGCTGGGAGCGCTCGACATGATCAGCGTCATCATCCGCCACACGGTGATTCAACTGGGAACGCCCGACGAGATGCGCGGGCGCGTGAGTGCGGTGAATATGATTTTCATTGGGGCGTCGAATGAAGTGGGGCAGTTCGAATCGGGTCTCACGGCTCAGTGGTTCGGCACCGTGCCGGCGGTGGTTTACGGCGGCATCGGCACCATCGCGGTGGTGGTTTTGTGCGCCTGGATGTTTCCGGCGCTGCGGAAAGTGGATCGCCTGCCGGGCCAGGCAAGGTAGCCGGCCCCGCCTACCGCGTGCGCCGGTATTTCTCTCCGCTGCCCAGGCCGCCCAGATCGATCACCACGGCGGCAATCAGAAAGATCAGATTGATGCCATAGGTGCCGCGGTGGGAATTCACCAGCCACGCGTAAACGATGGTGGTGAGCGGCAGAAAGAAGAAACCCAACACCGGGATGATCAGCCCGTCGTAGGCCCGTCCCAGATAGTTCGAGAAGAGAAACATCATCACGAGCACGAAGCGCGGGAACGCCGCTATCAGAAGCACCAGCAAGCAAGGCATCTGGCCGCATTGTCTCAGAATTTGCGGCTGGTTGCGCGTTGGATGCCCACACTCGTAGAATCAGATGTCCGAATGAGCACAAAGAGCCGAACCATCCTGATCGTGGACGACGACCCGCAGATCCTCCGCCTGGTGGAGAAAATGGTCAAGCCTCGGGCCGGTGTGGAGATTCTGTTGGCGCCGCTGCCCTCCGCGGCACTGCGGATTTACGAACTGCAGCCGGTCCATGTGATGATTTCCGACGTCAGTATGCCCGAAATGGACGGCATCAAACTGGCTGAGCGCGTCCTTAAATTACAGCCGGCCACTCAGGTGTTGCTCATCTCCGGCCAGGACCCCGGCCGGCGCTCGCCCAAGTCGCCCAGCGTGCGCTTCCTGCAAAAGCCGTTCTTTCCGTCTGTGCTGATCCAACTTCTCAAGGAAATGCTGCCCGAAGACTGAAACCAGGCGTCTTGCCGGCTGTGATATAGTCCCGATCCAGTTGTCCTACGCGGATAACCAGGCGGCGCCGATTTCTTCCAGGATTCTTGCGGCTTCGGCGGCGGGGTCGGCGGCGCGCGTGATCTGACGGCCAATCACCAAGTAATCGGCGCCATCGCGCATGGCCGCGGCAGGCGTGGCCACGCGTTTCTGGTCGCCGTGATCCGCGCCGGCCGATCTCACGCCGGGAGTTACGATGATCGGCTTGGGACCCAGGGCTTCGCGCAGCGTGGCGGCTTCGAGCGGCGATGCCACAACCCCGTCGATGCCCAGCGATACGGCTTTGCGGGCGCGGCGCGCAACCAGTTCGGGAATGGTCAGCTTCGTGTCCAGGTCTTCCATGTCCTCGGGGCCGAAGCTGGTGAGCACGGTGACACCCAGCAACTGCAGGCCGCCGGTGTCGCCGCGCCCTTCCACCGCCGCGCGCATCACGGAGGCCACCGCGTGTACCGTCAGAAAACGGACCCCGGCCAGAGCCACCTGCACGGTGGCGCGCCGCACGGTTTCGGGAATGTCGTAGAGCTTCAGGTCGAGGAAGACTTCCTTGCCTTCATCGATCAGCTCGCGGACGAACGAAACGCCCGCGCCGGCATAAAGCTCCATGCCGATCTTGTAGAAATTTACGTGTCCGCCTAGCCGCTCGACCAGCTCGCGGGCCTGGTCGGCCGATTCGACATCGAGTGCGACAATGAGTGGGTTTCGAGTCATATCAGTTGGATGGGTTTCCGGCCGCGCGGCAGCACGCGCCCGATGCGGTAGGCGCCAGGGTGAGCGCGCTCCAGAGCAGTGGCGTCAGCTTCGGGCAGCGAAAGCAGCAGGCCGCCGGCGGTCTGCGGATCATAGAGCAGATTTTCGATTTCGGGGGGGAATTCGCGCGTGGCTTCCACGACGCAGGAGGCGAACTCACGGTTGTTATGCAGACCGCCGGAAAGAGCTCCCTGCCTGGAATACTCCACCGCGCCGGGTAGGAAGCGAATTTGATCCACGGCGATTTCGAGCGTCACCTGGCTGCCGAGGGCCATCTCCCGCGCGTGGCCAATGAGGCCGAAGCCGGTGACATCCGTGCAGCCGTGTACGTCGAAGGACAGCATGGCTTCGCAGGCGGCGCGATTCAGCGTGGTCATGGATGCAACGGCGGCGGCCACGTGGGCGCTGGCGGCAAAGCCGCGCTTGAGGGCCGTCGAAATCACGCCGGTGCCAATATGTTTGGTGAAGACCAGCGCGTCGCCCGGACGCGCGCCGGCGTTTGGCTTGACGCGGGACGGGTGGATGGTGCCGGTGACGGCATAGCCAAATTTGATTTCGTCATCGGCCACGCTGTGGCCGCCCAGGATGGAGCATTCGGCCTCGTGCATTTTTTCCGCGCCGCCTTTGAGGATTTCCTCCAGTTCATTGAGATCGCCCTTGGCCGGATAAGCCAGAATGGTGAGCGATGAAATCGGACGGCCGCCCATCGCATAGATATCGCTCAGCGCGTTGGTGGCTGCGATGGCGCCGAAGGTATACGGATCGTCCACGATGGGCGTGAAGAAATCCACGGTCTGCACCAGGGCGAGGTCCGGCGTGAGCTGGTAAACGCCCGCGTCGTCGGCCGTGTCATAGCCGATCAGCACGTTGGGGTTTGGCCAGCGGGGCACTTTGGCCAGCACCTGGTCCAGGATCTTCGGACTGAGCTTGGAGGCACAGCCGCCGGCTTTCGTGCGGGCCGTCAGCTTGCCGAGTTGGGCAGTCTCTTCCACGGTTGGGACGCTTCGCGGGCGATGGGGTAACACAACGCTCCGGTAATTATTATAATAGCGGGAATGCGACGCACGTCTGTGTTCTCCGCTTTTCTGCTGCTGGGTCTGGCGTTTACGCTGGTCTCCCGGGAGCCCCAAACCGACCCGCGGCTGAAGAAGGCGTCCCGCGCCGTGGAACGCGCCGGTTGGATTCAGGTCCATCTGGAGGGCTCGCCCGGCGAGATCGGGTTCCAGCACGGCTACCTGCTTTCCGCGGAGATTCAGGATAACTTCCATGTGATCTCCACCGAAACCGCGCACGACGAAAAGAAGGACTGGGCCTTCTTCCGCAAGACCGCCGAAGAAGTGCTCTGGCCGCATGTGGAGAAGGAGTACCGCGACGAACTGTTGGGCATTGTCGAAGGCCAAAAGGCGCGCGGCGGCAAGCTCGACATTTGGGACCTTGTGGCGATGAATGCGTGGCTGGAATTGCCGTATTACGACAAATGGCTGGACAAGGGCAAGACCACCACCACCTCCAGCGGCAACGTGGCGGACCATTGCAGCGCCTTTGCGGCCACTGGAAAGTATACGCGCGACGGACGAATCGTGATTGGCCACAACAACTGGACCAGCTACTCATCCGGCGAGCGGTGGAACATTATGTTCGACATTGTTCCGTCGGCGGGCAACCGCATCATGATGGACGGCGAGCCCGGCGTGATCCACAGCGCGGACGATTTCGGCATCAACTCGGCCGGCATCGTGATCACCGAAACCACCATCAGCGGCTTCAGCGGGTTCGATCCGAAAGCGGTTCCCGAATTCGTTCGAGCGCGCAAGGCCATGCAATATGCGGCGTCCATCGACGATTTCGCGCGCATCATGAAGGATGGAAATAACGGAGGCTACGCCAACAACTGGCTGGTGGCCGACCGCAAGAACAACGAAATCGCCAGCTTGGAATTGGGGCTGAAGAACACCATTCTGCAGCGCACCCAGGACGGATTCTTCGTGGGTTCGAATTTCCCCAACGATCCCAAGCTCATCAAGGAAGAGACGGATTTCGACCCCAACGACCGGAGCCGCAGTGAGAATGCGCGCCACGCCCGCTGGCTGACGCTGATGGAAGAGAACAAGGGCAGGATCGATGTGGCGGCCGGCGAGCGATTCCTGGCGGACCACTTCGACACCTTCACCGGCAAGAACGAGCCGAGCGAGCGCACTTTGGACGGCCATATCGACCTTTCGCCGCGAGGCATGGGCGACTGGCAAGGCCCCTACGCGCCGGCCGGCGCCGTGCAGAATAAAGTGACGGACGCCGCTGGCGCCGGGAAAATGTCGCTGATGGCGGCGCTGGGCCATGCCTGCGGGCTGAATTTCAAGGCGGATGAGGAACTGGCTAAGCATCCCGAGTACGCCTGGTACAAACCGATTCTGCGTGATATGGATGCGCGCGGATGGGCCAGGTTCAAAGCGAAGTAGAGTCGAGCCAACCGCACCACGTGACATTCGATGCAGTTCGAAAAGCCGCGATCCGTCTGGAGAACGTGACCGAAGGCACGTCTTACGGTACGCCCGGCTTCTTCGTGGGCAAGAAACTGTTCTTGCGGTGGCGGCCGGAGATTGACTCACTAGTGCTTCGGGTGGATTTTGAACGGCGCGCCGAGATGATGGCGGCCGAACCGGAAACCTACTACATCACGGACCATTACGTGGCGTATGAGTGGGTTTTGGCGCGCCTGGCGCGCCTGGGACCGGACACCATCGAGGACCTGCTGCGGATGGCCTGGAAGGCAGCGGGCGGACCCGCGGCAACTATCCCACGCAAGCGCGCATCTGATAAGAAGAGGACCCCATGAAGCCACTTGTCTGCCTCTTTTGGGCGATTGCCGCCGTCTCCGCCTCCGCGCAACAACCCGCCAGCGTGAGCCGCGTGGACGCGCTGCATGATCTCAGTTCGCAACTGGAGACGCTCTCCCACCGCGTCAGCCGCGCGGTGGTGCAGGTCTTCTCCACCGGGTATGCGCTGAACGATGAGCGGGAATCCGGCTCGAATGCCGCCATTGTGACGCGGCAGCGGGCCACCGGAAGCGGCATCATCATGTCCGCGGACGGATATATTGTGACGAACGCGCACGTGGTGGCGAACGCGCGGCAGGTGCGCGTGCGGCTGGCGGATGAATCCGCGGGCAGCACCAACGGCTCAATGCAGCCCGCGGGGAAGATTCTGCCGGCGCGCATTGTGGGGGTGGATCGCGACACGGACCTGGCGGTGCTCAAGGTGGAGCGGGCCGATCTATCTCCGTTGCCCCTGGGCGATTCCGATGCGCTGCGCCAGGGCCAGCTGGTGATGGCCTTCGGCAATCCACTGGGCCTGGAGAATTCCGTGAGCATGGGCGTGGTGAGTTCGGTGGCGCGCCAGATCAAGCCCGAAGACACCATGATCTATATCCAGACCGATGCGCCCATCAACCCCGGCAACAGCGGCGGTCCGCTGGTAAACGCCGATGGGCGGGTGATGGGGATCAACACATTTATCCTGTCGCAATCCGGCGGCAGCGAAGGGCTCGGCTTCGCGATTCCCAGCAACATCATCAAGAACGTGTACGAGCAGATCCGCCAGACGGGACACGTGCATCGCAGTGAGATCGGCGTGTTCGCCCAGACCATCACCGAGCCGATGGCCGCCGGGCTGGGGCTTGTCCAGGATTGGGGGGTGCTGCTGGCCGATGTGGAGCCGGGCGGCCCGGGTGATGTGGCGGGGTTGCAGCCAGGCGATATTGTGGCCGGTCTGAACGGCAAGAGCGTGTCGAACTCGCGGCAAATGGAAGTGGATTTGTATCGCTATCCGGTGGGGGCCAAGCTCGATGTGGAAGTAATTCGCAACGGCACCAAGCAAACCGTGCAAGTGGTGACAGTGGAGCGCCGCGGCGACCCGCAGCGCTTCGCCGACATGGTGGACCCCACCAAGAACCTGGTGAACCGGCTGGGGATTTTGGGAATCGACGTAGACCAGAATTCAGCCGCCCTGCTGCCCGATCTGCGCAGACATTACGGCGTGGTGGTGGCGGCGCGTGGCGGCGATTCGCCGTACGGCGGCGACAACCTGCAACTGGGGGATGTGATCTACTCGCTCAACAATGCGCCGGTGACGAATGTGGCCTCGCTGCGCAAGGCGCTCGACGGGTTGAAGGTTACCGACCCGCTCGTGCTGCAAGTGGAACGCGGCGGGCGGCTGATGTATGTGACGCTGGAGATGGAGTAAGCGACAAGACGCCACGCGGCCTGCGCGCTGGAACCAAACAGGATGCAAGCCGTGGCCATCCAGCGCTACTTCTGCGATGCTTCGATCGCCTGCCCCAGATCCCAGATGATGTCGGCTACGTCCTCAATGCCGACGGAAATCCGAACCAGGTCCTTGGTCACTCCGGCTTCCAACTGTTGTTCGTCGGTCAACTGCTGGTGCGTGGTGGAGGCGGGATGAATGATCAGGCTCTTCGAATCGCCCAGATTCGCGAGGTGCGAAAAAAGCTGCACGGAATCGATCAGTTTGCTTCCGGCCGCGCTTCCGCCCTTGATGCCGAACGTGAGGACGGAGCCTTGGCCCTGCGGCAGATATTTCTGCGACAGCGCGTGATAGGGGCTGGTTTTCAAGCCGGGATATTTTACCCACGAGACCGCGGGTTGGCTCTCCAGCCATTCCGCCACCGCCAGGGCGTTGCGGCTGTGCTGTTCCATTCGATATTTCAGTGTTTCCACGCCCTGGATGAAGAGAAACGAATTGAACGGGCTGATGCACGGCCCGAAATCGCGCAGGCCTTCCACGCGCACCTTGATGATGTACGCCAGGTTGCCGAACGTCTCGCTGAAGACCATGTCGTGGTAACCGGGACTGGGTTTGGTGATGGCTGGGTATTTGTCGTCCCACGAAAACTTGCCGGAATCGACGATAATGCCGCCGATCGACGTGCCGTGGCCGCCCAGGAACTTGGTGGCCGAGTGCAGCACAATATCTGCGCCGTGCTCGATGGGCCGGCAGAGGTAGGGCGAGGCCATGGTATTGTCGATGACCAGCGGCAAGCCGGCTTCATGCGCGATGCCCGCCACTTTTTCGATATCCAGCACGTTCATGCGCGGATTGGCGATGGTTTCACCATAGACGGCGCGCGTCCGGGGCGTGATGGCCTTCCGGAAGTTCTCAGGATCGTCCGGCTCCACGAATTTCACGTTGATGCCGATGCGCCGGAAGCTGACATCGAACTGTGTGTAGGTGCCTCCGTAGAGCGTGCTGGAGGCAACAATTTCATCGCCCATGCCGGCCAGGCTGCTGAGCGCCAGG
>Ga0182030_10020317_pt1 | contig 12540 bp, 16 predicted proteins | sample 812S3MmetaG_FD_121299 | JGI IMG/M metagenome (GOLD analysis project Ga0182030, IMG submission 121299) | Permafrost microbial communities from Stordalen Mire, Sweden - 812S3M metaG (Illumina Assembly) | ecosystem: Environmental > Terrestrial > Soil > Wetlands > Permafrost | place: Sweden... | reverse complement strand
TTGATAGTTTATATAAAAATATTTTAATATTGTCAAACAGAAGGCGGGGGGGGGGGGGGATTTAAACTCGTACAACAGGACCTTGTTACTAACGAAACATCAAAATGACTTTGCCAAAATCATTTTGTTGCCATTGCTACTAGTGTACCTACTGTGAGGATTCTTATCTGATGAAAAAGATTGTGGCAAGATCTAGATTCATCAGCTTCGCCAACAAGCTAGAACCTCTTTTCACGGTCGAGAAGTTTAAAGATTTTGAAACAATGATGGATGATTTGGGCTTTCTTCTCCATTTTTCCGAAATGCGACAAAGTTGTCTTATACCAAATACCCTTCTTCAAGGTTAAAACATGACGAGAACAAGAACGCATAAAAAATACATGTCCAAAATCAACTCCCCATTGATATCCCGCTCTCTATGCAACGATATGATTCCTCCCAGCTTGCCTAAAAGCAACTTCCCAGACATGTTACATACCGTTTACCATACGCCAAGCGTGTGAAAGCAAGTTCGTTTCTTCATAAATATCCGTAACACTATCTCGCCGAGAAACGAAAGAGTCCGCGAGAGTCCGCCTGAAATCCCACAACATATCTCTTTCCCTCTCCCTTATTTTCATCCCATGCAATCGGGATCGTTGTCAGGATATTCTCAAACATTTCCCCACTCTTCCTGTAGTTTACCAGATGCACCCGAGCCTCTAGTCCTCTAGCAAATGCTTGCTTTAACTGCGCTCTGGCTTCGGCATTCATATCGTAGCGCCCAGCATCTTGTACAGGAACCATTCCCTTGCTAATAGGTTGCTGTGCCTGATAATGTAACTGCAAAAATCGACAATTGCGTCCAAGGATTTCGTTTTCTTTATAGCCAGTCAGGTCCAGGAAGGGTTCGGAGCAGTAGACGATAGGCATATCAGGGAGAGCCGAATCGACGAGAATAAGAGCGACCGAGCTATCGATATTACCAATATCAATGACGGGATTTGGACGAGTCCGAACACGAACCTAGTGAGAGAGAAAGTTTAGTATAGGGTTCTTTTCTGGCACTCTGCATGAAGCGGAGAAATTCCTTACTCCCCAAAAAGAATCCCTGTGTGACACGAACACGGAGAAAGACCTACGAGAATTCCCATCATGTCAAAGCCGCTTGGCGCGTATAATCCAGGATACATCATGGGATCGTGTACCGGCTCAGCCAAGAGAGACGAGCCATCCTGCGGCTTCATCTTAATCTGTAACTGCCCCGGCTCTTGTATCTTTTCCTTTTCAACCTCATCATCTTGGGTCACAAACCTTCCAGCGTTCGAGCTACCCTGCTGCATGAAAGACCAGCGAGCCTACTCGTACCCATCAGCCTCACACATCCCACGTGATTGCATAGGATACCCACCTGCTGCAGCTGCTGCATCTGCTCGTAATACTCGGGATTCATCTCCAGATCGTCCTTTGCATTTTCGCGATTCGGAAATGGGTGAATAAGAAGCCTATATTTGCGAGGGCATCATGGCCACCATGCTGTTAGCTTCGTTGGGTAAAAGGTCCAGTTTTATTGAAGACGTCAGGTTGTTCTTAGTTGGCTCGATCTCCAACTTCGGAACGCTGGATGGCCATCGTAAAGGCGCAGGACCTGGTTCTTGGACCATGGATAACCTGAAGCATGCTCACTCGAGATTTTAGGAGTTCCCATGGGATTTATAGATCTTTTCACTCGACTACTGGGGGTTTTGAAAGAAATGCTTCAGGGGGGTCGGAAGCAATGAAGTCCACAAATGATTCGTATGACATAGCTACTTTGAGCTGGACGAAAGAGAGTTCCTTAACCTTTCATGACACAAGAACCAAAAAGAAAATAGCGATTTGTACTGGAGGTGCACACAAACAACTGAGGTTGCAAGTGCTGAATCGAAACATCGGGATTGAGCACATCCCTTCCATTTCGTGTTTTGCCAGCGCCCCGCAATTACCAATGCCCTGACTTTCCTTCAGTATGTTCACTGTTCACCCACTCACCACCCTGTAGCAATCAATCCGCAAAGCAACATTACCTATAATGTCTTCTTTCATTCAACTTGTACATCGAAACTGGAACATCTTCAATGCTTCCCAACCTCCAAAAACCGCAGACGCGTTGAGAATCGGTCTCCTTGGAGCTTCTAATGTCGCGTGAGCACAAGGAATTCAACGCTGCCATACCAGTTGACTAACTGTCACACCTTAAAGACCTCTAGCAGTCATCCTACCTGCGAAAACGCATGCAGGAGTTATCATTGCCGCTATAGCTGCTCGGGACCCAAAGAAAGCGCAAGCATACGCGAAGAAGCACAGCATACCGATCATACACAACTCGTACCAAGGTAAGATCTGGGTCAATTCTTCTGGGGTTTTGGGGGTGTTCAATCGGGTATAGTTCGCTGACCTCAGTCATCAGAGCTGATAGACGACCCCTCGATTGATGCGATCTACATCCCCCTCCCAAACGGCCTTCACTACGAATGGGCGCTCAAATCAATTAAAGCTGGGAAACATGTTCTCTTAGAAAAACCGTCGGTATCCAACGCCACCGAAGCCAGACAACTGTTCCGCCACGAACTCCTTCGTCAACCTAAAGCACCAGTTCTGCTGGAAGCGTTTCATCCCCGCTTCCACCCGGCCTGGCAGACGTTTATACAACTACTTGATCCTCCAAATATCACATTCGCGCATGCGTCAGGAAACCTGCTCCGAGGGTTCTTCCCGAAAGATGATATAAGGTTCATATACAATTTGTCTGGTGGGGCAATGATGGATCTGGGTGGATACATGGTCTTATCACTGCGACAAATGCTGGGTACAGAACCCGACGAATGCATAGAGGCAACACCAAGAATTATGCCGGAGGGATTCGACCAAAATTGTGATCAAGCGATGAAAGCAAAATGGAGATTCCCCAATGGGGCAATTGGTGAGATTGAAGCGGACCTAGCTTCCCGAGGCGGATATCCACTTGCCTGGCTCACCAGTGGAGTGCCGTCCATGAGGCTTCCCAAATGTTATGCCGTACACCGGGAGGTTGCGGTTAAAGATGACGGTCTTACCGAAGATCAAGAACATGTTTATGTGAAGACGATTACGTTTTGGACTCACATGTTCCCACAGTTCTGGCATCGAATTGATATCTCGGAAAAACACATAATTCGGAATGTCACAGACAAGAAGATCATCAAGACTTGGACTGAAACGTCATACAAGAAAGCCTATACCTGGGACGTTGGTTCAAAGAATTCTGGCGAGGTGTATTGGTCAACGTACAGACATCAACTAGAACAGTTCGTGAACCGAATAAAGGGTAGAGCGGGGTCCGGAATTTGGATGGACGGAGAAGACTCCATCAAACAGATGGAAGTAGTGGACGGAGTATACAAGAAAGCTGGACTTCCAATTCGGCCCACCAGCTCGTACAGATGAGACACTTACCCCGCTTCGCCTTAGACTTTCTAACGATGCTGATCGGACGAATTGCTGCAAATGTGCTGCGATTATATTTCACGGCAAAGGCCCTGCTCGCAAGCTTTTCCAAAAGACATCAGATCCATGAATTGAGATCTCGGAGGTTCTTCTGCATCTAGCAGTCTCACTCCACATTTGAGAGATCTATCTGAAAAATCCTGCTGAGTATTCGGCTACAATCCATGTAGTACATGCATCTGGAACATTTGGAGACTTAAAACCTGTAGGTTTAAAGATCTGATACATGAGTCGTTTGTATATTTCACAGCTTCGCTTACCCCTGAGGCGGGAGAGGCACGGGCATCTTCCTACTGGCGAGGAGTTTCCATGCATTATTCCAAATCTTATCTGATATATGATTATTGAACCTCCGCCTCGGTATAATCTTCACAGAGCCCTGGTTTGATTTACAACTGGGATAAGTTTCTTGACGGCTGCCAATATGATAAAGGCAAGCATGTCGCTGCAATGATTCGACTTTTCTTTTTCATCTGTGCGTGTTGTTCTTCGGTCCTGTAAAATTCGAATTGGCCGTGCAGTTCTTCAAGTTGGTCATCATACTTGCTCTTCCGTGTCGGCTAGCTGCGCAAGTGCTTTTGGCAGCATCCACTCCGGGCGAAGTAGCTACACCAATAATTACGATTATGCCAGTTGGGAAAGTAATTGCCGATGCTGCTGGAAGCGTGTCTCAGGGGAGCGCCGCAACGTCGGTAGGATTCTTGCTTCCAAGTGTCACGTCGGGCACAGTCGAATCCTCGCCTTTCGATTCTTCGCAGACCACGAAGATACCATCAATGGTTTACCCTATCATCATTTTGAGTATTATCATGATTGGAGTCTGCGTTATATATTTCATTCACACACGCCATAGAACGATGCGTCGATCAATTAACCGCCCTATTATTGATTCTAATATCGACTGCGAGAAGACCGCTCGGAATCTCAATTTCGGGAAAGCCGATTCGGGTATCGGATACGACAAGAAGAGATCCGAGGAAAGTTGTTTACGAAAATGGGTCAACGGGCCACAAGTCATGTCTGAAGTCAAAAAACCCAAGGGGTCGAAAGTCGGACGGCCTGGGATCCGCGTGCCACCGGTTGAGCTCAACGCAGCACCTCCGGGTTCAGAATTACCAGTCCCGGGTAAACAGATGGCGGCTGAATTAGTAGGATCAGAGTTCGAGGAAGCAAAAGTCGTGGAGGTCAGTCCAGGAAAGCCATTAAAAGTTGCAGAGAAAAGCAAGTCTGCAAATCGAAATGGGAGCAAGGTGCCAAAAAGGGCGAAGGCATTTACGTCGAGGGAACTTCCTCTCCCTCCACTTCCTGAGGATGACGAACCGGAGTTAGGGAATGTTGTTACGATATCCGCTGTGAGTAAGAAATCGGAGGGCAAGGCACGAGGTACTTCTAGGAAATGACGCTCAATTTCTCGTTTTGTTGTATCATATTCGCCGGAAAATACCAAAATATTAAAAATAAAATAAAATCCCCCTCTAGTTCATCATGAACTAATCTCCTTTGTTCTCCTCCGTCTGCATCAGTTTCCACACAATGGAGCCAATCTATTTTGCTTTTCAAAAAAAAAAAAAAATCGATCCGTGCAATCCGCACAACCTCATCCTGCCTACCTATATAATTCCACATATGGCAGGGAGCGATAGTTGCAAGAAATTAATTCTTCTTGCTATATAAACTATTTTTTCGGCCAGACTCAGGAAACCCCACAACCTTAACCAATGAAGATCAGTCCTCAATCTACGAGCCGAGTAGCGCAACTCAAGGGCAAGTACCTTAAATATAGCCCAGAATTTTATTGGTAGAGCTACCAAAGAAGTAAGATTACTTGGTTGGCATCCCACCTCGTACCTACCTTATCATAATCATAATCGTAAATGTAAGGTATTATGATAAGTTGATAGGTAAGCAGCACCAAAACTCCGGGATGCCAGAGGGAATGTGGCCTCTCTTGGATAATCTAGATGGAACCATTCCATGAGGATGTTAAAGTGGGCAAGTTGTAGAGGTGGGTTGGGTGGGTGTTGAATGTGTTGTTAGTATTAGGTTACCTTAGTTGTTGCGGTTGGAATGGTTTTGGGTTGTTGGATGGGGGACAGGCATACCGCCGCCAGGGCATCAATTCTCGGCTCCTCGTCCATGTATGTGAGTTTTACATTGGAAAAAACAGGATTATTATAAAAGAAATAAATAAAAATCTGGGCCTGAACAGTAAGCTAGACGCACAACCTCTCCTGACGCCATATTGTCGTCGAATATAGACTTGAGGGCGCCAGTCTGATGGGGATATCTTGATAAAGGTAAAAATTTCGCAACTTTACGGATACACTACATATTATCACGCACTAATGAGATCGTGAGCTACTAACAGACTAAATTCGGACGCCACCGAGTACAGAAATATTCTATATTATTCTTAATCTCGAGGCCTAGTTTTGTATCTTCCTCCTAACGACTTGGTTTCACAACCTGTATCTAATTTATCTTACCCAACCCAAATAAAGAACATCCATGGGAAGCCTGAATCCCGTCTAATACGAGGAAACTTACTCATATCATACACCCATTCCAAAAATTAAACAATAAATGAGAAGTACCCAACAATTTATCATCAGAATCATTCCTTCTTCACTTTCTTCACCCCCGCCTTCTTCGGCACCCTAACCAACCAATACATGAACACCGCGCCCACAGCATTGAAAATAATAAATGCCCACATAATCCCAAAGTTCCTCCATCGATCCTCATACTTACTACTCACGCTCGCCAAAAATGCATTCGTATCCGCCAGCGTGCAGAAATTGCAGTCTGAGGTTGCGTTCTCGTTTGTGAGGTACCCGCCCGCGCTAGCGATGTAGGGTGCGAGATAGGAAGCGCAGGTTTCGCCAGAGGGTGGATCGAAATGTAGATATTCGATGTCGGCGCAGACGACGGCTGTGTTGGCGAGACCGGTGGACATCATTCCGGACACGAGGTAGGTGAAGGGTGAGACGCGGTACATGAAGATCCAGAAGCGGGGGAGGGTGTTTGGGGATGCGAGGACACTAGGGTTCTAAGTTAGTTTTGATGGTTGGTGGAGAGGGTAGAACTTACCCGCAGAAGATGAGGGTTAGGGAGAACAGGAGTTGGGCGATGTTTCCAGCAGTTTCGGCGGATTCTACGCCTGCGACAACTAGGTCCGTGAAGGTAGACGTGAAGAGCATGAAGGTTAGGATGAAGAGGAACATCAGGCCTCCACGTTCGGTTACGGCGTCGGTAGGCTCAGCGTTGCGGTAGAGCCCGATAGGGTAGTACCAGCAAAAGAAGATGATGACACCCATAAGTGCATTCCATGGAATCTCGACGATGATATTCGAGATGATAAAGACCTTCCACGAATATGTCTTGGACGGACGTTCTCGAACTTCGTAAAGAGCTCGCTGAGTAACAAAATGAGGCATGATTTGCTGAACCAAGTTTCCGAATACAGTAAGAAGCATGAAAATCGAGAAGAGCTGGTTTTGCATACCCTGCAAAGAGGTAGGGGATCGCCAGAATGAAAAGCCGATGAAGAGACCCTAAAATTATTTAGTCCAGGGCTGTGATCAACCTTGATAGAAACTTACCACCGCGGTGCAAAGTATTGTTTTCGAATACAAGTACGAGGGTGTCCGCCAATACTGCTCAAATACTCGAATGACAACAGCCCATAGTTGAACTCCAAATGGCGCGGCGAATTGATGTAGGGCTGTGGGATCCTCGCTGACCGGGTTGTGGGATAACTTTTCTTTCTTTTCAGCCAGTGTTGATTTGACGATCCGTCTTTCCTCGGAGTTATTCCAGACATCAGGCCAGTCGATTGAGGTTTCAGAACCAGGAGCAGCACCGATGACCTAAGCGAATTATTAGCATGTGCGTAGCGTGGGGGAATAGGAGACTTACCGTTAACATCCATTCCGCAGGATTTTCATCATGACCACAAGGAATGGATCCATTACGCTCGAAGTAGTTGGTCAAAGTCTTTGAGTGTTCGCCAATTTCACCGAAGTAGACTGTCTTCCCTTCCTTAGCTAGAAATAAAAGGCGGTCAAATTCTTGGAAGAGAACAGCAGAAGGCTGATGAATTGTGCAAAGAATAGCTTGTCCGTTGTCTGCGAGCTTCCTGAGCAATGCGCAAATAGACCAGGCGGTTTGACTGTCCAATCCAGAAGTCGGCTCATCAAGGAAGAGAAGAAGTGCTGGTTTGGCGGCCATTTCAACACCAATCGTAAGGCGTTTACGCTGTTCAACATTGAGACCCTCTCCTGGGACACCCACAACAGCGTCAGCGTAGGCCTCCATTTCTAGAACTTTTATGACTTCGTCAACGTAGGCAAGTTTCTCAGCATGTGGTGTGGATTTCGGTTGGCGTAAGATAGCGCTGAAGTTCAAGGCTTCTCTAACGGTGGATGTAGCCAAATGGAGATCTTGTTGCTGAACATAGCCACTAGAATATGGTCAGAGTCTAAAACGTACATGAGGAGTGGAATAGAAGTCTAACGTCTTTCTTTGAAATCCCGTGTCCCGCTCACGACCGTCGACAAGCATTTGACCAGTGACCACGCCCATGGTCACACGGCTGGCTAATACGTCGAGAAGTGTAGTCTTTCCTGCGCCAGATACACCCTAGGGACTTGTCAATGATATATTTAGATAGGAAAGAGGACTGAACTTACCATAAGAGCCGTCAAAGTGCCGGGCTTCACCCATCCATCGACATCATCGAGGAGCCTGCGAGGTTCACCCTTAATTTTGATATCATAATTGACCCCATCCCAATGGAAGATAGCTGTTTGCTTTTGGATGCTGGCAGGCGCATCCGGAATAGTCTTTTCCCTGGCAAGAACCACTTCAGTGTTGACACGGTCCTCGACGTTTGATTCCTCGTCCCCTTTAGGGCCAAGATCTGGAACGCGACCACGTCTAAACAACAGTACTTCGCCCTTGGATCTCTTTGCCGAAATATATTCTGTTGCAAGGAGGTAGACAGTACAACCAAAAACCATGAGGGCGATGAGAATTCCGAGGTTTCTATGAAAGAAAGTTTAGCTAATTCGACGGTGTGATAATGCGGAGAACGACATACCTCCATAGATGAGATGCATAATACTGGAAGTTAACATTGAGATAAGCATCACCATCAACGAAATCAGCACCAGCTGCAGCTCCAGTAGTGTCGCAGATTTTTTGCTCTGGTGAGACATTGCCATAGTCGGGGCCCGCTGGTACGAATTTCGAGCAAGGGATCTTTCGATTGTGAAACTATTTCCATTAGCGAAGCCGATTGCTTTAAAAGTCAGAGATGGCCTACTTCATTGATCATCAAAGCTTCAAAAGCGTAGGCGACAGGATCGAGCCAATTTATCCACCTAAACCAAGGATGCATATCCCGCGTTGGAATTGCGAAACCGGTATAAATGACCAAAGCGAGAATGAACACGGCAGCCGGAGCCATAGCCTGTGTTTGATCGTTAGATGGTCCGATAAAACACAATGTGGTTACTCACCTGAGACAATGTCCTTGAAAGGGCTGCGATGGAACGGAAGTACATCGACATAGTCAACGTGCAAACGAAACTGAATAGTAAATACACAAAGAAATGGCCGGCTTCTCTTCTAAGATTGGTCATGAAATAAAGAGCCAAGCTGAAAAGTATGGTGACGCCTATTTTGTTGGGCAGGTCACACACCATCGAAGCTATGGCTTCAGCGAACGGATGGTAAAATGCGTATTTCGAATGTTTTTCCACAATGGGACGTTGGGCATAGAGGGTCAAGATCTGCGGATTCTGTTAACGAAATTCAAGTTTATAATTTCTAGACTCACCTCCAGGGCACTTTGGAATGCAGCCATCAAGATAGCGAAGAAAAGTAAAGCTCCCCGACTATACAAACTATTGGTGTTATCGGACAGGTTATAAAAAACACTACCGATAATCAAGGCCATCATCGTCTGGCCAAACAAGCCAGTAAAGAAAAGACTCATGTCACCTCGCAATCTTTGGAAGCCACGCTGGGTGCAGAGCTTCACCTGCAAGGCGACAGAGAGTGTATACGGAGACTTCAATCGTTGGTTCTTATGTTGAGCAGCTGGAAAGAATCATTAGCAAGCTTGCCCCGAAGTCAATCATCACATGCAACGCACCTCTACGAGCTTCTGTAAACTTTGTTAACGACTCTCCACCAATTGGATATCGAGAATCAAACTCGTCGATCTCCCGCAAGAGGTGTGCTCGATCCTCACTCTTTTGCCAAGCTGCTGCAAACTCATCCGGGGTGTGCGGCACCCTTCCTTCAAACCCTGGACGTACAATACGTTCAGCAGGGCTAGTCAAAGAAGTAAGGAAATCGGCTGTAGTTTGCCTTAGTGGACAGTCGAAGCCCATGTTGATGAAAAACGTCTTCGCTGCGTCCTTTTCTCCAAAGTAGATTTGTCGCCCCTCGTACAAGAGGGCAACCTTGTCGAAGACATCGTAGATTGACTGTGACGCTTGGTATATAGCTACGATGGCGGTGGAGCCCGCCATCTCAGTTGATAATCGAAGCGTTCTCACAAACTCGAGGGCCGTTGCTGAATCGAGCCCACGGGTACTATTGTCCCAGCACTGTAGGGGACTTCCACCAAGAGCTGCTTCCGCAATACTGACTCGTTTTCGTTCTCCGCCACTCACACCACGGATAAAGTCGTTTCCAACTCTGGTATTAACCGTGTGCGAGAGTCCGAAAACTGCCATTATCACATCTCGCATATGCTCGGCGTATCTCTCCCTGCTGACGCCGGGGATTCTGTTCCTAGGAGCTATTGAAAGTAGAAAAATCAGACCAAGTCTGGAAGAGTCTTTGGGATTAGAGAGATATAGACGTACCGCGAGCTTGAGCAGCAAAGTTCAGAGTTTGTCCAACTGTCAACTGCGGAAAGTGTACATCCACCTCAGCCTGATAAATACACTCCCCACGGAAATCGTTGTGCATCTGCTCTAATGGGATACCTTGGTAGTTGATATAAGATTTTGAATCCACGAAAAATCCATTTGTCTCTCCCGAAATGGTCTTTAGCAAGGTTGAACAGCCAGAACCAGGTCTACCTAGAACAACCAGCATCTCCCCACTTCGAACCAAGCCATCAAAATCTCTCAGGATCTGGATTTTGGTTTGTTGTCTCCTACCGATGATCCGTTTGAAGAGACTCCCGGCTTCTAGGGGATAGTTGCCAAACGTCTTCTGGTAATCTGTAGCTTCGCCAAATCCATGAGCATTCAAATTCTTATACGCGACTCCAGCAGTTCTTTCGGGGTACCGTTCAGGATCTCGCGATTGGAGCCCCACCAAAGTTTTGCACCAAGCACGGGCACTGAATTTTCCAGATGCGGGATCAAGTAGGGGATCAGTAGAGCCTTCAAATGGGTTGACGTGCTCGCCATGATCATCTTTGATTGAATACTGGGTGACAGCTCTGGCCAGATCGTGAATTGTGTCCTTTTCTTCCAAGGATACTAGGGTTGAGGCGGCAGTGGAGATATCTCTTTGTTTCTCATCATCACTATGATGCAGTTCCTCGTCTATAAATCCCTCAGCCTTCTCAGAAACATCTTGGGACTGGGACCCGAGTGCCCATGGAGCTGCGCTCGCCATGGTGCTGTGTAGAATGATCACCTTAGGGACATGCGAGCTTAAGGAAGGACAAGAAGAAAATTGAAAAAGAATGTTAGTAACATGGGGAAGGGTGAAAGGGGGAAAGTGTTGAAGTATTAAGAGAAGGTGGCATAATAATATGAAAAATGACAAGGGAGATTGAGAAACAAATCACGGTCGTTGGAAAGTCTCCAACGCCGTGGAACACGAATACGACGAAACATCTGAAAATAGCAATTTTGATACCCCACGTATCCCAAGGGAACCAACCCACTTCACAGGGGGCGTTCGGATGGAGAAAATGCCGCTCTCCGAGGGAAAATCACAGAAGAGTTTAGCGAGGATTTTGACCGGATCAGGTGTTAAAGCTGTATTACTTTTATAATAATTAGGTAAGGTAGGTATCTGAGGTAAAGGTAATTTCATACTAGGAAGGCGGGTCTTAGCGAGTTTTGGTTCTCGAAGCTCCCTGTCCGTGCCGTGGTGGATCGTCCTCTCTACAGATGCAGCTTTGTCATCGGGCGCCGGAATCATGATTCGACCGCTGCAGGGATATCGCATCAGATCTCCGACAGATGAGGGCTTCTGAAGTTCAAGCGACACAAATATGATATCTGAAGAAAGTCGCATGATGTGGATATTTTCCGTTTTCGTCTCCTTGATTGCGGTGACTTTCGATCATGCCCCTCAAATCCATGTGCAGTCCTCTGTTGAGAGATTGGGGATGACGACCACAAAGCTATATGTGGACTCGAAGAAGATCATCTCGATGTTCTAGGGGGATACAGAGTTTTGGATTGTTGTGGGACGGCAAAAATAAGTTTCCGGTATGAAATGTTGGCTTACCCACTCCTAGCAGCGTAACCCCTGACGATGCCCCGCAAGAAATTTGGGGCGGGACTCCGGATTTCCATATTTGCCCTTTGAAGCCCCCATTATGTTACAAAGTGTACAAAGTTTGCAATACATTTCCAGCTATCCCTTTCAAATACGACCAGAACGACGGCGTGCCGCAGTAGAGATCTCTCCATTCGTTTCTGCCTTAGTGACTTTCGAAGAGCGAGGCTTCGGTTCTGGAGTCGCTTTCACCTTGCGCCTTTTCGATTTCGATTCATCATCCTCGATGGTGTCTGCAGCCTCTGATTTCTGGCTCTGGCGCTTCCCTCCCCCTTTCACTACCTTCGAATCTGGCTCAGCTTCAACGTGACCCTCCTCAATCACGCCCTCCGCCGAGCCCTTCCTTTTTTTCGACTTCGAGCCCTTCTGGGGCTTCTTATCCAATTCGCCGTTCGTCTCGTCATCAGCGCTTTCCTTCTTGATATCGGCCGCCACAGCTCCTGTCTTTTTCTGAACACTCGGCACAATACAGCTTGTCCGGCCCCCAACGGT
>Ga0182030_10020316_pt1 | contig 12540 bp, 11 predicted proteins | sample 812S3MmetaG_FD_121299 | JGI IMG/M metagenome (GOLD analysis project Ga0182030, IMG submission 121299) | Permafrost microbial communities from Stordalen Mire, Sweden - 812S3M metaG (Illumina Assembly) | ecosystem: Environmental > Terrestrial > Soil > Wetlands > Permafrost | place: Sweden... | reverse complement strand
TAAAGCCGACGGTTCCGATGGTGAGGGTGGTGAGGATGGCTCCGAGAATGAGGACGAAGCGCCGCGCGAGCCGGTTCATGGTGACGTCTGGATCAAGTATAGCGGGCGGTGCTGCAAAGTGTGAACGGGTGGGCGGCGGGTCTGGTAAACTGAGAGAGACCCGTCACGCGATTCACGCCTGTTTGAGGGCCGGTAGCTCAGTTGGTAGAGCATGTGACTTTTAATCACAGGGTCGCGGGTTCGAGTCCCGCCCGGCTCACCATATAAGTCGTTTATAATCAACACAAACTTAGCACTTCAAGCCGCTATCATGATTGCCTAACGCTAACGGTGGTAGAATACGGCCATGTTGAGGCCGATTCGACGGCACGTGAAAGGTTGCGGCAACTACAAGAAGTGGGATGTGGACTGCCCGCCGAACACGAAGCTGAAGTGTCCGCTCATCATCATGCGGTACGAAACGGGTCCAAGCGGACGAAAAGTCCGCAAAGAACAATCCCTAGGCACGAACGATGAGGCCGTTGCGTGGCAACTCATCAACAAGATGATCGTCAGCGGCGAGACCAAGCCAGCGGAGCCGCCGAAGACGGTGCAGCAGTGCGTTGACGATTTCCTGGAGCTTGAAGAGGACCGGAAGATAAAACAGTCCACACTGAACAGCTTCAGGAAGTTCCTCTGCGGAAATCCGAAGCGGAATCCCAATGGCAACTATTCGCCCACGCTCCTGGAATTTGCGGCCAATCAGAATCCGTCCATCGTTTATGCCAGAGATTTCACCCCGGACCTTCTCACCCGGTTCCGGGGCGAATGGAAGGTTCAGCGTCACGCTCTCAAGATTCAAAGCGAACGGCTGAAGCAATTCTTCAAATTCTGCTTGGACATGAAGTGGATTTCGGAGAACCCGGCAGCGAAGCTGAAACCGCCCAAGGTGAAAGAGAAACCGGTTTACGCCTTCCCCAAGGAAGACCGTGACGCAATCCTGAATGCGGTTGCCGAAAACGATTACCTCCTGACGCTGAATTTGATGATCCGGTTTTCAGCATTGGCCCCGGTGGACATAGTGCATCTGAAGCCGCAGAACCTTCACGTAGACCGAATCGTGACGAAGCGGCGGAAGACGAACAAGCGGGTCAACGTCAAACTCCCGCCTGTTGTCGTTGAACGTCTGAAGGCGTTGCCAACACAGGCTGGCGGCTATTGGTTTTGGAATCGGAAAGAGAAGGATTCAAAGCACGAAACAGCCACCGGAAATCTACGCCGGATGATGCGGCCCTATTTCGAGAAGGCCAACGTCTATCAACGAGACGAACACGGCGAGACGGTGTATGAGAAGGACGAAAAGACCGGCGAGTTGAATCCTCTATTGGGAACGCTTTACCAATGGCGGCATACGTTCGTCCACGAGCACATCATGAACGACACCGCACCGTCACGAATTGCCGAACTTATTGGCGACACGCTGAAGACGGTCATGGAAACATACGCCCACTTCATCGAAGAACGGCAAGCGCAACTAGATAAGGCAGCGGAGGGAAGTTGGAATCACGAAGAATTGGAGACGTATCGGAAGTAGGTGTGGGGATCACCGGGTCACGGCTCTCCCCATCAGGTACTACGCTGCGGTTTTCGTGGTTCTGCGAATTTCACATTGCAGAACGGACGGCGGAATAAGAACGGTGTCGTACTTACGTACCCACCGCTTTCTTTTCTGGTCATATCTTCTTGGGTTCTGAATCAGTCTGACGCCCTCCACTTTGGCAAAGTGGCGGCGGGTTGCCTTTTGAGACTGGCCCCACAGCGGGGCAGCGTCCTTCACTGTCAGCGGTACTTCCAAATTCATGGGCGTGACGTTGACACGATTCATGTTTGCCTGACGCTCCCGCATCCAAGCGCATTTCTCATCCAATGTGTACTTCGGGGGTTTCATTCACGTAACGGGCAGAAACGAACAAATATTTTGCGGCTCATCTTTGCATTCTCCTTTCAATGGAAATTCTTCAGCGCCAACTTCACCGACCGGGGCGCTGGCCGGGTTGAACTTGGAAGACCGGAGCAAATTTGTCCAGGCCCATCGGCGCTGGTGCGGCTCTGGTCTTCCGTCACATTGTTTTAGGCCGCAGCGACGTGCGGTTCGTTCAGGGTTTCCAAAAACGCTTTAAGTTTGGCGTTCTTGTCGAAATCCCAATTAATGCTTGCCTGAAGCTGTGTGACTTCGGCCTTTAGTACATCAGCCGGGTCAACTTCTTCGTCTTCTTCTACTTCGATGTCGTTCTCCGAAATTTCAGGAATGCTGCCGAAGTAGTCGGTCAGTTCTTTGTAAGAAAGGGAAAAAGCGGAATCGAAATCATGCATCTCGATCTCGTCGTCCACCGTCTTGTCATCAATCTGAGCTTGCACTTTGGAGGCTGCTTCGTCGGAACTGGAGGCGTAGACCTGCACGTAGCCGGTGAAGTACGCCTGGATGTCCGCAGTGATGGGGACGGTGTACAGCTTCACTGCGTTTGCCGAATTAGCGATAACTGGTTTGGATTCCACGGCCACCACTTCGGTCGGCATGGATGATCCGTTATTGTTTGCGATTTCAAGATTATTCATATTTGTCACTTCCTCCCGCATCCAGACGCACGAATCCCTCCAACGCTTGAAGCCGGTGTAACCCGACTTCCGGCGCTGTGGGCCGTGTCCTAGCTTTGGGGATTATTTTTTGTTGGTTTCCGGCTGCGCTCCGGTTGCGCTGCCTTGATCCAACAAGACCATCCTAACATCGAACCTAATTTATGTCAAGCTAACTGATTGATAGCAAGGGCTTTAGATGTATCTACTTTCCGGTTCTGCCGTTTTTGAATCATCGCAATATTTTTGAAATTACCGCTCGTGTGGAGTCAACGAGAGGCGGGAGCGCTGGCTTAAAACTTATTGTGGGCGCATGGTGCTGGAAGGGGTGGCAGTCAGGGCCGCTCTGTCCAGGGCCAATCTGAAGCGGCGCATAAATTATTCGCAGTCGATTCTGTTTTGCACGATCTTCCATCTTCTTCGTGTTGCCCTTCGGCTTCATGCTGAAACACGGAATCCGTGGTGCCGCCGTGGGCAGCGCCGGGGCGGTAGGCCGTTTGCATATTTCTCACCGCCACAACACAAAAGCAGCATGGTACGTTTTATTCATGCGCCAGCCCAATGCAGGAACGCTCATCTGCGGCGATGCTCTCACGCTGATTACTACGCTGCCAAACGGGAGCGTCAACCTGTGCCTCACGTCGCCGCCATATGCGGAACAACGTAAGCGCCAATACGGTGGCGTGCCCGAAAAGGAATACCCGGCGTGGATGGTATCGGTAATGGCGGCGTTGCGGCCCAACCTCAGAGATGACGGCTCCGTGCTCCTGGTGATCCGGTCCCATGTCCGTGATGGCGTCGTTTCCGATTATGTGTTGCGGACCCGGCTGGCATTGCGGAACGACGGGTGGAACGAGTTTCAAGAGTGTGTTTGGGTGAAGCCTGATGCGCCGTTTTTGGGATCGCATGACAGGCTCCGGGCATCGTTCGAGCCGATCCTGTGTTTCTCAAAATCCAAGGTGCCCTACATCAATCTGACGGCGAACGGCAACTACAGTGAGCGCATCGGTTTTACCGGGGCATTTCGGTTTGGCGATAACGGCCCCTTCCACAGCAAGCGCCCGTCAAAGCTGAAGATCGGGCAATCCAGAGGCACCGACGTATTCACCGCCAATCTCGCAGACAACGGGAGCGGCATCATGCACCCGGCAGCGTATCCTACCAGCCTATGCGAACAGTTGATTCTCCAATTCAGCAGAGAAGGTGATGCCGTGCTGGACCCTTTTTGCGGCAGCGGCACCACGCTGGTGGCCGCTCAACGATTGGGGCGGCGTTGGATTGGATTCGACAGCAAGCGAGAATACGTGGAGATCGCTGCGAAGCGCCTGAATACGATGTTCACCGAAAACGTAACCGTAATCAGTCCCGGCCAGCCGGTTCGACTGAGAACGGATTTCCCTGAAACAGCCAAGTCCCGGCGCATCTATCTCAAGGGCCGGAACCTGAATGTGTCGGATGCCGCTGTTTTCGAGTTCGTCCTTTCGCATACCGTAAATGCTGACGGCCACAGAGCCGCCGCCGAACTTTCGCACAACCAAATCGCCGCCGCCACAAAGCTGAGTCGCCGCACGGTGATTCGGTCCATTGAGCGCCTGGAGAAAGCAGAATTGATTGAAACGGTAAAGCACGAAGAATGGCACCGTGGACATGCCAACCGCATCGCAGTGGCATCTTCGTTGCTGGTGCCCCTGGAAATCGGAGCTAGTGACAACTCTGGCGGGAAGGGCCGGGTCCGTGGCACTAGGCTCCGGTTGGCTGTGGCAGGAGGCTGATCGCTCTAGCGCTGCCCGCAACGTGGCAAGGAGCGCCCGCATCTTCTCCTGCCCTTCACTGGCTAGGCAACATCCGGTTCATCAACGCCACGCCGGTCCAGTTCCACCAACACGGCGTAAAAAACAGTTTCAGCCGCATGAATCGGACGTTGATTCGCTACGATCACTAGCAAGTCCGACAACCAGTGTGAGTGTGCATCAAGGCCGATAATAAGTTCTAGGCCAAATTGATGTAGGACATCGACATAAAGCGTCTGAAGGTCGGCGTCTGACATTGCCGATAGTGTCGGGCTTCTCTCGTCTTCCGACTGGAGAAGTTCGTTACAAAGGTCTTCAAGAACTTGGAGGTTCATTGCGCTTCCTCATCGCCCAGGCGTCTGGCTTCGGCGTCCCGCATATGGCGTTGCCAATTGCCCCACGCTTCGGTAGCTTCATCACCCCGAAAATTCAGTTCGCAAAGGTCGTGGCGATTTGTCACAACTTCTACCCACGGTTGGTCGTAGCGCTCAATGAGCCGAATCAGCACAATAGTCTTCGATTCGATATAAACCGTGTCCGTCAATTTGATGTGCATATCCCTTCTCCTACGGCATCAGCACCGCTTGTACTTCCCGGCTAGCCACGATTGGAAGCTCATGCTCCACGTTGTACGCCAAATTTCTGGTGACGGCTTTCCGCAACCACGTTGTGCGGTCCATCCGCAGCGGGTGTCGCACTGTGTCTATACGGTCCACGACGGACTCATCCAGCCGCAGAATAATTGCTCTCTTCGATGGCTTCATGAATATCTCCTATGATCGGGACGGCTCCACCCTGCCTATCTTGATAGCCGGGTGAATCGATAGCCCCGTGGATGTATTTAGACATCCACGTTTCAATGGGTTCGTGCGTGCGGTGGTGCGGATTCGAGATGGTGGTGCGCCACGGAGTTGACAGAATCAGAATCCATGCGATCATAACTTGGGACGCCACAGAGCTTGCCGACAAGGGTGAAATCTGCGGATGTCTATATAGTAATGAGGTTGGAAAAAGGGCGGTTTCGCTGCGTGGAAGATAACACGCTGGCGTCTGTGACTGTTCCAGTTTCAAATTGGCCGGAAACGGCCACGTCGATCAAGGGCGCTGCCCGGACATTGACCTTTTCCTGACGATTCTCCTTGCGTCAGGTTGCCGAAAACGTTGCGTAAAAAGGCAGAGAGTGAAAATCTCCGCATGGATCAAACCATGCACCTGATGAGGAAGAGACTTCGTTTTACAGCGGAGGAACCCTGCAATGGGGAATCATTCATCACGAGCGTGTTTCGGATAAGACGTTAAAAGCCGGGTCATGGACAGGGCTGCGAAGCTTGCGGCGAAACCATAAACCGGGAGCCGAACGATTTCAGGGCGTCGATGGGCGCTGGTGGCTCCGTCATCAGGTGATCGACAAAATTCCCTTCCGACAAGGGATTTTTGTCTCCGGGCAACTGGTTTCACCTTTCATCAGATGATGACTAAAAATATTGGTTCAGAAGGGAACCTGAGCGGAGCGAAGGCCGAAGGCTGGTTTTGAAATTGGTTCAAGATGGCTTGGATACCTGTGCTTCGCACCGTTCCGGTTCCTGTTGAAACCATTTTTGTGGTGTGTAGGGATAAATATTTTCTTCACTGGAACCATAAGGCAATGTGGTGAACCATGAGACGCTTTGTGAACCATGAAACCGGCAGCGCCAAGGATACGAAGGGTGAAACAGGTAGCGGGCGATCAGACCCACGTTGAAAAGGCCGTCCACAAAGGAAAGGTGGACGGCCACACAGCAGACCACACGGAGATGCTACCGTGGGAATCTTGCGGCCCCGGTTGCCCGGTGTGCGCCGAATTGGAAAAGTGATGGCGCTCTGAAGGCCGGTGCGGGCGATCTCCAGGCGTTCTAGCCCTTCTTCACCTTTGCCGCCGCCACTCGTGCCCGTGCAGCGGCGGCGGTGCCGGGATTGAGTTCCGTGCCTTGAGAATCACGCTTCGGGTACGGTTGTAATAGGTGTGCGATCTTCTGTCGAAGTTCCTTCTGCTCTTTCTTGGAACCTCGGAATGCAAAGTAGCGCCGTTTCCTGGGAACAGAAACAACTGTCAAACCCAACTCCCGGAACTTCTTGATGCTCCTGGTCCCGTAGATGTCATAGGCTTGTCTCTCTGACATGTGTTTTCCATCCGGGCCGATGATCGAAGCCCGGTTGCCGCCTTTAGACATAACATCAACGAAATTCATACCGCACGCTTGGTAGATGGTTCCCACTTCATTTGCGGTACCGTCAACCGTGGCTGTGATGACTTTGTATTTTTCTGGCAGCATCCGCATCGACGTTCGGATCAAGTGAGATGGCAAATGCGGATGCTGTCCGGGCAAGGTGGCCCCTCTCGCCAGACAGATGATCTTGCCGCTGTACCCGTACTTGTCCCACACCCGCAAATTTTCGGCGTACTCGTTGCCGTAGACCACCACGCCACCAATCGCACCGTCGAAGTAGATGCCGAAGCAATGGTGGACGATGGCTGGCATGGTCTTCAGCCATTCGTACTTTTCGATGATTGGCTTGGCTTCCGCACCGCTGATCTCCCGCACGATTCCGTTTTGGATGGAGCGGTCAATCGTTTTAGAGACACCCGCCACCCTTGCTCTTACCGTCGCCGCTAGGCCCGGATCGGACTCCGTGCCGATGAATGGCCGTCCGATCTTCGCACAGATCTGCGGGACCGTTGAGTGACCGGCGAAAGGATCAACCACCAGTTCTCCTGGAACCGTCAACTGCTCGATGAAATACTGCGGGTCACCAACAATTTGGCGGTCCTGGTGGTGGCCTTTGCCAGCGTTGCCCTGGTCTACCAGATCCGCCATCCACTGATTTACGGCTTCTTTCGGTGCGGGGCGCTTGCTGAATATGAGAATCGGCTTGAATGCGCTCGTCACCTTCCGGGGCCAGATCCGGGCATGAGGGCCGTCGAATTTGGCGGCGCACAGCCAATACCAGTCCAGCGATTCCGACAGGCGCTTGACGATTTCGTCCAGGTGAAGTTGACCACACTGCACCAAGCAGAATCCACCCGGCTTCAGTTTTTGTTGGGCCAGCTTGCCAAGCTCCGTGTACTGCGGAAGAGCTTCCGTTTCGGACGGCGGGTCGGTGATGAACAGGCTCACGCTATCGTAATCGAGCAACTGGAACAAGCGGCGCATGTCGCCCGTGTGGATTCCCTGCCCACGGGCGTGCGTCTTCAGCACCGCCGTAACGCTCCGCTGCCGTTCGTGCTCCATCACGGCTTCCTTCGCATCACGGAGCGAAATCTCTCCATTGGCAATGCGGTTGACAATATCGGCATCCACCTTGGCAAGCGAAGCAATCTCACGAAGTTTTCGAGTCGAGATTTGAAGCTCTCTCGCCGCACGCTCCCGCTGGCGTGGCGTGCTTTGATCTTGGTGGCCCCCATGTACCACTGAGATTTTTGCCGAACCGTGAGACGCCCCGGCTTTGGCCGCACGCAGCCTTTTCGAGATCGAAACCCTGCGCCGCATGATGCGGTATGCGAGAGCGGCCCGCTGATCGGTGGTGAGGTTGCGGCGTCCCAACTGGTTCTCTTCGATCCACAGCCGTGCGGCTTCCCGATCCGGCAAGTCAATTTCCGTGGTTTCGTAGGCAAGCCCGTGGCGGTTGCAGATCTCCAGGCGATTGTGGCCGTCCAGGAGTAGCCCACGCCATACAACCAGGGCATCCCTGCACCCGTGGGCAATCAGATTGGCTTCAAGTTGCTGGCGCTCTTCCGCCGACAAGGGAGCAATGAGGGCGGCAAATTCTTTGTCTACCTTCGGCACCAGCTTAGGCTTGCGCTTCGGCTTGAGCATGAATCCAGAGGTTACCGCCGTTCGCCGGGGCCGTAAAGACAGCGATGGTTAGGACCGCCGAAATGGAAACGTGATATGCGCCGGAAATGATGCCCCAAGGAAGAGCGCCCAACCGGACTCCGGGACTTGCGCCGCCAGCGGCGGTTTTGGATTGCTTTATGGTGAGTTGTACTTGTTTTGGAAGAGTACTTTACAATGCACCATAAGACTTGTTATGATGTATTCATGACGGCTCTCGTTCCGGCTGTTTCCGCCCTGGTCCAACCCTCCACCCAAGCCGACACCGATGCTCAATTGATCGAACTCTGGCTCCACGGACGCAGCACCAACACCCAAGCTGCCTACCAGAACGATATCGGCAAGTTCTTCAGCTTGGTTGGTAAGCCGATCCGGGAAGTCACGCTCCGGGACTTTCAGAACTTCGCTGACGCCATCGAAGGCGCAATCGGAACCAAGCGCCGGGTGACCGCCGCCGTCAAGAGCCTTTTCAGCTTTGCGCTGAAATTGGGCTACGTCAGATTCAGCGTTGCCGCCGCCGTGCGTGCGCCCAAGGCGATGGACACGCTGGCCGAAAGAATATTGCCTGAAGCCAAGATTCACGAGATGATCGCCCTGACGCCGGAAGGCCGGGACCGGATGCTCCTGCGGTTGCTCTACGCTACGGGCGGCAGAGTTTCCGAAATCTGCGCTACGAAGTGGCGGCACGTCCAGGTCAACGGCGATTCCGGCCAAATCACGCTGTTTGGTAAAGGTGGCAAGACTCACGCTGTAGTTCTTCCAACTTCTTTGTGGGCAGATTTCGTGGCGTACCGTGCTGATGCCGATGATGATGCGCCGGTCTTCGCATCTCGCAAAGGCGGCGGCCACCTGGACCGCTCACAGGTGTTACGGATCGTTCAGCAAGCGGCCCGGAGAGCACGCATCCGGCGCAAAGTTTCACCGCATTGGTTTCGTCACGCCCACGCCAGTCATGCGATGGACCGTGGAGCCGCAATTCATGTGGTATGCGCCACTCTCGCCCATTCGAGCATTGCGATCACCGGGCGCTACCTTCACGCCAAGCCAACGGAAAGCTCTGCGAAATTCTTGGCGGTCTGAACGCAATGATGGGTACGCCCGGAGTCCCAAAAACACAGTGTTTTTCGGAATGAGGACTCCATGCTCAAGGGTTATACTAACCGACGTACTGTTGGTGGGATTGGGAAAAATCAGGCCAGTGAAAATTCCAGAAAAGGTACTCTTCCTAAGATTCCAGGCCGGGAATCCACAACATTTTTCGATGTGCCGAAGAATCTTCTGAATGGGTCCTTCCCGCCATTACCGGCAATCTGATTCCGGGCCATTTTTCGGTTCGACTACCCGGCCCGCACTTCCCAGGATCAGAGCAGTTGGGCCATTTTCGGCTATGATGAATGTCGAATGGGTCTGTGACGAAAGGATGCGGTTGCTTGAGGCATACAGAGTTTCGACTTCGGCGCTCTTTACAGCAACCACTACGGTCCAGTTGAAAGCTGGTGTAGAATTCCGCACGGCTCTCATGGCGTCAGGTGAAGCACGAGCCAAATGCGTCAAGGCCCGTCTCGCTCTGCGGGATCACAAGAACCGTTGTGAAACGTGCAATTCTTCTTGACCGTCCCACATTCGATGACTACCAGACACCCACGACAACGCCCGCTCCTGCCCCTGCGGAATGCGCTACCGTAAATGGTTGCGAGAGACTGATATGCCAACACAAAAGCTCACCGCTGAAATCATCAACGCCGCCATTCTTGGTTTTGAGCAGCAGAAGCGCCAGATCGATACCAAGATTGCCGAACTCCGTGCCATGCTGCCCGGTGGCACCACGCAGACCGCCGCCACGCCGGAACCCACAAAGCGCAAGCGCCGCAAGATGAGCGCCGCTGGCCGGAAGGCAATTTCAGAGGCCACGAAGAGGCGGTGGGCGGCGTTCCATGCGGCGCAGCAAGCGTCAGAACAGCCAGCGCCGAAGAAAGCCGCCAGGAAGAGCGCCAAGAAGACCGCCAGCAAAAAGGCCGCAGTGAAGCAGGCCGTCACGAAAAAGGTGGCGGTGAAGAAATCGGCGGCAAAGAAGACCGCTACGGCTGCTACACCGGCAGCGACGGAAGCTGCCGGTCAGTAGCGCTTTACCCGCTAGTGTTTGGGCGTGAATCCGTGCCCCTCCAGGAACTCACGGAAGTCGAAAACACGAGCGGACTGCGAACTGTGTTCGACTCTACTCTTCAGTTTCCTATCATCGGTCAGGAGATGGATGTCTGAATCGCACAGGTAGTGTAGCTGCTGCATGTCAATCCAATCGCCTTGGTGTTTGCCGAAATTGTACGATCCGTCAGCCACAAGGCGGGACAGTATCTTGTCATATTCGTACACGGCATCCAAGCCACTCGCAAAATGCTGCGCCTGCACTTCCGTGATCTTGTGTCCCAACAGCCTTGCATACCCAAACGCCCACGCTACAGGCGGTTGACATGGTATCTTCGCATCTCGGCTGCTTTCCAGACGTTCCCGGTGTTGCCTTTGTCCGAATCTGTGTTGCTGACGAATCACCTGTGGCTGCATTCCTCCGAACCGCCATTTGCCACGATGCAGCGTCTGAACGTTGCCGCTGAACAAATCCTCCCGGCTTTTGGCACGCAGCAAGACATCAAGGCAGTCACGAAAATCGGCGGGGCCGAACTTCGTTGCCGGACAGTCCAGCCCAAGCAACCCACGAAGAGCGAAGGCACCCGGCAACCGAAGGAATTCCCGCCCAACCATCCATTTGAAGAGTTCTCTATCAGATCCGAAATGGCTTCCATCACCGCCTTGAATGGTGTCCAGCAATTCATAAAACGTTAGCGGTGAAACGAGAATCTTAAACTCGGTACAGATCACAGAAATAATCCGTCCTGCATCGGCACGGTATGCGGGTTCATTCAGTTTTCCCGCAACGTTGGTGTCCAGGACGATCTTGGGCTGTCCCACGTGTGGTTCCGAAAGTTCCATACGCACTTCGCACAACAATTATAGAAAAGCCCCGGTCCCAAATCGGGGGCCAGCGGTGGCGGCACACGCTCAACTGCTCATACGAGTAGAATGTGAGCTTACGGACGTTTGGACCTGATTTTCAAGATGCCGCCGCCCCCCCGCCAACAAATCGCCAGCACGCCATCCGAAGCGGACACTTGCCGGAGGTACGTCACGCCGAAGCTGGTGGCGGCGGGGTGGGATGCAGAGCCGCATTCGTTGGCGGAACAACGCAGCTTCACGGATGGCAGGATCGTTGTGGCCGGAACCAAGGCCAAGCGGCAACAGGGCAAGCGGACTGACTACTTGCTTCGCTACACGCCGGATTTCACCATTGCCGTTGTGGAGGCCAAAGCGGAATCCGCTTTGCCTGGAGACGGCCTCCAGCAAGCGAAGGAATATGCCGAAATTCTTGGCCTGAAGTTCGCCTATTCCACAAACGGACCCGGCATCGTGGAGTTCGACTACCTCACCGGCAAGGAGCGGCAACTCGACAACTTCCCGACGCCAGATGAATTGTGGAGCCGTCTTGCTGCCGGTGAAGGTTTGACGCCGGAACAGGGCCAGCGCCTTCTCAGCCCGATCAACACGTACTCCGGGAAGACGCCCCGCTACTACCAGGAGATCGCTATCAACCGGGCAGTGAAGTCGATCTTGCAAGGGAACCGGCGCAACCTCCTGACGATGGCAACCGGAACCGGCAAGACTTCAGTGGCATTCCAGATTTGCTGGAAGCTGTGGTCTTCCGGCTGGAACCGGGATGGCCGATTTGGGAAGCCCCGTATGCTGTTCCTGGCGGATCGGAACATTCTGGTGGACGATCCCAAGGACAAAGACTTCCTGCCGTTCGGTGACGCCCGCATGAAGATCGAAGGCGGCGAAGCGAACAAGAGCCGCCAGATGTATTTTGCGTTATACCAGAGCCTTGCAAAAGACGAACGGAGACCCGGCCTCTACCGGGAGTTCAGCCCGGACTTTTTCGATTTGATCGTAGTGGATGAGTGCCACCGGGGTTCAGCCGCCGATGATTCTAACTGGCGAGAAATTCTCGAATATTTTCAGCCAGCTTACCAGTTGGGCATGACTGCCACCCCACTGCGCCAGGACAACAAGGACACCTACGATTACTTTGGTGCGCCACTCTACACGTACAGCTTGCGACAGGGCATCGAAGACGGGTTCCTGGCTCCGTACCGGGTGCATCGCATCTTGACCACCGTGGATTTCGTTGCCGTGCTCATCAACCTCTCCCAATTCGT
>Ga0182030_10020313_pt1 | contig 12541 bp, 11 predicted proteins | sample 812S3MmetaG_FD_121299 | JGI IMG/M metagenome (GOLD analysis project Ga0182030, IMG submission 121299) | Permafrost microbial communities from Stordalen Mire, Sweden - 812S3M metaG (Illumina Assembly) | ecosystem: Environmental > Terrestrial > Soil > Wetlands > Permafrost | place: Sweden... | reverse complement strand
CTGCCGTCGAATATCGTGCATATCGATTGCGATCCGGCGGCGAACGGCCGCACCTACGCGGACACGTATTTCGTCTGCGGCGACTCCAAACTGACCTTAAATGCGCTGCTGCCGAAAATCGCCGGTCAGATGGCCATCGATCCCGGCTATAAAGCCGAGTTCGCCGACCTCAAGCGCAAGGTCGTCGCCGATTTCCTCGGCACGCTCGGTGTCTATGGCGGGTTCAGCAAGCAACTGCGCGACGTGTTGCCGAAGGACGCGATCTGGGTGCGCGACGTGACCCAGAACAACACCACCTGGGGTGATCGCGTCTTCCCGGTTTACTCCCCGAATCAAAGCGTCTTCCCGGTCGGCGCCGGCATCGGCCAGGGCCTGTCGCTGTCCCTGGGAGCGGCCGCCGCGGCAGGCGAGCGCAAGACCATCTGCATGACCGGCGACGGCGGCTTCTTCCTCAATGTCGGCGAACTTTGGACAGCGGTGCAGGAAAACCTCGATCTGGTCGTGTTGGTGATGAACGACCGAGGCTATGGCGTGATCAAACGCATCCAGGACGCCACAGCGCAGGGCCGCCGGTTCTTCGCCGATTTGCAAGGGCCGGATCTGGGCAAGCTGGCGGCGCTGTCCGACATTCCGTACTTCAAATGCAGCAGCGCGGACACGTTCGGATCGACCGTCGCGCAAGCCCTGGCGATCAAGGGACTGACGATGGTCGAAGTGGACATGACGGCGGTCGGTGACTTCCCGCCGTATTATCCCTTCAATCAACGACCGGGGTGAAGCGGAACCCGTCGCCCCACCGGGTCAGGCGACCCTTCGACGGCGAAGGGAAATGCCCGGTGCATAACAGCGTCGAGGTATCGCACAATCTGGCGAACAGCGTGCGTCGCGTTTCGCCGCCCTGCTGGCGATCGTAATCCGCGCGCATGCACAATTCCGGATACCGCGCCTGGATCGGCGAGTGGATCATGTCGCCGCCGATCACCGCGTCCGCGCCGGGCTTGCCGACGAGGACGGAATAATGGTCGATGGTATGCCCAGGAGTGGGGATCAACGTAACGACGTCGGATAACTGATGGTCGCTGGTCACGACCTCCTGCCGGCCGGCGGCGACGATCGGCAGCACTGAATCGGCGATCCATGGCTGCTTGCCGGGATCGGTGCGCTCCTTCTCGGTCCAGAACGCCAGTTCCCGATCGGCGAACACGTATTTCGCTTTCGGAAAGGTTGGCACCCAGCGCCCGTTCTCCAGCCGTGTGTTCCAGCCGACATGATCGACGTGCATATGGGTGCACATGCAATAATCGATGTCGTTCACCGTCAGACCGGTCGCCGCCAGATTGCGCTCGTAACGATCCGATTCCATCCGGTTCCAGAACGGATAATTCGTCCGCTCCTTATGATTGCCGACGCAGGAGTCGATGAGAATGTTGTGATGCTTCGTCCGCACGATGTACGACTGGATGCACAGCATCAGTTGCCCGCTGGCCGGATCGATATAGGCCGGCTCCAACCACGGCCGGTTCTCCTCCAGCAACTCCCGCGTCAGGGTTGGGAAGAAGGTCAGCGGATCGAACAGCGGCGCTTCCGACTCGATCACCCGATGGATGGTCAGGTCGCCGACGGCGAATGTGGTGCTAATGCCTGGAGGGTCCTCGAAAGTTCGCGCGATGCATGGTGCCACGGGCAGCCGCGGGCTGGAACCTCCGCCGGCCGCGCCCCATTATGGACCAGACGGTTCGTCGCGGGTCTCCTCCCGTACTTGCCCCACCTGCCACCCCCGCCTATAGCGGCACCCGTCGAAGGAGACGTCATGGCGGCCACCACCGAAGCCACGGGCATCAATCCAGCCCTCGCACTACAGGCCGAGATCCTGTCTCGGCCGATGACCGAAAACCGGCGCATGGCGGATGTCATCCGCGCCTTGGCGATCGACGCCACGGAGGCCGCGAATTCCGGCCATCCGGGCCTGCCGATGGGCATGGCCGACGCCGCCACCGTGCTGTGGAGCCGGTTCCACAAGTTCGACCCCAACGCGCCGTCCTGGCCCGACCGCGACCGGTTCGTGTTATCGGCCGGCCACGGCTCCTTGCTGCTCTACGCGTTGCTGCATCTGACCGGCTATCCCGGCATGGGCATGGATCAGATCAGGCAGTTCCGCCAACTGCACTCCGCCGCCGCCGGGCACCCCGAACTTGGCGAGGCCCCCGGCATCGAGACGACCACCGGTCCTTTGGGCCAGGGTCTGGCCACCGCCGTCGGCATGGCGATCGCGGAACGCATCCTGGCGGCGCGGTTCGGCAAATCGCTGGTCGATCACCGCACCTGGGTCATCTGCTCCGACGGCGACCTGATGGAGGGCATCAGCCATGAAGCCCTCGGCCTCGCCGGACATCTGGGGTTGTCCAAGCTGACGGTGCTGTACGACCAGAACAACATCTCGATCGACGGGGACACCGCGCTCGCCGTCTCCGACGACGTCGAAAAGCGCGTGGCCGCCCACAACTGGGCGGTCCGCCGCGTCGATGGCCACGATCCCGACCAACTGACCGCGGCTTTGTCCGCCGCCACGCGCTCCCGCAAGCCGACCATGATCGTCTGCCGCACTATCATCGGACTGGGCGCGCCGACCAAAGCCGGCACCAACGGCGTGCACGGCTCGGCGCTTGGCAAGGCGGAGGCGGCCGGCGCGAAGCAACTTCTGGGCTGGACCGCGCCGCCGTTCACCGTGCCCGACGACCTCGCCGCGCTGTGGCACACGGCGGGTGAGCGGTCCCTCGGCGCAAGGCGGGCCTGGCTGAAACGCCTCGCGACCTCCAACCAACGCAGCGAGTTCGAACGCGCGATCGACGGCAAGGTGCCCGACACCTGGAACGACGCGATCGCCGCGATGAAGCAGGAAATCGCAGATAGCAAGCCAAAGCTCGCCACAAGGCAGTCGAGCCAGAAAGTGCTGGAGACCCTGATCCCGAATACGCCGGAACTGATCGGCGGCTCGGCCGACCTGACCAGCTCCAACCTGACCATGATCAAGGGCCAGGCCAGCATCGCCCCGGGCAACTTCGCCGGGCGCTATATCCACTACGGCGTGCGCGAGTTCGGCATGGCCGCGGCGGCGAACGGCATGGCGGTGCATGGCGGCATCATCCCTTACACCGGCACGTTCTTCGTGTTCAGCGACTACATGCGGCCCGCCATCCGCCTGGGCGCGCTGATGAAGCAGCGCGTGATCCACGTGCTGACCCACGATTCCATCGGTCTGGGTGAGGACGGACCCACGCACCAGCCGATCGAACACCTCGCCAGCCTGCGCGCCATGCCGAACCTGCATGTCTATCGTCCCGCCGACGCATTGGAGACGGCGGAGTGCTGGGAACTGGCGATCACGCGCAGCAACGGCCCGAGCCTGCTGGTGCTGACCCGCCAGGCGCTGCCCGCTTTGCGTTTCGACGCCAGCGAAAACCTGACGGCGCGCGGCGGCTATGTCCTGGCCGAGGCGGAAGGCCAGCGGCAGGCCACCTTCATCGCCACAGGATCGGAAGTCTCTCTTGCCATGGAAGCGCGCGCCAAACTCGCCGCCGAGGGCATCCAGACCGCCGTCGTATCGTTGCCGTGCTGGGAATTGTTTGAGGACCAAACAGCGCAATACCGGGAAAACGTGATCGGCTCCGGCTTCCGTGTCGGCATCGAGGCCGCCGGCGGGTTCGGCTGGGAGCGTTGGCTCGGCTCGGACGGCGTGTTCATCGGCATGAAGGGGTTCGGGGCTTCCGCGCCGGCCGAGGCGCTCTACAAATATTTCGGGATCACCGCCGATGCCGCCGCCGATGCTGTTCGTAAACGTCTGGGTAAGCTATAACCGCGTAATCTGCTTGGTAGGTTACAGGAAGGAACAGCGAACATGCCAGTGAAGGTCGCGATCAACGGGTTCGGTCGGATTGGGCGCCTCGTGTTGCGCGCGATCGTGGAAAGCGGGCGTGAGGACGTGGTTCCCGTCGCGATCAACGACCTCGGCAGCGTCGAGGCCAACGCGCATCTGTTCGCGTTCGACAGCGTGCATGGCCGCTTCCCCGGCCAGATCGAGGTCTCCGGCAACACCATCACGATCCGTCACAACGGGCGCGTTTACGGCCCGCTGACTGTCTCGGCCGAGCGCGATCCGACCAAGGTGCCGTACGCGGGGGTCGATGTCGCCCTGGAATGTACTGGGATCTTCACGTCCAAGTCCAAGGCGTCGGCGCTGCTGACCGCCGGAGCCCGTAAAGTGTTGATTTCCGCGCCTGGCGATGAGGTCGATGCGACCGTGGTTTACGGCGTGAACCACAAGGTGCTAACGGCGGCCATGACGGTGGTGTCGAACGCGTCCTGCACGACGAACTGCCTCGCGCCGATGGCGAAGGTGCTGCATGAGCGCTACGGCATCCTGCGCGGCTACATGGTGACGATCCACGCTTACACCGGCGATCAGAACACCGTCGATACGTTGCACAAGGACCTGCATCGCGCGCGGGCGGCGGCGGTGTCGGCGATCCCGACCTCGACCGGCGCGGCGAAGGCCGTGGGCCTGGTGCTGCCGGAGTTGAAGGGCAAGCTGGACGGCACCGCGATCCGCATTCCGACGCCGAACGTTTCGCTGGTGTCGCTGGATGTGAATTTGGCGAAGCCGGCGACGAAGGAAGAGATCAACGCCGCGATGCAGGACGCCTCCAAGGGCGAGCTGGCCGGGATCCTGGACTACAACACGCGGCCGCTGGTGTCGGTCGATTTCAACCATTGTCCGGCGTCATGCACGTTCGACGCGACGCAGACGGCGGTGGTGGATGGGGCGCTGACCCGGGTGATGGGCTGGTACGACAACGAGTGGGGCTTCTCCAACCGGATGTCGGACACGGCGGCGCTGATGGGGAGTCTGTAAGGGGCGCGGCGGGGCTCAATCCGAAATCGCCTTGCACTTCGCCACTGAACAGGTCATGGACGAGATCATCCCCACCACGCGCCCGGTTCCCGCCGGGTGGCTTGAGGCCCTCGCCAGAAGCGACGCGGAGCTTGCCGCCGGCCAGACCGTCCCCGCGGCGGTTGTCCATAACCGCATTCGCGATTGCATTGCCCGGATCGAGGAGAAGCGGGCGGGCGGCGTTAAGGTGCCAGGTGCCTCCGGCGGTTGATTGAGTACACGCCGGAGGCGACGCGGCACGTTGATGCCCTGTGACAGCATTACGAGGAATGCCAGCGCGACGGGGCGGCACTCGCCCTTTTGGCGGCGCTCGAAGATGCGGAGTTGAAAATCGAGCGCGATCCTTCCATCGGACTTCCCGCGCCACGTCCCTACCCGCGGCTAGCCCGGCTTGGTCGGGCGTGGATCAGGTCGGGCCTGTATTGGATCGCCTACAACACCACCAGCCCGCCGGTCATCGCGGGTGTATTCTTCGAGACATAGTACAACGTTATGGCGGGCGCTCGGCTTCCACGAAGTGACGCAGCCCTTCGCACATGCAGGCCACGGCCATAGGGCCGGACGCATCTAGCCTGTGGGCTTCCAGTTGAAGGGAGACTTCAAGCGGCCCCTGACCTCGCCGCACCAACTGCATCGACGTATGAGCGTCAACACCGCCGCTTACGCGGGGGGTTCTAAGATTGATCGCGTAACGGCGATCAGCAGCGCCACATCATCCCGCGAAGGGATTAAATCGAGGCGACCATGTGCAACCTCATTTCGCGTGCGGCTGAGCCGCCGGAGCATATCGGCTTCAGATGGCGTTACATAACCTTCGGATGCCAATCTCTCGATGAGGCGGGCGGGGGGTTGTGGCCGTGAGAGGCTGGAAGGAAGTAGCGCACGAGCCGCTGCCTCAAACACCGCCCAACCAGTTAGCAGTGCTGCCGTAAGCCCCATTGCGTCTACAGAGGCATCAAGACGATCAAGGTGCTCAGAGACGGTTTGCTTCGAGACGAGCGGAATATTTGCATCAGAATTAACGGGAGGAGCGTATACAAAGCGCAGTTCCCAATCTGGGCGGTCAGCAAACCGCTCGCGCAGGACACGCTCTTTCAGCTTGGAAGCAGGATTAGAGGGGGTTCGGCCCGTGATCTCAATAGCCAAATTCTTGTTGTCTTTGTAGGCAACCATATCCGGCTGGTATCCCTGCAAAAACGTCGGGAGGGTATCTTGCTTGGGGTGAATTACGACCCGGAATCCATCTGCCTCAAGTTCGGGCACCATGGTATCCAAAACCGCCCGTTCGAGATCATAACCGGATAGCGACATTACACGAGCCCCTCAGCAGGATCATCTCCAAGGCGAATAAAGAGTAAAGGCTTTTCGCCACCTAACGCTTCCGACAGAACCTCCGACGGCCTGGCGAATTGGAAAATCCGGCCGGGTTCGAATTTTTGAACCCAGACCCGTTCGACTTGCCTATCGTCGTTGTAAATGTGCTTCGACAGCGCATCCAAGATCGGCTTCACGATGTTATCGACATCACCTTGCATTTCTGTAGCCGGAAAATAGAACAATGTCACGGAAATCGCCGCTTCTGTCGAGAAGTGTCCTTCGGGAAGAGCATCGTAACTGGCATCTTTAACTCTTTGCTTCCAATCCTCTTTAGATTTTGCGCGCGCTGCTTGTAGAGAAACGGGCGTTCCTCGCACAATGAACTCAAGAGGGAATTGGATTTCGACGCTCATCTACTCTCTGACATGGGTTCAGGACATGGGCGACACTACCCCCAACCGGTGGCGCTTTCAACTTGGTCTGCTTCGGGCGTGTTCCTCCGGACCAGGTGCTATCCGCCGAACGAGCACGTTGAAAAGGCGGGCAGCACATAATCATCCAACCATGCGCGAAGGATCGCTCCCTGGGTGGCGTCCCGGCGTTCAACGAGCAAAGTGGCAAACTCCAGTTCGTGGAAAACCATCGCCGAAAGAAACAGGCTCACGGCGGGAACACCGCGCGCCCACGCCGCCACGTTGCGATAGGCTTTGCCCGCCCGTGCCTTCCGCAACTCTGAAATCACGTTCGGGATCGAGCAGGAACATCACGCGAAGTCGGCTGGTCTGGGCAAATCACGCGTTGTCGGGATCTCCAACTCGATGTTTTCAATGCCGGCAGGCAGGCCCAGAAGGTCGATGATATCGCATGGCCCGCCAGTCAATTGCTGATAAGCCTCGATGCTCAGCAACACATGCGCCGGCCGGCCGCGATCCGTGATGAATACCGGACCGCGGGCCGCGGCTTTCTTGGCCCTGCTGGTGTCCTGATTGAACTCCCGGCTGGTCAGGGTCGTGATCGTCATGGCGGCGCCTCGAGAGAACAAGTAAATATAGATATGCAGCTACAAACGGCCCGGTCGTGCAAGGGATCGACTCGGTCGCCGCCCGGCTCCGAAAAAACGAGAACAAGGGTGACGTCGATGTACTCCAGGTTGTAAGAAGCCGCCGCCACGGCAAGGACCCGCCCCATGACGTTCCGCACCCTCGACTCCCTCGATGCCGCCGGCAAGCGCGTTCTGATGCGCGCCGACCTCAACGTCCCCGTCCGTGACGGCAAGATCACCGACCTCACCCGGATCGAGCGCCTGTCGCCCACCATCCGCGAACTCTCCGCCGAGGGCGCGAAGGTCATCGTCTGCAGCCACTTCGACCGGCCCAAGGGAAAGGTCGTGCCCTCGATGTCGTTGCGCCCGATGGCGGACGCGCTGAGCCACGTGCTCGGCAAACCGGTCGCCTTCGCGGAGGATTGCGTCGGTCCCGCCGCGCAGGCCGCCATCGACAAAATGGCCAACGGCGACGTGCTCGTGCTGGAGAACACCCGCTTCCATCCCGAGGAAGAAAAGAACGCCCCCGGCTTTAGCGCCGCGCTGGCCTCCTTGGCCGATGTGTTCGTCAACGACGCGTTCAGCGCCGCGCATCGCGCCCATGCCAGCACCGAGGGCGTCGCGCATCTGCTGCCCGCCTACGCCGGCCGCCTGATGCAAGCCGAACTGGAGGCTCTCGACGCCGCCCTGGGCAATCCCCAGCACCCGGTCGCGGCGATCGTGGGCGGCGCCAAGGTCTCCACCAAGTTGGAGCTTCTGGGCAACCTTGTGACCAAGGTAAACGTGCTGATCATCGGCGGCGCCATGGCCAACACCTTCCTGGCCGCGCAAGGCAAAGCGGTGGGAAAATCGTTGCAGGAAGCCGAAATGCACGACACCGCCCGCACCATCCTGAACCAGGCGGCCCAGGCCGGGTGCGAGGTGATGCTGCCGGTGGACGCGGTCGTCGCCACTGAGTTCAAGCCGAATCCCCCGACCCAGACCGTCAGCGTGGACGCCGTGCCGGGGGACAGCATGATCCTGGATGTCGGTCCCGCCTCGGTCGCGGCGCTGATCGCCCGGCTGTCATCGCTGAAGACCTTGGTCTGGAACGGTCCCCTGGGCGCGTTCGAGACGCCGCCGTTCGACAAGGCGACCGTCGCGCTGGCCAAAGCGGTGGCCGAAGCCACACAAAGCGGCGCGCTGCGAAGTGTGGCCGGAGGGGGCGACACCGTCTCCGCGCTCCGTCAGGCGGGGGTGCTCGACAAGCTGTCCTATGTGTCGTCGGCCGGGGGCGCGTTCCTGGAATGGCTGGAGGGCAAAACGCTGCCGGGGGTGGCGGCGCTGGGGTGACGGTCGGGCTGCTCCTTGCCGCGATCGCGTCGCGGCCTCCGCTATAGCAGATCTCGCAAACCCAGATCTTCGAAGGCGAGCATGGTGCGCTCGTGATGCCCCCACCAGACCCAGGCGGGGACGCTGAAGGCGTTCTGCCAGACCGGCGTGAATATCTGCAGCAGCGTCGACAATCGATAGTCGGCGGCAAGTCGGTCGCGGCCGTAACCGGACACGCCGTGCGCCAGCAGCGCGTCGTGATAATGATCGAGCGACGATTGCTCCAACCGCCGGCGCCGTTCAGGATACCAGTGCGTCGCCATCATGTAGGCCAGATCGTTGGTCGCCATGCCGACCCGCCAGTCGCTCCAGTCGAACAGGCGGACGTCGTCGCTGTCGTTTTTTGGCAGCATCACGTTCCACGGGTGGGCGTCGCCGTGCGCGATGGTGACGTCGCGATGCGACCGGTGCCGCGCGAACAGCCGAGGGACGGCGTCCAGGCAGCGTTCGAAGATCGCGCGCCGCTCGGCAGTCAGCCGATCCCCCATCTCGTCGGAAAACCGGACAAAATGCGTCGCGGTATCCTTGGCGAAGGCGGCCGACGTCGCCTCATCATGACGCTGGCCGATCGAAACACCCAGCCGCGGGTCGTCCCACCAGGCGGCGTGAAACCTGGCCCATGCGGTCAGGATCGCGCGCCATCGCGGCTCGGTGGGAGGCATCGGCCAACGCGGCGAGTGGAAATGCGTCTCGCCAAGATCCTCCATCAGCAGATGCCATTCGTTACTCTCGTCGTTCCAGTCGGCATCGTAACATTGGGCCAACAGGCCGGACGGCGAAAGCGGCGCGATGTCGCGGTAGAACGCGACTTCCCGCCGGCCGGCGTTGCTGGCGCTCCGCTCGGGCTGGCTGGTCTTCAGGATCATCGAACGCGGCGAGCCAGCGTCGGGGCCGTCATAGTCCAGCCGCAGGCGGCGCACGTTGGAAATCAGGGCTGGCAGCTTCTCCTCGGCGACGCCCGCCACGGCGACGTCATCCGGCAGGCCGCGGCGGCGCAACACGCGGGTCAGAAACGCCGGGTCGGTCAGGCGTGCCGGGGGCATTGTCATGATCCCAGGTGCATGCTCACGCCGCCGCGACCTCGCGCTTGCGCAAATACGCCGCCAGAGCCGCCAGCGCCGCCGGAGTCATCCCCTGGATCCGCGCCGCCGCGCCAAATGACGCCGGGCGCACCGTGCGCAACTTGTCGCGGATTTCCGCTGACAACCCGCCGATCATTTCGAATGCGACGCCGTCCAGCGAGACCGCCTCCTCCCGCGCGAAGCCGCGGATTTCCGCCTGCTGCCGAGGCAAATAGCCGCCATACACCGACTCCGCCCGCATTTGCGCCACGGCCCGGGGCGCTGCCTCCCGCAGAAACGGAAACGCCGCCGTCAAAGCCTCGAACGGCACGCCGTCATAGCCGGATAGTTCGACCACGTTGCGCCACCGGCCATCGTCGCGAACCGTCACGCCCAGCCGCGCCAACGCCGCCGGCGTCCCGCCCTCCGCCCTCGCCTGGGCCATCAACCCGGCCACCGCCGCCTGATGCACGCGAAACGCCACCGCCCGCTCTGAGCCCACGCAGCCCCAGGCGATGCCTTTCTCGGTCAGGCGGAGATCGGCATTGTCCGCTCGCAGGGAAAGGCGAAACTCCGCGCGCGAGGTGAACATTCGATATGGTTCGCTGACCCCGTGCAACGTCAGGTCGTCCACCAGCACACCGAGATACGCCTCCGACCGAGCCAGCGTGACCTCGGAGCCGCCATCCGCCAGCCTCGCCGCGTTGATGCCGGCCAGCAGGCCTTGCGCCGCGGCTTCCTCGTATCCCGTGGTGCCGTTGATCTGGCCCGCGAGGAACAGGCCCGGCAGCGCGCGCAACGCCAGCCCGGAGGACAGCGCGACCGGATCGACGTAATCGTATTCCACCGCGTAGCCGAGCCGGATCATTCGCGCATGCTCAAGCCCAGGAATGGTGGCGAGCAAGGCCTGCTGGATGTCTTCGGGGAGCGAGGTGGAGATGCCGTTCGGATACACGGTCGGATCGTCCAGCCCCTCGGGTTCCAGGAAGATGTTGTGCCGGTCGCGCGCGGCGAACCGTTTCACCTTGTCCTCGATCGAGGGACAATAGCGTGGCCCAACCCCGCTGATGTTGCCGGCGTGGATCGCCGAGCGGTGCAGGTTTTCCCGGATGATGTCGTGGGTCGCCGGCGTGGTCGAAGTGACCCAGCAGGCCAGTTGCGGCGACGGAATGCGTGACGTGAGTGTCGAAAACGGCTCCGGCGTCGTGTCGCCCGGGTCGGCGGCCAACCCGTGCCAGTCGATCGTCGCGCGATCCAGCCGGGGAGGGGTGCCGGTCTTCAGGCGCCCCATCGGCAGGTTCAGGCGTTCCAGGGTATGAGCCAGGCCGATCGCGGGCGCCTCGCCCATGCGGCCGGCGGGCGTGCTCCGGTCGCCGACGTGGATGACGCCGCGCAGGAACGTGCCGGTGGTCAGCACCGCGGCGCCGCAGGCGACCCGGGTCCCGTCGGCGCAAATCACGGCGGCGAGGCGGCCGTCCGGCCCGATCTCCAGGTCCTCCACCGGCGCCGCGCGCAATGTCAGGGCGGGCGTGGCGTCCAGCGCCGCCCGCATGGCGCGGCGATACAGCGCGCGGTCCGCCTGCGCCCGAGGCCCGCGCACCGCCGGCCCCTTGCTCCGGTTCAGCAGCTTGAAATGGATGCCCGCCGCGTCCGCCACCCGGCCCATCAGGCCGTCGAGCGCATCAACCTCACGCACCAGATGCCCTTTGCCGATCCCACCGATCGACGGATTGCACGACATTTCTCCCAACGTTTCCAGCTTGTGAGTCAGCAGCAGCGTGCGCGCGCCCACGCGGGCGGCGGCCGCGGCGGCCTCACAGCCGGCATGGCCACCGCCGACAACGATGACGTCAAAATGATCGGGAGCGGTTCGCATCGGGCCGTCATGAGAGAGACCGGGGATCGGAGTCAATGGTTTCCCGGTTCGTCCGACGCCGCATGGTGGATATGAAAGTCGCCGCCCGGCGTGGCCGGGCGGCGAAGATCCTCAGTTCAGACCCGAATGGGTTTACCCAAACTCACCCTTGCAGGTTCAGTTTGGCGCGGGTCGCCTGGTCGAGTTGCCCGCTCACCGAAAGACCATTCTTTTGCTGATACTGCTTCAGCGCGGCCTCGGTGTTCGGACCCCACTTGCCATCGCTTTTGACGTTCAACGCCTGTTGCACCTGCGTAACCGTCTTGGGGTCCAGGTTGCCCTGCGTCGAAGCCATTTCGCCGGCCTTCGCGGAATTATCGCCGGACATCGTGCCCGTGCTGCTCGACTGCATCCCTGGCCGCTCGGTATTCCCTGGCGCGGCCATCCCATGTTGCGACGCGCTGGCCGCGGCGGTACCGGTCGCCGGCGGAGGCGTTATCGTCTGCGCCAAAGCAAGGCCAGGCGCCATCAGTCCAATCCCGGCGACAAGGCCAAGACCCGTCATCATGCGTGAGGCGAACGTCATGCTCATATCTCCTTGTTTGTTGATACAATCCGGCGGACGAGACGCTCGATATCCACGCCGCCCATTTTGTTGGCCGGAACGGGTCATATTGGGACGATTTAGTACCGGGACATTTCTCTGACATGAACTCGGCCGCAATTCGCCGAGAATAACACGAGATTATCAAAGATAAAAAAGTTGTCGGTCAATAATAATTCGTTGAATCGCGGAACTCGGTAAAGTTCCATTCGTCCGAAAACTAAGTCGCGGTAGGGACACCCATTACTGGGCGCCCCCCGCACAGAACCGTACGCGCGGAATTCCCGCATACGGCTCCCACCTCGGGTGTTTGACGCGGAAGCGCACAGAAGGCCAGGGATGG
>Ga0182030_10020312_pt1 | contig 12541 bp, 10 predicted proteins | sample 812S3MmetaG_FD_121299 | JGI IMG/M metagenome (GOLD analysis project Ga0182030, IMG submission 121299) | Permafrost microbial communities from Stordalen Mire, Sweden - 812S3M metaG (Illumina Assembly) | ecosystem: Environmental > Terrestrial > Soil > Wetlands > Permafrost | place: Sweden... | reverse complement strand
GATCTCGGTGTCGAAGGCAAAGCTCGCTTCCATCACGTCTCTCAGCTCTTTCCGGTAGGCGCTCACCTCGGTGATCCCCTCGATGACGGCAGGTGGCGGCTCGAGGTAGTCCTCGCTGTGCACGAACCAGTGCGCTCCGTCCGGTCGCGCGAGGTCGTGGCGCCATTCTTCCAGCGGGAACTTGCCCGTCCGGACGAGGTACGAGGTCTGCCAGGAGGGGACGATGACGCGCCCGTCGAGCTCGAGCTCGAGCGTACTGTCGCTCGACACGATGACCTCGCCCGGTCGCAGGGTACAGTGCGCGCGAAGGCTCTCGACGACGGCGTTCCAGCGCCGCTCCTCCCGTGCCGCGCTCACGAGCTCGGGGAAGCTCGTCGCCCCGACGGCCAGAGCGAGCACGAGCCCCGCCCACGCCAGCCACGCGCCCCGCCGGGACGGAGCCGTCGCCGGCGCGCACGTGCCCAGCGCGACCAGCGCCGCCATCGTCGGCTCGAGCCAGTACTGCGTGCCGCTCCCGTGCTTCGCCATGGAGAAGAGCGACCAGGCGACGCTGGTGGCGAGCGGGAGCGTCGCCACGAGGGGAGCTCGGCGCCGGACGGCGAAGATGCCGGCGACGACATGCGGCACGCCGAGGAACATGAAGCGACCGCCCACCTCCTGGAGCCAGCGATCGAAGCTGAGCGTCTGCCCCGTCGCCCGCACGATGTGCGTGAGCCACGTGCCGTGGCTCCACACGTGAAAGACCCCTGCCAGCGCCCCCGCTACCAGCCCACCCACCACCAGCGGCAAGAGCAGGCGGCGCCAGCCGCTCCGCCAGTGAGTCACGACGTGCGCCACGACGGCGCCGACCGGCGTTCCGAGGACGCTCGGCTTCATGAGGGGCGCCGCCGCCAGCAGCGCCGCCGAGAGACCGTCGAGACCGCGCCGCTGGTTCAGGCGGAGGAGTCCCAGCGTCGACAGCGCGACCGCCGCCATGTCGGCGTCGGCGGTCCCTGCCTCGCGCACCAGCATCGCCAGCCCCAGGGTCAGCAGCGCTCCCGTCATCACGGTCACGCGATTGTCGCGTCGACTCGCGCGGACGACCGCCCCGAGGGTCCCCAGCAAGAGCAGCCCGTTGAGCGCGCGGCCGACGGTGCGCATACTGGCGAGGCTCGTCGGCGAAAGCTTCGCCAGGAGCCACGGCCACAGCGGCGTGTAGAGCACGTAGTACCGCGAAGGGGGCGCCCCCATCTCCCAGGCTCCCTGCGCGGGGTCGACGTAGAGGGGCAGACCGCGCTGCAGGCGTGACGCCTGGTAGACGAGCTCCGCTTCCACCCGACCGAACGGCCGCGTCAGCCATCCGTGTGCCAGAAAGAGCACCCCCCCTGCTGCGCACACGGCGGCTACGAGCAGCGCCGCGCGCCGCGGATCGAATCGCATCGGCGGCCGCCACTCTAGCTCGACGCGGCAGGGCAGGGACGGGGTGTGCTACGAACCCTTCGCCGGATGGGTCCCACGCGCGGCTCCCCGCGCCTCGCGGCGCTGCGTCACTCTGTCGCCGAGGCTTCCCGCTCACCGCTGTCATGGGTGCTGGCGGCCGTCCTCGTGCTGCACGTGGTCGGCATCGGCTGGGGTCTCCCGGCGTCGGACGGGTGGGACAACGACGGCGTCGCGCCGCGGGACTTCCTCGCCGGCCTCGTCGAGACCGTCTCTCCGGGCCGCTTCTACGCGTATCCGCCAGTGCACCTGGTCCTTCTCGCGCTGGTCACTGCGCCCGTGACGCTGGTGGCCCTGGCCCGCGCTCCCTCGCTGGCGCCCACCGACGTGGTGCACGAGATCCTCCGCGTCCCGTACATGACCACCATCGCGTACGGCGCGCGTCTCGTGTCGCTCGCGATGTCTCTCGGCATCGTGTGGGCCGTCGCGAAGATGGCCGAGGAGCTGCGCGGACGGAGGGCCGGATGGTGCGCCGCGGCGTTCGTCGGCGTGAACGTGTCCTTCACGTACTACGCGCACACGACGAACCTCGACGTGCCGTACCTCTTCTGGGGCTGCCTCGCGCTGCTCGCTCTCCTGCGAGCCGTCGTCCGTCACGAGCCGCGGCGCCTGCGGAGCTGGGGGCTCTTCGCCGCGCTCGCCGTGGGGACCAAAGATCAGGCTTATGCGCTCTTCCTTCTCTCGCTGCCGGCAATCCTGGGGCTCTGGGTGGGGCTCGATCCGTGGGCGCGCGCCTCCGCTCGCCGTGTGCTCCGCGAGGCCGGCATCGCGCTGACCATCGGCGTCGGCTTTCTCCTCCTCGTCGACGGAGCGATCTACAACCCCGGCGGCTTTCGGGCGCGCATCCACTTCCTCCTCGGCCCCGCCAGCCAGGCATACGCCCAGTACACGAACGACTGGATGGGCCGCTGGGAGGTCGTGCGCGATCTCCTACGACACGTCGACCACTACTACCCGCCGGCGTTCGCCGTGCTCGTTCTCGTCGGCCTCGTTCTCCTCGTGCGGGACGACCGGCGCGATCCCACGCGCCTCGTCGCGGGACTCCTGCCGCTCCTCGCCATCGTCTCCTTCACCGTCGCGTTCAACTGCCTCGCCCGTCGGACCGAGCACCGCTTCGCGCTTCCGCAGGCGGTGCTCGCCGGCGTCTATGGCGGCGTCGCCGTCGAGGCGTTCGTCTTCCGTCCGCGCCTGCGCCTCGCGCGCTGGCTCGCAAGGGTCACCGTGGCCGCGGCGTTCGCCGTCGCTCTCTTTGCGGCGGCCGACGTCGACGCCAACCTGCTGCTCGATCCCCGGTATGACGCCGAGGCCTGGATGCGGGCGCACGTCGGTTCCGGCGAGACCATCGAGACCTACGGCCTCAACGTCTACATGCCCCGCTTCCCGCCGGGCGCGCACGTCACGCGGGTCGGTCCCGAGCCGGAGGACCACCGCAACCCGATGCCGGGCGTCGACGAGAGGCTCGCTCCCTACGGCGATGCCTCGGCGAGGGGCCCGACCTTCATCGTCGTGAGCGAAGGGTGGGCATGGCGGTACCTCCTCGACCCGGACGAGGGCCAGGCTCGCGGTCATCAGCTCCCCCCGACGCAGCGCGAGACCGAGACCGACGCGGCGTCGTCCTCCTATTTCCGGGCGCTCACGGCCAGCGACTACGGAACCTACAAGCTCGTGCATGTGGCCGAGTGGACGAGCCATCTCTGGACCCCGCTCGAGATCCACGCGTCGACCTCTCGCGAGATCTGGATCTACGCTCGCTCGCCCTAGCCGGAACTTGGCCTGGTCTCGCGCCGTGGGCTCCAATGCACGCGGACCCGGATGCCCGTCCCCCCGTTCGATCCGCACCGGGTGCTCGCCTGGGCGCCCCTCGTGGGGGAGCCCATCCGCACGGCGCTCCGATGGGGCTCACAGCACACCGGCCTCCCCGTCATGCTGGTCGCCGGCATCGCGATCGTCGTCGCCTGGCGGAGCTTCAAGCGCACCCTCCGCTTCGTCATCCAGGTCGTCCTCGCGGTGGCGGCCCTCGCCTTCGCGACGCGCTTCGGATGGATCACGTGGTGACGCCTTTGTGGTAAGCCGTCCGGCACCATGAAGCTACAGGACCTGAAGATCATCGTCTCCGGGGGCGCCTCCGGAATGGGCCGTCACTTCGCCATCCGCCTCGCCGAGGCCGGTGCGCAGGTGGCCATCGGCGACGTGAATGACGCGGGCCTCGCCGAGACGGTGAGCCTCGCCAAGGGGCCGGGCAAGGTCCACGCGCGCAAAGTGAACGTCGCCGACGAGGGCGAGGTGGGCGCCTTCGTCGAGTGGGCCCACGGCGCCATGGGAGGGCTCAATGGCCTCATCAACAACGCGGGCATCCTCCGCGATGGGCTCCTCGTGAAGAAGGACCGGGAGACCGGCGAAGTGAAGAAGCTCTCCAAGGAGCAGTGGGATGCCGTCATCGCCGTGAACCTCACCGGCGCCACGCTCCTCGCGCGCGACACCGTCGCGAAGATGGTGACGACCGGGAGCAAACCGGGCGTCGTCGTCAACATGTCCAGCGTCGCCCGTCACGGCAATCGCGGGCAGAGTAACTACAGCGCCGCCAAGGCTGCGCTCGCGACCAACAGCAAGACGTGGTCGCTCGAGTGGGCTCCCTTCGGGATCCGCTGCGCCGCCGTCGCGCCGGGCATGGTCGAGACACCGATGACGCAGGGCATGAACCAGAAGGCCCGCGACGCGCTCGTGGCGGCCATCCCCGTGGGACGTATCGGCAACACCGAGGACCTCTGGCTCGCCGTGAAGTTCGTCCTCGAGTGCGACTACTTCAACGGGCGCACCATCGACGTCGATGGCGGCCTCGCGATGTAGCCGGCGATGAAACGGACGTTCGCCACGGCGTGCCTCGGTCTGATCCTCGGCGTCGCCTGCAACTCGAGCTCCGGCGGCGGCGGAGGAGGGGCGGCGACGTCGTCGAGCGCCTTCGTCCAGGACTACTGCAGCCTCGTCCAGCCGTGCTGCGCCGCGGCCGGTCTCTCGACGGCCGGCACCCAGTGCCAGGCCCTCGCCGGCGCTGCCGGAGCGACAGAGAGCTACAACGCCGCCAACGGGCAGGCGTGCATCACGGGGATGCAGGCCGAGTCGGGGAGCGCCACCTTCTGCACGACCCTGGGCAACGACATCCCGGCGTGCAACACCGCCTTCACGGCGACGAGCGGCTCGAAGCCGGGCGGGGCCGCCTGCACGGAGGACAGCGACTGCGCCCAGGCCCCGGGCGGCGGCGCCACGTGCTTCGATGACTTCGCCTTCGACGACGGGGGCACCACGCAGACGGAGACGTGCATCCAGACGATGGTGGGGCAGGCCGGGGACGGCCCCTGCGTCGGCACCGTGGAAGCGTCGGCCACGCAGTACACGTGGTCGGGCTCCGGTGCGCCGCCGGCGTCGGGCTACACGTGCGATACGGCCAGCGGTCTCACGTGCGACGGCAACACCCAGAAATGCGTCGCCCTCGCGCCCGTCGGACAGGCCTGCCAGAGCGACTCGGACTGCGTCGCCGGCGCCTATTGCGGCTTCGGCTCCTCGGGCTCCCAGTGCGCCACGCGACTGGCCGACGGCGCCTCGTGCGTGGACTCCCCCACCGGCTGCATAACCACGTCCTATTGCGACTCGACGTCGTCCACGTGCAAACCGCTCCTCGCCACCGGCGCCCCGTGCAGCACCAGTCGGCAATGCTCCTCGCAGCAGTGCGTCAACGACGTGTGCAGCGGGGGGGACAGTCTCGGCCTCCAGCTGCTCTGCGGCACCAACTGAGCATCAGGACGCGAGCTTGCCGAGGACGCCGCCCAGCTCGCCGTTCTGGTGCATCTCCGTGACGATGTCACACCCGCCGACGAACTTTCCATCGACGTAGAGCTGCGGGAACGTCGGCCAGCTCGAGTACTGCTTCAGCCCCTGGCGGACATCCGGATCGCCCAGGATGTTGAACGTCTCGAAGGCCACGCCTTCCTTCTTCAGGATCTGGACGACGGTGTTCGAGAAGCCACAAGCCGGGAAGCTCCGCGTCCCCTTCATGAACAGCATCACCTTGTGGCCGGTCACCAGGGTCTCGATGCGCGTGCGGATGTCTTCGGACATGGGGGCTCTTCTTTCCTCTACGAAACGCGCGTCGTCAGCGCGAGGGCGTGGATATCGCCGGCCATCAGCTCCCCCAGCGCGGCGTAGACCATCTGGTGCTGCTCGATGCGCGTCTTTCCGTCGAAGGCGCGCGTCACCACGATGGCCTGGAAGTGGTCTTTCGTCCCCGTCAGGTCCGTCACCTCGACGCGAGCGTCGGGGAAGGCGGCGACGAGGAGCGACTTCAGCGTGTCCGGACTCGGCATCTTGTCGACCTTCGGGAGACGGTGGCGTGTGATCCACACGCCGCCGGTAGCGAGGGTACTTCGCAGCGCCGACGCGTCAATGCGACCACCGCTTCGCACCTGAAGATTCTCCTTGCAGTTCCCGGGTTTTGGCGCAGAAGTGAGCAGGTAGGGGATGGCCGTCATCGAAGTCACACGATCCGCACTGAGCTCCCCGGCACTGGTCACTTCGGAGACAGACGTCGACGTCCGCCTCGACGTCCACGACGCGTCTCGACTCGAGTGGAGCGTCAGCATCCCGATGCCCGACCGCGGGCAGGCGACGTACGGCATCGACGTCGAGATGGAGATCCCCGCGAACGTGTTCGCCCGCCATCTCCCGTGGGACCAGCTCCAGTCGTGGACGCGCCTCGACGGTGCGGGACCCGCGCCCGGTCGCTCGGGAACGCCGTCGGTCGACGCGCTCCGTCGCGGCGCCGTCGCCTTTGCGCACAAGCTCTCCCGCTCGAGCGAGGGCTTCGCCCGCCACTGCCGCCTCGCCGGTGCCGTCTCGGCCACGGCATTCACGCCGGAGTCGCTCGAAGACGGGCTCGAGCTGTGGCTCGCCTTCGCCGCGGCCACCGCCGCCGAGGCACGCACGCAGCTCGCCTCGCCGGGAAGCCGCGACGCGCTCGAGATCACGCGCGAGCGAAACCTCGTCGACGAGTACATCAGCGTCCGTCTGCTCGAGATGCTCGCGTCGGCGGAGCGCGCCATCGCATCGCTGCGCGAGGGGAACGGCCCGAACCTCGTCCGGTACGACGCGCCGCTCTCCCGTATCGAGGGCAAGCTGGCCGAGGCGCTGGAGACCGAGGTCGCTCACCGCGACGAGGAGCGCTGGCTGCACCCCGAGCCGCTCGCACCGTCGTCGCTCGAGGCCTACATCGAGCGGGCGAGCCGCCTGAAGAAACACTTTCAAGAAGTGCTCTTCCTCGAGCCCGAGACGTACCAGGTGGCCGAGCGCCTCCACAACTGGGTGGCCGCCTTCGTCGCCCTGGTGGCCTCCACCTGGGCCTTCGTCTGGCAGATCACGCTCATGGAGCACAAGCCGTCGAACACGTCGACGCTCGGGTCGGGGCTGCTCGTCCTCGCCATGATTGCGGGGGCCGTCTACGCCGTGAAGGACCGCATCAAGGAGCTCGGGCGCACCTGGATCAGCGGCAACGTGCACCGCTTCTACGCCCAGAGGGTCGCCACCTGGCGCGCGCCCGCCAAGCGTCTCCCGCGGAGGGACGTCGTCGTCCGCGCGAAGGAGAGCTTCGACCAGTGCATCGTGCGCCGTCCCGATCCGCTGAGCCCCGACAGCGGAGCGACGATGCCCGCCACGCAGGTGCACTACCGCCATCGCGGAACGGTGCACGCCAAGCAGGAGCTGCTTGCCAGCGGTGTAAGGCGGGTGAAGCACATCTTCCGTTACGACCTCAGCCCTCTCTTCGCGAGGCTCGACGATCCGGTGAAGCTCGTCCCCGTCCTCGACGGCGCGACCCGCCGCGTGACCTTCACGGCCGCCCCTCGCTGCTATCGCGTCGCCGTTCGCCTGAAGGTCGTCTGCGGTGGCGTGGAGCATCACGAGGACGCGACGCTGGTCCTCCACAAGCGGGGACTCGACCGCCTCGAGTTCGAGCGCGGCGGCGAAGCCGAGCTGGAGACGGGCGTCCTTCCGACCTAGATCCGCGGCGTCCGGCACGCGTGTGCTATTCCCCGCCCCGTGGACCGCTCCGCCATCTGGCCGGACTTTCGCGTCGAGTGGATCCTCCACGACGACGGGGATCTCATCGTCGTCGACAAGCCGGTGGGCGTCTCCTCGCAGGCGGCGGACCCCGACAGGCCCGATGACGCGGTGACCCGTCTCCGCGCGCATCTCGGCGGGGCGTACCTCGGCGTCCACCAGAGGCTCGACAGGGACACGAGCGGCGTCCTCGTCTTCGCCCGTCGGAAAGAGGCCAACGCGAAGCTCGCGGCGCAGTTCGAGGGGCGCAGCGTGAAGAAGACCTATCTCGCGTGCGTCACCGGCTGGCCGAAGGGCAAGACCGAGGTGACGCTGCGGGACGCGCTCCTTCCCGACAAGGACGGCACGATGCGCGTCGTGCAAGCGCGCGGTCCGAAGGTGAAGCTCGCCGTCACGCACGTGAAGGTGCTCGGCCGGCGAGGGGAGCGCGCCCTTCTCGAGCTCGACCTCGAGACCGGCCGCACCCACCAGGCCCGCATCCAGCTCGCCCACGCCGGCGCACCCATCGCCGGCGACGCTCTCTACCGCGGAGCCGCCGCTCCCCGGCTCATGCTCCACGCCAGCGTCCTCGCCCTCGCCCACCCCATCACGGGCGCCCCCGCGCGCTTCGCGTCGCCCGCCCCCGCCGACTTCGACGCGTGGCTCCAGCACGGCGACCCCAGCGACTCCATCTATGACGACGCCGCCTCGCTCTCGCGCGCCCTCGCTCGCGCCGTGGATCGCCGCTGGGGCCTCGGTCGCGCCGACACCGGGCCGCGGGCGACCACCGCTTTCCGCCTCGTGAACGAGGAGGGCGACGGCTTGCCGCGTCTCGCCGTCGACGTCTACGGCGGATGGCTCGTGGCGCAGCTCTACGGAGACGATGGCCCCTGGGCCGACCGCGCGCGTCGCGACCGTGTCCTCGATGCGCTCGGCGGTCTCGGCTTCGACGGCGTCTATCTCAAGGTGAGGCCGCGCCAGGCGAATGTCCTCGTCGACACCCGCACGGCGGACCTCGCGCCCTCGCTCCCCGTCCGCGGCGCTCCCGCACCCGAGCCGCTCCCCATCCTCGAAGAGGGCATGCCTCTCCTCGTACGCCTCGGCGACGGCCTCTCCACGGGGGTCTTCCTCGATCAGCGCGGGAACCGCCGGCGCGTTCGCGAGCTCGCGAAGGACGCCTCCGTCGCCAACCTCTTCGCGTACACGTGCGCCTTCACGGTGGCCGCCGCCCTCGGCGGAGCGACGCGCACCGTCAGCGTCGATGCCTCCATCGCCGCGCTCGAGCGGGGCCGCGAGAACCTCGCGCACGCCGGAGTCCTCGATGGGAGAGAGCACGCTTTCGCGGCCGACGACGCCTTCTCCTGGCTCGCCCGCGCCGCCCGCCGCGGCGATCGCTACGACCTCATCCTGCTCGATCCCCCGAGCTACTCCAGCACGAAGCGCGGCCGCTTCGTCGCCGACACCGACTACGCGGGGCTCGCCGCGCAGTGCCTCGCGCTCCTCGCTCCCGGAGGGCGCCTCCTCGCCTGCACCAACCATCGCGGCATCTCGCCGAGCCGCTTCCGCCGCATCCTCTTCGACGCGGGTCGCGAGGCGAAGTGCGAGCTTTCCCAGGTGAAAGACCTGCCCGAGTCGCCTGACTACCCTGTCCCACCCGGCGGGGAACCCCACATGAAAGCGGCCCTCGTGACTCGAGTGTAAGGCCGGCCCCGCGGCTCTCGTTCTTCCGGGACACACGGAGGATACGACGATGCGCGCGATGCACGCTGTGATGCTCGGTTCGCTGGCGGCGGTTCTGGTGGGATGCGGGGGAGGCATGGATAGCCGCCCCGCGACGTCGCCCTCCGGAGGGTGGGGCGGCGGCAACGACGTGCAGTCGCACTCCTCGCCGTCGCGCGGCTCCGGGGGCCCGTCGGCGGCCTCCGCTCCTCCGGCGCAGCCCGGCGGCTCGTGGGGAGCCTCGACCCCGCCGCCTCCGCCGCCCGCCTCGCCGCAGTCGACGGCCGGCATCACCGTGGAGGAGAGCTCCGGCAGCGGCTCGCACTGGAAGACCGCCGAGCCGGCGCCGCGCGATCGCCCGGGGCTCGGCACCGAGTGGGGCGAGTCGCGCGAGTCGCACATCCGCGAGGTGAGCTTCTTCCGCAAGGACAACGAGAGTCCCTTCGCGACGGCCTCCCTCTTCTACAACGACCGCCAGGGCGTCGAGCAGCTGGCCGCCTGGCACGGAGGAACGCCGCGCTTCCACGACATCAGCGCCGTCAACGGCGCCATCACGGTCTCTCTCCGCGACGCGTGGGGCGAGCCTCTCGACGCGATGCACGTCGGCGATAGGACGTACGTCGTTGGTCAGCAGGGGGAGCGGTACAGCATCGTCATCTCGAACCACACGCGGCGACGCTTCGAGGCCGTGGCGACGGTCGACGGCCTCGACGTCATCAGCGGCAAGATCGGCGCGTTCGGCAACCGCGGCTACGTGCTGATGCCCGAGGCGAGCCTGGAGATCGACGGCTTCCGCCAGAGCAGCGACGAGGTCGCCGCGTTCCGCTTCGCGAAGGTGCGGGATTCCTACGCAGCCCAGCGAGGAGAGGCGAGGAACGTGGGGGTCATCGGCATCGCGTTCTTCGCGGAGAGGGGCGACGACTGGAGCAGCGACGACCTCCGGACGCGGGACACGGCGAGCCCCTTCCCGAACGAAGGGCGGTTCGCGCCGCCTCCGCGGTGAGGAGAGCCACCAAATCGCCGGGTGAAAACTGCTAACGGCTATGCCCCCCCGGGGGGCTGGGGGGGTGGGGTGATCGCATCGCGGGCCGTGATCGAGGATCGCTCGGTGATTTCGACGCGACTGCCTGCTCGCACCGCGGGATCATCGCTTCCTCTCGCGGGCTCTCTTCGAACTTCGACGGGAGCACCTCCCACGTCGACGGGAGCACCTCCCATCTCCGCGGGGAGCACCTCGAGCTTCGCGGGGAGCACCTCGAGCTTCGAGGGGAGCGCCTCCCGCTTCGAGGGGAGCGGTGCGATCTTCCGCGGGAGGATCTCCTCTTTCGATGGGATCTCCTCCCGCCTTCATGGGAGACCCTCCCGCGTCGATCGCCCCACCGCGACTTTCGATGGGACGCCGTCCCCTGAACCCGGGAGGACCGCCCGCCGAGGTCCCAGGGGATCCCGCCGAGGTCCCAGGGGATCCCGCCGAAGTCACAGGCGATCCCGCCCGAGTTCCAGGTGACCCCGCGTATTTCACGCCCCCTTCCCCTTCTTCTCCGCGTCCTCGAAGTCCCCCAGCTTCACCTTCGGTCCCCGGAACCGCCCCCTCACCCAGAACACCCACATCCCCCCGAGGAGCACGACGACCTCCGCGAAGAGACCCATCGCCAGCCCGTTCGCCAGGGCGCACACCGCGAAGACGGCGACCGTCCACGCGACGCTCGCGAGGGCGACCGCCGGGCCGGCCCTCCCCAGCGAGAAGGGCCCCATGCGCGTCCACCTCTTCCCGAGCCGCGCTACCGCGCCGAGGCCGATGGGCACGGCGTAGCTGGCGTAGAGTGCGACCGTCGCGAGCGCCGCCACCGCGAGGAAGACGGTCTCGCTGAGCGGCGCCGTGACCGCCATGAGCGCCCCCGGCAGCACGACGCACGCGGCGATCGCGTTCAGCGGTGTCCGGGTCACCGGCGAGACGCGACGGAGGGCGCCCGCGAGGGGAAGGCCGTCGTCGCGCGCGAAGGCGAAGAGCATCCGCGACGCGCTGGTCACCGACGACAGCCCCGCGAACCACATCGCCACGACGGCGAGGCCCAGCGCGAACCGCCCCCAGCCTTCACCGAGCGCCCCCGAGAGGACGAGGAGCGCGGCGTCGGGTTTCCCCGCGACGTCGGAGAGGTCCTTCACCGCGAGGGTCAGCGCCGCCACGAGCGCGAAGCCCGCCACCGCGCTGACGGCGACCGACGAGACGATGCCGAAGGGCGCGCGTCTCTGGGGATCGTGGGTCTCTTCGCTGACGTGGGCGGCCGCATCGAAGCCGGTGAAGGTCCAGACGCCGAGGACGAGCGATTGCAGGAACCCGAGGGCGTACGAGCCGCCGGCGCGGGTCGTGTGTCCCGTCTCGACGAGGTACGCCGGGCCGTGGGACGCGTGCGCGAAGAGAAGCCCCGCGAGCACGACGACGCCGACGATGTGCACCGTCGCAGAAGCGTCGTTCAGCCACGCGACGAGTCGCACGGACGTCGCATTGAGGGCGCCATGAACGAAGAGGATCCCCGCGAAGAGGCCATAGGCCGCGCGCGGCGACAGAGAGAGCATCTGCGCCAGCCCCTGGGCACACGCGAGATCGATGGCGGCCACGATCGCGATCTGCCCGACGAGGTTCAGCATCGCGGTGGCCCATCCCCACGACGGACCGCCGAGCAGCGCCGACCAGTGGTAGAGCGCCCCCGCGGTGGGAAAGGCGCTCGCGAGCTCCGCCATCGCCAGCGCGACGAGCAGCGTCCCCGCCGCGACGAGAGGCCACCCGATCCCGAGCCCCGCCGGCCCTCCCGCCCCGAGGGCGTCGCCGAACGTCGACGTGATCCCGGTCAATACGCTGATGACGGAGAAGCCGATGGCGAAGGTGGAGAACCCCCCGAGCCGCCGGAGCAGCTCCTGCGCGTACCCGAAGCGGGCCAGCTCCCGAGCGTCGCGATCCATGACGTGGCGCAGCGTAACTGCGTGGTCTCCCCCTGTCCGCGGCCTTGTTGTAGTGTGCGCGCCGCTCATGACGCAATCCGCTGCCATCCCCGCCACCGAGCCCCGCGACGATCGGATGCCGAAGGGCATCCCGTACATCGTCGCCAACGAGTTCGCGGAGCGGTTTTGCTACTACGGCATCAACGCCATCCTCAGCATCTACATGACGCAGTACCTGAGGATCGGGGAGGCGGACGCGACGACGTACCACTCGCTCTTCAAGTCGGCGGCTTACTTCTCGCCGCTCCTCGGCGCCATCGTC
>Ga0182030_10020311_pt1 | contig 12543 bp, 6 predicted proteins | sample 812S3MmetaG_FD_121299 | JGI IMG/M metagenome (GOLD analysis project Ga0182030, IMG submission 121299) | Permafrost microbial communities from Stordalen Mire, Sweden - 812S3M metaG (Illumina Assembly) | ecosystem: Environmental > Terrestrial > Soil > Wetlands > Permafrost | place: Sweden... | reverse complement strand
TTTTAATTAATAAAACTAAAAAATAAGTTTTTATTAAATTGATAAATTAATTATTTAGTTTCTTTTAATTATCTAAAATTATATAATAAATGATTTATAAATGATTTATAAATGATTTATAAATGATTTATAAATCATTTAAATTTCTATTAATATTGATAAAACTTTGTTTTCAAAATGGTTTTATTAAATAAAATAATTATTGATATTAATAATTTTTTAAATGATTATTTTCATTTATATAAATATTTAAATGATTTATCCAAAAACATTTTGGAAGTAATATTTATTGTCTTTGATATCTATTGTGAAATAAATATTGAAAATATTAAAAAATAATGGCAGAAGAAAAAGAAATATTTATTAAAGAATTTGCACTTTCTTCACCAAATCCACCAACAAAAACTACATTTATATTATTTAAAAATATTGGAAATTATGATACGAAAACTCTAGCAAATTGGTTTCAAAAGAAATATTCTATGTGGAGTCCATGGGCAAGAATTGTTGAATCTGGAATTATGATAGTTCAAGTTCCATTTGGATCTATGCCAAATATTCAAAAAATATTTATGAGAAAAAATGAAAATGAATTGGATCCAGTAGGATATCCATTTAAAACAATTTTTCTTAAAAAAGAAATAGCTGAGATTTTAATTGAAAAAAATAATTCTATTTTTGATTGCGGAAAAATAGAAAATTGTTTTATATCTGGAGAAACTTATATTGTTTTGGAATTGAATGATTTTAAAGATCCTATCAAATTCGAAATTCTTTCAAAATTGAATGAATTAGATCAATAAATTCTTATTTATATAATTTATATTGATTAATAAATAGAAGAATTTGAATTTTAATGAGTAATTGTGGATTTATTTTTGTTTTTAAGAATATTTCAAATAATCGTGAGGAAACTTATATTATTCCAAATAATTTTATATCAGAAGATGAATCAAAGTTTTTAATATCATTGAGGGATAAAATTTTTTCTGAAACAATTATTGAACCAATTATAACTTGTCTTGATGAAATGATTAAAAATGTTAATTTAAATATTTCAAATGGTGAAAAATTTGAATATTTCAAAATTTTATTTATATCAGAAAAATTTTAGGTAATAATATATATTTTTGTAATTTTTTATTAATTAAAAATAAATGATTTAATTATTTCTTTATTTCTTTATTTTTCTGGTAATTCTTTTTTTTTCTTCGCTTGTTCTCTTTTTTGATTTAGTTTCTAATTCTGATTCATTAAATTCATTTATCCATTTTTGTAAATTAGATTCTCCTGAATAAGTTCTAATCCAATTTCTTATTATATATTTTGAATAAAAATTCCAAAAGCTCTCAATTGTTTCTTTTACATTTGTAAGATATTCTTCAAAAAATGAATTCCATAAATCTTTTTCATCATCTTTAAATACATATCTTCCATCAAAGAATTTTATAAATGACAATATAAATTTCGATTGTTGAGTTAATTTATCATTTTCATTTGATCCAATAATATAAGTTCCATTTAAATCATATATTGAGTAATTTGTATTTTTTGAATTAATATTTGATATTGTTTGATTTAATAAAGTTTTATAAAACAAAGCAAATTCATAATCATTAAGTAAAATTATTTTATCTTTTTCATAATTAAATAAACAATATGAAAAATAATATGGCAATATATTAAATTGTATAGATGATATATCAAATTTTACTATATCATAGTTTTTAGATAAAATATCTATTGATAATGAATATTTTGTTATATAAATATTTTTAAATAAAGATAGGTTTAATAAATTTTTAAATGGATTTTCTTGCATAAATCCAAAATAATTAATGTTTAATAAATAATTATTAGCATCCAATAAATTTATTGTATCAATTAATGGAAAAAATCTCTTTTTCCCAGCATTATCAAAATTCACCAATGGTATTAATGTTCTATCAACTTCTAAACTAATTTCAGTTTGTGTCTCTTTTTCTATTGATATTTCTAATTGTTTTCCAAGATTTGAGTTTACAGTTACTTTATTTTCTAATTCATAATTTTTGTTATTTATTAAATTTTTTCCAATATAAAAAATATTATTGAAATATTCAAGTAAACTTTTATCATTAATTTTTAAAATTGTTGATTCAATATAATTTTTCCATTCTATATTCAAATTATTTAACCATAAATTTGAATCTATTTCTTCATTATTTGATGAATTATCTAATATTTTTGATATTTTAGTATCATAAAATATATTAATTATATTATTTGTTTCAATTTTCTTTGTAATGTAATTACCAAATATTTTATAAAATAATTGAATTTTCAAAAAATCTAATTTTTGCAATAATATTTTTTGATTGTCTTTTTTAATTTGATTTTCTTGATTTAAACTTAAAAATGCTAATAAATCAATAAAATCAATTAAATCAATAAAATCAATTTCTTCCTTCAAATTTAATTTTGAATTTATCCAATTTTTGACAATATCATTTTCGATAACAAATAAAACTTTTTGTCTATCAGGATCTAATTTTCTCATTCTTCCAACAGCTTGAATTAAATCTTTTAATAATAATCCTTTTCCAATAGTAACTTGAGCTTTTGCCTTTGATGGAAATTCTAAATCAGATCCAATTGTTCTTGGTTGATCATAAAATGCAATAATATATTGATTTTTTGGAACTATTTTTCTATCATATGGTTCTAATTCATTATTTATTTTTAAACAATATGGTTTTCCATCTTTTTCAAAATAAACGACTCCATATAAATTTTTATCTTTATCTTTCCAATAATTTAGCATTTCTTCTGCAACTTTATTTGAATCAAATAAATAAAAATATCCACCAGCATCAATAATGGTTGAATAAGATGCAACAAAATCATCTGAATAAAATCTTGATATTAATTCTTGAAGTTGATTATTATTGGATTTTAATGATAAAGATATTGATCTTATAAAAGCTGAATTTCCATTTTCCATAAACATTAATTTTTGTATTAATAATCTTGAACTTTCTTCATCAATTTTTGCTTCAATTCCGATAGGATACATATTTGGATTCCAATTTGTTCCAGTAAATCCATAAGTTTTTGCTCCAAATGTTAATTCTACTGGAGAAGCTAATATACTTTCTGAGGAATATCTATATGATATAAAAAATTCTTGAATTAAATCATAAAAATATGGTCTATCTTTCGCTAATAAATTTTTTTCATTTATTTCCTTTAAAATTAAATCATATGGTATTTCATCTATTTCTATCAATAAATATTTTAAATAATATTGATTTATATTCATTAATTTGAATATTTTATATAAATTTATTTCCATTAAAACTGTTTCTACTGAAAATGTTTTAGACGAATTTTCTAATAGCTTTTTAATATTTGAAATTGATTTATTTCTTATTATTTGGAAAAATTTCTTTAATTGAGTATTTATAATTCCTTCAATTACTATTGATTGCAATGTCAAACATAGCATTTCATCAGATGTTCCAAATTCTGATCCAAAAGCGAAAGCATTTGCACCTTTGCAAGGTATTGCAAATCCTTCATTTAAATTATTTTTTATTATTGATTTATTTAATTCTTCAAGATATGGAACTCCATATTCCTTACGAAATTCTTTATTCAAAATATATAAAAATATTGCATCTAAAAATGAATTTAATTCATTAATATTATTATAATTTTCATTTTTTAATAAAAATTTTTGTTTTAATATTGGTTTTAAAATTTTATCATAAATTTCTTTTGTCATTGTAATTTTGTTATTTAGATTAAATGTTTTTAATGGTAATATAAAATTGAAATCATTTTCATTTAATCCAAAATAAATTTGATAAATATCCAAGATCATTAATATTTTTTGAATATTTGTTGATGATAATATTCCAATAGATTGTTGAAATACTTTATTTGGATCATATATTAAATCAACTTCATCAACAACATATTCAGTTTGTTCTGATAAAAAATAATAATAATCACTAGCCATTGTTTTATAATCTGTTTCTAATAATTTCCAAATAGAAGTATTTACTCTATATAACATTTCTGGAGTTGCAAAAACAACTGTTTTATTATTTGAGCATTTTTCTAAAATTGCAATTATTGATGATGAACCTTGAATTTCAAAAAGTGGATTATAGGTAGGAAAATTTCTACTTCTAATTTGGTAGATAGAATATAATGATTCAGAAATTTCAATTCTACTATTAAATAAATTTTCTGGTAAAACAACAATTACTAATTTATCTGTTGATTTCAAAATATTATAAATAACATTTGGTATAATAACACTAGTTTTTCCAATACCAACAACTAATTGTGTTATTGTTCCATTTGTTAAATCTTCATTGATTTCTATTTCCATTTTATCTTCATTTTTTTCTAATAATCTTAATGGTTCAATTTGTTGCGGTTTTAAATAATAAAAATTTTCATTTTTTCTTGAAAATTTATATTCAAATGCCATAATAATTGGTTCTTTATAAGGATTAAAATTTCTATATTGTGAACATAATTGATCTAAAAGAAGACTTAAATCTTCTTCTTTTAATTTATCGAAATTATCTTTTTTATTAAACAATTCTTGTATTTGTTTTGATATTGAAAATAATTTTTTTAGATATTTAAGATCTGCTGAAGATTGCAAATAAGCTATAAAATATTCTAAAATTGATTTTATATTTTCATCAGTTATATATGGATTATAATTTTTCCATATTTTATAATCGTTTGTAAATATTAATTTTATTAATTTATCCACAAGATTCTCCTTTAATGAATTTTCTTCAAACAATAATTGTTTTGAATTCGAATACCAAATTTTATAAAAATTATCATATAATTTAGATACATTCACTTCAAATGATTTAATTTTTTCATTCATAATTTCAATAAATCCATTTAAATATTTAAATAATTTTATATTACTTTTTGATATAAATGGTATAAAATTTGTTTTTCCAATAATTAATTTCTTTAATTTTGAAAATATATTTGGATATCTTTTTAAATTTTCTTGTATTTTATCATCAATTATATTTTCTTGGTTTATTTTTAATGATAATTCACAAAATTCCTCTTTCAAATCTTTAAAGGTTTCATTTAATGAAAAATCATTATTTATATTATAATTTATTAATATATTATTTTCCTTTTCAAAAATAGAATTCGTTTCAAATTTCGATCCTATTAAATCTCCTATAGATGGTAATTTTTCCAAAAGACTCTCCTCTACATTTTTAATAAAAGTCTTTATTAATTCATATAATCTATAATTTGAATCAAATGATTTTGTATATAAAACATTTAAAGAAAAATTATAAATATCTGCAAAAATTTTATATTCTTCAGGTGTTAATGGAATTGAATAATTATTTTCAAAAATCCTAAATAATTCTTCATAATAATCTGGGTCATAAATATATTGATCACTGATTTTTATAAAACTTTTGTAAAATTCTGCATATTGAAATGTTTTAAAATATAAATCAATAAGAAAAAATTTATCTAATTTTGATATTCCATATAAATCATTATTATTTCCATCATTATTTAATTCATGATATAGATTATTACCAATAAAATCTATTTTAAATCTATTCTTTTCATTTTGATAGGTATTATCACTTATTAATATTTTATATTTTGGTATTGAATTATTATTTTGATCAATTCTTTCTAAAAATAATGAATTATCTGAATAAGATCTTAAAATGTCCACGAATTTTGATGGTGTAATTATTAATTTATATTGATTTCTTTCAAGTGAACAAATATATTCATTTATATTTTCATCAAGTTCAAAATATAAATTTTCCAATGTAATATATTGAATTCTTTTGATTTTGTTATTTTTTAGACTAATTAATATATTTCTATTTCCAAAATTTATTAAAGTTGGATATATTTCATTGTTATCAGATAATTTAATAACTTCATTTCCATCTAAATCATATAATTTAAATGATTTAAAATTATCTGAAAAAATAATTTTGTACATTATTTTCATTGTTTTTGGTTCCAATAATATTCCTTCTTTTATTTCTTTATTTTCATCATTTAATTTAATAAATATATTAAAACTATTGCTAATGAAATCGAATTTTATTTCAACATAATAATATTGTTCAGATGAAAATGGAAATTGAATTATTAATTTCAATGTTTTTTGAATTTTATCTTCAACAAATAAATATTTTATTTTATTAATTATTCTTTCATTAATGATGAAAGCTTCAGTATTTTCAATAAGATTCCAATTTATATTTGCTTGATAAAAATTACTATAAAAAAAATCTTCATAATTTCTTGATACTAAAAATTTTTCTTTTGAAACTTTTTGATTTGGTTTTGTAATTACAAAATCAATGTTTGATAAAGAATGAAAATGAATTAATTCGATATATTTTTGATAAGATTTCCCAATTTTTGTTCGAGATCCTTGCTCTAATTTCAAGTCATTTGACAAATTAATATAATATTGACTTATTTCATTATTCCAATAATTTAAACTACTAATATAAATTATTTGTATTAAAATCCAAAAAAAATTTATTTTTTCACTTAAATTTTCATTTATTTCCAATATTTTATTTATTTGATAAATTGATTCAATAAAATAAAGGTTATTTTTTTCTTTTTTTTGAATAAATGAACTTAAATAACAATAAAGCCATAAAAATGATTTAATTTCATAAACTTGTTTACTGTTTTTATAAACTTCCTTTGTTATTAAGATTTTTAATTTGTCAATAACTTTTTTAATAATATTTATTATATTTTTGGAATTATTAATATAATCTCTTTCCAACCAATCAGAAGATCTAATAAAACATAATAAAGAATTTGCTATTTTATGACTCCAATTATTATCACATTCATTTAATTGAATAAAAGTTAAAAATGGAATTATAGTTTTCATTTTTAAACAAGAATATATTACATCTGTATATCTTACATTAAATTCATAATCTTCATATTTTTCACTTAAAATTAATTCATATTCATAATCTTCATTTAAAAACTTTTCTGCATATTCATTATAAAATTCATAATCAAATTCCATTGGTAATATTTCAACATATCTGATTTTGGAAAAATTATCTTTGGATTCAATAAGTTCTTTTATATTTGTTGATGAATATCCAAAAACGGATATAATTGGATTTCTTTCTCCTCCCTCACTTACAAATGAATAAAAATCATTAAAATTTAATTCCAAATAATTATTAAATGTTATCACACAATCAAGTTTTGGATCAGTTTCTGAAAAATTAATATAATAATAATCATTTAAAGATTTCAAATACATTTTCATATTTCTCATTAAAAAGAAATTATAATCTTTTTTTGAATTTCTTGAATTTATTCTTAAAGTTTTAATTCTTTTAAATTGTGGATTATTTATATAAAAATCTTCACTCTTATAAATTAATTCCTTATCATATTCAAAATCAATATTATTTTTATCTAAGAATTCTTCATCAGCTTTATTATTTATTATAATAAAACTATCATAAAATAACAATTTATAAAATATTGAACTATTATCTTTTATAAATTTTTTTGAAATAATATTTGATATATAATTCAATTGTTTAATATAATTCTCTCCACCATTTTCTTTTATTTCATTATAAATATATAAACTAACATCTTCATTAAACGAAAGATTAATTGATGATATTTCTTCTCCAAGTTTATATATTTTTTCTGAAATTCTGCCAAAAACTAAGCAATCTTTTATATTATTTGTCTTATTTTTACTATTTTTATCCAAAATTTCAGTCATTTTGATTAATATTCTTGGAAAAGACATATTGAAAAAACTACATGTTAAATTGTTTTCAAATAATTCTTTGAGATCTTTTACAGATAAAAATTCAAATCTTTCATCAATGATTTGCGAAGCAATTAAAAACCAACATAATATTAAATTATAATCACTAGAAAGATTATTTCTTTCTTCAAAATTTTTGAATATTATAGTTATACATTTATAAAATGTATTGGATATATTTTCTAATTGATTAATTAAATTATTTTTTAATATATAAATATCCTTTTCATTTTTTGGATATTTTATATTATTAAATAAATCCAAATCGATTTTTTCTATAAGTAGATTTATTAATTCAATATTTATTTTTGCTATATCAATATTTTTTTCAGTTAATTGATATTCCATTGGAATAATTTTATCAATCACAAATGATAATATTGATTCCATTTTTAAATCAAAATTATTTGATAACATATCGGTCAATTCATTTTTTTTATTGATTCCATATTTTATTAATTCTGGATCAATATTATTCAAATTAAATTTTGTTTTTATTAAACTTATATCTGAATATTTAAATATAGCAAAATTTTTATCTAATATTTCAGAATCTTTTAATTCTATACCATTAATTGCATTTTTATTAAACTTTGATCTTGTTTTTTCTATAAAATAATTTGATATTTTAGACATAGAATTTGTTATTGATTCTCGAAAAAAATTAGCCCATAAATAACATATTTCATTTGTTTCAAAACAATTATCTTTTGTCCATCTTGATAATTCAAATATTACTGCATCATATAATACATAATAAAATTCACGATAATAAGCATCTGGATGATCTTTAAGATATTCAAAACATAAAAAAGGTATAACACCATATCTAAAAAAATCCCAATTAAATCTATTTTCGATATTTATGTTAAATAATGAATAAAAACATGCAAATGAACAAGTTCCAGACCATTGAGGAAATTGATAATATCTTTCTGAATCTTTGCTCATAATTTTTCTATCAGATTTGATTTGATTTGAAACACCAAATAATTTCCAAAAATCGGATGAAAATTCTTTTTCAAATGTAATATTTTCATTAAATATATAATGAATTCCAAGATATATTTCACATATATGAAATTTCATAAAATTTGATTTAGATATTTGCTTTAAACTCAAATTTGAAACTAAAAGTCTTGGAATCCATTTTTGATCTTTTTCTATAAATATATCTTCTCTTAGCCCATCTCCAGTATTATAACAATAAAAATTGAATTGATTTGGTGAAATATTTTTAAATTCATAAATCATAGAATGTCCACTATTTTTTGGATGTCTAGAAGCTACATTTGGAGAATATCCACCATATAAATATATTGATTCTCCATTATCCAATTCTTTTAATTTATTTATTAATTGATAAATAATTTTTGAACTAATATTTTCTATTTCATATTTTATAAATGAATATTCAAATTTTTCAATGTTATTAATTATTTTATTTAATATTTCATTTAATTCTTTTCCTTTTTCTATTTTATCCTTGATATATTGCAATTTTATAACATTTGTTTCATTTATATCAACATCATTATATATATCAAGTTGTTTTAAAGATTTTATTATATTCTTTAATTCTGTTATTTCATTTAATGAATTTTCGTCAATAATAAAAAAATTATTTAATTTATCTTCCCAAAATTCTAATTCATCATCAAATTCTTTTGTCCATATTTTATCATAAATTTTTTTTGTTTGATAAAAACTTTGAAATATAAGTTGAAAAGTTTCATTGCCAAAAACTTGTGGTGATCCTTCATAATTTGTTTGTTTTAAATAATTATCAGCAATTAAGCCAGGAATTATATTTTTTTCTCTAGATAAAAAGTCTGAATTTTGTTTTAAAAAATTATGACCAAATTCTTTCATCCATTCACCAAATTCATTAGATAATTTCATTTTTTCAGCCATATTATTCTACTAACAATCAACAATTTTTATGAAATTAATAATTAGATAAAATAAGAATAATAAAAAAATGTTTATTCCAAATGATGTATTATTAATTATTTTTGAAAACTTATCAATAAATGATTGGTTAAAAATGAGATTATTAAATAAATCAATTTGTAATTTATTAACAATTGATAAAATACCAAAAAAATGGAAATATAAATTATTATCAAAAAGATTGAATCTTCCAATTGATTTAAATGATATAATAAATCGTCAAAAACAAAAAAGAATTAAATCAAATAATATTTTTCATTTAAAATATATTGAAAAAATAAATGATGAAAGAAAAGGTACTTCTTCTTATTGGATAAATTTAGAAAATAAATGTTTTATATGTAAAAAAACAAATGAAATTATTTTATTTCATAGAGATATTTTAAATGAACCATTTTTTGATTTAATAACATTTCATAAAGCAATAATCATTTCAAATAATGAAAAAATAATATATATTTCTGAACCACCAGAACAAAAACTTTCCATAATTCCAATAGAAAACAATAATGGAATTAGGTTAAAGAAAAGGATTTTGGAATGGGGACTATCTTTTGAGAAACAAATTTGCTTAAATGAAACGAATGAAGGAGAAATATTTTATTTTGAAGATTCTGCTTGGAATAAAATGAACGTATTTGATAAATGGAGCTTTGGTCTTGGTCAATTGTATTATAAAAATAGTTTAGTTTTGAGAGATATATTGTATTTATGTTATTTGGAAAGTGATTCATTTATTATAAAGACATTTGATAAAAAATATTTTATTAATCAACCTGGAAAAATAGAAAAAATGGATGATTTGCCAACTATATTAACTAAAAATTATATTTGCATATTAAATGTAAAATTGAAACAAATTATATGTTTAAATCATAAAAATAATAAAAAAACAATTGGATATTTGCCAAAAACATTTATAGAACCAAAAGGATCCATACATTTTGAAAAAAAACATGAATATTTTCGAATAAATCAAGATTATTATTTACCAATTTGCGATAATTTTATTAAATAAACAATTAGATTACATAATTATTAAAATATTTTTGTTTAATTAAAAGGAAAATCATTAATATATCAATAAAAAAATATGAGTCAAGTAAATACAGCTAAAACCACAACAACCAGAACAGTAAAAAGAGTTCCACCAAAAACAAATCCAAATTATGTTCCAGGATGGGGAATTGCAGTTTTAGTTTTATTATGTCTTATAATAGTTGGTCTTGTAATTGGTCTTGCAATAATTGGAATTAATACTGCTCCAACTTCGACGGCTTCTTCTTCTGCGCCAATTTATTCTTTTCCAAGTGGATCTAAAGCGACTTCATTATTATATTAGAAAAATAAATCATTTGTTTAAAGGAATTATTAATTTTTATTTTCATTTTCAATTTCAATAACAACCCATGGCAATAGCTTTCTAGTTTCACTAATATATGAAAAATTTTTTAAATAAATAATACTTTCCAAATGTGGAAGCATTCTCAATTCTTCAATTTTAATTGGATAGTTTAATTGTAAAGATATTAATTTTGTATTATATTTCAAAGATAAATCATATTCGCAGTGAGTGATAATTAATTCTTCTAAATATTGCATATTTTTTAATTGATGTGTTGTGACATGCCATCCATTTGTTTCAATAGAAATTAAATTTTCAAATTTTTCTAATGAAAATAAATTTATATCATTATGGATTAATTTCAAATATTTCAATTTATTTGGATTTATATGATCTAATATATTTTGAATATTTCCTTTTTTTCGATAAATAGATAATTTGTATAGAATCAATTCGGATAAATAATTAAGCAATTTTGTATCAATTTCGATAGTAATTTCCAAATATAATGTTCTCAATTTTTTTATATCATAAAAATTATTTATATATCTTGATGATGCGCGCAATTCTTGTAATTCATTTAAATTAAATGTTTTTAATTCTGAATTAAAATATGCTACATTTAATTTTTTTAGTTTTTTTTCTTTTATATTCAGAAAATTATATTCAATAAAACAATCATCTGATACAATTTTTATATTAAGTTTTTTCAAATTTGTTAATTCAAAAATTTTTGAATTAAATTCATGACAAGCATATGATAAATTCGTCAGCTTTGTCATATGAAAAAATAAATCAAAAATTGATTCCGAAATTGGATATTTCAACTTTAGATATTCTAACTGTGTCAAGTTTTTTAATTCATTTTCTTCGATTTTTAAGATATCGAATTTTTTTAAATTATCCATATTTTTCAAAGGTGGAAAATTAATTTGAATCTTTAATTTCAATGTTTCCAAATTTATCGATGTTGATAATTCATTTAAATCTTTAATATCATTTAAACAATCATCAAATTTTAAATATTTTAATTTTGAAAGATTTGACAATTTAGCAAAATTATCAAATATATCATATTCTGATTTATTACAAATATCAATTAATAAAGTTTTTAAATTTAAAAAATTATCTAATTGATCAATATATGTATAATTATATATTATAACTGAGTTTAAATTTTTATATTGAAAGCATCTTGGCCATCCTCCTCCATAATTTTTTTCTGGCATTATTATTAAATTTTCCAATAAACTATTTTTCCATTTTTTGCAAACTAAACTTAATACGCAAATTCCATTTAATGTAATCAAATATTCGAAAATTGACCAAAGAATTTCTTTTGGAATAGAATCAATGTTCATCAAAATTTTAACAAAATAATTGAAATAAT
>Ga0182030_10020310_pt1 | contig 12543 bp, 9 predicted proteins | sample 812S3MmetaG_FD_121299 | JGI IMG/M metagenome (GOLD analysis project Ga0182030, IMG submission 121299) | Permafrost microbial communities from Stordalen Mire, Sweden - 812S3M metaG (Illumina Assembly) | ecosystem: Environmental > Terrestrial > Soil > Wetlands > Permafrost | place: Sweden... | reverse complement strand
TCCACCTTGCTGGTATCGGTGAGATGATAGCGGCAAAAGTCCGGCTTTTGCGACTCCGGTGCGGAGCGACCCGGCGTCGAATGAAACATCGCAAGCAGCTGTCCACCCGGCGCCATTACCTCGTGAATCCGTTCCAGGGTTGGCCCGAGCAGCTCCTGGGGAAGATAGTCCGCAGTGTCCCATAACAATACGACATCGAAGCCGCGCCCGGAAAAATTCAGGTGCGCGGCAAGAAACCCCTCTACATCAAAGCGTCCGGGGCTGCCGTCCTCCTGGGGAACAATCCACTCGGACTTGGCCGCCTCTTCCACCAGGTTGGCCAGGTAGATGCTGTGACCCAGCGCGGTGACGAAATTAATATTGGTCGAGGACGTCGGGCCTATATCGAGAACCCTCAGGGACTCTTCGCCGCGCATGCGCTCGAGCAGCTGGCCCCAGCCGCTGGAATAACGCGGCACGCGCTCATGCGCCGCTCCTCCGCCACCGGCCTTGTCCTTGCCGCCAAACCCCTTGAGCATTTTCCGGCTCTCCTTCCCGCTCAGAGCCTGGCGGAGGGGGTTGCGGTCGGCGCCGCGAGATCCACCCCCTGCCGCTGTCCGGAACCGGTCCGGGCAGCGATCTCAGACAGTTCCACCTTGCCCTTGATGGTGGCATTCTCCTCAATCGACAATCTCTCCGCGACGATGTCTCCCTTCACCACTGCCGAATCACGCAGCTCGATCCGCCCGGTGGCGCGGATATTGCCCTCGACCACGCCGTAGATCACCACGTCGCCCGCGACCACATCCGCGGTCACGCGGGCATTGGGCCCCAGGGTCAGCCGGCTCTCCGGCAGCGCGATGGTTCCCTCGAACACGCCGTCCAGGAACATCTCTTCGCTGCCCGACACTTCTCCTCGAATGGTGACGGACTTTCCGATCACGGTGGAACCCTCGGCTGGCTTCATAGGCTTGTCTCTCTCCCCTGCTGCAATTGTGGTGCTTGCCCGAACTATACCCAGCCCCGCGGTCAGAGGCAAACAGCTCTCTCGACCGTGAGCTGCCAACATTGTTGTGAGCGCTAGCTGGACAAGAAATAAGTGTCGACCGCAGCCATCAACGCTGCGCGATCCAAACGCGGTTTTCGGTCTTCAAATCGAGCCGCCCAACAGACCTGGCTGACAAGATCCCGGGGATAGCACGCTCTCAACTCCTGATTCAGCGTGCCGCGGATGACGCTGATGAGATTGTCGACCACGCCAGGGTCGACTTCGAGTTGCTGCTGGGCGGCAACGCGGCGAAATATCTCGTGAAACTGCTCGTCGGAACAGGCGCCAAGCTTGATCTTGGTTTGAATCCTGCGCAAAAAAGCAGCGTCCACCAAGGTTTCCGGATTTATGTTGGTGGCAAAGACTACCAGCATCTCAAACGGAATCTCAATCTTCCTGCCGCCAGCCAGAGTCAGAAAATCTATTCCCCGGTCAAGGGGGACAACCCAGCGATTCAGCAGTTCTTCCGGGCGGAGCCGCTGGCGTCCGAAATCATCGATGATCAGGGCACCGTTATTGGCTTTCATCTGCACCGGGCCAACGTAGAACCTGGTGCTTGGGTTGAATTGCAGGTCCATCATCTCGACCGTCAGCTCCCCGCCGACGAGGACCGAAGGACGATGGCAGCGCACCCAGCGCTCGTCCGTCATCTCGAGCTTCGGTTCTTCCACTCGTTTGTGAATCGCCGGATCATAGACAACAATGATCTGGCCATCGACCTCGACTGCGTAGGGCACCCATACGGCGTCCTCGGCAAGCACTCGCGCCATGGTTTCGGCAGCTGCGGATTTTCCAACGCCCGGTGGGCCATGGAGAAATATTGCGGCGCCTGAATTCAGGGCGGTCCCAAACTGCGACAACGTGTTGCTGTCGATCACCAGATGGGCAAAGGCGCGTTCTACGTCAGCCCGGTGCACGACCATGTTGCGCATGCTCTGTCTGCGAACCAGGGTCACGTAGTTCTCCAGAGACACAGGTGCGGGACCGGCGTACTGATTCTGGGACAACAGTTCCAGGGCGCGCGCCCGGCCCTGAGAGGTAATGGCAATAGCCGGAATATTGCCTATCATTCCTGTGACGTGACAAAGCATATCCGTTCTCATCCGGGAAAACAGCTCATTGGTCAAATCGAAGCCGAGCCGCATCTGCTGGGAAAGTTCAAGCACCGAAATTGGACCCGCCAGATAGAGCGTCTTCAATGCAAGGTCTTCGAGAACCGTCTGACGCATGCCGAGTTCCGCAAGGGAACGGGGCCGATGCTCCGGTCCCGCGAATGGCTCGGCGTTTTGAGAATCCTGCAATTTAAAGTCAGACGAATTCATGGGTTACCGTGGCGTCTGCATCCTATGTTTCAAGACGGCTATGAAGACGACCTTGCCCTTAAAGCCGGATTACGCAATGTCCTGGTTCAGGGTACACCCGCGGTGCACCTGCTCTTCCAACGCGATCGGCCGTGCAGTCGTTGGGGGGCGGGCTAGACTGGAAGAGGCACAAGTGACCGGCCAGTGCAACTTTGCCGCGCGGCTAACGTTAAGACGAACGAGGCAATCGCGCCACCCTGAATTGATGAAAACGACGCAATCAACCGGTCAGCCCGTAACCCGGGCTGACAACAGTTTCCCCAGGCGGATCCGGCCTGGCCGCGCCGGAGTTTGGGCGTGCGTCGCAGGCTTTGCCGCGGTCCTTGCAACGGCCAGTCCAGCGGCTGGCGGAGCTGCTTCCCAGGATGCTCCCGCAGCGACCCGGCTCGCCGAGCCGGCGCGTACGTGGGTCGTGGATTGCGCCAGAAACGAAGTTCTCGTGGTCCAGCATCCTGACTCCTACCTGCGCTTTCGACTGCACGAGGTTGACGAGAAGGGCGACCGGATGCGCGATGAGATTGAAACGCCGGACGGCGGCGTCGCCCGCCTCATTCTGCGCGACGGGCGGCCGCTCACGCCGGGAGAGGACGCCGCGGAGCGGGAGCGACTGAACATCTTGACCGACTCGCCAGCCGATTTCGCCCGCCATGTCCGCCGCGAACAGGACGACAAGAAGACGGGTATCAGGCTCATCCTGCTGCTGCCGGATGCCATGCAGTGGAGCTACGCCCCGGGCCAGCCTCAGCTGCCCGATCAACCCGCAGGTCAGCCGGCGCTGGTCGTCCTCGACTTCAAACCGAATCCGAAGTGGTCGCCCCCGGATATTGAATCCGAGCCTCTGACCGGACTCGAAGGCCGGGTCTGGATTGACCCCAGCACACATCGCATGGTGCGCCTGGAAGGCAGCTTCTTCCACGCTGTCAACATTGGCTGGGGAATAGTGGCGCATATCTATCCCGGCGGTACCGTCACAGTCCAGCAGACCAACGTCGGCGGCCAGCGCTGGATTGTGGAACACATCGTCGAGCAACTGACGGTGCGCGCGCTGATGGTGAAGAATGTGAAGGAGAGCCTGATCTACGACACGGCGCAGTACCAACCGGTACCCGCAATGAAATACCAGCAAGCCATTAAGCTGCTGCTCGATACTCCGTTGCCCTCACATTGAGGCGGCATGGTCCTGACAGGCAGGCGCCGAAAGCCGCTCAGAACTGGAAGTAGAGGAATCGGACCGGGCTGTCCAGGTTGGCGAGGACCGCGAAGAAGAGGACCGCCATTACGACGGCCCAGCCAAAACTCGGGCGCCAGCGAAGCCCGGGAAACAGGGTTGGCGCGGGTGCAGGATTGACGCCGGACATGCCGGGTGCGGCAGCAATGCCGCCCGGCCCAGTCTCCTGCCCAAGAATCTGTTGCGTGTTGGGGAAGAACCACACGACCGGGAAGAGCGCAAAGGCGAGGCCGCCTGCCATCAACTCATCCATGGTGCCGGCGCCGTGCCGTCCAAACAGGTCTGCAATCAGCGCGAAGGCGGAGCCCATGGACTCCGAACGGAAGAAGATGAGCGCGAAGGAAACCTGCAGGTATACCCCGATCATCATGGCAAAGCGCACCAGACCCGCGGGCCGCGGCGGCGCCGGAGTATTGCGGCCGCGCTGGCGGAAGTGCCGCCACGCCTGGTTCGCGGTCAGGTAAACGCCATGGATCAATCCGAAGACGATAAACTGCAAGCCTGCGCCGTGCCAGATGCCGGTTAGCGCCATGGTGACCATGGTGGGGTAGGTCACCATTGCGGTAAAGCCGCTGACCGTGACCAGCGCCTTGCGCGAGATCTTCTTGCCGCGCGCAACGCGGCGGCGCTGCACCGAGAGCAGGATGGGGTTGTAGAGGTAGAGCGTGATGTAACGGGTTAGCGTCATGTGCCAGCGCTGCCAGTACTCGGTAACGCTGGTGGCCTTGTAGGGCGAGTCGAAGTTGAGCGGGAAGCGGATGGAGAAGATGCGGGCCAGCCCGAGCGCCATGTCGGAGTAGCCGGAGAAGTCAAAATAGAGCTGCATAGAGTAGACGATGAGGCCGGCCCATGCGTTGGCGGTAGAGAGTTCGCCGGCATGGTGGAACGCGATCTCCGCAGTGGGCGCCAGCCTGTCTGCGATCAGAACCTTCTTCCCCAGGCCCATTACGAACCATGTGAAACCTATGGCGCAATCCTCGGGGTTGAGCGCGAACCGGCGTCGTGGCTTGGTTGCCGGTTGCGCGCTGGCTGGAATGGGCTGGTCCTGAGCAAGGGTTTGGCTGGAGGCGCCGGGTTGATCCTTCGGCGGCACGCTGCCGAATTGGGGCATCATCTCCTTGTGGTGGAGGATGGGGCCAGCGATCAGGTGAGGGAAAAAAGTGACGAACAGGAGATACGAGAAAAAGTCCTCGCACTCTGCCTGTCCCTGGGCGAGATCGACAAGGTAGGAGATCTGGGTGAAGGTGAAAAAGGAGATGCCTAGCGGGAGCAGGATGGGATGAGGGTTGAGGCTGGCGAGGTGCAGCGTCTTGATGGTCAGAAGAATCTTGTAAAGGTACTTGAAATAGAAGAGCGCCAACAGGTTGAGAAGGATGCCAACGGTGAGCAGGCGCCTGCGCCGCGGGGAGCCCTCGGAAGCGGCGCCGATGGCGTAGGCTACGAGGTAATTGACCAGGATGGAGCCAATCAGAAAAAGGACGTAGAACTTGTTCCATGCAGCGTAAAACACCACGGACATTGCAGCCAGCCAGGCAATGACCGGACGCCGGCCGAAGCGCCCAAGCAGGTGGAAGCCCAGCATGGTGACAGGCAGAAAGATAAATATGAACTTGAGGGAGTTGAAGAGCATAGAGGCAGTTGTGAGTCGAAAGCAAGCGCGACGCGGCGTTATGTGGCTAGTTGAGAATAGATGGAACCGGTGCGAGTTGGCGGTCGCGGGTCAAAGATAAATAGCGTGGGGCGCGAACCCACAATTCACAACCCCTCCTGACAACTTGCCCTTTAGCGTTCGAGGCCGGTGCGCTGCAGCGCGGCGACCGTGCGGGGGACAGCGGTGGGGTTGCGGTCGTCGATCTGGGGATTGCGCTGGGCTACGGCGTTTAGCTCCTGGGCGACCAGGCGGGAGACGACAGCCGAGCCTACCGCGGTGTAGTGGCGGGGGTCGTTGAAGAGGCCGACCGGCAGCGGCAGCAGCGAGTTGCTGGTGACTCCGTTCAACTCCGAGCTGAATGCGGCGAGGTTCTGGTCGCAGGAGGGGATGGGAGCGACATTGACGAGCACGATGCCCGAGCGATCCGCGTATCCCTTCTCGTATTCGCCGACCACGGCGCGTGGATACGTTCCGCCGGCGCGGGGATTGGAGAACGTGGCTCCGGGCTCGCAGGACTTGCTGGGCGGAGACGGCGGAGTAAAGAAGCCGTTGTGGATGGCGATGGTATCTTCTTCCGGGCGCCGGTTGGTGAGGTGAAACCAGACGGCCTTGATTCCGGAATAGACGGTGAAACCGGCGGCGTATCCGGCGAAGGCGATCGCCTGCTGGGGATGCCGGAGCAGTACGCGGCGGCTCTCGGCCGGGTCACCGTGGCGCAGCAGTTCCAGCAGGCCCTCCGGGTAGACGGTCTCGTTCCAGGCGTCGCTCTCCGGCTGGAAACCGTCGGGCGAGAGCTGGACCAGAAGCACGCGGGGCTTCCCGTTATTGGCGAGATAGCGATTCAGCGTCAGGTTGTGGGTAACCGCCAGGACCGCATTGGTAACGGCAATGTTGCAGGTCTTGAAGCCGGTATTGCGCTCGACCACATCGGGGTCAATCCCGGTCATGGCGGTCGAATCGCCGAAGATCAGGACATCACAGTCGCGGTCGCGCATCGCGAAGACGGCGTCGTTTGACTGCACCCAGACACTGGCGCCATGGCGCTGGAAGAAATCCGAACTGCCCAGGCGGATGAATGCAGGGATAGCCAGAAATGGGAGGAGCAGGAGAAGAAGGCAGTAGCGCCGCGAGGCCTCTGCCGATCTTATGGGCGGCACCTGAACCGCACGGGAAATTGGATCCTGCTCGGCTGCGAGAGTGGAGGCAAATGCCAGGTCTGTCGCTGCATTCATGTAGTAAAGAGTCGCCCTATGTATGATAGTAAACCTTTTGATGGCATGAAAGTCTACCTAATAATTGTGTCCAATGCGCCGCGAATGCATCGCTGCCAAACACTCCACGCTTCGAAGCCCGGGAGTGCCCAAAGTGCAGAAGCGGATTGACTTACGCGAGACGCTGGGCTAAGGTTCACTCTCTGCTGCGCTTTCCGGATCGCGAGAAGCCCGGAGCGGTCCCCTAGCTTCTTAGACGCACAATCTCAAATCTGGTTTACGCGGGGCGCCTGGGCGGGTCCGGGTGAGTCCATGCAAGTGAGAATCCGGCCGGCGGTTTGATCTTGGAGGATGAAGGCATATTGTGTTGAGTGAGGTAGTTGCAAGCTAAAGGAGAACCCATGGCGCGATTGGTTCGGTGCTCTTTGATCCAGGCGAAAAACGAGGTAAGCCCGGAGATTGGCGGCGGTGGGGCGTCGCTGGCGGAGATCAAGCAGGCGATGATCGACAAGCATGTCAAGATGATCCGCAAGGCCGCGGCGGATGGCGCGCAGATCGTCTGCCTGCAGGAGATTTTCAACGGGCCGTATTTTTGCGCCGAGCAGACCACCCGGTGGTACGAGTCGACCGAGCGCGTGCCCGATGGGCCCACGGTGGAGCGGATGATGGCGCTGGCCAAGGAGACCGGCGTCGCGCTGATCGTTCCGGTGTACGAGGTGGAAGAGGAAGGCATTTTCTACAACACGGCCGCCGTCATTGGCCGGGCCGGGGACTTCCTGGGCAAGTACCGCAAGACGCACATTCCCCACGTCGCTCCGGGCTTCTGGGAGAAGTTCTACTTTCGCCCGGGCAACCTGGGCTTCCCCGTCTTCGACCTGGGCTTCTGCAAAATCGGCGTGTACATCTGCTATGACCGGCACTTTCCTGAGGGGGCGCGGGCGCTGGGTTTGCGCGGCGCCGAGATTGTGTTCAACCCTTCAGCTACGGTGGCCGGACTCAGCGAGTACCTGTGGAAGCTGGAGCAGCCGGCGCACGCGGTGGCTAACGGATACTTTGTCGGCGCCATCAACCGCGTGGGGACCGAGGCGCCCTGGAATATCGGGGAGTTCTTCGGCCAGAGCTACTTCTGCAATCCGCGCGGCAAGATCATCGCAGAAGCGACACGGGATCAGGACGAGATTGTGACTGCCGATCTCGACCTGGACATGATCGCCGAAGTGCGCAGGACGTGGCAGTTTTTCCGCGATCGGCGACCGGAGATGTATGGCGACCTGGTGAAGCCGTAAGGGGAGTGCATGAGGGTAAGGCACATGCTCAAAGCTGACAACTCGCTCCCCGAAACTGAAATCGCGGCTCGGTTTCCCGATCTGCATCCGGCGCTGGACGCGCGGGCGGCCGTGGTCGAGGCTAATCGCTGCCTGAACTGCTTCGACGCGCCCTGCATGAGCGCGTGCCCCACCCACATCGATGTGCCTCGGTTCATCAAGAAGATCGCTTCCGGAAACGTAACCGGCTCGGCCAGGACCATCCTGGACGCGAATGTGCTGGGCGCGAGTTGCGCGCGGGTATGCCCGGTCGACGTGCTGTGCGAAGGCTCGTGCGTGATGCACGGAAAGCACGAGCAGCCGATCGAGATTGGCCGGCTGCAGCGGTTTGCAATGGAGACGTTCTACGACGCAGGCGGGAAGCTCGCGCTGCGCCGGCGCGAGGAGCGCAAACAGCGAGTGGCCTGCATCGGCGCCGGGCCGGCGAGCCTTGCCTGCGCGGCTGAACTGCGCCAGCTTGGCTTTCAGGTCAAGGTGATCGATCGGCGCGCGCTGCCGGGCGGGTTGAATACCTATGGCGTAGCGGAGTACAAGCTGCGCGTGGGGGACAGCCTGCGCGAGGTTCGGATGATCCAGGACCTGGGGGTGGAGTTCGAGGTCGGCGAAGTCGATCCGGAAGGACTGACGGAGCTTGAGCGCGATTTCGATGCGGTGTTTCTGGGAGTGGGTCTGGGAGCGATGCGCCGGCTGGCGCACGATGGCAGCGCTTCCGAGTCGGTGGTGGATGCGCTGGAGTTTATTGCGGGATATAAGACCGGACAGCGAACCAGCATAGGGCCGCATGCAAAGGCCCGGCGCGTGGTGGTGATTGGCGCCGGGAATACAGCGATCGATGCGGCCTGCGCGGCAAAGCGGCTGGGCGCCGGCGAGGTGACGATTCTGTACCGGAGACAGCGCGAGCATATGTCCGCGTTCGACTTTGAGTACGAGCACGCGCTGCGCGAGGGCGTGGTGTTTTGCTGGGCAACGCTGCCCAAGGCGTTCGCCGCGAAGGGCGATGCGATTGAGCTGCAGTGTATCGCCACCGCCCAGGATGAAACCGGGCAGGCTGTCCCGGTGGAGGGATCGGAGTTTACGATTGAGTGCGATGTAGTGATTCCTGCAATCGGGCAATCGCCGCTGCTGGAGTTGCTTTCGCAGGTGCGGGGAGTGGCGATGGAGCATGGGCGGGTGGTCATCCAGCGCACAACCGGGCAGACAACCAACCCCAAGTACTTCGCGGGCGGGGATTGCGTGAACGGCGGACGCGAGGTGGTGGATGCGGTCGCGGACGGCAAACGCGCGGCGCATGGGATCGCGGCGGCTCTGGGAGGGGCTTCTTCGTGAGAAAGGTCCGCAGGTCTGTGGTAGTTCGAGCAGTACGCAGGTCCTTCGACTGCGTAGCTTGCGATAGGGCTGCAAGCTACTCCGCTCAGGATGACAGGTTCATGGGAGGGATAAGCGTTGGCTGATCTGACGACAAACTTCGCGGGCATCCGGTGTCCGAACCCATTCTGGCTGGCCAGCGCGCCGCCGACCAACTGCGGCGAGCAGGTGATGCGCGCGTTCGACGCAGGATGGGGTGGCGTGGTGTGGAAGACCATCGGCGAGCCGATTACGAATGTCAGTTCGCGCTACTCGTCCGTCGATTGGAACGCCCAGCGGATGATGGGGCTGAACAACATCGAACTGATCAGCGACCGCCCCATCGAGTTGAACCTGCGCGAGATTGCCGAGGTAAAGCGACGATATCCCGGGCACGCGGTAATCGCGTCGCTGATGGTTGAGTCGAAGCGCGAGACCTGGCACGAGATGGTGAAGCAGGCTGAGGGCGCCGGGGCCGATGGACTGGAGCTGAACTTCGGATGCCCGCACGGAATGAGCGAGCGCGGGATGGGCTCGGCCGTGGGACAGGTGCCGGAGTACGCGCAGTTGATTACCGAGTGGGTGAAGGAAGTGGCGCGGACGCCGGTGCTGGTAAAGCTGACGCCCAACATCACGGACATCCGCATGGTGGCGCGGGCGGCCAAGCGCGCGCGGGCGGATGGGCTTTCGGCGATCAACACCATCAATTCGATCACCGGCATCGACCTCGATACGTTTGAGCCGCGGCCGAATGTGGATGGGAAGAGTTCGCACGGCGGCTACTGCGGGCCCGCGGTAAAACCGATTGCGCTGAACATGGTCCAGCAGGTGAACTCGGATTATGTGGATGGGCCGCCGATTCCGATGAGCGGCATTGGCGGGATAGCGACATGGCGGGATGCGGCGGAGTTCTTCCTGATGGGCTGCGGCACCGTCCAGGTGTGTACGGCAGTGATGCACTACGGCTACCGCATCGTCGAGGATATGATCGACGGACTCTCGAATTGGATGGATGGGAAGGGATTCGCGACCGTCGAGGATTTTCGCGGCAAGAGCCTGACCAGGGTGACGGAGTGGAAGCACCTGAACCTGAACTACAAAATCGTCGCGCAGATCGATGAGTCCCTTTGCATTGGCTGCCAGCTTTGCCACATCGCGTGCTGGGACGGCGCGCATCAGTGCATTCATCTCGACCGCGTGACCGGGCCTCTTGGAACCGGCCCGGTGGACGGGCACGTCGGGGCCCACGCGAAGCCGCAGGAGCCCGGGCGAAAGAGGATTGCGGCCACTCCGATTCCGAAGCTCGATCCGCCCATTGGGAGCGTGGGGCCGTTTGCGACGTCGCTGGAACGGATCCCGCGCGTGGACGAGACGGAATGCGTCGGATGCAATCTGTGCTCGCTGGTCTGCCCGGTAGACGGATGCATCACCATGGTCGAACGGCCGACGGGATTGGCTCCACAGACGTGGGCGGAGCGGACAGCCGAGGCGGAATGCGTTCCGCCCCAGGCAAAGTGAGAGAGCGACTGCGGATCTGCACGGAGCGACACGGACTCAAACGAACACTGGTGGTTCAATCCGTGTTGACCAGTGTGGAGCCTGCGATGCGATTTTTCTGATGTACGGGACGAAGGAGCAAGGCAATGGGGATTCTGATTAAAGGTGGCAAGGTTGTGAGCGCGGCGACGACAATGCTCGCCGATGTGTTGGTTGAGGGCGAGACGATTGCGCAGGTTGCGCCGGGGATCACGGCGAATGGGCACCGGGTCGTCGATGCGACGGGAATGCTGGTGCTTCCTGGGGGCATTGATGTGCATACGCATCTGGATATGCCCTTTGGCGGCACGGTGAGCGCTGACGACTATGAGTGGGGGACGCGGGCGGCGGCGATCGGCGGGACAACGACGGTCATCGACTTTGCGCTGCAATCGATGGGCCACCCGATGAGTGAAGCCTTCAAAACCTGGCGCGCGAAGTCGGAGGGCAAGGCCTGCATCGACTATGCGCTGCACATGGCGGTGACCGACCTGGGGCCAAACGATGCCTGGCTGGACGAAGTGGATGCGATGGTCGCGGAGGGGATTTCCAGCTTCAAGATCTTCATGGCGTATCCCAATGCGCTGATGGTGGACGACGCGACCATCTTCAAGCTGATGCAGCGGACAAAGAAGCTGGGAGCGCTGGTGTGCGTCCATGCGGAGAACGGCACGGTGATCGATGCGATCGTGCAGCAGGCGTTGGCTGCCGGCCACACGGGGCCGCTGTACCACGCCCTGTCGCGGCCGGTGGAGGCCGAAGCTGAAGCGGTGCATCGCGTGGTGGCGTTGAGTGAGTTGGCAGGCGGCGCGAAGGTGTATATCGTGCATGTGTCGAACGAGAAGGCGATGCTCGAAGTTAAGGCGGCGCGCGAACGCGGATTGCCGGTGCAGGGCGAAACGTGCATGCAGTACCTGGTCCTGTCCATTGAAGATGACATGGGCAAGCCCGGCTTCGAGGACGCGAAGTACGTGTTCACGCCGCCGCTGCGCGAGAAGAAGAACCAGGCTCCGCTGTGGAAGGCGCTGAAGGACGATGTGCTGCAGGTGGTTTCCACCGACCACTGCCCGTTCCGGTTTGCCGATCAAAAGACGCTGGGGCTGGGGAACTTCACCAAGATTCCTAACGGTGGCCCGGGGATAGAGAACCGGATGCAGCTTGCCTATCACCACGGCGTCAACCAGGGCCGGATCTCGCTGGAGCGGTTCGTGGAGATCAGCGCGGAGGCGCCGGCGAGGATCTTCGGAATGTATCCGCGGAAGGGTATATTGGCCGCTGGTTCGGACGCGGATATTCTGGTGTGGAACCCGGAAGCGAAGTATACGATTACGGCAGCGACCCAGAATATGCACACCGATTACTCGATCTTCGAAGGCTTCCAGGTGAAGGGCAACGCGCGCCAGGTATTCTCACGCGGAGAACTGGTGGTCGACAGTGGCAGGTTTGTCGGAACGGTGGGTCGCGGGCGTTATGTGCATCGCGAGGTGCCCGGCGAATGAGCCTTTACGTCGAGGGGCCGACGAGTCTGACCGATGCGTACGGCCTGCGCGCCGATTCGCATCTGTATAACCCGGACCTGGCCCCGACAACGCCCGAGCAAAGACACTGGACCACGTACAACTACATCGCGCTGTGGTTCTCAATGTCGATGGAAGTTTCGACGTACATGCTGGCGTCGACCCTGATCGCAGGCGGGATGAACTGGAAAGAAGCGATTTCGACCATCCTGCTGGGCAATCTGATCGTGCTGATCCCGATGCTGCTGAACGCTCATGCGGGAGCGAAATACGGAATTCCCTTCCCGGTTTTTGTGCGCGCTTCATTTGGGGTTCGGGGCGCGAATATTCCTGCGATGCTGCG
>Ga0182030_10020309_pt1 | contig 12543 bp, 9 predicted proteins | sample 812S3MmetaG_FD_121299 | JGI IMG/M metagenome (GOLD analysis project Ga0182030, IMG submission 121299) | Permafrost microbial communities from Stordalen Mire, Sweden - 812S3M metaG (Illumina Assembly) | ecosystem: Environmental > Terrestrial > Soil > Wetlands > Permafrost | place: Sweden... | reverse complement strand
TGCACCAGCGCGGAATTGACGCGCGACCACATGGAGGTGCGCGGCATCGGCATCATCAATGTCGGCGCCATGTTCGGCGTCAAGGCCATCCGCAAGGACAAGACGCTGGACGCCATCATCACGCTCCGACCATGGGAGGAGGTCAAGGACCTCGACCGGCTCGGGATCGAACAGGAATTTGTGAAGGTTCTGGGCGTGGACATTCCGCATGTCACCATCCCCGTGCGGCCCGGTCGGGACATCGCCCGGCTCATTGAAGTGGCCGCGTTCCAGATTAAACTCCGCAAATCCGGCTATAATGCCGCCGAAGAGCTGAATAAGCGGCTGCTCGCCCAGATGGCCGCCAACGCCGCCATCCCGTCGCCGTTGTCACCATAAATTGTGTTGGCGCAATACCCCCGCGCCGTCTAAATTTCTCGCGTTTCTAGTGATGAGCGCCAAAAAAACTGAGGCCGGTGAGTTCCTGACCAAGGAGCTGACCATTGCCAACAAGTCGGGCATCCACGCCCGGCCCGCCGCCATGTTTGTCAAGGTCGCCGCCCGCTATGGGTGCGACATCTTCGTGGAAAAGGACGGCGAGAAGATCAACGGCAAGAGCATCATGGGCCTGATGATGCTTGCCGCCGGCCCCGGCAGCAAAGTCACCCTCCACGTCAAGGGCGCGGACGCCACCGCGGCCATCGACGAGTTGGAAGCCCTGGTCAAACGGAAGTTTGACGAGGAATGACCGGTTCGTTTTTTGTTTCCACTGCACCTTCCGCGGCCTAACCTCTGGCCATGGCATCCGCCCAGATTGATGTAAAGTACGTCGCGCATTTGGCGCGCATCGCCCTCGCTCCGGACGAGGAAAAGAAGCTCGGCGCGCAGCTTGGCCACATCCTCGGCTACATCGAAAAACTGGGCGAACTGGACGTGTCCCAGGTCGAACCCACCGCGCACGCCGTGCCCATGGTCAACGTCACCCGGCCCGACGAGACCCGTCCCTCCCTGTCCCACGAAGATGCCCTCCGCAACGCTCCCCAAAAAGCCGACGGCCTTTTCAGCGTGCCCCAAATTGTCGAATAACCCCAAAAACCTCTCCCGCCGCGCGCTTCCTTGCCGGAGCGGCTTAATCGACCTTTACCCGGAAATACATTTGGGCATTGGTGGGCGCCACGCCGCAGGGCGAGACTGCGGTGTTGGTAGTCCATGGCCCGGTCACGTTGGTGGCTTGCAGCAGCGTCCCCTGCGGCCACGCGATGGCAAAACTGCCCGTTCCGTTGGCCAGCCCGGTTTCGACGGTTATTGGCGGGGCGATGGAAGCCGCCTGATAGAGGGCCAGCACCTGGTTCGCGGAAAAGGCATTCGTGAAAACGGCCACGTGCGCAATGCCGCCGGGCAAAAGCCGTCCCGTTCCATAGTCCGGTGAGCCGCCAATCCAGACATCCAGGCTGTCGCCGGATGGCAATGGCACCGTATCGGTGGCCGCCAGCACGCCATCCACATACAGCTTGCCATTGCCGCTGACATTGGGCACCCCGGTGTAGGTGTACACCATCATGTGCCAGTTCGTCCCCACAATGGAACTGGCGGCCGTCGCGTCGGCGGCGCCCCCGTTGGCTGCGCCGGGCCGGCCCGATCCGTCCACCGTGAGGCGCCAGGAGCTGTTGCCGCGCCCCACCACCCCCGAGAAGTGAGGCGTGGCGGGGACCTGAACCCACGCCATCGCGGTCAGGGCGTTGGTGAGATTAAACGGCCCTTCCGGGATGTCCACGTAACCTGAACTGCCGTCAAACCGGGCGGATTTGTTCTGCGGAACAAAACCCACAAACGCTCCGCCCGGCTGCCCCAGCGTGACCCCGCCGACGTAGCGGCCGTCATAACCGCCAACCATATCGTAGGCCACCGAGCCGTTGGTCTCATTCAACGGCCAATAGGCCAGCGGATGCGCGGCCACCACCGCGGCTTCGTAGGTTCCCGGGGCCGCCGCGGCCACGTGCGGCGTATTCGTGCCGGCCGCGTAAAGCGCCAGCATCTGGGCGGCCGAAAGTGTGTTGGTGAAGAGCGACACCTGGGCAATGCTGCCGGCCACGAGGCGGCCGTTGCCGTAATCCGGCGAACCGCCAATCCAAACATCCAGACTGTCGCCGCCGGACACCGAAGCCGTGTTGGTGGCTTTCAACACGCCGTCCACATAGAGCAAGCCGTTCCCGCTGGCATTGTTTACGCCCGTGTAGGCATAAGCGACCATATGCCAGCTCGTGCCCACAATCGAAGTGGGGCTGGTGGCGTCGCTGCCGCTGGCATCGGCGGCCCCGGGCTGGCCCGATGGGTTGATGGTCATCCGCCAGGAGCTGTCGCCGTGGCCGACGATCCCCGAGTAATGAGACGGCGTGCTTGGCACCTGAACCCACGCCACGGCGGTCATGGCATTGGTGAGGTTGAGCGGACCTTCGGGAATATCCACATAACCCGAACTGCCATCAAACAGCGCCGAGTAACTGGGCGAGCCGAAGCCGCCATTGGCCGGCCCCGCTTGGGCCAGTTGGACGCCGCCCCAATAGGCGCCGTTGTTGCCGCCAATGAGATCATAGGCCGTTTGGCCATTGGTTTCATTCAATGGCCAATAGGCCAGAGGATGATCCGCCATCAGCGCCGCCAGGTAGGAACCGGCCGCCGGAACCAGCGGCGCGGCCGCAACTTCGCTCGAATTGGCACCCTGACCCAATAGATTCGTTGCCCATACCACATAATAATAAGTTGTGCCGCCCGCCAGTCCGGCATCCAGGTAATTCGTCGCCGTGGCGGTGGCAATTACGGTTTCCGCCCCCGGGCTCGTTGACCGCGCCACATAATAACTCGCCGCGCCCGCCACGGGCCCCCAGTTCAAGTTAACCAGGCCGATACCAGATACCACTTGCAATCCCACCGGCGCCGACGGCAGCGGCATCACGGCGCCAAACACCCGGAATTCCTCCAGCGCGGCCCAATTGCCTGAAGCCAGGCCCGTGATCGTCATTCGCACATAACGTCCGGCGGCCATGAACACATCGCTTTGATCCTGGGCCACACTCGGGTTGGCCGTCTTGTTGACGACCGTCGTCCAGTTGGTGTCGTCCAGGGACACGGCCACCGTGTAATCGTAGACGGTTCCATTCACCGGCCAGATCACCTCATCCCCGGCAAGACTGCAGACGGCGCCCAAATCCACCTGCCACCAATGATTGGTGTTGCCATCGGCGACGCTCCACGCGGTGGCGGTGTTGCCATCGTTGCCATTGCTGGCGGGATTACCCGGCAGCGCGCTGTCCGCGGACGCCGGCTGGCCCAGGGCCAGATTGGCGCCCAGCCCGGCGGCCGGAGTTGACAGCTCAAGGTCATCCACATAGCCGCGATAGCCGCCGGAACCGCCGGGTTGATTATAACAAAGCTCAATGCGGTTGATGGTCTTGCCGGCCAGCGGCGTCAAATCCACCGTCACATAATTCCAAGTGTCGAAGGCCAGGATGGTGACCTGGTTGGTGGGATTGATCGGCACTCCATGCTGGTCGGTCAAGCCGCTGTCGCGGAGATTGGTTCCATCCGCGAAAATGAGATTCAACGCCACCCAACCGCTGTTGGTCCCCGTCGCCAAACCGTCAGTCGCCGGGCTCTGCGGTAATATCCAATAGGAAAAGTGCATGCCCGCTGAGACCGTGAGGTTCGAACCGCTCAAATCGAACAGTTTCATATACGCTTAGTCGGACACCCCGCCCAGGGCCTTGCCGGAATACATGATTTCCGAGTAGCCGCTTTCGCTGTTCTCACTCCGGGCACCCAATTCGGGTCCCGTCGGGCCGCTGGTTATGGGCCCCACGTTTTCGCTGCCGCCGGTCGGATAAGCCGCACCATCCACGGAGTTGGTCCAGGTCAACGGCACGTCGTTCGTCTCCAAGCCGGTTCCCCAAACCGGTTTCTGGGCGAGCGGCGTGGCCATGCCATCCGTGTATGAAGGCGGCGCGAGCAGCGGATCGGCACCCCAATTTGTATTCGCCGTGGCCCCCACGATGAAGGCCAGGGTCCCCCCATTGGCCATGTCCGCGTAACGCAGCCAGGACGCGTTCGAGACCTGGCCGTTCACGGTGAGGCTCTGCACATAGGGAGCGTTGTCGCCCGCCCCGGCGGCGGTAATGGTCACATCGCCATTCGTCAGATGGATCACCGCCTGCGGAAACAACGGCCCGTTCAAGACCAAAACGTCATCCCCGGGAGTCTCCGGATGCATCCCCAGCGCCGCCAGCACATACCACGATGCCATGTGCCCCAGATCGTCATTCCCCGGGAGGCCGCCGGGAGCGGTCGAAAAGAGCTGGGTCATGACCTGCCGGACCACGCTCGCGGCCTTGTAAGGCTGGCCCATGTAGTTGTAAATCCACGGCGCCTGCGAACACGGCTCATTGCCCATGTAGGCGAACTGGGAAGAGGTTTCATCCCCGTCGTTGAGTTCGGTGAAAAACTTGTCCAACCGCGCCGATGCGGCCTGCGGTCCGCCCATCAGGTCGATCAGCGATGCCAGGTTGAACGGCACCATCCAGGTGTATTGGTAAACCGTGCCTTCCACATAGGCCTTGCCGTTGTAAGTGGGAAATCCCGGCGGCCAGAATCCGTCCGCATTCCGTTGTTGCAGATAACCGGAAGCGGGGTTGAAATGGTTGCGCCAGTTTTGGGCGCGGTTCATGGCCAGCGCATAGTTTGTGGCGTCCCCCAAGGCCAGCGCAAAACGGGCCAGGGCCCCGTCGGCACTGCCATACTCCAGCGTCATGGACACCGGCCCGTAGCCCCCGTTTTCCGCGGCCGGCACGTATCCCAAATTGAGATAGTTGCGCTCGGCGTCGCGTTCGTGGACTCCATTGCTGGCGACCGTGGCCGGATTGACGGCCGCCTTCACCATCGCCGCCAAAGCCGACGCGGTGTCGAAGTTGGTGGCCCCGAACGCATACAGGCCGGCGATGATCGGCGTGGCCGGGTCGCCCATCATCACGCCCGTGTCCCCGTCCGGCGTGCTCCAGCGCGGCATCGCGCCGCACTGTTGCGCATCCAGCACCAGGGATTCGGCGATGTCGCTGCCGCGCGCAGGATCCATCATCGCCAGGAACTGGCACTCATTGCGATAAATATCCCAGCCGGAAAAGAATTCATATTTGGCATGGCCCGCGGCCACAGTGTGGGTCTGGCCATCAAAGCCCGGGTACTGGCCGTTGACATCGCTCACCACACTCGGCGCCTGCAGGGAATGATACATCATCGTGTAAAATATCGCCGTGTCTGTTACGGATCCGCCGCTCACCTGCATCTTGTTCAAGTAACCGTTCCAGAGATTGCTGGTCGCGCCCACCATGGCGTTGAAGCCCGCGCTGGTGAAGGATGAGGCCGGGCTTTCCGCCTGCAAATTATTCTGCGCGTTGGTCAGGCTCACGTATGAAATCGCCGTCCGGGCCAGCACCACGCCGCCCCCGGCCAGATTGAACCCCAGATAAACTCCCACCTCGGACCCGGTGGCGTTGGTGCCATTCGCCGTCAACGCCGCGCCGTTCCATGTGCCATACGTGGCAAAAGGATGGTCAAAAACCGCATCGAAATACAGGACGGTCTTCTCGCCCGAACCGCAAAAGCCGTTCTGGATCGTCCAGCCCGTGATTTCCTGCCCATTCGTATTGATCTGTATCAAGGCGTCCGATGTCCCCGCCGCGCCGCTGCACGCGTTGATGACCACGCCGGGCACGCCGCCGGCCGGGTAGGTGAACCGACCGAATCCCGAGTGCATGGTGGCGGTCAGCTCCGTGCGAATGCCGTTGTTGAACTGAACGGAATAGTAGCCCGGCGTGGCGATTTCATTGGCATGCGAAAAGGCCGAAGAGAAGGCGTATTTGCCGCTGCTGTTGTTCGTGCCCGGCGAATTGGTCAAGGTTGCGAGGAGGGGCGTGATGGCGAAATTCCCGCCGTAATCGCAGCCCGCCCCGCTGATGTGATCGAGGCCAAACCCAACGATGTGGGTGTCCGAGTAGAGGTAGCCTCCGGACTCCTCGCTCTGCGTATCCGGGCTCCACTGCACCATGCCAAACGGAACCACCGCGCCGGGAAATTCGTCGCCCCCGCCCTCGGTCCCGCTGAGCGGCTGCACATTCGTGGTCAGCGTTTGCAACGGATAGGCGTGCAGCGGCAGGCAGAGCACCTGGAGCGCCAGCACGACAGCGCAAAGCATTGGGGATTTTCGGAAACGAAGGGATGGGGGATTGGAGGGATGGACTTTCATAGATTGAGTTCTCGCCGTTGGTGAAGGGGATATTGGGTTGCAACCGGGGTCTCCAACTTGCCGGCAACAAATTGGCGCAGAGCAACCCGCTGACATGATCTTCCTGAAATCATGAGGTCGGGACAATTCAACACGATTCTCCGTGTCTTGCCCATGACAAAACGGTGAAAATCCCCCGCTGCCGGAGTGGATCCTTGGTGGCAGTGGCCGCGCTGCGGCCACTCCGGCCTGTCCTCCGCAGCCTCGCCGAAGGAGGGCACCCAGCGTAGCGCAGGGGCGACGGAAAAGGGGTCACCCATGACATGGTGCGATCCGGTTACAAATCCACGGCAAAACGACACAGGCTATGGGTGGACCCCTTTTCCGGATACTCCACTCCCAGCTTTCGCGCCACGCCAAAGCCAAAATCCCCACTCCCGTCAGGTGCAAAATGTGAGGCCCCTTCCGGCCGGCATCCTGGCGTTTATCGAACGATGCGAAGCCAATGCGTTACGGCAGGAACAAATCGGCTGACACGTTGAAACGCTTTGCCAGCGTGCGGACGTGCGTCAGCGTCAAGTGCCGTTCGCCGCGCAAAATCATGGCACCCAGGTTGCGGCTGGTGCCCAGAAGCCGGGACAAATCCGCCGCGCTCATTTGGTTTTCTCCCATCAGGTGCTTGAGCGAGTCCAAGCCGCTGATTTTTGGCCAGCGGATTTTCTTGTCCTTGTTGTATTCGTCCACAAATTCCGTCAGCACGTCGAGATAATCCCGTTGTTCCGCGTTGAGCCGGGTGAAGACGGCGAGCGCGTTCATCATGGCCGTGGCATCCTCGTCCTGCGCATCGTCGTGAATCGGGCGCGGCAGGTGAGCCGCGCACAATTCGCGGTAGGTCTTGGGAATGTCCGCGTAACTGGCAAAACGCCGGGTCGGTTGTCGCGTCAGTGTTTTCATGTTCGTTGTTTCGTCGTTTCGTTGGCTTCGTATTACATCACTTCTCATGGCTCCGAAGCCGGAGTCCGCCCTGCACTACAACTCCATTTTCCATCGGTCTTTGCTGTATTCCGCGTGCGTCAGGAAAACGGAGCAGGAACACCTTGCCGGTGTCGAAATGGATGGCGCAAATCAGCCGATAGGTGTTGCCGCACACGTTGAACACCACAACCGGATTGCCGCTGGCCACACGCACTTGATCCGCCGCGCGAAAGCACTGCCGCAAGCCGGCAAAATGCCGGAATTGCTCTTGCCGCATGATTCGCCGCCAGACAGCCAATCCCGTTGCGGCCGGCGGATGTCTGAAGGCAAAAGCGGCCAGAGTGCTTTCCTTAATGATCCGCACGCATACAATTTGTGTTCAAACGCCGGGTTTGTCAAACACGATTAACACAGACAGACACGGAAATCCGTGTCACCCGAAATCCGAATCAAGATCGAAGGTCGAAATCCGAAGACCGGGTGTTTTGGCGCAACTCTTTCCACCAGGCAAGCCCGGGCCTTGACAGTTTGCGCAAGAAAGATGTCACGATGCACCGCCTGGGGCGTGCGGGGACGGCTGACCGGTCCACCCTCCGCAGTGCTGCTACGGACGGGCAGGTCAGCCCCACCGCCTTCAGAGCCAGCCGTTGGCGCCGGGACTGATTTTTCTTTCCACGCAGCCGGGCGAGTGGCAGGCTGGCAGTGAAAATTAAAGAGCCCGAAATTAGGAATCTTATGCCTGAAAAACCCATTGCGCCCAAGAAACTATCGGACAAGAACACGAAACAGGAGATGTTGGATGCTTATCAAACCCTGGCCCGGCAACTGGAGGAAAAGCGCGCGGCCGAATTGGCGCCTGAACGCCGCCTCGAAGAGAAGCGCAGCGACGAAGCCGTCAAGGTGGCCACCGGCGTAGAAGCGGCCGGCATCGATCGCGAGATTGGAAATCTCAAATCGCAGATCGGCAAAATGCTGGCCGATCTTTCCGACCAACTGGCCGCCGAATCCACCCGGTTCCGGAGCATTCAAAAGGCCGTCGAGAGCAAGGGAAATGAACTCAAGGAGCTTTATGGCATTGAAAAAGCCGCGGTCAGCCTCGCGGCGTTGATCGAGGCTCAGAACCAGAAACGCGTTGACTTTGAGGCGGACATCGCCGGGCAGCGCGCGGCGTTGCAGCATGAAATCGACACCCAGCGGGCGGATTGGGAGGAGGAGAAAAAGACGCGCGAAGCCGAAATCAAGGAACGCGACGCCGCGGAAAAGAAAGCCCAGGATCGCGCCCGCGAAGATTTCAATTACGGCTTCAAGCGCGAACAGCAGGCCGTCAAAGACAAGCTCAACGACGAAAAAACCTCGTTGGAAAAGGAAATCAAACTCAAGCGCGAAACGAGCGAAAAAGAATTTGCCGAACGGGAAAAAGCCCTCTCCGAAAGGGAACGCGAACTGGCGGAACTTCGCGCCCGCGCCGCCGCCTTTCCCAAGGAGTTGGAAACCGCCGTCAATCAGGCCGTCAAGGAAGCGACCGACCGGCTCCGGTTGGAGGCCAAGAACTGCGAGGATCTGGCGCACAAGCAGGCCGAGGGGGAACACAACGTTCTGGCCGCCAAAAACGAATCGCTGGAACGCGCCAACAAAGATTTGCTGGCTTCCAATCTCAAGCTGAACCAGCAGCTCGAAGCCGCCTACCAGAAGGTCCAGGACATTGCGGAAAAGACCGTCGAAGGCGCCTCGCAATCCAAGGCGCTGGCCGAATTGCAAAAGCTGTTCCTCGACCAGGGCCGGAAGGGGCGCGAAGAAAAATCATGAGCCTTGCGCGGGTTGACTGTGAAAAGCGGCTCGTTCCGCCGGTTCTTTTCGCAACCAGTTCGCGCAGGCAATCGCGCCTGCCAGCCGACGGTTGCTTTAGTTGCGTCCTGGGAGCGCCGAGCATTGCCCGGCCCGGGCTGATTAAAGCAGATCACCTTCCGCCCGGGCAATCGTTGGCTTGGTTTGGTCTGGTCTGGGTGGGCGGGTTTTGGGAAATTATTCCACGCGGTTTGGCACGAGGACCGGGCAATTCCCGGCGCGCCGGGCCGCGGCTCACTCCTCAAAACAAGAGCGGGAATCGTTGCAGGAATTTTTGTGGACGGGGCGGTCGTCCATGCCGACGACGGTTTGGGTGCGGTTGCACCAAAAATGGCACGGGGTGATGTCCTCGCCGTGTTTATCCGCAAACGCCTCCGCCGCGGTGGCGCCGGTGTACAGTTTTTTGGTGCGCAGATGTTTGCAGAAGGTCGGGCTCATGCGACTCCTTTCAATTTGAGCAGCGTGCGGCGAATCAGGGCGTGGGCCATTGGCAGCTTATACGCGTTGTGTTCGAGCGGCTTCGCGTCCGCCAGGATCAGGTCCGCCGCCTGGCTGGCGATGGCGTCGTCCAAAACCTTGCCGTCGAGAAACTGGTTGGCGGCCTGGACCTGGTGGGGGACAGGCGAAATGCTGCCCAGGACCACGCGCGGCGATTTTAATTTGCCGCCATGCACGTCGGCCGCCGCGGCGCAACTGACCAGCGCCCAGTCAAACGTGTGCTTGTCGCTCGCCTGCAAATAGGCGCTGTGCCGGCGCGCGGTGGGAATTTCCACCCGCAAAATCAGGTCGCCGGGATTCAGCGAATTGTGCGCGAGCGGATTTTCCCAGGCGCGTTGATAAAGTTCGGCCATGCTCATGCGCGTTTCCTTGCCCTCGCGCAGCACGATCGCCGTGCCATCCAGGGCGGCCAACGCGGTGGCCAGGCTGGACACGACCGGGCTGATGCAGGGGTTGCCCGTGAAGAGGCTGTGGTAGCGGTTCTCCCCGTTGAGCGCATAACAAAGGTCGCCGTGCTTTTTGAGACACACGGTGTCGCGATGGCGGTAATACCAGCAGCGCGAATGCTGGGCGAGATTGCCGCCCACCGTGGCCACGTTGCGGATTTGCGGCGAGGCGACTTCCGCCGCCGCCTCATGCAGGCCGGGAAAAGCCTTTTGAATCTCCGGGTCGTTTTCGATTTGCGCCACGGTCACGAGGGCGCCAATGGTCCAGGTCTTTCCGCCGCGGTCGATTTTGTCGAGGCCGGGCAGGGACTTGATGTTGACCAGGATGCTGGCCGTGGTGAGATATTCCTTCAGCAGGCCGAGCAAATCGTTGCCACCGGCGAGGTAAGCGCCAGTGGTGCCGGCCAGTTCACGGGCGCTGTCGGTCGAGAGCGCGGTGGCGTATTCAAAGGCTTTCATGTGATTCAGGCGGCCACCGGGGCCGGGATTTTGCCCAGCGCGGCCAGTATCTTCGCCGGCGTGATCGGCAGGCTCGGGACGCGCACGCCGATGGCGTTGGCGACGGCGTTGGCAATCGCGCCGGCCGTGGCGACGGTGGCCGGTTCACCGATGCCGATGACGCCGCGTTCGGGCATGTTGATCAACACGATCTCGATGTCCGGCACGTCGGCGATGCCGGGGAGCTTGTAGGTCTCAAAATTGGGATTCAACAAGACCCCGGACAAGTCATCCATCACGCGCTCCTCATAAAGCGCATAGCCCATGCCCATGATGATACCGCCATTGATCTGGCTCTCTAGCGTGTTCTGGTTGATGATCAGGCCGCAGTCGTGGACGCCGAGCACTTTGTCCACCGTGACCAGGCCGGTTTCCGTATCGACGGAGACCTGCACGAACTGTACGCCACAGGCGTGATCGGTCGAAAGCCCGGGCTGCCACTGGCCGTGCACGACGAGCGGGCTGACGCCGAGTTTTTTGCATGCGGCCCACCAGTTGTCACCGCGCGCGTCGGCGATGCCTGAGCGGGTCTGCAACTGCTGCAAGGCATTGTTGCAAATGTCCAGCACCGTGGGCGAAACCGAAGGACAGGTCGTGCTGCCGCCGCTGCCGGGGCCGTAGGGGAAATTGGTGTCGCCGACGTGCACGGTGATCTGCTCCGGCTTGAGTCCGAGCATTTCGGCGGCGACCACCGCGATGACAGTTTTCGTTCCCGTGCCGATGTCCTGCACGCCGAGGCGAAATTCAATCGTGCCGTCGGGATTAATCTGGGCGTCGCCCTGCGTGTTGCCATCGCCCTTGCTGCCGCCCCACGCCGCGCCCGCGCAGCCGATGCCGGTTTTGACGATGCCCGGGGAGCTGCCGGGCTTTTGATATTTGGCCTTCCATGCGAACTTTTCCGCGCCCAGTTTGTATTCGCGTTGGCGAATGGGATTCGGATCATTCTTCAGCCGGAATTCAAGCGGGTCGAGGCCGAGCTTCACCGCGAGATCGTCCATGGCGGATTCCATGCCGTAGGAAGCCGGCGGATGTCCGGGGGCCCGAAAGGCGCGCGCCGAGCCCGCATTCACTGCCACCGCAAATTGCTTCACGCGCTGGTTGGGCACCTGGTAAATGTACGGCAGGGGAATGTCCGCACCGCCGCCGCCACCGCCGGAATCACCGCCGGCCCCAATGCCCGCGGTGCCATAATTTTCCGCCGCGAACGCATGCAGGGTCCCGTCGGCCAGGGCCCCGATCTTGATTTTTTGAAAGCTGGAGGGACGGTTGCCCACGGCCAGCGCGTTGTCAAAGCGGGTCAGCATCAGCCGGACCGGCGCCTTGGCCGCGCGGGACAGTTTCGCCGCCAGCACGCCTTCCACGCCGGGGCCGAATTTGGCGCCAAAACCGCCGCCCATGTAATCGGTAATCACGCGGACCTTGCTGTGATCCACTTGCAGCGCGCCGGCCAGTCCGTCGCGCACACTCGTGATGCCCTGGGTGGAGGCCCAGGCCGTCACGCCGTCGTCCGTCCATGAAACCGTGTTGCCATGCGTTTCCATCGGATGATGAATCTGCACGGGCGTGGTGTAAAAGCCCTCGATGACGGCCGCGCATTCCGGAAAGGCGGTGTCCACGTTGCCATGTTCGTGGATGCGCGGCTTGCTGGCATTGGCGGTACCGTCCCAAACCTGCGCCGCATGGTCCTTCTTGGCCTCGCCTTCATTCACGACGAATTCGTGATGGACCTCCGCCTTGACCTCGATGGCGCGCAGGGCGTCGAGGCAGGCCTGTTTGCTGGTGCCAGCGACGGCGGCAATCTCCTCGCCATAAAAACGGACGTTGAATTCGCCGTCGCGCGCCACCAGGGCGGCCTTGATGCCCGGCACCTGCAACGCCGGGTCCAGGTTCACGGAAAGGATTTTTGCCGACACCCATTGGGAGCGGAGAATCATCCCATACAGCCAGCCGTCGGCCTGGATGTCGGAGGCATAGCGCGCGCTGCCGGTCAGCTTGGCCGGCGCATCCACCCGGAGTGTCGAATGGCTGATG
>Ga0182030_10020308_pt1 | contig 12544 bp, 4 predicted proteins | sample 812S3MmetaG_FD_121299 | JGI IMG/M metagenome (GOLD analysis project Ga0182030, IMG submission 121299) | Permafrost microbial communities from Stordalen Mire, Sweden - 812S3M metaG (Illumina Assembly) | ecosystem: Environmental > Terrestrial > Soil > Wetlands > Permafrost | place: Sweden... | reverse complement strand
TCGATATGCCCGGGGTTTTGCAAAGCCCGGCGTCGGGCAGGGCCGAGGTCCGGCTCAATGGCTCGATCGTGATGATCAATGGTCTTTCCGGCACGATCGGCGACGACGCGTTCAACGGATGGGCCTCGGCCGATATCGCGAGCAAGCCGCTGGTGAAGCTCGACCTCGACTTCCAGCGGCTTGACGTCGCCGCCTCCACGGGCACGGCGTCGCCGGCGCAGCCTTCGCAACCCTGGAGCAACGCGCCGATCGACCTCAAGGGTTTGAATTATGTCGACGCCCAGATCAAGGTTTCCGCCGCCGCCTTGAACGTCGGCGAGGCGCAATTCGCACCCGCTGCGATCGATGCGACGCTCGCCGGCGGCGTACTGAAGGCCAATGTCTCGAATCTCGGGGCCTATGGCGGCCAGGCCAATGGCGATATCATCGTCGATGTTTCGGCGGCCGAGCCAACCTATACGCTGCGCGGCGATCTCGTCGGCGTCCGCGCGTTGCCGCTGCTCAAGAGTGCGGCCGACTTCGACAAGCTCGACGGCAAATTGCAGGCGAAAATCGCGGTGCGCTCCTTCGGCGCGAGCCCGCGCGCGATCATGTCGAACCTCGGCGGAACCGTGTTCGCCAATTTCGCGGACGGCGCCATTCGCGGCCTCAACGTCGCGCAGATGATCCGTTCGCTGACCTCGGGGACGCTGTCGGGGTGGCAGGAAGCCAAAGAGCAGACCACCGACCTGACCCAGCTTGCGGCATCGTTCCGGATCGAAAAGGGCCAGGCCACCAGCAGCGATCTCAATTTGGTGGGACCGCTGGTGCGGATGACCGGGGCCGGCACCGTCGATCTTGCGGCCAAATCGCTGGCATTCCGGGTCGAGCCCAAGCTCGTCATGACCACCGAAGGCCAGGGCCGCGCCGGCGACCCGGTCGGGCTCGGCATCCCCGTCGTCATCGACGGCCCCTGGGCCGAACCGCGGATTTATCCCGATATGGCCGGCATATTGGATCATCCCGAAGACGCCTATGCCAAGCTCAAGCAGATGGGACAAGGCCTGTTCGGGCCCAATGGCGCGCTGAACGGATTGGGTGGATTGGGCGGAAACGGGCCCGGCGGCACCGGAGCCGGCGGCAACAATGGCAGCTCCGATCCGCTCGGCGGCAAGCTCGGCGAAACACTCGGCAATTTGCTGAAGCAGAATCTCGGGCGAAGCCGCAATCTGCTGCCGTCGGATCCCGCCAGCCCGGCCGCCCCGGCCGCACCCGCGCCGGGCGATCCGGCGCCGCAGCCTTCGGAGGACAGCGCGCCGATGAAGGACGTGCTGAAGCAGTTGTTCAACCGCTGATCGCTTCGGCTGATCATCGGCGTTTTCCCGCCGAACATCGGCGTTTTCCTTGTTGCACCCCCACCCCGACCCCAGAGCGAGCCCCGATCGTCTCGACCCCCGCAAGGGGGGAGGGAGAAGAGAGGCGCAGCTAACCACGCTGGCAGAGGCCACCGCCTGACCCTCCTCGAAGTGTGCTAAACTTGCCCGACTGACACGGCTTGGCGGATGCGCGTGCCCTGCTGGGGTGGCGCCCACGAGGATCTGGATGATCGGGGTCACGGATAAAATTGGGTCGCGGCGCTGGGGCCTGTTCGCCAAATACGTCATCGCCCTGGTCGGCCTGGTGGTGTTCGTGCTCGCGGTCAACGGCGCGCTGGAGACCTGGATCAGCTACCGCGCCACCAAGACCACGCTGACCGACGCGATGGGCGAGAAGGCCGAGGCGACCGCGCGGCGGATCGAGCAATCGATCTCCGACCTCGAGCGCCAGATGAGCTGGGTGACCCGCGCCAGCGCCGACACGGTGGACAAGCACCGCGCCGACTTTGCCCAATTGTTGCACCAGGTGCCGTCGGTCAGCCAGCTCTCCTGGTTGAGCGGGAGCGGCCAGGAGCAGCTTCGCCTGACCCGCAGCGCCATTTCGGTGAACAGCGGCGAGGATTTTTCCCGCGATGTTCGATTTGTCGAAGGCGTCCGCAGGGGCGTCAACCTGACCTCGGCCTATTTCAGGGATGGCCGGCCCTATATGTCGATCGCGCTGGCGCATTCGGGCGTCAATGCCGGTGTCACCGTCGCCGAAATCGATCTGCGTTTCCTGTCGGATTTCCTCGGCGATGCCGAGGTCGGCAAGGTCGCGGCCGCCTATGTGGTCGACAAGCGCGGCCAGGTGCTGGCGAGCTCCGCCAAGGGCCCCGAAGTGGCCAAGGATGTGTCCGCGCTGCCGCAGGTCGCAGCACTCATCAAGCCGGACGGCCAGGCGCAGGCTTCGGGCACCGACACCGGCGGCCAGGCGGTGCTGACCGCGTCCAACACCGTTCCGAAACTCGGCTGGCTGGTGTTTTACGAGCAGCCGACCGCGCTGGCGCTGGCGCCGATCCGCGATCAGCTGTGGCGGATCGCGCTTCTGATCGCGCTCGGGCTTTTGGTCGCGATCCTCGCCGGCACGCTCTTGGCGCGCCGCATGTTGATTCCCATCACGGCATTGCGCACCGGCGCGCGGCGGCTCGGCGCCGGCGATTTCAGCCAGCGCATCGACGTCCACACCGCCGACGAGCTGGAGGAATTGGCCGACCAGTTCAACAGCATGGCCGGCCAGCTGCAGGAGACGTATATCGGCCTTGAATCCAAGGTCGAGGCGCGCACCCGCGATCTCGCGCGCTCGGTCAACGAACTCAAGGTGCTCGAGGAGGTCGGCCGCGCGGTGGCCTCCTCGCTCGATCTCAACGCCGTGCTGCCGACGGTGGCAGCACGCGCGCTCGAAATCACCCACGCCGACGCGGTGCTGATCTATGGTTACGATGCGGCGAAGCATCAGTTCAACCTGACCGAGGCGATCGGCATCGACCGCTCCGCCGAAGGCCAGCATCTTGTCATCGACAAGGATTCCAGCGTGCTCGGCGAGGCCGCGACCTCCGGCGAGCCGATCGCGATCCCCGATCTCGACCACGCGGACGATCATCTCTTGCGCGATGTGGCGATCGCGGCCGGCTTTCATTCGGTGCTGATCGTGCCGCTGGTCGACCAGAAGGGCATTCTGGGATCGCTGGTGGTGCTGCGCCGAAGTACGGGCGAATTCTCGCCGAACCTGATCGGCTTGATGCGCACCTTCGCGCACCAGGCGGTGCTGGCGATGCGCAACGCCAGACTCTTCAGCGAAGTCGACCAGAAGGGCCGTGAACTCGCGGCCGCGCATTCCACCGTGCAGCAGCAGGCCGGCAAGCTGCAGGAGCAGACTGACCAGCTTATGGACTGGAACAAGTCGCTGGAGGAGCGGGTCGAAAAACAACTCGGCGAGATCGAGCGCATCCGCCGGCTCGAGCGTTTTCTCGCCCCTCAAGTCGCGCAACTGATCGCCTCCGGCGACGGCCATGAAGGGCTGCTCGACAGCCACCGCCGCGAAGTCACCGTGGTTTTTTGCGACCTGCGCGGCTTCACATCGTTTACCGAGAGCACCGAGCCCGAGGAGGCGATGGCCGTGCTGCGCGAATATCATGCAGCGCTTGGTGAGCTGATTTTCCGCTACGAAGGCACGCTCGACCGCTATGCCGGCGACGGCGTGATGATCCTGTTCAACGCGCCGATCCAGTTCGACGATCACACCCGACGCGCGGTGAAGATGGCGGTCGAGATGCGCGACACCATCGGCGCCCTGACCCAGAAGTGGCGCAACCGCGGCCATAGTCTCGGGTTTGGCGTCGGCATCGCGCTCGGCTACGCGACCCTGGGCCAGATCGGTTTCGAGCAGCGGCTCGAATACGCCGCGATCGGCAGCGTCACCAATCTCGCATCGCGGCTGTGCGACGAAGCCAAGGCCGACCAGATCGTCGTCAGCCAGCGCGTCTATGGCATGGTCGAAGCCGTTGCCGAAGGCGCTTCGCTCGGTGAATTGCACCTCAAGGGTTTTAACCATCCGGTGCTGGCCGTGGAGATCTTGCGCTGGCGCGAGGACGGCGATGCGGCGGCGAGTGTCGCGAAGGTCGAGCCCGCAACGCCCGCCACCGCGCGGCGAAGGAAGCAGTAGGTCGTCATTCGTTGACGCAAGCCGCCGCAACATAAGAAGCCGTCATACTCCGCGAAAGCGGAGTATCCAGTACGCCGCGACCTCTCGATTCCATCACTGACGCTTCGGAATACTGGATCGCCCGCTTTCGCGGGCGACGACGACCGAGAGTGTGGCGCGTCCGTATTCATCCGAACACACCCCCGCATTCCCGCGACGCCATGCGCCCGAGGTTTTGCAACGAACCTTTCGCCCAGGAAAATCAGAGGGCGTGGGGAACGCCGGGTGCCCGCTGCACCCGTGGCCTCGTGTGCAAAAGTAGAAAGCACACGAGTATCGACCGCAGATACACCGGTTCACCCGGCGTTCCCGCACGCAATGGTTTTAACGGTTTCCTTCGTGCTCTCCTTGGTGACCGGGCTTGTTTGCCACCATCGCCGGCGGAAGTAAGCACCTCTTCAAAGCCCGGTTGGGCAAAGGTGCCTTCCGCCGCCTTGACGCCAGCGTCGGGGCGTCAGGACCACACGACTTCGCCGTCCGCCAGCCACATCATTCGTCCGCGCGCCGTTTGATCGCTCACAGGCTTTTGGCCTGCCCTGCCATCACGTTCTCGCGCCTGATGAGCCCGCGTCCACCGCATCCCGCCCCGCGTCCGTGACGATCGCGAGCCGCCCCTCTCTGTGGGACGAGACGGTGAGGGATACGCAAGTGATTTGGGTAAAAAGACAAGTGGGAATATTTTTACGAAGGGGGGTAGACAGGCGACTCACTGGATTGAGTCGGCTACAGGAGGGAGTGCGATCAAGGGCGCGCCAATCATGTGGTTGCCAGCGACAGCGGCACGGATGTCTAATGACACACTGATTTGCTATTGAATGTTTGTGACCTTGTATGTCGAAGAACCCAGTCCGCAAGCCGAAGAAAGGACCCCCGACGCCTATGCGCGAGGACAACCCGCGTTGGCTCACTGACGACCCCACCGGCCGCCCGCCCGATCCGCCTATTCAACCCAAGGCTGACGCGCTGCCGCTGCTCGGCATGCAGTGGGAGAACTTCGAACGGCTGTGTCGAAGACTGGCGGAGCGCAACGGGGCCGTTGAGAAGGCGTGGTGCTATGGCAGTCAGGGACATTCGCAGCTTGGCATCGACGTTCTCGTGCGGTTGAAAGACGGTACCTTCGAGGTTTGGCAGAGCAAGCGTCACAAGAAATTCGGGCCGACGCAGATCAAGAATGCCGTCGATTATTTTCTCCAGCATGAGTGGTCCCAGCAAGCGGTGCGCTTTGTCCTTGCTCTGGCCTGTGCAATCGATGACCCAAAAGCAATCGACGCTCTTGAAGCGGCACGAACAACACTCACTGCAAAAGGCATTGCGTTCGAGCCGTTGGGATGTGCGGAGCTAACAGACCGACTGCGGCATGAACCGGAAATCATCGACGATTTTTTTGGAAGAGTGTGGGTTGAGGCGACCTGCGGCCCAGATGCTGCGGTGGCATTGTCAAACCGGCTTTCCCGTTTCGATATCGAGGTCGTGCGAGGCCGCCTCCGCAATTTTTACAGCGCGTGGATCGCAATTGTGGACCCGGGCTTGCCGATCGCGGGACAAGACAAAGACGGGCGGCCGATCCCCGCGCCAAAGCTCGGGCAGCGCTATGTGCTACCGGACCTCGTGATGAATGTCGGAAGCGCCGAGCAAGAACCGGACTCTCCGGCCACACCGAAGCCACCGACGCGGGATGATCCCGCCGTCCAGGCAATGAATAGAAACGATGGCAGCGCTGTTCCGCTGGAGCGTCGGCCAACCCCTCAATCCCGCGAACGTCTGCTCTCTGTCGATCAATTCCTAGCTACAGAAAGGCGGGCCGTCATCACCGCGGACGCCGGCGCGGGCAAGACGACACTTCTTCGTTTCCTTGCTTTGGAGATTTTATCGGACGCGTCTGAGATCGAAGCAGTTAGCAATACGTATGCTGGCTATATTCCGGTTTGGGTCCCCTTTGCGCTGTGGGCGCGCATGGCCGAGGGCAAGGATCACCCGCCGCCCTTGGAGGACGTCGTTCACGCGTTCATCGCGGCGCAAAATGATGTGCCGCTCGCGAATGACATGAGGCGGGCTCTTGCCAGCCAGAAGATCGTGCTGCTCGTCGACGGCCTCGATGAAGCGCGCGGCAACACAGCGCCGGACACGGTCTTGGCCGGACTGACAACGTTTGTGGAAATGCGCAGCGTCCCTGTTATTGCAACCTCAAGGCCGCACGGCATGCGCGCCTTGAGCGGAATTGGCGGAAACTGGACCCAGCTTCGATTGGCTCCCCTGTCGGAGACCAAACGCGATGCGCTCGCCCTGCTTTGGTACCGGATACTGGAGCGGAGTGATCTTGGGTCGGATGCGACAGACAGTGTTGTGGAAACACAGGCGCAGCATCGGGCGAAGAATTTCACCACTGCGCTTTCCAAGAACTCCGGTATCGCCCGCCTTTCATTCACGCCGCTATTTCTCGTGGCCCTGCTCAAACTTCACAGGGCTGGCCGCGATTTGCCGCGCAACCGGTTTGAAGCCAGCAAGGAAATCGTCGACCAACTCTTGGAGCATCAGCCTCGACGCCGCGCCACGGACGCTGTGGAAACAAAGTCGGCCCAGCTTGACGCTAGGCTTCGCGACCGCCTTCTCGATGATTTTGCCTATGGACTCCATGCGGGAGACTTGCGCGGCTCGGTCGCCGATGGCGCATTGGAAACAGACGCCGTGACGCGGGCCGCCAACGTCATCATCGCTCGCACCGGCAACCCGAACCTCGATGCAGCGGAAGCGCTGGCTCGAACCGTATTCTCGTTCAGCGAGGAAGCCGCCGGGTTGCTGGTCAAGAAGTCGCCGGACAGTATCGGCTTTCTGCATCGCCTGCTCCAGGAATACCTCGTCGCCCGCAAAGTGGTGGTTCAGCTATCCCTTGCGGACAAGATCGACTTCATCAAGAACCGTGCGGTACTGCCGGATTGGAGTGAACCGATCCTCTATCTCCTTTACCTGACGACCAACGAGCAAGAAGCGGGGCAACTGCTGGAAGCCATCGAACAGGCCCCCGTCCCTGGCGTCGCCGAGCAGTCTGTTCGCGATGCGTTGCTCACCGAAGCGGTATTCGCAGATTTCTCACATGATTTATCGACCGCCCGAAAGCTGGCAGACAAGCTCTTCGACGAGACGGAGTCGTTTGCGTGGGGGGCACGGCAGCGGCAACTGCTGGCCTCGGTCACCGACGGGCTGTTTTCGCAATCGCTGTCGGCCCAATGCGCACAAAAACTCTCAGAATGGCTCCCTGACTTCCACGGCTCACGGCGAGCTAGCGCGATCTTGGGAATGCGCGAGTGGGACAAGGGGCTCCAATCAGCCTGCATCCCTCATCTCTTGAGAACGGTTGCCGGTGAGAACGAATATGTCTGGCGGCACGGAGGCCAAGTGCTATCCGAATTCGCCGGGGCAGACCAAGGTGTAAAGAGTACGTTGCTCCGATTGTTGCACCAACCTAGATCGGTTGACACGGTGCATGCATCATTGTTCGCGCTCGGCCGGGGGTGGTCGGGTGATGCAGATGTGGGAGCTATCGCCGAAGACCTTCGCGAGAGCGATCATATTGGGATCCGGACCGATGCGATCAGGATCAGGGCCGCGCGCGGCGAAGCCGACCTCAGCGATCTTGAGATATTTGCACCGATTGCGTTTGAGCGGGAGCGAACGCTTTCGAGCGACGTATTTGCGCCCGACCTCGTCAGCTACTTCGGGACCAGGCATAAAGCGGAGGTTATTGCGTACATTGAGAGCGCGCTGCGGGATGGGCCGCGCCGCCATAACCAGATATCTCTCGTTGGCAGCCTGATTGCGGTTGACCCAACGCACCCGCTGATTAATCCGACGCTTACGCAGATTTTATCGCAAGACTATGCGTTCAATGAGTTTTTTGCCCGCTCGAACATCAAGAGCAACCGGGTAGCATGGACGCCAGAAAATATTGCGCTCGTTGAAGGACACATCAATAAAGAGAGCCACTTACTTGACTATGAAGCGTACTGGATAAGCAAGGCGCTGCCGCTTCCATTCGTGAAGAGCGCGTTGCTGGCGTCGTTCAAGGGAGAGCACACGCTCGCATTTTGGTCGGCACGCGGCCTGGTGGAGGGATGGGGCAAAGCGGATACGGAAGTATTGGCCGCGTTTCGGGCGGCACTCGACGGGCCCGCAGATAAAGTTGCCCATGTTGCCGAATATCTACCCGATGTGATCGACGATAAAAACGCCGTCCGCGCCGCCATCCTTCGCGCATTCGCGAGCCGGCCCGGGCGCATCGAGATGCTGGTGTCGGGAGCCGGGAAACTGGGGTTGTCCGCGGACGAAGAGGTGTTCCAGGCCTGCTACCACGCTGGTTCGCTGACGGAAATTTCAATGAACCACGACATGTGGCGGGGAGAGTTGATCCGCACGTTCCCCTCGCGCCCGGAAGTACGCGAGTTGGCGATTGCCGAGCTTCAACGGCGCGACGGCAACATTGCGGCAATCTCGCACGGCTATAACGGCGACGCGGACATGTGCGCGCGCGTCCTGAAGGTCCTCAACCCGCTTCCAGCGGCAGCGCGGCTCGTACTGGTCAACCAGGTCGAAGCCGCAGCCCAGTCGAGCGAGCTTGCGTTTTCCATTCTGGACAGAGCGCGCTTCGATACCGATGGCGCAACGAGCGGCACGGCGATCATGGGTTGGGCAGAGACAAGCATCGCCAAAGGCAGTCTCGACAAGGATAAGGAAGCCTATCTCGTCGAGGAACTCGATACTGTCGGACCTGAATTTGAGCATCGCCGCGCAGCGGCTCTGGTCGGGCTCAGCATGGCTGACAAGCTCGAAGCATTCGTAGCTGCTAAGGACCATCAAGGAAGACCAGAGTCCATCAAAATGGGGCGTATTGCGCTGCTGCATGATGATGACCGTTATCTTCGGCGTATGCTTCCGCTGTGGGATCGTTTTGTGAAGGCGCTGGGCGATGACGCACAGGTGATCGCTCGGCTGCACCTCTCAGCAGAGACGTGCCTTCCCGTGTTGAATCCGGGGATTAAGAACGTGGATCATCTCTTTAAGTTGATGACCGCCTCAATCCCCACGACCCGTTACGTTAGCAAGCGCGACCATATGGGCGTGCTCGCCCGCTTTCGTCCGGAAAGCGATGCCATGCGTGAGCTGATTATGCCGATCGTGCCGACGCCTACGCGCGATTACGGCCGGACAAACGGCGACATTTGGACCGCTATAACAGCGGCAGAACTCTTCGCGGATCACTTTTCGCAAACCGTTACATTGTTGCAACAGGTGATCGACCGTTTCACTGCTAACCCGGAGTGTTCTTGCGCCGCCGTGGCTCTCGCCGAAGTCACCTTACGACGCCACGAACCGGACCTCGAAAAACTTCTGAAAGAGAAAGCGGCAGGTCAGCATTATGGTTTCACGGCCGGGCTTAAAGTGATGGCAGCTATTGGAACCCCTGAGGAAATCGTCAAAGCGCTGTTTTGGCTACAAGAAGACGGCCGGAGCGAAAGGAATGACTGGCAGTGCGCCTATTGGGTACCCACGCTGCTGCGGCGGATCGAGAGAGACTCGGATGTCGGTGATAAGCTGATCGAAGCCATTCCGCATGCACCTTCACCGACTGGCAGAGTCTCGCTACTTGCCTTGGCGGGGCGCGGCAGCAAAGGCCGCATTAAGCACCACGCACTGTTCGCGCGTGAGGTAGAACAGGTCGTGGCAGCCACTGCGCCGCCGGTTGGTTTCGATGTGACTTCCGGCTCGACCCGGCTTGCACTACATGTCCTTCACGAATTGCTGACGTAGCAAATCCCATGCGAGTGTGTGTTAATCAGTCGGTCACTATCGCGCGCTTCCGCGGGCTTCTGGCGTTGAGACGGGCGGACGGTGCACCTTCAGGCTCTAATCGCAGGCTGACATCGTCGTGAGCGCTCCCGGAACCCGCCCCTCTGCCATTGCGCGCATCCGGGCCTTGCTCAGCCAGCCCACCCATCCCTATCGCCCGGCCACCACGGTTTTTCTCGATCTCAGCGTGGATCGCGTCGCCGACGAGTTGCGGCTCGCCGTGCAGGGCAGCCAGCGCGGCGCGCAGAACCGCCCCTCCAGCGATGCGCAGACCCTGGACGATGTCGAGCATCAGATCGTGGAGAAGATCGAGGCGCACAAGCAGGATGCCAACGGCATCTATCTCGATCACCTGCACACCTACGACGAACGCCTCACCGCGCTCTCCTTCGAGGAGCGCTTTGCGACCATCCAGCAGGCGGCGCCCGAAGCGGTCGGCGATTTCCGCGCCGAAGCCACCATCGGCCGCGATGAGCTGTTCGTGCTGCGCCGCCGCCTCAATGAATCCGAGGTCGAGCGCGAGCGGTTTCGCAGCCGTCACCGCCTCGAGCGTCCGGCGCGGCTTGCGAGCCTCGGCAAGATCATCCTGAAGATCGGCGTGCTGGCCGTGCTGTTCATCCTGGAAACGGTGATCAACGGCAGCTTTCTGGCCAAGGCCAACCTCGGCGGGCTGCTCGGGGGCGCTGCCCAAGCGGTGACGTTCGCAGGCTTGAACATCATTGCCAGCTTTTTCTGGGGGATGGTGCTGATCCGGCTTATCAATCGCCGCAATTACCTGCTGAAGCTGATCGGGCTGGTGTCGTTCCTGGCCTATCTGGCGTTCGCCGTGGCGCTGAACCTGACGCTGTCGCATTTGCGCGAAATTCCGCCCGCGGTCAGCCTCAACGACACGATGGGCGAGGTCGTGCTGCACCGGCTGCTGACGGCGCCCCTGGGCCTGACCGACATCAATTCGTGGGTGCTGTTCACCATCGGTTTTGTCTTTTCGCTGATCGCGATGATGGACGGCCTGTTGTTTTTCGATCCGTATATGGGTTACTCGGGCCTGGAGCGGCGATGGATCGAGGCGAGCCGGCAATTTGCCGATGCGCGCAGCGAATTGATCGAGCGGCTGCGGGATATCCGCGAGGACGCCACTGACGCCATGAACGAGGCGGCGCGCGATCTCTCGGTGCGGCGCAGCGAATATGATGCGCTGCTGCAGGGACGCGCGCGGCTCGCCCAGCGCTTCGAGCATCATCAAAGCCAGATCGAGCAGACCTGCCGCGCGCTGCTCGAAATCTATCGCGAAGCCAATCGCGGCACCCGCTCGACGCCGGCGCCGGATTATTTCACCAAACCCTACGCCATGGCGCGCATCAGCTACACGGGGAGCGAGCCGAACGCCAGCGCGCGCGAGACCTTGCGGCAGATGATATCAGACACGCAAGGACTGCTGAACCAGCAGATCAAGGCGATCCACGAAGCCTTCGACAGCGCGGTGCGCACCTATCGCGAGATCGACGAATTGTTGCCGGAAAAGAAGCCAGAACAAAAGCCAGAGAAGATGAATGGCTAGACGGCCGCCGAGGCAACGCAGCACGTCAGGGTTTGGCTGGTCGGGCCTTGGCGGCGTCCTGCTGCTGCTGCTGGCCATCACCTCCGGCGGCGCGCTGGCCTGGTTCTATTTCTCCGCAGCCGCGCGCCCGGTGCTCGACGCCCAGAGCCTGTGCCCCGTCAGCGGCCCGCAAGGGGTTACCGTGGTGCTGGTCGACACCTCGGACGACCTGCCGGAAACCACGCGGCGGGAGGTGCTGGGCCAGCTCGACGACATGATCACCACGCTGCCGCCGTTCTTCAGGCTTGATATCAGGGTGCTGGATATCGCCGGCGTCCGCAGCCGTTCGCTATTCTCCCGATGCAATCCCGGCGATGGCGCCGGCTTAAGCGAGTGGACCGACAATCCGCGGATCGCGCGGCTGCGCTGGATCGAGGATTTTCGCAAACCCGCAGCACTGGCCGTGAAAAGCAGCATTGCATCCGCGAAGGCCAACAGCTCGCCGATCATGGCCGCGATCCAGGACATCGCGATCGATCAATTCTCCGGGGTTGCAACCCAGAATGCGCGAAAAACGCTGTATATCATTTCCGACATGATCGAATTCACACGGGATTACAGCCAATATCCCCGCGCCGGGGATCTGTCGTTCGCCCGCTACAAGCAATCGCCGGCCTATCTCAAGTTTCGCACCGACCTGCATGGAGCGACCGTCATCATCCGCTATGTGACCCGACAGACCAGCGGCCAGGCCGTGCTCGACGGAACCAAGCACATGGAGTTCTGGAAGGCGTGGGTCGAGGAAAACCGCGGCGTGTTTGGCGGGGTCAAGCGGCTGCAGGGAGCATAATGGCGTGGTGGCTTCTGAGACCAGACCCGTTCTGCCGCCCGGGATGATCAGCGGGCTCTTGTTCTTCGCCGTCGTGATATCAGGCAGCGGCTACATCATTATTTCCAAGCTCAACGATTTCGGCGCGCTTGCGGTCACTTCCGTGCCGGTCCTGATCATGATCGGATATGCCGTCCTGCTCGGCGCCCGCCTGTTCCGGCTGCGCGACGACCAGGCCGGCG
>Ga0182030_10020307_pt1 | contig 12544 bp, 16 predicted proteins | sample 812S3MmetaG_FD_121299 | JGI IMG/M metagenome (GOLD analysis project Ga0182030, IMG submission 121299) | Permafrost microbial communities from Stordalen Mire, Sweden - 812S3M metaG (Illumina Assembly) | ecosystem: Environmental > Terrestrial > Soil > Wetlands > Permafrost | place: Sweden... | reverse complement strand
GTGCATTTTGGGGCAGAGGAGGGTGGGTTGCAGTGTCCATTACTCGACCGGTTGAATAAGGACCTTGCATTTATCCTCTGCAAGACCGCCGCACGGGCAAGGCTCGAGCTAGGGTAATAAGCCGCAGAACGTGATCGTATATGAAGATGAGTGTGGACAGCAATGATCAGACCAATTTGAAATGAGACCGTGGCTCGTGATTGTGGTTTTGTGCTTCTCGACTTGGCAAGGTAGAAATTGACAGGGATTCTCTTTTGAAAATGTCCTAGGTTAAGGCTTAAATTTCATTTGGGTCGGTGCAAGTCTTTTGAGATAATTCTGCCATATACTTATGGTCATTTTTTGTTCCTGTGGTTGTCCAAGTAGGCAGCCCTAAGTTCTCCAGCGGCTTGTTTCATTCCTTCCTCAAGATCAAGAAATCAGAATTCGAGACAGAAAATGAGCTTGGCGTTCGAAAATACCCGCGGAGGTCAGATCAGGTTCTGACAATGTGGACCTGAAAATCGAATCCATGGAAAAGATCAATAATTTCAGGATCCGCAGGAACCCCGTCTATTCGATGTTGGATGTTCTATCTCCATCGCCTCTGATTCAGTTCCCAAGCTGGTAGGCTGGGATGTTTTCGGTTTTCTTCTGGGAAATGAACAGCTCGGAGGTTCTCTTTGAGCTCCTGGATGATGAAGGAGTTGGGGATGTCAGATCCTGTTCTAAACTATGGGGTGGTGATGAAAGTTGAGGTTACGTCAAAGGCTATGATGGTGCGAAGAATTGGTGTTATGGATAGGGCGAAGGGAAGCTTCTTCCAGATGGATTTGATTGAGTTGTAATGGATATGGTTTGATTGTTCAAGAAGTTCCGAGACATTCAGGATTCCGCGTTGAAGAATTAAGGCCGCAATGTCCACCCCGTTTCGAAGTCTGAGATGGAACAGGATCAACATGTTCACATTGAGTTCTGACAACCCCTCCATTCCCTTCATGCCTCTGCTTCCCACCTACACCAAAGCCACACCCCCCTCATCCCTCCATCCAGCTACCCACCCACTCACCAACATCACCACATCACACGCAACTAACCCCGGCCACAGAATCCTCAACCAATGAACCCAAACTCCAAATCTCAACTTCGCGATTGCAAACATGCCTATCGACGTCCCGTATATCAGAAATAGTCCGAAAATTATGTAATCGAAATGTTTCCTCGTGAACCTGGTTTTACTTTTGGTCAGCTCTTCCTCGTCTCCTCCAAGAGAGAGAAAATTGTCCTCACGTTGTGGAATAAACCCTTCGTTCACCCCTCACAACATCCAATCTCCACAGACTCCCCACCACAAGCAACAAGTTCAAGACACTAACGACAATCCCAAAAACCAACTTGAGTCCCAGGCCATGACTCAGCGGTGAGAGGATATTCAAGGGTAAATGCAGGAAGAGTATCGAGAAACAGGCTATTTTGCGGAGGAGGGACAAACGGGATAGCGACGACCAGTGTGAGAGGTAGGCTGTATAGGAGGAGGTAGGTAGGAAGTTGAAAGAGGTGGAGGGGAGGAGGGAGGGCTCGATTGTCGTTTGGTGGGAAGAGGTGGAGGAGCGACTGAGGAAGAGGAACATCGTGTTGGTGTGGGGGGGTAATTGATGCTGTAAGAGAGGTGTGAAAGAGAAAGAATTTGATTTAAAGATGCAAGACTCATTGTAGAAAACCGTTAATCGTAAAGAAAGTAAGCATGGCGACTACGCCTCCTTGGCTATCGGAAATCTGCCTTATGCGAGATGGATTATGGGCAGTAATATCGGGTCTGAAACGAGTTCAAGGTCTGCGTACGTAGTGAAGGCGATTGATTCATTTTCAAGATTTTAAATATTGGTGCGATCCTATTGCGGGAATATTGTTGGAACTGAAGAAATTGATGGTCATTGAGAGCAATTAATCATGTAGGTCAATAGCCTAGGCCGTTTGTTGAACTTGTTTCAAAATTTATTGCATAAGTATGCAGCCTTTATGCATTTATTTCTTTAAGTAAGGGCCCTGCCGAAAGGCACAAGCCGTGCACTTTCTTGAGAGTCTGATACTAATATGTTAAGTATAAATGTATAATCTGTATGTACCCATGGGTGCCTATCATACATCATAGCCATATTCATTCACTTTTACCGCTTAAAAAACCAGAAAGTATTTTCCCATCCTGCAACAGCAACTCCCATATAGATGCTATCAGCCACAATCCCAAGTTCCAGCTTCGACACAGCGTCCCAAGCGCCACCCAATGCAACGTTCGACCGTAAAACTATCGCTAAATCGACTTTTGCCTCGCCCTTTATACTGTTCCGACGATGATATTACACAGGAGATAAACCCGCTATCACATCTATGAATTCGTTCATTCCTTCTTTCCTCTCTTCTTGACATGCTTTGACTTTTGTTCTCCACTCTTGGATCGATCCTTTTCGAGGAGTAGAGTAAGTTGGCTCTTGCTTCTCGCTAAGGAGGCTGGTGCATCAGGAGCTGGAGTGTAGCTTCCAGTAACCGGTAGGACTGGTCTTTTCGCAAACATCTCGGCGGGTCCAAGTTCCTCCAGATCTCTCCCTTTCCCTTTACCTACATTGCCTGCATTTTCTTCTATAGAGTCACCTCCGAGGTCAATCTGTCCAGCGGCAGCGGTCAGCGTTGGAGCAAGACTAGCACTGCTTTTCCTATCATGCCCTAAATAACGCAACGCTCCCTGAGCCTCATGACTTGTACCGGGCTCAGTACTTTGCGGTTTTGGACTGTTTTGGGCTGCTTGGGCCTTCTTTTCCAGGATCTTCTTTTCCACCAGCGCCTTGGCTTCTGCTAGGAGAGTTCTCTGTAACTCGAGCTCTTCGAGCTCTTCCGCACTGACATCGTCCTCAAGAGCCTGGTGATTCTCAACATTACGAAGAGTAGAAGGACCGGGCTGTCCAAGTGTTGTGGCCCCAAGCTCTGATCCTTGAGAACCCCGTTCTTTCCGAGCCGCGGGTGATGATTTACGAGAAGAGATCCGTAGCGAGTCTCTGCCCTGAGATGAATTGCGCTTTCTGGGTGATCTTTCGGGGGAAGGAGAGAAATTTTCCTGGAATTTTGACTGTGAGGTCGATTTGCCACGGGTATTTGACTGGTCCGAAAATGTTGGTGGTGCTCTCTCCGACGAAGATAGGGGTGCATCGGTAGTCTTCGTAACAATTTCTGTTGATGATTGGGAGCTTTTGCGGCGTACAATGACAGGTCTCTTCTTCTTTCCAGCGGTTGACGCAACAAAGCCTTGTCCTTTTTTATTGCCTGGTACGGGAACATTTAGCTTCTTGTCTGTCTTTGAATTCTGAGGATCGGGGGAAGGAGGTTGAACGACAACGTGCGAATTCGGGCTGATGGACGAGCTTGGTTCGTTCTCGGAATCGTGCGGTGAGATGAAGCGGGCTGTTGGACGGGGTCCAGTTGTCGAAGGGCCTCTGCTTTTCTTTAGAATGGGGTGTGGCATTGGCGCAGGTGCCCTGGATGTGGTGGACGATGATGTGGTACTGGGCCGGCTCTGGGAGTGGAAAATGGCACTTGAAGCTGCAGGACCGTGGCGATCATTTCTTCTCTAAGAATCCAAAATTCAGTACGATGTGGCTTATGCGAGCGAAAAGGCTCATACCAATAGTGGGGTTCCCTCATCGCGATTCTCAGGTCCTCGTAGTGGTACAAAGCTCTGGCCGTCCGAGATGTGCGCAAATAACCGCGCAACAGTCGCACCATTCAACTCTCGTCTCTGACTTCCCCATATACGCCACCAGTAATTTTCCAAACGTTCGGCTGTAGGATCGAGAAGTCTTCGCCTTGTGGTCGTGTAGACTGTCAGAGATTAGAAAAACCTTGCCGGCATGACGGGAAGTTCATGACGGTACCTTTCCAAAACCTGGCAATATCAGCGGGGTCCAAAGGTTCAGTATTGATCCTTTCGATATTCCCCGAGATATCTGGGCTATTGACCACAATTCCTTTAGGTAGCAACAAAGACATCCTCGTCACAGTCAAAATGCAGCCAACTGAAGCAGCTCTTCTAAGGTAGGCAAGCCTACCTAGAAGCGCTGCGACAGAGTCTCGCCTTCCGGATCATTCGCATTCGAAAGTTTGGTTATGGGAATTGGGAGGAGCGATTTGAGAGCGGCGGCAGTACGAGTCTCTGTGGTGGGAATTGCAGTTCCTGGGAAGGAGGGATCAACGACTGTGGCGCTATGATTATTCAAGTTTTAAGAAGCAAGTCCGTTAGAAATGACCGATGTTTGAAAAAGAAGGGGGATTCCCGAGGGAGGACAAAACAATCAGAAATTGGGGGTATGGAAATATGTGCTTTCTGCCGTATATAAAGGGAGGGCTTTTCACGACGGTCAATCGATGTACCAGTGTCTTGTGGGAAGGTCAGCGGAAGGGCGATGAGCTGGTATTGGATACTAGTACCTGTAAATTCTTGATCGTCAGCTCTGAGCTTACCCAACCTAGTAGATACTAGTAGTGATAGAAATAGAAATATTGAGAATTTCCACACCAAGCTTACTTTGGGTAGGGACAGTGTAGTGGGTTGAAATGAAGCAGCTGACGAGCAAACAATTGGTGATGAAATAATTTTGGCTGCAAGCTACAGTAGCACTAGGTTCCAGATGTCGGGTCCCCTGTTCGCGAACGGGCCCCAGTGCCTCGGGATGTTCCTCTGAGGGGCTCGAGGGGGTTCGTAATGGCGGTAATATATAGGATCACTCGGATCTAAGGGATGTCTTTCGAAGGATTCTGCCTTCCCTTGCTTTGCCGGAACCAAAGTCCCCTTCACACCTTTTCGGAGTACAGTCAGGGAGGATTAGGCTTCAAGTTGGGCCAGTCAGTGATCAGTAAGGATTACTTGATCGACTTTCTCCCGTCCAGGGCCCAGAAGATACCTCCGGAAAGAGTGGACCGCTCAAAGTATAGGTAAGGTAAGTTACAATGCTGAGCCTTAAAGCCTTACGGCAATGTTACAGTACGTGTACGGGCAGGATGGTATAAGAGCTGACGATCTGGGCGCAATCTGAGCCGCCGAGTCTTTGGATTTATTTGGGGCTTTCTGGGCTGACTTTCTCCGTTTGCTACGTTGAGGCATTCTCATCTCACCTCCCGTGCGCACTCTTATTCGAGCGACTATATATGGTCTTTGCTCTTCATGTCGTACTAGTCAGCAAGAATCATTACTCCACCAGCTCCCCTGTGCTCTGCTTACCAGTTGTACTAGTAGGCCGGACCTGGATGCATGCGGGCGTCGTGCAGTCCCCTTTGATGTAACCCATGCTCTGCAATTCCGCTGCTAGCCAGCTATGAACCATGGGTTTCGGTTGGGTCATGACATCTTAGAAGCACGAGGCAGAGCAAGGCGGGCATGCAGCCTCGAGTAATTCTCTCCGCTTCTGACCAGGCGTTGCTCTCTACGATTGGAACTCACAGCATTGGCTTGCAGGATGCGTCTTCTACCTGCGAAATTGGCACGGACTTTGCACTTCTCCTCCTCCTAAATCCTACTCACCGCTTCCATCTCTTATTTACGCCTCTCTCGTTCGCTCGAAATCTCGGCTCAACTGCCAACTCCCTTCCTCATTTGTATGAGGCCCGCTCACGGGAAGGTGGACATGATCACAAGCCATATGAACCGGACGTCTATCCCCGACTTCTCCCACGCAAACTTGCAATCACCTTCTTGTTTGTACTTATCACTTTGGTCCGACGAATTGGATATCACGCCCCCAAGCTTGCTGCTTGAAAGCTGTATGAGCTGCTGACCTCGATCTTGTCGTCCCGTCTCAGATCATATCGTGTGACGGTCGGGAATCGAGGAATATGATATAGCCGACACAATAAAGTGATGAAGTTTGGGGCTTGTTGCTTTCAAGCCATCCTTGGATTTCCGTTGGTGGAAAGTGCGAAGAATATGATAAAAGCATATCTATTACATACAGTAAATCAAGATAGGCATCCGATATCATTTTAAGCCCCAATTTTGATCAGAAAATTCATCATCTGATCGATGCACTCATCCAGTGCTTCTAGAACGTTTCCCTCATTATTGACCCCCACGGAGGACTGCCCCACGTTTGCCCCTGTAAAATGCAAGGGCAAGCGGGACGGGGCCTCCACCACTACCGGTTATCTATCGAAATATGGCGGCATTGAAAAAGGAAACGAGTAGGAGGCTTTCAAGTCAGCAGGCATAGAGATGTCACCGTTACTTTGCAACAAGGTTCTTGGAAGTCTGGTCCACGGACTTGGGTCACCAAATCTGCTGGATCATGCACAATCTTCGTTCTAGCCCTTAACATAATACGCCAGTGGCTTACAATGTCCGCTTGCCACAATGTCACACTCTCTATATGCTCCCAAACCCGAATACTATCCAGCTCAATATCAAATCGCAATGATATTAACTTATGTTATGGTATAGCCACCGTCCACTATAGCAGAAGTTAGCATTTCTTCGTCATCCTGATGGAGCTAGGAAACGAACCTCTCAAGTCCGCACCAGTCACATAGCCTGATGCGTCAGAAGATAGGAAAGTCACGGCACCCATAAGGTCTTCTGGTTGGCCCATCTTGCCTTGAGGTATGAGAGATGTCCATTGTCTTTTGAGGTCTGGGTTATCGTCGAGAATCTTCTTAGTTCTAAAATCATAGCTGTTAGCCAAGTAAAAGTATTTAATATTGATTGTACACTTACAGAGCCGTGAGCATGTAGCCAGGAGAAATGCAATTAACTCGAATGCCAGCATGGGCCCATTCGACTGCTAAACTGGAGGCTAGATGTCGAACAGCTGCTTTTGCTGCGTTGTATGGGGCTTGAGGTTGTGGAACGTTGACAATGGCACCTGACATACTACCAATGAACACCATGGCGCCAGGAGCTTTACGTTCCATCAGATGTTTTGCAACTGCAATCGCAAACAGATATGTGCCATCAACGTTGACACTCCATAATTTTCTCACACGCTCAATAGGATAATTGATGGCTTCGAAGTTCTCAGTGAAGCCTGCGGATGTCACCAAGTTGTCGATCTTTCCATGTTGTTCGATAATTTCAGCAATAGCTGCCTCGACGGATTCTTGTGATGAGACGTCTGCGTAGTGTGCGGTTACTTTGGGGACCCTGCATACTATTTAGCAGTGTATAGATGAAGAATAAAGGTGACATACAAATCTGCTCCAGGGTTTTCCCTTTTGAAACTAGCAACCAGCTCCCCCGCTTGCTTTTCTGCCTCCTCCTCTGTAGAATTCAGTAAGAAACAAATTGAATTTGGTAGAGAAACGTACTATTGAGATCTACAATGGCAACATCTGCACCACTGATGACCATGGCTTGACTCATGACCAATCCCAAACCTCTTGCACCGCCCGTAACCACACCAACTCTCCCCTCTAGTGAAAAGGAAGCCAATGTGCGCTTGAAATGAAGACCACCTCTACCTTGTACGGGCGTACTGGATGGAAGATCACCTTCTTCTGGGTACTCAACTTCTACTGTGGGGTCGGTACGGGCGAAAGAACCTTCGTGATCCTCTTCTTTCTTCTCATCTCGAAGCAAAGGCGGGCTGTCGTGAATCAATCGATTCCAGGACAAAGGAGCATTACGAATAGCGATAGGAGCTCTCGAAGCCCTCACTGCTCGAGTTGATTGCCGGATCAATTGAGTTCGAAACATGGCGAAGCTTTGAATACGAATTGGCAGAACTGGAAATTGCAAAAGAAACAGAAATTTATTGCAGGGATCTAATAAGGTCCAGTCAAGAAAAATGGCAACTTGTGACCAGAAAATTATCACACTCAAGCGTCTCTTCAAGATAGAGACAGGTGAATTGACTAGGTACAATAATGGGGATATTTTTTCGTAAAAATATCATGAAGGGTTTTCATCGTGAAGCTCAACGGATTTTGGTGTCAGGGCGAATGTCAATTTAGCTGTCAGCTAGTTTGAACGCGGTATGACGCAGTGGAGCGAAGATCAAATAGGAGCGCTTCCTTTCATTGGCATCTTGGTCCAAGAGGAAGATGGGGAAGGAAAACGTGATCCAGAATCATGGAAGAGAGGATTTACGCGTGGTAAAAGAATGAGAAGAAGATGGAAAAGGATGATATCGAATGTTCAAAGGGTTCGAGAGAAGAATAAACATTTGATAGAAGCGAAGCTACGAGATAGAATCAATCTATTTATATCTGAGAGCCAAACCTGGAGATCGGCGAAAAGTCAACGTACCCCGATTCTGCACCAGCAGCTCTTCACGACAGCCGTAGCAACCATCCCTCTCTCCCGCAAAGTCTCACCATTTCATTTGACGCTCAGCCACCTCCTTCAGAATCCTACGCTAACGCTGGTAGTAACGCTACTAGTAACCTACTAGTAACGCTGACTTACCTCAGGATCTGCTGCTTTTGTTACAGTACACGAGTACACGCCACCTCTACAAATAACGAACACCCACCTCCTACCCATTCTTCAGCCAACAACTCAGCTGGTTCTGTATCACCAAAAACATCGAACTTCATCAAGTTTCTTTCATTTACCTCATTTCCATTCACGAGCGCATTATCAACAACACAACATGCGTTTCTCTGAGCTCGGAGCCGTTGCTGCCCTCGGCGCGGTCGGTCAGGCTTTCCTTCTCCCACCTACCATCTCCTCCTCTGATGACGATGTCGTCCATGCTCTTCCCTATGATCAGGCTGTCGATATCGAGGGACGCTTGATTGAAATCTCTTGTCCTGGATGCCCAGTCGAGATCACCACCCTGGACGGCGAGACCAAGACCGCTTCTGCCGATGTCGAGAGCGTTCTTCGATTCAACTTCTCCCTTACACACAACGATATCGATCAGCTCATGCTGAATGATGTCCAAGTCTATCCTATTGATCCTACTTCGCAAACTTTTATGGACCCTCTCATAGCAGATCAACTTGTGAACGACGGAGAATCATGGAACTACGCAGCCTCTCCCAAGCTTGGCTACTCCCTCAGCCTCCGGCATCCCGCAACCGACTCCGATAACGAACAAATGAATCTCGTCTCCCTACACCTTGAGATCGTTGAAGTTGCCGGCACCTTTGTTAGTGGTATTCCAGCCATCGATGTCCAACTCCTGGAAACTCCATCCGGAAAGTTGATGATTGGCAACGCCGAGATCATCCCCGCACAAGCACCAACATCAGATATTTCCGATGGCGAACAAGAATGCACCACTATTCTCTGCAAGTGGCGAGCCATCGTCGCCGAGAAATTGTCCAAGCTTAAGACTGGATGCATGGGAAAGATGGGCAAGGCTCCGCAAGCACAGGCCGAACCCCAAGTTGCAGCCGAGCCCATCTCCTCGCACCATGCACACCCACACAGACCTCACCGTCACCACCACACTCACAGTGGGTTTGGTCGCTTCCTTCGGGGCGTCGTTTTCCACGTCTTCATCCCAATCCTGATTGGTGTTTGTGTGGGTATCACAGCCAGTCTCGTCGGAATGATCGTTGGTCACCTTGCTATCTTCTTGTGGCGCATTATCTTCCGCCGTGGCCAAACCGCTACATACCACCAGGTTGAGCAAGAAGATGTGGCCAAAGAGGATGAAGATGACGAGACCAAGGCTTTCATGGAGCATCAAAGCCCTCCCCCATCCTATGAGGAAGCCCCAGCCTACGAAGAGGCTGTTGTGGACGAGAAGTCTGCCCAGTAAGCGAAGGGGCCCCGCAAAAAAACCACCAAACAAACCGGTGTAAGTGGACAAATGGGAAAGTGGCGTTGACATAAGGAGTGATCTGGTATCCTTGGAAGGGTTGTATTATGAAGAAAGGAAGGAGCGCTGCCCAGGCATGCTTTACTACGGCGTTATCAAGAATTGAAATAAATGGGCATCGAATCTGGTCACGGAAACACAGATCGTTTACTTTGTCATGGCGAGATTTAGCGGAGACAGAATGAAATACAATGCGTAGTTTTCTCTAATATTCGTTCCCTTTCAACATGAAATAACTCTCGCTTGTATGTATCAGTAGACCTTGGTAATTGACCCTTCTTTCCTGGCACATTCAACCCCTCTTGATTGTCCTACAACGTGTAACACATTCGAACCCTTTCCTTCAAAATAGCCTACATTTCTTCAAATTAGCCAGCGACAATATTCCAATGTTGTGTTTTGGTATTTTATAACTTTTCTGGACTCATTCGTACTTAACATCTACATATAGATAGAAGCACTCAACTCCACCATATCCTTTCATTCTCTATGCACGCGTTCTCGAGTACGATAGATCAATCCCTCTCATCACACCAGCAAACTTATTACGCCTTTACGCCATCAAATCTATATACATAACACTAAGAATCAAATAGTATCTGCAAAGATTAAAAAAGTAAATCGAGCAAAGCATCTCCATATATTTCATATCCACCTACAGTCTCAACTATGTAAAGCCGCCGGGTATCATATCAACCATGCATGCAATCTTCACCGCTTTCCTTCCTTCTACAATCTCCCCATCTCACTTCATATATTTACAGTTGCTTATCTCTCATCCTGCTAGCTAGCACTAAACTCCCTCCACTCGCCAAGAAATTGCAAAACCAACTACACCATCTTCTTCAAGATGTCCCTGGTTTGGGGCTGCTGGTCGCACTTCCACCGCCTCGCTTCATGAGGCCTGCGAAGAAAGATGCTAGTGCTTCATTATTGGATTTCCCATCTGGAGAGGATACGCCTGGGGTTGTTGGTTCCGGAGTTTGGTAGCTTTGTCGGTCCTGTTATATATGTTAGTATTGCTGAGTATATAACAAGGGATGGGATGGCTCACCTTCAACCTCTGCAACATATCATCAGCATCCACCTGAATTCCTCCCATATTAAATTGTACGGGCCCAATATGCTCATTGACCCTCCCCTCGTCCACAAGGTTCTCCTCTCCAGACTCAATACCAGATTGAGATCTCCCTCGTCCACCAGCTAAACGGCTGCTATCCATGCCTGACACATCCTGTCTGATCTTCTCGAGGACCTCGAGTTGAGATGCTAGGAATGCTTGCGGTTCTTGGCTGGAGACTTCGAGTTTGAAACCATTGGTCTCCGTGGTCGTGGCGCTGAGGGCGTCAAGGCTGGGGTCACGGATTATTTCTTCGTAGGTTTCTACTGCCCCGCCCACCGCTCGGGGTGGCTCGACGTCCTCTGGGGCAGAGCCGTTGATGTGCCCGTTTGAACTTGGTTCATAGGATTCTTCGATGTCGAGGGACCAGCCTTTGTTCACGGCTTCTACGTCGAAGCCTTCTCGGAGAACTCGGATTTTGCCCCATGAGTCCCAGTTTGGTGGGACGACGACTTTGTCGCGATCAATCACGTTGTGTTTGAGAGGTTGCTTTTTTAAAAGTGAGTGAATGCCAAGGGATGAGTGAATGAGGCTTTGTAGTGGGCTTGTGATGGAGGGGATTGTATAGATGAGAGATGCGCCATCTGTATTGTTTTAGTTGATATAATTTTTACCCAGTTGACTTGACATCTTGGTTACATACGTTTTAAAAGGACCGTCCGCAGAAATTGCAGAACAATATCAAACTCTTCTTCCTTCCATGAGCGTTCCTTTTCTAGTACTTCGATTCGATCAGACTAATCATTAGGTTAGTAAATTCTTGATATATTGGGGTAAGGTGGAGCCTCACATTTTGACAAACCACGCATAATGGAAGACCTAAGGCTTCCTCCCATTCCCCAGGTCCTAACGGCAAGCTCACATCGCCTTCAGTCGTAGTACTCGGACCTGTTCCATCCAGACTATTACCTCCTCTCCCTCTATCTCGCCAACTAATCATAACCTCTTCCATTTTCTCCTTACATTCTCCATTCAGAGATACTAACAGAGTTCTTAAAAGCCGTATCCAATTCCGCAACTCTCTCAGCCAGAACCAAGGTTGAGACCAGTCGAGTAGAACCACAATGAGGGTATTGGGGATGGTTTGAGGGGTTAAGAGGGGTTGTAGGAGAGGAGTGAAGGACGGCGAAGGGTCCGCGAGGAGGTATATTGAAAGGCGTGCCAGGATATCTAGACTACATCAGCACATATCTATAGTAAATCCATAGGTTTCTGACCTTCATGATCAGCATCTAGGACATCGTGATATGTATATCCTAGAGCGAACTGATTGGCAACAGGGGGTTGCTTGCTGCTTTGTCTGTCTTGGGTTTTCCGCGTATCATCAATTGACAAAGCTTCGAGGAATTCTCTCTGAGATTCGGTACTTCCTCCTGAGAAGAAGTCAGTCAATGCGCCTTCATATGAGCTATTGGCGCACCTAAAACGAGGATGTTCTTCTCCGGTAGCTTCTTCCCACTAGCCACACTGTCTAGCATGGATGACCACAGGTCCTTCTTCGAATCTGCGCTCTTAGGTCTATCATGGTCGCTCGAGGATGAGACTTGTTCATATGTGGAAGTTCGATTGTTGGCAGAGCTCATCGTGGCATTGGGTTCCCCTTTTCAGGAGGTGTCTGGTGTTTGACCCCAGAGTATTT
>Ga0182030_10020306_pt1 | contig 12545 bp, 16 predicted proteins | sample 812S3MmetaG_FD_121299 | JGI IMG/M metagenome (GOLD analysis project Ga0182030, IMG submission 121299) | Permafrost microbial communities from Stordalen Mire, Sweden - 812S3M metaG (Illumina Assembly) | ecosystem: Environmental > Terrestrial > Soil > Wetlands > Permafrost | place: Sweden... | reverse complement strand
AACAGCCTTTAAAATTGAAGGTGTTACTCACGAATTTACTGATGTAAAAGGCGTAAAAGAAGATGTCGTTGACATCATGCTTAATCTTAAAGGTATTAGATTTAGAGTTTACGGTGATGAAGCTCAAAACTTACGAATTACTAAAAACGCTAAAGGTGTAGTTACTGCAAAAGATATCCAAACAAACGCTGATGTTGAAGTTGTTAATCCTGATCACGTAATCTGTACAATCGATGATCCTAAAACTAAATTAGTAATAGATATAGTAGTAGAAATTGGTCGAGGCTATAGAACTATTGAGGAAGGCACACTTAAAAAAGCTAGCGACATGATTGCAATAGATGCAATATTTAGCCCAGTTCTGAGAGTTCGATACAAAGTTGAGAATACCCGTGTTGGGCAGACAACTGATTTAGATCGATTACTACTTACTGTTGATACTGACGGATCTATTACACCTCAAGAAGCCTTTGAAGAAGCTTCAGCTATCTTAGTTAATCAATACACGGCTTTAGCTGGTAAAACTAGAGTCCCAGTTGGAGAAGCCATAGGTAGTGAAAGCGAAGTAAATGATTTTGGCGGAGAATTAAAATCTGAAGAAACAAATGCACTAGATACTTCTATTGAAGACTTAAATCTTTCAGCTAGAACCACTAACGCATTAATCAATAATGAAATTCATACAATTCGTGATTTATTTGCTCTAAATGACGCAGAACTAAAAGACCTTAAAGGTTTTGGCTCTAAAGCATTAGACGAAGTAAAAGATAAATTAGCGGAGATGGAGCTTTAGGCATGCATCGTCACGGTTACCAGGGTCGAAAGCTACACCGGGAGCGTGATCAACGCGAAGCCTTATTAAAAGGTCTTGCGGATAATTTAGTTGAATACGAATCAATTGAAACTACACTGCCTAAAGCAAAAGAAGTTATCTCATATTTAGAAAAGCTTATTACTAAAGCTAAAAAAGGAGATTTACACTCAAGACGTCAAGTAATTAAAGGTATGGCAACCATAAATAATGCCCATAAATTAGTCGATGAAATAGCTCCTAAATTAACTACTAGAGATAGTGGACACTTAAGGATAGTTAAAACTAAGTTAAGGCGCGGTGATAATGCCCAACTAGCACGAATTAGTTTTGTAGATGACTTATCTAAGCCAGCTAAAGCTAAAGTAGACAAGCCAGAAAAAGCTGTACCTAAGAAACCCGCACCGGCAAGTACTGTAACTAAAAAAGTTAAAGCGGAGGCAACAAAATGAAAACTTACAGCGCAAAACCAAGTGATGTAGTGCGAAGTTGGTACGTTTTAGACGCTTCTGAAGTACCTCTAGGACGTCTTTCGACTAAAGCAGCTACTCTTTTAACTGGCAAAGAAAAACCTCAATTCACCCACCATATTGATTGTGGCGACTACGTAATTATTATAAACGCCGAAAAATTAGTCGTAACTGGTAATAAAATGGAAAAGAAAATGTACTACAGGCACAGTAGTTATCCGGGTGGATTAAAATCTGCATCTTTAAAAGAAAAGATGGAAAAAGATCCTACTAGTGCTATTACTCTAGCAATTAGAGGAATGTTACCTGTTAATAAGCTTAGAGATGAAAGATTAAAGCGACTTAAGGTTTATGCTGGCAGTGAACATGCTCATGATCCACAGAAACCCAAGGTTATAAGTTTAAAGGACAATAAATAATGGCTAAAGATAGTTACTTCTACGCATTAGGCCGGAGAAAAAGCGCAACAGCAAGAGTTAGACTTACTTCTGGAAAAGGACTAGTTACTGTCAACGATAGAACTGCCGATGATTACTTTGTTAATTCAAAATATTTACTTGCAAAAATCCAAGAACCATTTGTAGTTTTAGATAACATCAATAAATTTGATGTTTCTGTTAAAGTATCTGGTGGTGGCCATCAGGGACAAATTGAAGCAATTCGTCTAGGAATTGCTAAAGCTCTCGTCGAAGTAAATGAAGAGTTCAAAAGTACTCTTAAGCGAGCCGATCTACTGGGCCGCGATGCCCGTGAAAAAGAACGAAAGAAATTTGGTCTTAAAGGTGCTCGAAAGAAACGACAGTTTACTAAGCGTTAATCTTCTTTTACTAATAGCTTAATACCTTAATTTAATTTATAATTTCTTTAAAGATAACTCTTGAAGGGATAACTGTACTTAATTTATGGCAGACCAAGTAATATTGACAGGCTTAAGAGCTAATAACGAACTTCATATTGGTAATTACTTAGGTGCACTTAAACCAATGGTTGATTTAGCTAATTCATCAAGCGGCACTACCCAAATAAATTTGTTCATTCCTGATTTGCATAGCTTTACTACTCCAATAGATTTTTCTAACTTAAAAAAAGATATATTAAATAACTTAAAACTTTATGTTGCTGCAGGCCTGCCAATTAATAAGGATAATGTCTATATATATCGACAAAGTTATGTACCAGCTCATAGTGAACTGACATGGATACTAGACTGCTTTACTGGATACGGAGAACTACAGCGAATGACGCAGTTTAAAGATAAATCAGCTACTCTTGGTAATGAAAGAATTAGTGTAGGCCTATATAACTACCCAGTACTGATGGCAGCCGATATATTACTTTATAAGGCTAACTATGTTCCTGTCGGTGATGATCAATCACAGCACCTAGAGTTTACAAGAGATCTAGCTATAAGATTTAATAAACAGTTTGGTGAAATATTTACGGTTCCTAAGCCTGTTAAAGAACAACATGAATTTTTTAATAAAGACCAAGGACTTCGGATTAAGGATTTGCAAGATCCAAGCAAAAAAATGAGTAAGTCTGATGAAAGTTCAAAAGGAGTTATATTCTTAACCGACAATGAGGAAACAGTAAAAAGTAAGATTAGCTCAGCTACAACTGATAGTTTTAATAAAATCTCTTACAATAAAGTTAATCAACCTGGTATAGCTAATCTATTAGAACTACATGCTTTAATTACAGATAAGCCACTTGACGAAGTAATTAATGAGTTTAACGGACAAACACAGTACGGACCGCTTAAAGAAGCGGTTATAAGCAGTGTTTCAAGTTTCTTGAACAAATTCCAAACTAACTTAGCTCAAGTCAGCGAAGAAGAATTATTTAAAAAACTAGAGTCCAGCGAGCAGGCAATGAATATTCAGGCAAACGAAACTTTAAATAAAGTACAAATAGCGGTGGGTTTAAGGTAAAAAGTGGATATTAGTCAACCTAATTCTATTAGACTCGATCAATACTTAAGCGATAAAGAACCTGGCAGTAGCCGGAACCAATTATCTAAGCTTATTAGTAGTGGCCAAGTTAGTGTTAACGGCCAAGTAGTTAATAAATCTGGCTTTAAGTTAAAGTCAAAAGATAAAGTAAGTTATGTTTTAAAAGAAAACAAACAAAATTTAAAGAAATTAACCCCAAAAATATTATATGAGGATGAAGATTGTGTGGTAATTGAAAAACCACTAGGTATACTTTCTCACTCTAAAGGTGACTATTTAGACGAGGAAACAGTTGCAAGTTGGTTAAGTTCAAAAATTCAGGATATAGAAGGTAATCGTGCCGGTATAGTTCATCGACTAGATAGAGGTACCAGCGGTGTTATGATTTGTGCTAAAAACCTAGAAACCCAGAAATGGTTACAAAAACAATTCTCAACCCGAAAAACTAAAAAAACATATATTGCTGTAGTTGAAGGAAAATTAAATCCTGAAAATGCAATTGTAGATATGGCAATAGAAAGAAACCCTAAAAAACCACAAACTTTTAGAGTCGGTATTAATGGTAAAAGTGCTATTACTAAGTATGAAACTATAAAATCTAATGATAAGTATTCTTTAATTAGGCTTACTCCACTAACGGGTCGAACGCATCAACTAAGAGTTCATCTGGCTAATTTAAATCATCCAATTTATGGCGATGATTTATATGGTGCCAGTAAAGCCGATAGACTGTACTTACATGCCAATAAACTTGAATTAACACTAAATAATAGAAAGCGCATGGAATTTGTTAGTAAAGTTCCAGCTTCATTTAATAAAATATTTAAATAATGGAACCAATTCTTCATCCGTCAACTAGAGCTAAGACTGATACTTTAATAGCTAAACCTCCCCATGGTATTTTAATTACAGGTTTTTATGGGCCTAATACATTAGCTAAATATATTGCTAGAAAGATTTTAAATAACGAAGATATAGAGTCTCATCCTTATTGTTTAATAATTAAGCCAAAAGATAATAAGGCAATTAGTATAGAAGAAATAAGAAGCATTGAGCGTTTTTTAAGCTTAAAAGTATTATCAAAAGACAAATATAACCGGGTGGTAATTATAGAGGATGCTCAAAATCTATCTTTAAGTGCTCAAAATGCACTCCTTAAAACAATTGAAGAACCCCCAATAGGTACAATTATGATATTAAGCGCAAACAGTGCTCTAAATATCTTGCCTACAGTTAGATCAAGACTTCAGCTGATAGTAGCAAGCCAACCACCAATAGATCTTATTAGATCTAATTATATGGATATAGATGAAGCTGAATTTAATCGAGCTTATTCTTTAAGTGCTGGCAACCCTGAAGTATTAGACGAAATTATAAATAATAATGATCATAAACTAATAGAAGCAACTAAAATAGCTAGGGATATTATAAGTAAAAATATTTTCGAAAGATTACTAATGGTTAATGATTTATCTAAAGACACCTCTCAAGTTAAAGATATATTATTTATTATGCAGCAAATGGCAGAAGTATCTTTAAAAACTACAAATAAGAATTCAAAGCAATGGCAAAAAATACTTACAGCAAGTTTTAACGCTCAAGATCAAATTAATAAAAATGCTCAGATTAAATTAGTTTTAGAAAACTTTTTTCTAGAAATTTAATTTAATAACAAATGGTATAATATTAGATACGTATGTACGAACTTTTAATTGTTGCTGGATTTGGTATATTAGCAATCCGAAACGCTAAAATACATGATGATGAATTTGCTAATGTCTCCCGTAAAATGGGCGATAGATTAGGTAAACTTTGGGATATTGCCCACCAGGGCATGAGAGAAAATCGATTCTTAAGAGCTGAAAAGGCCCTGCTTACAATCCTTAAGATTGATGAAAAAAACGCAGCTGCATACAACCGACTTGGTATTTTATATGCTAAACAAAAAGAATATAGAGATGCAATTGATTGTTTTGAAATAGCCTCTAGTATTGAAGCTACGGCTTCTAGTCTCCATAACCTAGGTCTTATCTACTATGAAACAGAAAACTATGAAAAAGCTGCTGTTGCCTTTGAGCAAGCCCTAAAATTAGAAGATAATTTGGCGGCTAGGCATGTAGCATATGCAAAAGTTCAAGAAAAATTGGAAAATGAAAAGCTTATGTTCCAAGAACTTGAAAAAGCCGCTGAGTTAGAACCTAACCGTGAAACTTATAACTTACTTTATAAGGCTTATTCTACCCACGGTAGAACTGAAGATGCTGATCTTATTGCTGATAAACTTAAAAAACTAAAAACTCCTACCACAAGAGCCAGACGAATACTTAGGCCAAGACGAGTAGTTGTTTAGATCTAATTAACAGATTCAAGAAAGTAGCGCTTTTTAAAGGCACCATTTTTATTAGATTTCAATTTTCTATATTCTTCTACGGCTTTAATATCTAATTTTAAATATTCTGCAATTGCTAAAACTACTTCCATTACATCAGCTAACTCTTCTTTAGATGGATTATCTTTTACTTCATTAGCTTCTTCTATTAATTTTATTAGAAGTTGATTTAAATACTCTTTATCCTCTTTAATAACATGATAAATAGGGGATTTACCTGCTTTTATAATAATATCTGGAATATTGTCTCTAACTAACTTATTGTTCTTAGTCATACTATTTGTAGGTTCGACTTTGATTAATCTTTTCTTTGTCAGTAAACGCTTTAGCAAGATTAACACCCAGTCTATTAGATAGATCTATTAGTAGCCAAAAAACATCAGCTAGTTCTTCTTCTACGTTATGATCTTTAGAGTGAGTGCCAATTTTCTGTCCATTATTTTTTCGAATTGCCTTAGCGAGTTCACCTACTTCTTCTACTAGTAGCGTAAATACTTCGCTTATAGTTTCTTTATCATAACCACGTTCAATAACTAGATCATTTATAAGTTTCTGATACTCACTTATAGTTGTTGGATCAGTATTGTTTTTCATAAAATATATAACTTTGCTTCGTAACTCCAATATAGCATAATAAATAAATGGTTAAAGTGTATGTTGCTGGGAAGATATCTAAGGACTCAGTATTTGGTACTCATGATTGGAGAGATAATTTCTGCTACGAACTGGAAAAAGTAAGTGAGCTTAAGTTAAAAAATCTCGATCCAACAAAAACAGGGACAGATCAGAGCGACTCGTTATTAGTATTTGGTGCTGATTGTTATCTAATATCCCAGAGTAATGTAGTGATTGTTTACTTGTCAGACGATATTAGTATTGGAGGCTCTCAAGAGATATTGATCGCAAAGTATTTTAAAATTCCAGTTATTGGACTAGCACCTCATGGTGGCAAGTTTAATGGTGCCGACAAGGAATACTTTGGTAAGGTAGTCAAAAACTACAATGATCCTTTTGTGTTTACTACCTGCGACATAGTATGTAAAACGATTGAAGAAGTAGGTGAAGCCATAAAGTCGTTAAAAGCTATTAAACCAAAAACTTTGGAGCTAATTCCTAGCTCAATTAATTACTATCTATTAAAAAAGACTCCCTAGGAAGTCTTTTTAAGTTTTATCTATTTGGTGCAGCGTTATCTACAAAGTTAGAACTATTTTGACTTCTCAGAAGCTCTATTATAAAAATGAGCCTTAACTATATTATAGCCAAGCATTGCTATAAAAACAGGAACAGCAAAAATCAATATATCATAAATCTTTGCACTTAGGCTTGGGTTTGCAAGTTTAAGGAAGGGAAGTGAAACTAATTCTGAAAATATAGTCGCAATGATTGTCCTAAATAACGCATCGTAAAATAGCTTCACAATTTATTTATACCATAATATTTGTTGTAAATAAAGCTGGTGCAGGGAGAGGGATTCGAACCCCCGAAGGCTGAGCCAGATGATTTACAGTCACCCGTGTTTGACCGCTTCACTATCCCTGCATCTAATTGAATTTTATTATAAAACTTAAAATCTGGAGCCACCTGTCGGATTCGAACCGACGACCCACACTTTACAAAAGTGTTGCTCTAGCCAGCTGAGCTAAGGTGGCACACATCATACTATTATATAGTATTTTTTAAATATTTTTTCTGTCTCCAAACTCTTCCATTTCCTATATTTAAATTTCTAAAATTAGGTGTTAATGAATGACAGTTAGGACAAAGTAATCTTAAGTTCTCCTCTTTATTATTTTCTGAATCTCCGTCAATATGATCGATTTCTAAGGGTACCCTATTTGTAATTGGATTTATACCCATCCATCCGCATATTGAACATTTACCACCATACTTGTTTATCAAATATCTTATTAAATGTCTAGAAATATTTTTAGTATTTATCCCTCTACTTCCGCTTACACTTCCAGCTTTCCATTTCTTAATATATAAAAGGTATTGGTTATGCTGTTGGCACTTATTCGAGCAATAAATATTTGTATTATTTAAAGTTAGTTTGCCACATAATTTACAAACTGCCATAAGAACAGTATAACATTATATTAATTAATTGATTTAAGAAGTAAATGTAGGTATTATTAACTCTGAATTTGCCGCCATAGCTCAGGGGTAGAGCACCTGCATGGTAAGCAGGGGGTCATGAGTTCAACTCTCATTGGCGGCTCCATTTACTTATATATCCTAATCTGTTAAACTACATATAAATAATTACAATTAAAGTTAAGGTTCAACAATAATGGCTAAACGTGGCGATAAACGAAAAATAATTGGTTTAATTAGTGAAGAAAGTGGTGAAAGAATATACTATACTACTAAAAACACGATGAATACTCCAGATAAATTAAGTTTACGTAAATATAGTCCTAAACTACGTAAACACGTAGTATTCACTGAAACTAAGAAAAACTTAGGCCGTAACGAAGCACCTAAGCGTTAAATATACTTACTTAAATCTAGAATAGTATTAACCATCTCTGAATGGCTCCAGACTAATGGTGTAACGCCTAATGGTTGACCTGATTCAGGATCAAACTGTTCACTTATAGCTCCGGAAGGCAACTGTCGCTTTATAGACCATTCAAATAAAGTTTTTGCTTCATCTAATCGATTATTTATAGCATAATACTGTGAAAGCCATAGGCTGCTTACTACCCAAGGGTTACCAGTATATTGATGTTTAGACAAGAAGTAATTATCATGCTCATGTCTTAATACTCCACCAATTGGTGTTTGGTTTAACAGCTTATCTTCAATATTCTTTGCAGTCGATCGAAGTCGTTCATCATCTAGTTCTAAGCCTCCAAACATATAAGGGCCATACAAGTTAGAGATGTCTGCTGTGTTGTCATATTCAAGCGTTCCATCAGCTTGCATCAAAAAGCCTTTTGTAAAGTAGTTATCTGGGCTGTATAACTTATTTAGATTACTCTTAATACCTTCAGCTGCTTTAGCCCATTTAACAGCATCAGCCGGTTCTTCTACAATTGTTGCTAATTTAGATGCAGCTTCTAATCCAGCAATTACAGTACAAACTGTATATGTAGAAGTTAAGAACTTTTCTTCCCATAAATCATAACTAGCATGAGGTAATCCGGTAGCTTCATCAACAAAGCGACACATAAAGCTGGCACAAGGCTCAACAAAAGTACGATAAATATTATCTACAAAAGTTTTATCTTTACTTGCTTCATAATATTCACCAATCATAAAGATTGTAATGGCTGTCTCATCTTCTTGTATGGCTAGTTCTTTACTGCGGCCGTGAACTAAAGGATGCCAAGTGCTGCCGATAGCCCTATCTGGCTGGTACTTATGCATTAGATAACCATCTTTATGCATTGTATCTCTAGCAAATTCAAAGAATAATTTAGCTTCACTAAAATGACCTAGTCTAATAAGTGGCCACAGGGCATAAGCGGCATCTCTAGGCCAACAATAACAATAATAATCTCGGCCATAATTAAATATGCTGGAATCGCCACTAGCTAGAACGGAGCCTCTAGAATCACAGTGGGCTTTAATAATAAGTAGACTTTTTTCTAAAGTTTGGCGAGAAAATTGTGGTATCTCAATATTTCCTCCACCTAGCCAAGCATGCCAATGCTGCTTAACATGATTTAATTTATTCTCCATGTCACACTTTTTAAATTCCATGTGTGTAGTTTGAACATCCATCTGAGAACTATCTGCAATTATCCAGTAATCTAAAATAGCCGATTGATTATCTTCAATATTTCGAGTAAATCTAATAACGCTATCAACACCACCGTGCTCAACGGCATTATTAGATAACTCGCCGTCTTCAGCATCTAAATATGTGCCGGCTTTTCCTTCAATACCATAGTTACCAACTGCATATTGATCAAAACTTTGACCATCATTAAACATACCAGCAATAAGTAGACAGTATCTACCTTTATAATCTAGTACATAGTTTTCATCAGGTACATAAATAGCAGTATCAGCTCTACCGGCCCGAGATATCTGAAAAACTTGATGCATAAAAAGTCTAACCTCTCGAGATAAACTCGCGTTATTAGTAATTGTAATATGTCTAATTATTGAATTACTATCTACATCTACATAATCTTGTAGTAATAATGAAATAGCAAGATCTTGGTTGTTCATCTTAATTTGACTGACCATTGCGTCAGCTTCAAAACTAACCTCTATTTCCCATGATCCGTCATCAGTCCAGTGAAACTTATTATCTACCCAAACACCAATTTTATGAGCTGAGATTCTAGCTCCATTTAAATTCTCTAATCCTACGTATGGATAGTAATAATCATGGACTAAACCGTTTTCATCAAGCGCCACAAATAACTGGCCGTTACTAAGTACAACTGGTCGACTCATATCCCGCCTTTAGTTTTAAGAATCATATCATAATTCCTTTTTCGCTTAATCTAAATACAATGTCTCTATAACTATTCATAAAGTTTAGATAAGCTTCGTATGGAGTTTCATAGGGGCTAAAATAGGCATGAATATCACCGTCATTAAAGTACTTAGTGCACATATAGTAAAAATGATCACTAGTTTGAAGGCGTCGCCAATCGTCAATTAGGGCAAGATCATGACTAGATAATATTTTGTCTTCTAGTTGATACAAAGAATAGATTGAATTTACCTGCATAGAATTACCCAGCCAAGCTGATAGATCTCTTTCAGTATCAGCCCATGTAACTGTCTGTGGTACATCAATTTGGTCAAGTGCCTCAAAGTTATCTATTGCTTCACTAACTGTCATAAAGCTATGACCATTTGTTTTAAGCCACTCTTTAGGTAAGTGTTCTAGAAATCCGAATATGCCAGACTCATGCCATTGATGCTCTCCAAAAGTTTCATAATCCATAAATAGGTTAAAGTTAGTAGCGTTTTCGTCTTCACTAAGCCAATGAGAGAACTTATCTGCCGTTAGCGGATATTCAGCCCAATTACTATCACCAAATCTGAATGCAATATCATCACTAAGCTTATAGTTTTTCATAAGTAGTCTAATGTTATCGGTATAAGCGGGCCTATATACATAATTAGGGCTTCTCCAACCTAATACTGGGTCCCAACCTTCAGCTAAAATTCCCTTATAGCCAGCTTGATCAGCCCAAAAAGCCAGATCGTTATTATAAGCAAGTTCGGTATTTCGAAATACTTGGGGTGTTTGACCAAATAATTCGTAGATCTTATTTCGATGCATTTCTACTTGTATCTCAAACTCGTTTTTAGAGTAAAAGAAAGCTAGAGTATGATGATAAGTTTCGCCAACTATTTCAACTCTGCCCGTTTCAACTAGTTTCTTAAAGCTGTTTAATGCCTCTGGAGCCCATTTTTCTAATTGCTCTAAAACAGTTCCAGTAATAGATAGACTTAGCTTAAATTCATGATTTTCGTTTAATAGCTTTAACAATTTTTCATTAGTTGGAATATATGATTTCTCGGCAACTTTTTTAAGAATTCTTTCATTAGACGCTGAATCGTCATAACTTGCATCAAAATAGTCATGATTATTGGCGGTATCGAAAACTGTATAGTGTCTAATACGATAAGGCTGGTGTACATGCATGTAAAGTACTATCGCCTTATTCATGTTAATGCTCCAGCAACGTGCTTAGTGTAAACATCAATAACTTTCTCGCTAGCTTGGTCCCATGATAATTGATTAAGCTCTCTAAAAGAATTTTGCCAAAGTTCATTCCTAAGTGAGTCATTTTGCATAACGCCTGCGATTAAATTAGCCATTTCATCAATATCCCAAAAATCTACCTTAAGACAATTTCTAAGTACCTCACTAATGCCAGACTGTTTAGACACCAGAGCAGGTGTACCGTAGCTAACTGCCTCTAGAGGTGTTAATCCAAATGGTTCAGAAATGGAGGGCATTACAAATAAATCGCCAATTGCAAAAGCATCTCGCCAATTTTTACCTCTTTGAAATTCGGCGAATAAGACGTTTTGACCAATGCCCAGTTCAGCAGCCATGGTTATAAGTTCATAAGTTTGCTCACCGCTTCCGACTATTAAGAACAATGTTTTAGGTGCTTTATCTATTACTTTTCTAGCTGACTTAAGTAGATGCGGCAAACCTTTTTGTATAGTTAATCTTCCAACATTTACAACAACCCTATAGCCTAGCGCCTTCATAGCACTTAAATATTTATAAGCATTATCCTCGTCTAGAGGTTGTAGTGTACTTACATCAATACTGTTATAGACGACTTCGATTTTATCAGCCGGTACACCGTAATCTTCGATAATTGATTGTTTAGTATGTTCACTGACGGCAATAACTCTATCAGCCATATGAAGCGAGATGGATTCAATCTCTTTAACTATTGGATTACCATCTTTACTACCAGACCTATCTGATTCTACGGAATGAACATGTAGTACAATTGGCCAATTTTTTAAGGCTTTTACTTTTAAGGCAGCTTTAAAAGTTAGCCAGTCATGGGCGTGTACAATATCGTATTCTTCATTTTCAACTAGTTGAGCAACGGCGTGCTCGTAAAGAGTCTGTTGATCCTCTAATCTTAAGCCATTAAATTTAATATCTTTACTTTGAAATAAAGAACTATCGTAAGCTATTCCGGACAATAAGAATGATTTTACATCTTGAGGTGTAGCGGCTGTAATCTTCATAAAATCTACACCATGATCAGCCTGATATGGCAAAATAAACTCAATGTCTATATTATCTTTTTGAGCTAAAGATTTACAAAGCTGATAGCATGCAATACCTAACCCACCACTGTTATAAGGTGGTAACTCCCACCCTAGCATTAAAATTTTCATTTTTAAATTGCCCGTATTTATTTTACCCTTGATCTTAAGTATAAGCTTTTAGCCTCTTAAGCACAAGTTTT
>Ga0182030_10020305_pt1 | contig 12546 bp, 12 predicted proteins | sample 812S3MmetaG_FD_121299 | JGI IMG/M metagenome (GOLD analysis project Ga0182030, IMG submission 121299) | Permafrost microbial communities from Stordalen Mire, Sweden - 812S3M metaG (Illumina Assembly) | ecosystem: Environmental > Terrestrial > Soil > Wetlands > Permafrost | place: Sweden... | reverse complement strand
GCGCCCGCGCCCGCGCCGGCCGAACCGCCCATCGAGAGTCCGCCCGCCGCCGGGGCTCCGAAGCCCGGGACACCGAAGGCCGAGACACCGAAGGCCGAGAAAATCGAGCTGCAGAAAATAGTGACCGTCCGGGTGTGCGCGCCCGGTGAGGAGCACTGGCCCGGGGCGCAGTTGCTCGAAGCTCTCGAATTGCACGGCCTGGCATTCGGGCGCTACCAGGTGTTTCACCGCAAGCATTCCGACGGGCGAAGTTTATTCTGCGTGGCCAGCCTCATCGAACCGGGGACCTTCGACATCGCCGTCATGGCCGACCAGGAGTTTCGGGGAGTGACAATGTTCGCGGTGTTGCCGGGTCCCATCGCACCGCTAGAAACGCTCGACGAGCTGTACGCCACCGCCCGCGGCTTGGCGGAGGCGCTGTCCGGCGTGGTGCAGGACGCCAAAGGCATGCCGTTGTCCATGCAGCGCGCCGCGGCCGTGCGCGACGACGTGGCGCGTTTCCAGGCCTCGCTGCCTTAAGGGTCCGCGCGAGATGTGCGCCCAGAAAGCCGCGGGTCCCACCAAGAAAGACACGGCGCGCGCCGCCGGTCTCAAGAAGACCCTGGAGCGCTACAACTACCGCTATCACGCTCTCGACGATCCGGAGGTTCCCGACGCCGAGTACGACCGGCTGATGCTCGAACTGCGCGCTCTCGAGGCACGGTATCCGTCGCTGCTGACGCCGGATTCGCCCACCATGCGCGTGGGCGCGGCGCCCGTCGCCGCCTTCGGCGCCGTCAAGCACCGCCTTGCCATGCTGTCCCTGGACAATGCGTTCAGCGACGAGGAGGTGCGCGACTTCGATCGCCGCATCCGCGAGCGGCTCGAGCGTTCGCAGCCCGTCCGATATTCGGCGGAGCCGAAGCTGGACGGCCTCGCGGTCAGCGCCCGCTACGAGGGCGGCGTCTTCGTCCAGGGCGCGACGCGCGGCGACGGCGAAACCGGCGAGGACATCACCCAGAACCTGAAGACCATCAAGTCGCTGCCCATGAAGCTGCGGACCGGGCGCCCGCCGGCGACGCTCGAAGTGCGCGGCGAGGTCTTCATGCCCCTGGCCGGATTCGAGCGCTTCAATCGGGAAGCGCTGGCCCGCGGCGAGAAGAGCTTCGTCAATCCGCGCAATGCGGCCGCCGGCAGCCTGCGCCAGCTCGATCCGCGGATGACCGCGGCGCGGCCGCTCGACCTGTTCATTTACGGGGTGGGCGTCGTCGAGGGCGGCGAACTGCCCGGCAAGCACAGCGACACCTTGCGCGCCTTGCGCGGCTGGGGATTCAAGATCTGTCCGCAATCCAAGGTCGTGGAGGGCGCCGACGGCTGCCTCGACTACTACCGGGACATGGGGGCGGCGCGCTCCTCGCTGCCGTATCAGATCGACGGCGTCGTCTACAAGGTCGATGAGATCGAACTGCAGCGCCGGCTCGGGTTCGTGTCGCGCGCGCCGCGCTGGGCGGTCGCGCACAAATTTCCCGCCGAAGAGGCCCTGACGACGGTGAACGGCATCGAGTTCCAGGTCGGCCGGACCGGCGCGCTCACTCCCGTGGCGCGGCTCGAACCGGTGTTCGTCGGCGGCGTGACGGTCAGCAGCGCCACCTTGCACAACATGGACGAATTGACGCGCAAGGACGTGCGGGTGGGAGACACCGTGGTCATCCGCCGCGCCGGCGACGTCATTCCCGAAGTGGCCCGCGTGCTGGCGGAGCGCAGGCCCAAGGGCGCGAAGCTCGCCAGTCTGCCCGAGGTGTGCCCGGTGTGCGGATCGCCGGTGGTGCGGGAGACCGACCAGGCCATTGCGCGCTGTACGGGCGGCCGCCTATGCGCGGCGCAGCGCAAGGAAGAGATCAAGCACTTCGCTTCGCGCCGCGCCATGGACATCCAGGGACTCGGCGACAAGCTGGTCGAACAGCTGGTGGACCGCGGCTGGGTGCACTCGCCGGCGGATTTGTTCGATTTGCAGGCGCTCAAGCTCTCGGAACTCGAGCGCATGGGCGAAAAATCCGCCCAGAAACTTAAGTCCGGCATCGCCGCCTCGAAGCAGACCAGCCTGCCGCGGTTCCTGTATGCGCTCGGCATACGCGACGTGGGCGAGGCGACCGCGCTCGCGCTCGCGCAGCACTTCAAGGGGATCGCGGCATTGCGCGAAGCGGGCCCCGAAGAAATCCAGCGGGTCCCGGACGTGGGCCCCGTGGTCGCGGAAAGCGTCGCCAAATACTTTCGCGATCCGCAGAACGTGAGCATCGTCGATCGCCTGCTGGCGGGCGGCATCTCGTGGCCGGCGCCCGCCGCGATCCCCGTCGATACGGCATTGAGCGGCAAGACCTTCGTGCTGACGGGCGCGCTCGAGTCGCTGACGCGCGAAGCGGCCGAAGAGGCCATCGTCAAGCTCGGCGGAAAGGTGAGCGGCAGCGTCTCGAAGAAGACGAATTACGTGGTTGCGGGAGCGGACGCGGGGTCCAAGCTCAAGAAGGCCGAAGCTCTCGGACTCGCGGTGCTCGATGAGGCCGCGTTCTTGAAGCTGCTGGAAAAGGGCTAGCGGATTCCCGCGAATCCGCCGCCCCGTATTCAGCCGATCGTCAGAGCTTCTTTTCGATCTTCGCGTTCTTCTTCAGCGTCTCGATATACGCCGCGAATTTCTTCTGCATGATGCCGTTGGTCAGCTGGCCCTTCATCTGGTCGAACGGCGCGTCGCGCGTGTCTTCCAGCCTGATGATGTGCCAGCCATACTGCGTCTGCACGGGCTCGGGCGTGATTTCGCCCTTCTTCAGGCCCTTGACCGCATCGCCGAACGGCTTGACCATGCGCGCCGTCGTGAACCAGCCCAGGTCGCCGCCCTGATTTTTGGAATTGTCGGTGGATTCGGCCTTCGCGACATCCTCGAACTTCGCGCCGCCCTTGAGCTTCTTGATGAGCTGCTCGGCCTTCTCCTTGGTGGGGACCAGGATGTGCGCGGCGTGATACTCGGTCTTGTCGATGGCCGAATCGTATTCCGCATGCAGCTCCTGATCCGACGGCGTGTTGGTCTTCACGTACTTCTGCGCGGCCGAATCGGCCAGGATCTGGGTGCGCAGCAGTGCGATGCGGGTCGCGACGTCGGGATCCTTTTCCAATCCGTCCTTCTCGGCCTGGGCCGCGATCAGCTGCATGTTGATCATTTGATCGAGCACCTGATTCTTCTCTTCCGCCGTCACGTCGGTGGCCGGCTTGCCGCGCAGCAATCCCTTGAGGTAATCGTCGAAGGCATCGCGCGAAATCGGCGTGCCGTCGACGATGGCGACGGCCGTCGTCGCAGCTTTGTCGGCGGCCGCAGGAGCGGGTGCCGCCGCCTGCTGTCCCTTGCCGCACGCCGCGAGCAGTACGGTGATCGCTGCCACGGCGGACACACGGGTCCACTGTGTAATGAATAATTGAGTCATTTGGGTCCTCTGCACACGAAAAAGGGCGGCTTTGGCCGACATGGCCGACGCGCCCGGGGGCGGCAGTTTAGCCTTTACCGTGCGATCTCTCCAATTATCGATGCAATATCGCCCGGCCTCGGAGGGTGTCAGCCCTGCGCGGGCGCCGAAGCCTCGATGGCCAGAGCGTGGATCTCGGTCTCCATAAGGCCGTCCAGGGCGGCATAGACCATGCGATGCCGGGCGAGCGGGGCTATGCCTCGAAACGCCTCGGACACGATCTTGATGCGGAAGTGGCCGGCCCCTCCGGCCGCGCCGGCATGCCCTGCGTGCAAATGGCTCTCATTTTGAACGGTGAGCTGCGAGGGGGCGAACCGCTTCTCCAGGCGTTCGCGCAGCAGCCGTTCCCGCAGGGCCCCCCGTCCGCCGTGGGGATCGGGTCCGTTCATCGCTAGCTCCGCTCGGCTCGAGCGGTCTGGGTCTTGCCGCTCAGCCAGAACACCTGGGGCACCATGAAAATCAGCATGGCGACCGTGATGCCGAAAACCTTGAAATTGACCCATACGCTTTCCGGAAAGTTCCACGCCACGTAGAGATTGGCGGCGGCCAGCAGCGACATCCAGCCCACCCACAGGGTGTTGATCAGGCGCCATTGGCCGGCGGAAATGTGCAGGGGTTCTTTGAACACCGCCTCCATCATGCGCCGCGCCAGCGGCTGCTTGCCGATGAACATGCTGCCGAGGAAAGCCGCCGCCGCGAGCGCCAGCAGCACGGTGGGCTTCCACTGGATGAAGCGCTTGTCGTGCAGGGCCAGGGTCGCGGTGCCGAGCACCATCACGACCGCCACGGTGATGATGTGCATGGTCTTGAATTTGCCGGTGGTCAACCGGTGCACCGTCAGCTGCAGGACGCAAGCGGCCATCAGCGCCGCCGTCGCCCAATAGATTCCCATGAATTTGAAGCCGATGAAGAAGACGATGAGGGGCAACCATTCGAGCAGCTGATTCATCCGCGTATCATAGCCCACGGAACATGAGCATCTATCTGCAACTGCATCCGATTTCTCCGCAGCTCCGCTTCGTGCGGCAGGCCGTCGAGGTCCTGCGTGCCGGAGGAGTGATCGTGTACCCGACGGATTCGTGCTACGCGCTCGGCTGCCATATCGGCGACAAGGCCGCCTTGGAGAGGATTCGCGAGATCCGGCAAACCGACCGGAACCACCACTTCACCTTGGTTTGCCGCGATCTGTCCGATGTGGGGAAGTACGCCATGGTCGACAATTGGCAGTATCGGCTGCTGCGCGCCCACACGCCGGGGCCGTATACGTTTCTGCTCAAGGCCTCGCGCGAGACGCCGCGGCGCTTGAAGCATGAGCGCCGCGGAACCATCGGATTGCGGGTGCCGGATCACCCGGTGACCGCGATGCTGCTCAGCGAACTGGGCGAGCCCATCATGAGTTCCACGCTGCTGCTGCCCGGCGAAGAGCTGCCGCGCACCGATGCCCGGGAGATCTACGAGAAGCTCGAACACAGCATCGACCTGGTTTTGGACGGCGGCAATTGCGGGCTGATCCCCACCTCGGTGATCGATCTGTCGTCGGACCGCGCCGTCGTGGTGCGGGAGGGACGCGGCGACGTAACCCCCTTTGCGACTTGAGCCACCGTATAATGCCGGCGCATTTCTCGCGATAGAGCTCAAGTCTGTTCTAAATAATGAGTGTAAGCATTGGATTTATTTGCGTTTCTTACCAAGATTTCCATCTATGCAATCCCGGCGCTATTCGCCATCACCCTGCACGAAGTCGCGCACGGCTGGATGGCCAGGTTCTTCGGTGATCGCACCGCCGAGATGCTGGGACGACTGAGCCTGAATCCGCTGCGACACATCGATCCCATCGGTACCGTGCTGGTTCCCGGCCTATTGCTGGTCGTCGGCGGGCCGCTATTCGGCTGGGCCAAGCCCGTGCCGGTGGCCACCAGCGCATTGCGCAATCCGCGCCGTGCGATGATCGTCGTGGCATTCGCAGGTCCGGCGGCGAACTTAGGTATGGCGGCCATCTGGTGCGCCGTGCTGGGCGCCATCGTCAGAGTCAACCTCAACGCGACTTTGGTCGGCTGGATTGCGTCCATGGCTCAGGCGGGTATCTTGCTCAACGTGGTACTCGCCGTTTTCAATCTGTTGCCCATTCCGCCGCTCGACGGCGGCCGCGTGCTGGCCGGCTTGCTGCCGCCGCGCCTCAGCGCCCGTTTCGAGAAGATCGAGCCGATGGGACTGTTCATCGTGCTGGGACTCACTGCGTTCGGAATGTTCGGCTGGCTGTTCGATCCCGCCTACCGCGTCACCACGCATGTCATTCTCGCGCTGATGGGAGCGTCGGCATGAGCAGCGGAGCGTCGGCATGAGCAGTCCGGTACAAAATCGACGCGTGCTGTCCGGCATGCGCCCCACGGGCCAGCTGCACTTGGGCAATTACCACGGCGCCCTGAAGAATTGGATCGAGCTGCAGTACCAATACGAATGCTTTTTCTTCATCGCCGATTGGCATGCGCTGACCACCGGCTATGAGGACACCTCGAGGCTCGAAGAGTACGTGTGGACCATGGCCATCGACTGGCTGGCGGCCGGCCTCAATCCCGGCGTTGCAACCCTGTTCGTGCAGTCGAAAGTGCCCGAGCACGCGGAACTGCACTTGCTGCTGTCGATGATCACGCCCCTCGGCTGGCTGGAGCGCGTCCCCTCGTACAAGGACCAGCAAACCCAGCTGGCGGATCGCGACTTGAGCACCTACGGATTTCTCGGCTATCCGCTGCTGCAGTCCGCCGACATCCTGCTGTACCGCTCGCAATACGTACCGGTGGGCGAGGATCAGGTGGCGCACGTGGAGATCACCCGCGAAGTGGCGCGGCGCTTCAATCACATCTACGGCCGCGAACCCGAGTTCGAGCAGAAGGTGGAGAAGGCCATCAAGAGCCTGGGAACGCGCAACTCGGCGATGTACCGCACGCTGCGCAAGGAATTCCAGGAGAAGGGCGATGCGGACGCCCTGGCCAAGGCGCGGGCACTGGTCGAATCCAACGCCCGGCTGACGGTGGCGGACCGCGACCGGCTGTTCGGGTTTCTCGAAGGCACCGGCATTTCGATCCTACCCGAGCCTGAAGTGCTGCTGACCGCAACGCCGAAAGTACCGGGTCTCGACGGGCGAAAGATGTCGAAGTCCTATAACAATACGATCGGCCTGCGCGAAGACACGGATTCCATCGTGCGGAAGCTCAAGGCCATGCAGACCGATCCTGCGCGCGCGCGCCGCACGGATCCGGGAGATCCGGACAAGTGCCCGGTGTGGGATCTGCATAAGGTGTATTCAAACGACGACACCCGTGCGTGGGTGCAGCAGGGCTGCCGCACCGCCGGCATCGGATGCCTGGAATGCAAGGCGCCGCTGATAGAAAAGATCGTCGAGGAGGTGTCGGCGATCACCAAGCGCGCCCTGGAGTTCGAGGAGAATCCCGAACTGGTACGGGGTATCATCGCCGAAGGGTGCGAGCGGGCGCGCGGAGCGGCGCGCGACACGCTGGACGCCGTTCGTCAAGCAATGGCCATGGACTATCGATGAAACCGGAACTGACGCTGGTGCCAAACACCGCCGCGGGCGCGCCTGACGCGGCTCGGCCGGGCGCGTCCCGGGCGTCTGCCGTGCCGCAGCCGGCGCAGGGCGAAATGCCCTTCGCGGTGGTGGAGGGACAGCCTGTCACGGAGATGCCGCGGGACCTGTACATCCCGCCCCAGGCGCTCGAAGTATTTCTCGAGGCCTTCGAAGGCCCGCTCGACATGCTGCTCTACCTGATCCGGCGGCAGAATCTCGACATCCTCGATATTCCGATCGCCGAGATCACGCGCCAGTACATGCGCTACATCGAGTTGATGCAGGTGCTGCAGCTCGAATTGGCCGGCGAATACCTGTTGATGGCGGCAACGCTGGCCGAAGTGAAGTCGCGCATGCTGCTGCCGCGCATCGCCAGCGAGGACTCCGCGGAAGAAGGCGATCCGCGCGCCGAACTCGTGCGGCGCCTGCAGGAGTACGAGCGCTTCAAGCGGGCCGCGGAAGGCATCGACCGGATGCCGCGCATCGAGCGCGATACCTGGATCGCCACGGCGGAACTGGTGGACCGCAAGATCGTGCGTATCCCGCCGCAGGTGACCTTGCAGGAAATGCTGCTGGCTTTCCAGGACGTGCTGTCGCGCAGCGATATGTTCGCCCATCACCATGTGCAGCGCGAGCCGCTGTCCGTCCGCCAGCGAATGACGGACGTGCTGTCGTCGCTGACGGCGAATGCGTTCGTGGATTTCGTGCAGCTGTTCCGCGCCGATGAGGGCCGCCGCGGGGTGACGGTCACCTTCGTCGCGATATTGGAACTTCTGCGCGAGGGTTTGATCGACATAGTGCAATCGGAAGCTTATGCGCCGCTGCACGTACGGCTGGGCAATCCTGCCCGGCACCTCAAACTGGTGGCCGACGACGACGGCGCCGCCAACGACGACATTGCGAGAACCCAATGAATGACCAATACGTCAAGAATGTAGTCGAAGCGGCGCTGCTGGCCGCCGGGCGTCCGCTCGCCATGGACGAACTGGTCGGCGTATTCGACGAGCGCGACGGCTCCAATGCCGACGAGGTTCGCACCGCCATTGCGGCGTTGACCGCGGACTATGAAACCCGCGGATTGGAACTGCTCGAAGTGGCGAGCGGCTACCGGATCCAGATCAGGGCGGCCGTGGCCCAGCCCGTATCGCGCCTGTGGCAGGAGAGGCCGGCCAAGTATTCGCGCGCCTTGCTCGAGACCCTGGCGCTGGTGGCCTATCGCCAGCCGATCACCCGCGGCGAAATCGAACAGATCCGCGGCGTGACCGTCAATCCCAGCATCATCAAGACCCTGCTCGAGCGCAGCTGGATCCGCGTGATCGGCCATCGCGACGTGCCGGGCAAGCCCGAGTTGCTGGGCACCACCCGGGAGTTCCTCGACTATTTCAGCCTGAAGAAGCTCGACGATCTGCCGACCCTCGCCCAGCTCAAGGAGCTCGAGGACCTGCGCGTGCAGCTGAGCTTGCCCGGCGCGGACCCTGAACTCGCTGCGGCGGGCGGGGAAGCGGGCGCCGGCGAGGGCGCCGGCCAGGGGGTCGATGCGTCCGCCGGCGAGAGCGCCGCGGAGGAGGCGGGCGATGCCGCCGACGATGAAGAACAGGATTCGGGCTCGCTGGATGCCGAGAGTGATTCGCCGCGGCCGCAAGGGCTGGTCGCGCGCGGCGCGCAAGACGACTCGAATTGATGCGAGCCGGACCGCCGCGCAGATCCCCATCGTCCCGCAAGCCGCCGCCGTCGCGCAGCCCGCCGTCGTCGCGCAACCCGCCGTCACGCAGCGGTCCGGTGCGTGGCGCCGCGGCGCGCAAGCAATCCCAGGCCCGAAACGATGCGCCGCCGACGGAACGCGTGCAAAAGCTGCTGTCGGCGGCGGGCATCGGTTCGCGGCGCGAAGTGGAGCGCTGGATTCGCGAGGGACGGCTGCAGATCAACGGTGAAGTGCCGGCGCTCGGCGCCAAGCTCACGCCGCGCGACCGCATCACGCTGGACGGCCGCCCCGTCAGGCTGCATGCCGCACCGGCAGCGAAGGAATCGCGCGTGCTGTTGTTTCACCGCTCGCCCGGCGACACGCTCGATCTCAAGGCCGCGACTTCGCGCGCCGCGGAGCATCTGAACCTGCCGCGCTCCTCGGGGCGCTGGCTGGCGATACAGCCCATGCCGCCCGTCGACGGCGGCCTGGAAATCCTCACGGACGACGGCTCCTGGGCGCACCGGGTGTCGCGCGGCGTCCATGCGCTCACCATCGATTATGTGTTGCGGATGCGCGGCCCGCTGACGATCGAACTGGTCGAAGAATTTCGCGCCGCCACCGATTGCGAGGGCGAGGCCATGAGCATCATCAAGGCCGAAGCGCAGTTCGGCGAAGGCTTCAACCACTGGTTGAACGTCACCGTCCGTGCAACGCGCTCCGCGCAGGTGCGGCATTGGTGGGCAGCCCGCGGCATCATCGTCAGCCGGCTGATGCGCGTCCGATTCGGCCCGGTGCACCTGTCCAGGGAACTGCCTCGCGGCCACTCGCGCGCCATGCTGGCGAGCGAGCGCAATGCGCTGATCAATGAGATCGATGCGGCCAAGCTCGCCGTGGACGCCGCGAAGCTCGGCGCCGCGGCGCCGCAAGCCCACGCTCCCGAGGTGGACGCGGGGATGGAGCGCGACCCTTAAGCGCCGGACGAAGCCTAGCCGCCCGGCGGCTGCGAGGCGGCCAGCAACTGCGATAGATATTGCTGCCACACCGCGGCCCAGGTGTGGGTGCCGTGGCCGTGAGTCTGCTCGGAGGCCGGCAGCAGTACGAAGCGCCCGCCCTTCACCCGCTTGATCTCCCGCTCAGCGATGCCGAGTTCCGGCGGGTTGATGAAATCATCCGCCGAATTGACCTGGATCAAGGGCACTTTGATCTTCTCCAACCCCGGCGACGGATCGTAGTCGTGAGAGGCGTCGATCGCGTACAGAAAATCGTTGGCGTCGAGATCGGCGAGTTCGCGCTCCATGAATTTATCCAGGAATTCGTCGGCGGAGTCGCGGGTGGGCAAAGTCAATTGCATCTGGATCGGAGCGCTTCCGGCGATCAGAAGCAGGCCGGCGGCGTTGCGCAGCGCATCGAGGGGTTCGCTCTTGTACTCGCCCTGGGCCCATTGCGGATCGTTGCGGATCGCCTCCATGACCAGATTGCGCCACAGGCGGTTGCGGCCCGCGATCTGAACGGGCAGGCAGGCGAGCGGCATCAGGGCATCCATGAAGTCGGGGAAGGTCTCGCCCCACACGAAGGTGTGCATGCAGCCCATCGAAGTCCCCATCACCAGGCGCAGGTGGTCCACCTGCAGTCCGTCCGCGACCAGCGCGTGCTGTGCCGCCACCATGTCCTGGTAGCCGTACTTGGGAAAGCGCGCATGCAGCCCGTCGCTGGGCTTGCTCGATTTTCCGTGGCCGATGCCGTCCGGCAAAATGATGTAGTAGCGGTTGGTGTCGAGCAATTGACCGCGCCCGAACAATACGCCGGCGAAATGATCATTGAGCAGATTGCGCCCGGAACCGCCCGTGCCGTGCAGGATCAAAACCGCATTGTTGACGCGGCCGCGGGCATCGCGCCGCGGTTTGCCGATGGTGGTGAAGTGCATCCGCAATTCGGGCAGCGTCTCTCCGGAGGCGAAATGAAAATCATGAAGCACATAGTCGCCCTCTTCGGGGGCCGGTGCGGTCACCGCCGCGTCGGCCCGCGCGAAGTTGAACGAAAGGCACAGCGCAGCGCACAGTGCTGCCGCGAAAAGATTTTTCCGTGAACGCATCATGGGCTCAACCTCTGGTTATTGCGCCTCGATATATTGTCCATCAATAGCGCGGCTCTGCCCGCTCAGCAAGTAAAGAAAGGCGCCGCTCACCGAAGCGGGCGCCGGCACCGTATTCGGATCCTCCGCCGGATAGGCGGCCGCGCGCATGGCCGTGCGCATGCGGCCCGGATTCACGCTGTTCACCCGGATGTTCGGCTCGCCGTCGAGTTCTTGAGTGAACAGCTCGCGCACCGACTCGAGCCCCGCCTTGGCCACGGCGTAGGCGCCCCAGAAGGGCCGCGGATTCTTGACCACTCCGCTGCTCACGAAAATCACGGATGCATCCGCCGACTTGCGCAGACTGGGCAGGAGTACCTGAGTGAGTATGAAGGGCGCCGTCAGATTCACGTGCAGCACCTTGCACCAGGTCGGCACGTCGTATTGTTCCAGCGGCGAGCGGTCGCCCAAGAGGCCCGCCGCGTGAACCACGCCGTCGAGCCTGCCGAATTCATCGGCGATGATCTTGGCCAGATTGTCGTAGTCCGCGGCCGTCGCGGCGGCCAGGTCCAAGGTCGCGATCGCCGGCCGCGGTGCGCCCATGGCTTGGATCTCGTCGTATACGCGCTCGAGCTTTCCCTTGTTTCGCCCGCATAGAATGACCTCCGCACCCGCCCGCGCGGCTTCGATGCAGAGGGCGCGCCCGAGGCCGCTGGTCGCGCCGGTGATCAAGATGACCCGTCCGTTCAGCAATTGGGGATCGGGTGTGAAGTCTGCGGGAACCATAGGTCTCCGTTGTCTCGTTGCGCGCGGCGCGCCACCGTCCAGGCGCGCAGCATATCCCGAAGCCGCCACCGCAGCCGAGGGCGCGGCCGACCGGGCTCGCGCCGCTCCGCCGCCTGCCGCATATGCTCGCGGCCGAGGGCGGCGCGCACCAACAGGTGGCGATGCGGGGATCGCTGCGCCGGCGGCAGCGCCCCGGCGGCCGTATCGAAATAGCCCGCCGCCCGGCGGTGCAGTCCCTCGAGGTAGCTCTGAAGATGGGCGGGCGCCGTGTCCGCGGCAAGATCGGCGTTCTCCACACCCGCCGCCATCAGTTCATCCACCGCAAAGGGGATGCGGCCGATGCGCGCATCCTGCCGGTAGTCCCGAATGGCTTTTGCCAGGTACTCGGCTGCGGCCAACGCCGCGCTGCAGTGGCGAATCCCCGCCAGCATCGGCGCGTCGATACCGGCGCGATGCACCGCGTCGGGGTCGCCAGCCGCCGCGTCGGCGAGCTGCGATGCCAGCAGCAGGGGATTTCCCCACAGCGAGCGCGCATGAGGTTCGAGATCGCCGCCGCGCTCCAGCGGCACGCCGCTGACTTGCGCGGCGGCCGCGCTGACGGCGCTTTGCAGCGGGCTGAAGTCGACGGCCGAGGCGCCGGGCAATGCGGCCAGATAACGGCTGATGGGATGAACCGGGCTGCCCGCCGCCAGCCGCTGCATTTCCTCCTGCCACCACGCAAGCTTCAGGCGCGCGGCGCTGGATTCGGCAGCCGGATGCATCAGCGCCTGCCACTCGGCGCCGAGCGCATAGATGCCGAGCAGCGGCGCGCGGCAAGCCGGCGCTGCAAACAGCCAGCTCCAATAGCGGACGGTGCCCGCCGGCACCGCGCGAAGGCGATAGGTCGCATCAAGTGGATTCAGGGTCGGAACCTGCGGCGGTGTCCGCAGCGTTG
>Ga0182030_10020304_pt1 | contig 12546 bp, 7 predicted proteins | sample 812S3MmetaG_FD_121299 | JGI IMG/M metagenome (GOLD analysis project Ga0182030, IMG submission 121299) | Permafrost microbial communities from Stordalen Mire, Sweden - 812S3M metaG (Illumina Assembly) | ecosystem: Environmental > Terrestrial > Soil > Wetlands > Permafrost | place: Sweden... | reverse complement strand
TCAGATCAACCGGGTCTTTGTAAAAGTCCTGGTAGAAGGCAAAAATCTGGGGACGTAGCTCAGTTGGCTAGAGCACCTGCTTTGCAAGCAGGAAGTCGTGGGTTCGAGTCCCATCGTCTCCACCGCTCTGACCTGCGGTTTTACGAAAAATCGGGACGATGTTGGACGCCGTTTCGGGCTTCCGTCGAACATTCGTCGAACATTTGTCCCCCGAAGCACCCTCGTCGTCCACAGGAATCCGCCAGTTGTCCACAGGTTCCGGGGCTGTTTTTTCCTGTCGATAATCGCCCTGAGCGAAGCGAGAAAGCGCGGCCGCAAGAGCGTGGTCGCGCTCTTCGGTGGCGTGTTGATAAATGAGCGCGGCGCGGGCGCTGGCGTGCCCCATTCGGGCCATTAACTCTTTCGTGCTGGCCCCGGTGGAGGCGGCCATTGTGTTCCCGGTATGCCTTAAATCGTGGAAATGCAATTCGGGGATTCCGACGGCGTTGACGGCGGGCAGCCAGTAGCGGGTCCGGAAGTTGCTGCGCCGCTGCGCAGTGCCTTCGGGGGAGGGGAACAGGAGACGGTCGGGAGGCCCCTCAGCCAGGCCGGCCACGTGGGCGGCCAGGGTGGGGAGGATGTGGGGCGGGACGGCGATGGTGCGCCGGCCCGCGGCGGTCTTGGGTGGCTCGACGGTGACGGAGCCGTCGGCGTGCTCCTGGGCCTGGCGGGTGACGCGCACGGTGCCCCGGGCCAGGTCGAGGTCGATGACGCGCAGCCCGGCCAGTTCCCCGAAGCGCAGCCCGGTCCAGGCAGCGAGGAGCACCATCGGCCCGAAGCGGGGCCCGATGGCGTCGGCCAGGGCGTCGATCTCGGCGATGGTGGCGATGGGCCGCTCGTCGTGATGCTCCACGCTGGCCCCCTTGATGACGCAGGGTTCCGGGCGATCAGCTCGTCCTCGAGGGCGGTGGTCAGCATCGTGCGCAGCAGCCGGTAGGCCTTGGCCACCGTGGACGAGCTGATAGTGGGGATGTCGTGCAGGCCGGCGTTCCAGGCCCGGACCCGGGCGGGGCTGATGGCTCGGAGCTCGACGTCGGTGAACTCGGGGAGGATGAGGCGGCGCAAGAGGTAGTCGTAGAGCTCCCGGGTCTTCTGGCGTATCTGGCGCTGGGTCATCCAGGTCTGGGCGTACTCCTCGAAGCACACCTCTCCCGCTTTGGGGTCGATCCAGTTGCCCTTCGCCATCGCTGCCCGCTCGGTGCTCTGGAAGTCCTCGGCCCCTTTGCGGGTGCGGAAGCTGCGGCTGTACTGGCGACCGTCCGCGCCGCGGAGCTTGACCTCGTAGACATGGCGCCCGTTGGCCAGTTTTTTGACGTGGATGCTCATCGCCGCCGCTCCAGTCGGCGCAGCCGTCCCGGCATGGCAGTCTGGGGGTCCTCGGGGTTTTTGGGTGGGTCGGTCACAGCGCCTCCGTTGTCGGAGTGTACGAGCCGCCGGCGACCGTCGGTACCGTTACCGTTCTGGCCCGGCGCGGCGTCGGGGGCCGTCGCCTCGTCGGCCGGACGCTCTAAGGGGGGCCACAACGGCGTGTGTCGGAACTGACCCCCGCTGAGGCGGTCCACATAGTCGTACACGGCCCAGAGCGGGACCTTCCTGCTGGCGCCGACGTGGGTGGAGTACACCTCGTCGTTGTCCATGAGCTCGTAGAGGGTGCTGCGTCCGACGCCGATCATCTCGGCGGCTTGCTTGACGTTTAGTAGCAGGGGTGTCACGGGGAAGTCCTCCAAAGGTCGGTGTTCGGGGGTAGTAGTCGAATAGATGCCTGGCGGTCGGCTGGGCCGATGCGGTGGCCCTCGGTCGCCTGCGTTGCTGGCTGCTGCGACGAGCTTCCCGGTGCCACAGATGACCCGATAACGATTGACACCCCGGCGAGGTCGCAGTAGGCGTGGTGGGTGTTCCGGCAGCCTCGGCCGCTCAACCCGACGGGTGGGTATTTCTTGAGTCCCGTGGCCAGGAGAGGCCTGGCCGGCGCCGGCGCTGTGGGTGGCGGCCGGACTGGGTGCAGCGGAGGCCGAGACCATTCCTGATCCCCTCTCCTCTTCGGGGTTGGTCACGTCGAACTCAAGTCGTAGCTGGACGTAGATCGGTTTTGCCTGGCTCTCGCAGGGCCTGCTCGGGCCCGGGGCCCTTGTGGTCGTTCGCAGGGCGTCCTCCTTTCGGGGTCGGTACCTGTACCGGGCAGCCAGCGGGCGCTCTGTCGGAATTTTTTTTTTCGGATTCCGGCTACAACCGGCCAGTCAAAGACGGGTGGGGCATCGAACGGACCGTTGCACTGAGAGTGATCCCGGGAAGGCGGCCCGCCGCCCACGGCCGCAGAGGCTGGTCCGAGACCTTTTTGCGACAGCGGCCGGTTTGGCTGCCCGGTACGGGTGGATGCTCACTATCGGACGGATCTTCGCGGGCAACGGCTGGCGGTACCTGTGGGACCAGACCGCGGGCGCCGCCGGCGACTACTACCTGGTCGACATCGGCCGGGGCGAGTCGCCGGGCCGGTGGGGCGGCACCGCCGTAGGCCCCGAGCTTGGCCTGTCCGGGCCGGTGAGGGAGGAGCAGATGCGCCGGGTGTTCGGCCGTCTCGCCCACCCGGACACCGACACACCGTTGGGGCGGCCGCCGCTGGCGTTCCGCAGTGTCGACGACCGGCTGGCCGCGGCCCGCGCCGCCCATGACCAGGCCGAGACGGCGAACTGGGTGCAACGAGAGCTCGCGTTGCTGGAAGCCGGAGCGGGTAGGGAGGCGATCGAGGCAGAGATGGCCGGGTTCCGGTCCCGGGCCGCCGAGCGGTGGGCGGCCAAAGAGACGGTCATCCGCCGGGGCGGGAACCGTCATCCGGTGGCCGGGTTCGACCTCACCTTCAGTGCACCCAAGTCGGTCAGTGTGTTGTGGGCGGCCGCCCCACCCGAAGGCCGGGCCAAGATCTGGGCGGCCCACCACGAGGGCGTGGCCGCCGCCATGCGGTTCATAGAACGCGAAGCCGCGCTGTCGCGGGCCGGGTATGGCGGGGTCCGCCAAGTCGACACCACCGGCCTGGTGACCGCGTCGTTCGATCACCGCACGTCCCGGGCCGGGGACGTGCACATCCACACCCACACGGCCACCCTGAACCGGGTGCGCTGCGCGGACGGGGAGTGGCGGTCGCTAGACGGCCGGGCTCTGTATCGGGCGGCGGCCGCCGCCGGGGCGATCTATGACCGGGTCCGCGAAACAGCCCTGGAACGCGACCTCGGCCTCTCCCACCAGGTCGACGAGGCAACCGGCGCCCGGGAGATCGTCGGCATCGACAGCCGTATTCGGCGGGTGTTTTCGTCTCGGACCGTGCAGATCGAAGGCCGGCTGGGGGAGCTGGTGGCCGAGTGGCGCGCCGAGCACGGGGCGGACCCCTCGGAGTGGATGCTCGACCGGATGTCGGAGTGGGCCCGGGTCGATACCCGGGACCGGAAAGGGCCGGGGGAGGCGACGGTGGACGCGTTGGGGCGTTGGGACGCCCAGTGCCGGGCCGAGTTGGGAAAATCCCTAGCCGACGTGTGGGAGACGGCCACCCGCCCCACCCCTGCCCAACCGCTTCCCCAATCGCCCGTCCAACCGGGGGAGACCGACGACGAACTGGCCGTCGCCGCCATCGGGGCTGTCGACCGCAAGAAGTCGACGTGGACCCGCTACGACCTGGCCCGCGAGCTCACCCGCCGTGTCCCCATCGACCCTGCCCAACCCGCCGGGGTGGCGTTGGCCCGCGTGGACCGGCTCGTCGCTCGATCCCTCCACCCGGACAACCCGCACGGCGTGGTGTCTTTGGCCGCCCCGCCCGCCTTCCGCGTGCCCGCATCGCTGCGGCGGCCCAGCGACAACGACTCGGTCTACCGCGAGCACGGCGCCACCCGCTACACCACCGATACCGGCCTGGCTATCGAACGACGGCTTGTGGCCCTCGCCGGCGACACCAGCGGACCCCGCCTCGATCAGCAAGATATCGACGACGCCCTGTCCGGACAGGGTCTTGACGGTGGCCAGGCTGCGGCGGTCGCCGCCGCGTTGGGGTCGGGGCGTCGGATTGATGTGCTGGTCGGTCCCGCGGGGACCGGCAAGACCAGCATCATGGCCGCGGTAGCTCGGGCCTGGACCGCCGGGGGCGGCCAGGTGTTGGGGGTGTCGATCGCGGAGAACGCCACCCGGGTCCTGGCCGCTCACGCTGGTATCCGGGCGGTGAACGCGGCGAAACTGATCTTCGAGCACACCCAGCGCACCCCGGACCAGCGCCGCCAGCCGGGATGGGAGCAGGCGTACAAGATTCGGCCGGGGGCGTTAGTGATCGCCGATGAGGCGGGGATGGCCTCGCGCCACACCATCGACCGGCTCGCCGCGATCTGCGCTGACGTCGGCGCCAAACTGTTGTTGGTCGGCGACCCCGAACAACTCCCCTCGCCCGACGCCGGCGGCGCGTTCGAACTGGTCGCCGAACGTACCGGCGCCACCGTGCTGGGCGAGGTGCGCCGGTTCGATCATGAGTGGGAACGAGCGGCGAGTCTGCGGTTGCGGGCAGGGGAGGCGGGAGCACTCGACCAATACGACCTGCGGGGTCGGATCACCGGCGGCACCCACACCCAAGTCGAGGACGCGGCGTTGGCCGCGGCGACGGCCGACCGGGCCCGGGGGCTGTCGGTGTATCTGTTGGCCGACACCAACGACACCGCAGCCCGTCTCGCCCGCCGGGCCCGCGACCAGCTCGTCGCCGCCGGACACGTCCACGACGGCCTCACGGTCATGCTGGCCGACGGCAACCGGGTGGGGGTGGGCGACCAGGTCGTGACCAGACTCAACGACCGCCGCAACCGGACCAGCGACGGCGGGTTCGTGGCCAACCGGGATGAGTGGACCGTCCGGGCGGTCACACCCGGCGCCGGGCTCAACGTCACCCGCCATGACAGCGACCACAGCGTCATCCTCGACGCTGACTATGTGGCCGGCCGCGTCCAGTTGGCCTACGCGTCCACTATTCACGCCGCGCAGGGCGGAACCCGAGACGCCGCCCATGTGGTGATCACGGCCCGGTCGACGCGGACGAGCGTGTATGTGGGCCTGACCCGGGGACGGGTCGAGAACCACGCCTACGTCGCCTGTTCCCGTCCCGAGGGCGCCGACCGCGACGGACCCGCAGAGGATCCTGTGGCTGTGCTGGCCGCCATCCTGGAACGCCCCGACCCGCCCGAGAGCACTGCCGCCGTCGCCGTCCAACAACAAGAAGCTGACCGGGCGGGGAGCTTGGCTACCTTGTTCCCTATCTGGCAGGACCTGCTCGCCCCCGCCGGCGTCCGTGACGCCTACTACGTGGTGGCGGCCGCGGCCGGGAAGCATGTCGCCGAAGCGACCATGAAGTCGCCGGCGTGGCCGGCGCTGGCCGCCCGGCTGCGGCGTCTCCACGCGGCGGGTGTCGACCCGGACGTCGCGCTCGCTTCCTTGGACGCGCTTCGGGCGGTCATGGCCCGGGCGTCTGAGGAGCGGTTTGATATTGCTCCTTGGGTGGTTGCTGACGCCATCGAGGGGTTGAAGTTCGCTGAGTGCCTTCCCGACGAGCTGGCCCGACGGGTAATCACTAGACGGCTCGCTGATCCTGTATCCGTTCGTGCAGCCTTTGCCGAGGTATTGACCGGGTGGCGAGGGGACTAGCGACCTCAGGGATGCGGGGCGATCGCCGTTGCAGCAAGCCGTGGGTTGGTCCCGGCGAATCGCTTCTGACGAGCCGCCGCTTGAGTCCTCGACGAGTGTCTCAAGCCATATCGCAACCGAGACGATATGGTCATGACCATTATGGCTTTGGCCTTTCGGACCGAGGCACCTCTTATACACCGGGATAGTGCGACAAGCGACGCTTGAACTGAAAACTGTAGTCGGGACGGAAGGTAAAGTTATGGCTGACCTGTCCCAGCGACAACGGAAGGCCGCCAGAGACGAGCAGTAGCCTGCGATGACAGCGCTACGGACTGCCTCAGTTTGAGACCAGGGTCATTTCTCAGGGTCTAGTTCGAACACCGATGCTACGTTCAGCAGGGGTGCCGACTACCAATGATGTGCCCAAGGGACTGAGAAGCTCCTCGATCGAACCCAGCCCGAGGGCCCTCACGAGAGCCAGCATTGTGCTGAGAGTCGGATCGGAGGTTCCAGAAAGAATGTCGGCGACGGTGCCTCGCCCTAATCCTGCAGCGTCGGCAAGCGCTCGAACGGTTCCCAGTCCTCGAAGGTCCATGAGATCGCGGGTGCGGTGTGCCACGAGAGACCGGGCCTCGATGCGCGCGGAATTCCGGACATCACGAGGGCTAGATGTGAGGGCGTCCACCACTACCTACAGTGTGTCAGCTTACACTAGTGTCATTCAACTGTCCGGAATTCCGCGCGAGATGTCAGTGGAGCCGAATACGATAGTGTCGAACATATGTTCGATGATAAGGAGGTCGATGTGACCACAGTCGACGCCGTTCCCGCCTCGCGGGAGGCGCTGCTTGGGCCGAACTCGCAACGACTTGAGGTCGGGCTCCTCGGAGCCCGAACTGCCGCCGTTCTTCGTCGGATCGTTGACGGCCTCGACATGGATGATGTCGACCGAGCTATCCTCCGTTCCGCTGCCGAAATGATGGAAACCGCTGCAGAGGCAGTGGAGGTAGTCGCGGCAGGCGGCCAACTCAGGCGGGATCGGCAGACCTTCGGCTTCGGTGCAATGGCATTCACCCTCGAACTCGCCGCGCCGGCAGTGGCTCCTTCAGATCTGCCAGATTTTCTAACAAAGATCGCGAATACCCTCCGTGACCTGCGAACGACGCCAGATCCGAACCTTGCCAATCAGGTGCTACCTGCATTCTCGACCCTCGCAGACGTCGCAACCAGACTGGCTGGTACCGTCGGCGAGGGTGGCGGCTCCCTGATCTAGCCATCCATGGACGCCCTAGCCGACGAACTGCGACGCGCGGTTGAGGCGCGCCAACGGGTCCTCTCGTCAAGAATCGCAAATCTTCGCGGCACTCTGCCCGGCGACCGTCTCGCACTTGCCGGCGTCCTCGACTTGTTTGCATTTTTTCCTCAGGCATTGCATGAGGTAGTTAATCGCGAGTGGGCACGCAATCCGTCGGCTGTTTCAAGAGTGCAGCTATTGCGTCCTCTACTCCGTCACCTTACGGACGTAGCAACCTTCGTCGAAGAGTGGCTCGGACACACTGGCACGCCGACAGTACCTCTTTACCTACTCGACTCCGTCGAGCGATCGTGCATCGCCATGGGCCTCGGTGAACGGCGAGCGGTCATAGCCACGGGTCCGGCCGACAATTTCACCACCGTCGTTGGCAGCTTAGAAGAGGTTCTTTTCAGGAAACTTGGACCCCTCTGCCCACCAATCCCACCAGAGCTGTCGTTTCCGGTTGCTCTGATGCGAGCACCGCGACTTGAGGGCACGGCAGCACTGTGGCATCCGATTCTTCTCGGTCACGAGCTGGCACATATCGCAGTTCGAACACACGATGCCCTGACAGACTTCAACCTTCAGAGCACTTTCGATCTTGCCCGTGCCAGAACATTGGCCGTGCCGGGCTCCGGAAGTATCGGTCCAGCGGGCGCGATCCGACTCTTCCAGATCGGCGAGAGTTGGGCCGAGGAACTCCTATGCGATGCCTTCGCGTTACGGACTTTTGGTGCGGGAGCGGTCGCTGCCCTGGGTGAATTCCTAGAAGTGATCGCGGCCACCGATCATCTTTCGGAAACGCATCCTCCCGGGCGATTGCGCATCTGGATGCTCGTTCAATGGCTTGGACCTATTTCAGACGCTCGCATCGACGCAATAGTCGCCCCTTGGCGCCTGTTCGCGGCTGAACCGATCATTTACACCGAGGCTTGGGCTCAGTTCCTCATAGATACGCTGGTTTCTCGCGAATCTGATCTTCGGTCAGCAGCGCAAAAGTGGCCCGGCCACGACTACAATATGGGTAGTCGGCTACCAGTGGTGAATTCCGTAGCCGAAGCGCTCCGCGCAGGTATCCCACCCGAACCTACTGTCCTAAATGCGAGTGTCCGTGAAGCAGTCACTGCACCGGACGTCATCACTGCGGCCTGGATTGGACGTGTTGAGGGATTCGAGACGCCCACTGATCGGCTGGCCGAAAAGTCCCTTGATAGCCTTGAGTTCCTGCGTCGATGGGGCGCCGCGGGAGGCTCATGGCCCGTGCCGCGGCAATCGGAAGGAAAAGCCCCAACAGAGCATTCGATCCTCTCGTCGGACGAACTTATGCTACGCCTCTTTTCGCCAAACGACGACCGTTTAGTCGTAACACCGTTACTGCCGGAGTTCGTATCTGGTGCGAGTATCGACGTCCGCCTTGGCAATACCTTTATTGTGTTCGTCCGCAGCAGAACTGCCTCGTTCGATCCTCTCGAAGAAAACCAAGACCCGCGCCAGGTTCAGCGCAGCATGCAGTTGGCATGGGGCGACACGTTCGTGTTGCATCCAGCAGAACTGGTACTGGCAGCAACCCTCGAGTATTTGGTGCTTCCGGCCGATCTCAGCGCTCAGGTAATTTCGCGTTCGTCATATGGGCGACTTGGGTTACTCTCAGCGACTGCCATACAAGTACACCCGCATTTTCACGGATGCCTCACACTTGAGCTGGTAAATCTTGGAACAGTTCCGCTCTTACTGACCCCCGGCGAACGTATCGCTCAGCTTGTCCTATCGCCCACTAGCGCAACGCCCGCTCCATTACCTTCAAAATACCACTGCCCGATCGGGCCAGAGTTTTCAAAAGTTCGTACCGACGATGAGGCCGCAGTCCTTCGCTCTCTTCGGTGATAACCCGTCGAGGCTGGATCAGCTACGCTAGTACCCGACGATTTGCCAACGGCCCAATGTGGATAACGATCTCGACCACCGATAGGAAGATATTCACGGATCGCGCCGTGGGTGCCGCGCCCAGGTAATAGGCCCAGGCCCCAAGGGTCCGTTGGCAACGAGTTCGCCGTCGGCCATTCGCAGAAATCCGCACGCGTTCATTGCTGTCGCCCAGTCGCCGCCGGCTCCGCCGGCGGCGGTCGGAGAGGTGCTGGACGTTTGCGAAGGCAGGAGGCGACCGCTCTCCCTCTAATGCGGTCGTCGTAGAGGATCGCGAACACATGCGATGCGACAAGGGTGGGGCTCTTCACGGTCAGGCACGCTGAAGGGGCGTCTCTTGGATCTGGCGCCCATCGGCGGTGTCGCCCGCCGCCGGAAAGAAGGTTGAGTTCAGCTAAACGGCGTAAGCGGCGAATGCAGGGAATCTCAAATCTCCCCCGTTATGGTGAACTCGACGATTTGCTACAAAGGAGCGCGCAACATCCGAATACCTAGATCATCTGCCCAGGCCCTAAGTCCGCTAAGGGTCCGGCGGAAGGAAGCCGGAGGTTCCTCACGACCATCCCAGCTTCTCAGGACCCTTTCGATTGTCCGCAGGTCGTCTCGACGAGAGACCTGCAAAAAGTCGAGCACAAAGTGCTTGTAAGAAACGTCGCTTCCAATCCATCTCTCCTTAACGTCTGCCCACGATTGGAACATGGGAAACTGTCGCCTCATTGATAATTCGGGCAATGCCGCTATAATATCTGGATCATCGTACGGAATAATGGTGCACGATAATCCCCGTTGGCGCATCGACAGAAGTCGGCCAGCATTTCTGACTTCGTCAGAAACCTTCAAATCTGGGTTCTCGCGGATGCCGTTTAAAGCCTCTTGGGTAACGTTGTCAAAAATAACAGCCATTGGAACTCCCAGTGCCAGTGCAAACTCGCCTTCAACGATGGCCTTCGTTCCCTTGTGACCGCTTATAGGGATCACTACGAGTCGATAGCGATCAAGAATGTCTGACCCGAGTGTTTTAAGCACCAACTGATCAGCGACTCCTTCTACTACAACAATGCCCCGCAAAAGCTGCAGGAGTCGGTCCCTTCCTAGCCCAAGATCGGATGCGATTTCGTCCAGCCCCTCCAAAAAGGACCCCCCTAGGGTGTCAGTTCTTGTGCCAGCGATCGGGTCTCGAACGACTCGAACGAGACGCCCTTCTCCTGCAGCCAGTCTCAAGAACGGTGGCGAATGGGTGGCCACAATCATGCTGGTCCTGCGCGACGAGGCTAAGCACCATTCGACCACCTCCTCTTGTGCCGAAGGGTGAAGATGCAATTCGGGCTCGTCGGCAAGGAGCAGCGAGCCACTGCCTGCCCAGGACTTGCGTGCAAGAAGTAGGTCCTTCAACTGGTGAGCAAGTTCAAACCGAGTGGCGCTTGGCCGTGATGAGTCGCTCCGAAGAGTCGCCACTGACAGTCGCGCGTTCACTTCCTCCAATGCGTACTCCGTCAACAAACCCACCCAGCGGGCGAGGCCTGAGGGGAGCTTGGCAATGGTCGTATAATCACAGGCGTCGTCGAGGAGGCCGACTGCTACGACCTCTGTTGCCGCGTCTTGGGGGGGCAGAATGATGATTCTTCCCTCACTAGCAATAAACCTCGGAGCAAGCTCGTTGGCAAGAGCCTCAACTGCCAGGAGACGGCCGAGCGGCACTGCGGCTTCATACGCATCAGCTGAAAACCAGGGACCGGCTGATACGGCGGGCCCGTAGTTGCGGAGAAATATTTGGACGGTCGATGCTGCTCTCCCAAGCACTGGGTCATCCCGCCTTGCGAGGAGAGTCTCGATCTCTACAAACCCTTCAGCGAGCGAGACTGGGTCGGTGAGAGATACACGCAACGGATAACCTGCATTCGGGATACCATCGATGACGAGCAATTCGGCATGCGCAGCCGCAACGACTTGGCCTGTCTCTGTCTCCCAACGTATCGTTACTTCCGCAGCCTCGTCGTCTGAAACGAGTGAGTCGGGGTCGTCGCCTTCAGAGGCCTCATCATCGAGACCCGTGACTGTGAGGTCGTGTTCCCATGGGGTGCTACTCGATATCTGCGAGAAGGGGGAGGGGGGTTCTCCTAGGTGTTGGAACAGCCGCCTTCCAAGTGTCTCTACGTCCGATCTGAGCAGTGATACGCCCAGTCCGGCCCCTCTGAGTGGCACGTACGGAACCGGCTCCGGCGACTCATATGTACGAGCGACGGTGCGAAATACCTCGATCGCAAAGCGGCTCTTTGTCGCTACGATGTCGGCGATTGGCGGAATGGATCGTCGATGGGCTGCGGCGCACTCCGTGGAAACTCCAAGGTACCACTTGCGAGGAATGCCGACGACCGTAGCATCCTGAAGGACTTGCGCCAGGACGGCCTCCAGTGGCTCGGCAATGTTCGCCCCAAGGCCGAGACCGACATAGGCAGCCAAAACTGGGACGTCTACTTCGAAACCTCCTGGAAGCGCTGTTCCAGACAGGGCCAGTTGGGAGCTCTGGAGGATCCGGGCCCGTTCAAACGCGTCTTCCTCCTCATGCGACAGTGCTAGCCACAGGGCGGTAATGATGCTCGATTTGCCGGCACCATTTTTCCCAATTAGAATCGTGAGCTGGTCGGGGTCAAATGTTAGCGATTTTATGCTATGAAAGTCGTGGATTTGAACCGCAGCAAGGCGGTACAGCCCGACGGCAGTATTGAAATAGCTCTGTATTGCCTCAACTCGTTCCCGATCGGAAAGCGTAAAGGATCGACGTTCTCGGCTTGCGAGAACCTTCGGGTTGCTGCGGAGGTCAATAAGCAAGTCGGGGTCATAGGTCCCGAAGCCCGGTTTGCCGGGAGCAGTCATGAGACCAATCGGCTCACCCGCAAGCGCACGCACCGTCTGCCAACTACAACCAAGTGCCTCTGCGAGTTGATGCAAGGTCACGCCCCGCTCCCCCCGAGCAAACCTTCCTTCGGCGAAGTAGCCAGTTGGCCATCCGAAGGCTTCGGGATCGGCGGCGATCGCGCCAAGTTTGGTACGTCGATACTGGGTCGCCTTGTCGAAGGTGCTCTGCATTAGGCAATCTTCCTATTCGGCTTGGGTTGCGGGGCGCTCGGATCCGAGGTTAGTACCGACTACGCTTGTCGGTCGGTTGCGCTCGCGTGGCCTTTGGTGGTGCGGTGAAGGCTAGCCTGAGCGTCTACGCCGACAAGGTGTGCAGGCCCCGGGGCCGGCAAAAGGGTCGCACCGAGTGACCAAGTATTTTAGAGGTCGGTCCCCAAGATGAAGCGCCGCTCGAAGGAGTCCAGGAGTCGGTGGAGCATTGGACTGGGGTGCGTGGCTCCTCGCCGCCGCCGGCGGTCGGCAGTTAGATTTGGGAGCATGTCGTTCGGCGATTGTCAATGACGCTCTTCGTCCGCTACATAGCGGTCGACTGGAGTGCCAACAACTCTCCGAAGTCGGAACCGATAGCATCTGGGCTGGCATAGGCGACCTCGACAGCGACGTCGTCGAGATGACCAACGTCAGGACCCGTCGTGGTGCGGAAGCGCGGCTCGTTCGGCCAACAAGGAAGCACTCGCGGGCCACCTGGCCGGAGGCGCTCGGGGCTGACGAGGTGATTTAGCACCAGGTCG
>Ga0182030_10020303_pt1 | contig 12546 bp, 10 predicted proteins | sample 812S3MmetaG_FD_121299 | JGI IMG/M metagenome (GOLD analysis project Ga0182030, IMG submission 121299) | Permafrost microbial communities from Stordalen Mire, Sweden - 812S3M metaG (Illumina Assembly) | ecosystem: Environmental > Terrestrial > Soil > Wetlands > Permafrost | place: Sweden... | reverse complement strand
TCGCTCGGCTTTCGCCCGTCTCCTCACTCGCCTTCGAAGTCCTCGAGGACGACGCACTGCCCTTCATCTCGGTAGTGGTCCCCACGATTTGTGGCACTCCTGCTCGTTTGCAGAAGGCGGTCGAATGCTTGGTAAACCTCGACTATCCCCACTACGAGATCATCATCGTCGACAATCGTCCCGATCCCAATCGCCAACCGCTGCCGCCCTTCGCCGGTGGTGACCTCGTTCGCTCATTCTGGGAGCCAATCCGCGGGGTGTCCGCCGCACGCAACCGCGGGATCGCCGAGACCGCCGGCGACATCGTCGCCTTTACTGACGACGATGTTTCGGTCGATACGCAGTGGCTTCGCGAACTCGGAACTCGATTCGTCCTATCGCCGGAAGTTGACGCAGTCAGTGGACTGGTACTGCCATTGGAACTGCGGACGGAGCCGCAACTCTGGTTCGAGGAGTACTTCGGTGGCTTTAATCAGTCGTTCGACGGCGAACTGCTCAACGTGGACCTACTGGCCGACGATCCACTCTTTCCCTATGCGACCGGTCGATTCGGAGCGAGCTGCAACATGGCAATCCGCGCTTCGACCCTAGAGCGAATCGGTGACTTTGATGTGCGACTCGGCGTCGGAACGCCGACGCACGGCGGCGAGGACATTGACATGTCGATGAAACTCATCCTCGCCAATGGCACGTTCGCCTTCGAGCCGCGCGCGAAGGTACGGCATCAACACCGAGATTCGGATGAGCAATTCTTCACGCAAGTCTTTGGGTATGGAACGGGCCTCACGGCGATGTTCACGAAGTTGATCGTCCATGATCCTCGACACCTGTTCAAGATGGCTCGACGCTTCCCGCGCGGACTACGAGTCCTGCTCAAGCCCCGTGACAAGCGTTCTCCGAGCGCGTACGCAACGTATCCGCGCAAAACGTACGCGTATCACTTTCTTGGAATGGCCTACGGCCCGTTTGCGTATGCGCGAAGTGTCGCACGATATCGCGGCAAGCGCTAGCGACGCCATACGTACCGACTTCGCGATTCGCAAGGGCTAGAATTTCTGCAGTTCACGTACGAGTTGTGGCATAGGACTTCCCCGGTTCGAATCCGTGCGAAAGGACATACCTTGAGAACCAGTGTCCTGCCGTGACGAGGCGCAACTTCACCGCCCGATTACGAAGTGCCATGCAAAAGAATGGCGCCGACAGCACTGCATCGCTCGCCGATGACCTCGAACGCCTACGCCAGAGTGAAACGGGCGTGGGCTACGTCTACTTTGCGCTGGACCTACTCGCATCGAGGTACGCATTAATCGACGCCTACATCGTCATCGATGTCGAGTCGCTCGGATCGCAGGTGTTCCGTCTCGGTGGCAAGACGACGTTCGCCGCTCGTGACGACGTGCAAAACGCAACTCGCGGGTTGTACTGCCAACCTCCCGTGGTGGACGAAGACGATGCTCGCATCTTTTATGAGGCCTGTGCTCTCGAACTGGCGCACCCGAGGCCGTTGCAGCCAGGCATCGACAAGTTGTATTCCGCCGATTCGTTTCAAGAACGTGCAACAGTTCGAACTCCCGCGAGCGCCAGCGAAACGTTTGGCGATGAGTGGTTCATCTCTGGCTCAACGGGTGATCAATGGAACGTTGGTCAGAACGAAAATGCTCCCCAGTTGCGGCGCAGGTTCACACAGTTTCTCGTCGCCGTTGACGTCGTCATCCTCGTCATGGCGTTCGCCAATACGCTCGGCCCGGTCAGATTCTTCCTGGGGCTGATTCTTGGAGTGCTCATCCCAGGCTGGTCAATCATTGGCTACCTCAAACTGAAGAACGCCGCGCTCGAATTCAGTCTCAGTGTCGCGACGAGCCTCGCCCTGGTCATGGTGTGTGCTCAGATAATGATCACGTCGCACCTTTGGCATCTCGTGGCCTTCGAAGAGATCCTGAGCATTGCGTGCTTGATCCCCCTCGTGCACCAATCGACTCGGGCGTGGATGATTCGGTTGGCGTCGTGACGACCTTTTTCGTGGCCGACACAGCCGCGCTCAGTTCACCGGTGGTGATGGTGTTGCTGATTGGAACCGTCGTCCTGCTGAGCGTTCGCGCGTGTCTCGGCGCGCTCGACATCGCCCTCGATCGGTTTGTTGCCCGAATGCTCGACGCGTCCGTCGTCCTCATTTTCTTGTTCTTCGTTATTTTTGTCGTACTGCGCTTCAGGATCGTCGGATGAGTACAGCCACCATTGACTACGCGCCCACCGTGGCGCCTCAGTCGACGGAGCAACGAAGACACCGGCTGGCGCTGCCCTTTGGGGCGACGGGTCTTCTTCTGTGGATCCTGGCCATTCACTCAGCCCATTTCTCGCACATGGGCAGCGATGGACTCATATCGGTTCTGGGCTGGCCTTATTTCCTCGGTCTCGCGGTCGTGATCGCCGGCTTCGTGCTCGAACTGACGAGGAGGAATCCAAGTTCGTGGCGGCTCTTGGCACTCGTCGTGATCTTCGTGCTCTACCTGTACGGCACAGCACCGGCCATCGAACCCATTGCGGAACTGACGGACTCGTGGATTCACGCGGGCTTCATCCAGTACATCCTGCTGCACGGACATCCGCTCGAAGGTTACGACGCCCGCTTCTCGTGGCCCGGTGCGTTCTCCATGGGAGCGGTACTGGTCAAGTTTGCGGGACAGGCCAACGCGCTCGGGTTCATTCGATGGTTCCCCATGGTCATCGAATTCCTCTATCTGGTGCCACTGTTTGTGATCGTTCGCTTCAGCGGCGTTGGTCGACGTGCCGGGTGGTTGGCCATTGTCTTCTACCTCACGGCCAACTGGATCTTCCAGGACTATTTCTCCCCACAAGCGCTGAACTATCTCTTCTACTTGGCCGTCGTGGCCGGAGTATTCGCATGCTGGCGACCGGCCCGAGTCGCACTATCGAGTGTCATTCCCGGGACGTTCCGAGACCGGATCACACAAAGTCGACATCTCTTCACTCGTGACCGTCTCCTGGGACGCGAAGCTGTGACCGGGTGGACGAGGGGCCAGAATCTCGGACTCTTCCTCATTTGTGCACTCATCTTCTTAGCCATTGCGATGAGTCATCAACTGACTCCTTATGCGCTCATCATGGCGTTACTGGGGCTCTTGATCACTCGACGTCTCGGACGTCCAGAAATGGTGCTACTGCTCATCGTGTTGGCAGCGGGTTGGTTGAGTCTGGGCGCGAGCAACTACTGGATCGGCCACCTCAATGACATCTTTGGGTCGATCGGTCAGTTCAGTAACAAACTGCACGACAATGTGACGGGTCGAGTGGTCGGCGGTCAGACGCACGTGTACATCGTGGAGTTGCGGATCTTGCTCACCGGCGGATTCCTCGTCTTGGCGGGCATTGGATTCTTGCGACGAGCAGCCGACTCACGTGCCCTAGAAGTCCTGGTAGGAGCGCCTGTCGTCTTACTGGGAGTCCAAGACTACGGCGGCGAAGGTCTGCTGCGCGTGGTGCTCTTCGGACTCCCGTTCACCTCACTTCTCGCGGCCTCGGCGTTCTTACCAAACGGGAGCGGCGAGATCAGAAGTCTCCTGCCGCCAATTGCGAAGGGTCACTACGAGCGGATCTTTCATCGGGCGTTGCCTGTGATAATCGCACTCGCGATCCTCGTCAGTGCGCTGGCGACCACGATCGTTCGCGGAGGCAATGACTCGTACGTCTCGTTCTCACAAGGTGAACTTTCGGCGGTCAACTATATCTATGCCCACGTGAAAACGGGCGACGTGTACGGTGTGGCCAATTACTTCTTGCCCATCGGACAGGCCCGGCTTGGAGAGATTACGGAGTACATCTCCACGGAACCGGCAAATTTCAGAAAGATAGACCGTCAGTTTCTGAAGCTCCGACCGCAGTACGTCATCTTCTCGCAGTCACAAGAGAACTACGGAGTGGAAGTCATCGGCTATCCGCCGGGATGGCAACGATCATTGGAGCGCACGCTCCTTGGCAGAGGCTACAAACTGGTCGCTCGGTGGCCGACGGCGTCGGTGCTCAAGTCGACCCAAAAACGAGCGCCCGTGGGCAAGCTGTCGTAGTTCGCATCGCGCGTTGACGAAGTGCGGGAATTCGCTACGGAACACAAGAACGTGACAACGCCACCCGCACCATGAACAGTCGTTGCCAGAGGGGCGAGGACTAGAATGGAGGTCACTTGCGGCGTTTCGCTAACTCCAGTGCAGACAGCCAATCTGAGATTCAAAGGACGCCTTCATGACCCCCAGTGAGATGCCCGGAGAGTCCTCGAGAAAATTGACGGTGAGTGTGATCATCTGCGCCTACACGCTTGAGCGATGGGAGCAGATGAAGGAAGCGTTGGCGTCGGTGGTGCGACAGGAACTCGCTCCTCTCGAAGTGTTTCTCTGCATTGATCACAATGACGCGTTGTACGAACGCTGCCTCGAGGAGCTCCCGGCGATGACCAGCGAATCGCCCTGGACCCTCCAGATCATTCGGAACCGTTTTGACACCCATTTGGGCGGTGCGCGCACGACCGCGGCCGAGATCGCAACGGGCGACATCCTGGCATTCCTCGACGACGACGCGGCGGCGTCTCCGTCATGGCTCGCCACGCTGACGCGTCACTACGGCGACGCCAATATTGTGGCGGTCGGTGGCGCACCGGTCGCCAAGTACGAAACGGCCCGCCCGCGATGGCTGCCCTTCGAATGCAACTGGATTTTCGGATGCGCGTATCGCGGTCTGCCCGAAACGGTTGGACCCATCGATCACATGATTGGCGCGAACATGTCGGTCCGACGTGACGTACTGATGTCGTGGGGAGGGTTCCAGTCCGACAACCACGACGACATGGATCTCAGTCATCGCGCCATTCATGCACACGGAGCCTCGTCGGTGCTGTTCGATCCGAATGCCATCGTGTACCACTTCGTTCCTACGGCCCGGCTCACGTGGACGTACTTCTGGCGACGTTGCTTCTTCGTGAACAAGGGAAAGGTCGCGGCGTTTCGCACGATGGGCGAGGCGTCGAACTTGAACGCGGAACTCAAGTTCGCCGGACGCTCTCTCACCCGGGCCTTCGTACTGGAAGGTCGCGAGCTCCTAGGTGGCGACGTCTACGCCCCCGTGCGCTACGCCGCCCTCATGACCGCGATTGGCTTGGGTGGTGCCGGCGCGTTGGCTGGTCGACTCAAATGAAGGTCTTGATCATTGGGGCCGGTCCCGCCGCGGCCGGAGCGGCCCTTGCACTCAGTGGCGACCCGGACGTCGACATTCGAGTCATCGACGTGGGCGGACGATTGGAGGCCGACAACGACGCCGCGCGACTGCGCATGGCGGCAGCCGCTCCCACGGAGTGGTCATCCAGTGACGTACGAATTGTGAGTGAGTCGGCGCACCGGACAGAAGGCAATCCGCTGCCCGAGAAGCGCAACTTCGGATCGGATTTCCCCTTCCACGACTTTGGACAGCTGGAAGGCGTCTCGGGTGAAGGAGGTGTCAATACCCACGTCGTCTCGGGAGCGTATGGAGGGTTCACCAACACCTGGGGCGCGCAGACAATGGTCTACAGCGCCGCGAGTTTTGATGACTGGCCCTTCCCCCGATCCGAGCTGGAGGCCGACTATCGCGCCGTCCTCTCGCAGATTCCCTACGCCGGCGAACAGGACGATTTGGCCGAGTACCACCCGCTCTGGGGCGACGCCGAACATCTTCCATCGCTCAGCGAGAATGCGGTGAGGATCCTTGACGCCTACCGGCGTCACAGAGTCCAGGTCCGCCGTCGCGGCGTCATCGTGGGCCGGGCCCGTCTCGCCCTTCGCGCGTCCGCGTGCGTGAAGTGTGGGCTGTGCATGACGGGCTGCCCCTACTCGTACGTCTATTCGGCGTCGCAGACGTTCGACCAGTTGATCGCGGACAAGAAGATCACGTACGAAGGTGGTTATCTCGCGCTGCGCCTGGGCGAGAGCGACGGAGGTGCGTTCGTTGAGGCGCGTAATTTCGCCACTGGTGCGGTCGAAACATTACGTGCCGACAAGATCTTCGTTGCGTGTGGAGCGATTGGCACGACTCGACTCGTGGCTAGTTCGCTCGACATGTTCTCCGAACCAATTCACTTTCAGGAGTCGGTGCAGTTCGTGATGCCCTTCGTGTCGATTCGCGCCACGTCCGCACTCACTCAGGACGACTCGTTCACGCTCAACCAGTTCAACATGTTGCTTCCCTTCGACGAGGCCGGTAAGGACCTCGTGCAAATTCACGGCTATCCCTACAACGACGCAATGGACGACGCGATTCCCCAGATTCTCAAAACGCCGGCCATGCGACGCATTCGAGCGATGGTGCTCAAGCGCGTGACGGTGGGGCTCGGCTACCTACCGTCGTGGTGGTCGCCGGGTTTCGACCTGACCCTCGAGCGTCCAGCCTCGAGTGGGGACCTCGCGCCCCTGAGCATTGGACACTCAGCGCTCGATAGCGGCCAGTCGTCAAAGCGACTGCGACAGGTGAACGGGCGTCTCGTTCGTGTGGCGCCCTTTCTGGGCGTCGCGCCAGTGCTACCGATGGTGAGCCTCTCCGCTCCGGGTAAGAGCTACCACTTCGGTGGAAGTTTTCCCCACGCCACGAAGCCGTCTGGACGCGAATCGGACACGCTGGGTCGAGTGGAGGCGTGGCGTTCCATCCACCTCGTCGATGCGTCGGTGTTCCCTACGGTTTCGGCCACGACGTTTACCTTGACCATCATGGCCAACGCGCATCGCATTGCCCGCCGCGTGCTCGAAGACCGTCATGGCTAAACGGACGCGAACGACGGTGGGCGTCACCGGCGCCGGAGGTTACCTTGGCGGAGCGGTCGCGTCGCTGTTGCGCGAGAAGGGCTACGACGTGGTCGAGTATCGACGCAACGCCTCCGAAGACGACAACGGCTCGCCGGTTCGCGGCCTCCAACTCGACGCACCGATCGGTCCGGACGTCTTTGACGGGCTACACAGTCTCGTGCTGGCGGCGTGGGATCTGAGTGAGACGAATGGCGCCAAGAGTTGGGAACGAAACGTCGAAGGTTCGAAGCGGATCGTGTCGGCCGCGCGCGCCGCGGGCGTGTCGCGGATCGTCTTCGTCTCGTCGATGTCCGCGTACTACGGCACTCACCAGAACTACGGTTTGATGAAGCTGGCGGTGGAGCGTGCCGTCCTGGAAATTGGCGGGGTGGTCGTTCGACCGGGACTCGTGTACGGGGGCACGCCGGGGGGAATGACCTTGACCCTGTCGCGTCTGGCGCGACTGCCGGTGATCCCAGTCTTTCGAGGTGCCAATCTGTTCACCGCGCACGTCGACGATGTCGTCGGCGCCGTGGCGACCCTGGCCGCCGATCGTGAGGTGGCGAGCGCCGTCGTCGGACTCGCCAACCCAGTACCGGTTCCGTTCAAAGAGATCATGCGAGCAATAGGCGACGCCGTCGGATCCTCAGCGAAGACGATCGACATTCCGTGGCGCCCACTCCTGCTGCTCTTGCAGACACTCGAGAAGGTGGGTGTCCCCCTGCCGGTCCGATCCGATTCTCTCCTTGGCCTGGTGCGGCCCGCGAGCGACGTACCGGGACTGGATGTGGCTGCGTCACTCGGCTTGGCGTTTCGACCCTTCCCCGATGGCCTCGACGAGTCGTTCGAAGTTTCGTGACGTCGATGCGCTGATCGCCACGACCAGTGCCGTGTCAAGTCGAAACTTCGATTTTTCGGCGTATCAAGATTGCCACAACATTCGTGGTACTTCTCAAAGAACGTGCTGGATCATTGGGCATTGGACCGACGCCGTTGCGCCGTCACCCCTTGGCGTTCCACGGCCATCGCAAGTACCATTGGGGTACCGCTGATACATCGATTTGTTCACACGATCGAAGAGACAATTCCGCGAAAACCACTTGACGCTTCACTAGACCGATTCAGGAGTTTTTACCGTGCCGAGCAATCGACGTACCGTAACGCGCTCCATGCCGAAGGGCTGGAGCGCCCGCCAATCAGTTCGACGCCTTACTCTCGTGATCGTCGCCGTGGCCCTTTTAGTCCCCTTGTCGTCGGTGGCCAGTTCATCCTTGGCGTCGGCCGGAGGGGTAAAACCTCATTTCGTCTTACCGCGAACTGCGACAACGGGGTTTCCAAAGGGCGTGCCCAACCTGAGCGAGCCGTCTGGTGAGGCACCCCCAAGCGCGCGATCATTCCCCGGCTACGTCCGCAAGTACGTTCAGGACTTCAACGGCACATCCTTGCCGCCAAATTGGGATGTCTTCACGGGGAAAGCGAACGGTGGGTCGGGCTCGCAGTGGGGGAGTGCGCACGTCGTCGTTGGCGGTGGCCTCCTGTCGCTCAATACCTATCAGGACCCGGCCTATAACAATCAGTGGGTATCGGGAGGTCTGTGCATGTGCGGTGCGCCCAGTACCTACGGTGCCTACTTCATACGATCGCGAGAAACCGGACCCGGGCCAACGGTCGTTGAGTTGCTGTGGCCAGTTGTGGCGTGGCCTCCAGAGATTGACTTCAACGAAACCAATGGCGACGTCACTGCATCATTTGCGACCCTCCGGTACGGTGCGGGAAGTCTGCAAACTCAAGTCGTTCACAACTTCAACATGACCCAGTGGCATACGTGGGGCGTAATCTGGACGCCGACGTCGGTCCTGTACACGATCGACGGCCACGTGTGGGGACGGATTCAGATTCCGTCAAGGGTGCCGCACGTTTCAATGACGCTCAATATTCAACAACAGACGTGGTGTACCTCGAACTACGCGTGTCCCACATCGCCGCAGTCCACGCAGGTCGACTGGGTCAGCGAATTCAAAGCGATTCCGAGGGACCCGGTGAACATCGGATCGTTCGCTCCGAACGCAACGTCGCTCACATCGCCGCTGCGCTTGCAGGTGGCGAGTTTGGCGGAGCGCATTCAGGCGCAAGGAGATCTTCGCGTCGCTCTCATCGGGTATAGCGACCTGATGGGAAGTAACTCCAACGCGATGACGATCAGCGAGCGACGGGCCATTGCGGTCAAGAACTATTTGGATGCAGCGTTAAAGGCACTCGGCGACACGAACGTCATCATCACGACGGCTGGTCGCGGGAGTGCAACGCCGGTAGCGTCGAACAACACGGCGGCAGGTCGTGCGTCCAATGGCCGTGTATCGGCTCATCTTTCGTGAAGCGTTCGCCGTCACCCTCGCGCTCGCGTCGGATCGGGCGGGCGCACCTCGCCGAGATATTGGCGGTCCTGGCGCTCATTGTGACGATGGTCGTTGGCACCCACACGAGCCCCACGGGCGCCGCCGTGACACCAACCACGACTCCCGCGACGTCGTCGCGCGCAAACGCGCGCTATCCGGTCGGCATTCCGAGCTCGACGGAACCGTCAGGTGAAGCGCCGCCCGGCGCCCAAGCCCTGCCCGGCTATCGACAGACTTACGTGCAGGATTTCCAAGGTGCAACGGTGCCCGAGGGGTGGTTTATCTACGCGGGCATCCCATCCCCAGGGGGCCACTTCGGCATTTCGCACGTGGTCTTTCGCAGCGGCCTGATGGAACTCATGACCTACCGCGACCCCAATTGGGGTGACCGCTGGGTGACCGGAGGGATCTGCCAGTGTGGGGCGTCCCAGGTCTATGGTGCTTACTTCGTGCGATCGCGCATCACTGGCTCGGGACCCAATGAAGTGGAACTTTTGTGGCCACTCACCAATAAATGGCCGCCGGAGATCGACTTCAGCGAGACCGGCGACAAAGTGACCGGGACCACATCATCCGTCCACTTCGGCGTGAAGAACACCGTCGTCCGACGATCCGTGAAGGCCAACATGAAGCAATGGCATACCTGGGGCGTGATCTGGACTCGCTCTTCGATCACGTACACCCTCGACGGACGTGTCTGGGGCGTGTTCACCCAGGGGCAGGATATTCCCAGGGTTCGCATGACGCTCGACGTCGAGCAGGTCACCCATTGTCCGAGCAGTGATTGTCCGACCGCGCAACAGAATATGTACGTCGACTGGGTGGCCGTGTACACGAAGTAGGCCTCTCGACGGTCGCTCAGCGGCGCGAACCTAGATGATTGGCTCGCTCGTTTGGATGGCCGTCTGGCGGTATCGCTTGATTGAAGCCGGCAAGAAGAGAATTGCGGTGAACGCCGAGTTGACGATTGAAGCAATGCCAATCGCGATGATGCCGTGGTGGCCGATGAGCACTATGACGACGATCAAATACAGCACGTTCGTCGCGACATTGCGCACGGTCATCTTCCATACGCGCCGGTCAAGCCACGCGAACGTGCTGTAGAAGTACATGACCGAGACGCCGGGGAACGACAGGAGCAGCATTCGCAATAGTGTCGTTCCATGTACTTCGTAGGAGTGTCCGAATATGCCGAGGAGCTCCGGTGCGAATATGAAGCCAATGATGATGCTCGGGCCGAGCACCAGCACGAGAGCGCGCAGTGCAGTGTTCGCGTGAAGTCGAAGTGCGTGGGGTTCGCTGGATGCTTCCACCAGAAACGATCGAATGATGCCCGACGTGACCAGAGCGAGACTGCTGGAGATCAAGGCCGGTAAGAAGTAGTACGCATTGGCAACCGCTCCGAGGCGATCGATCACAATCAAGGTGACAACCGACGGTACGAACACGCCCGTGAGTAGTGAGGCGTACTGGGCACCGGCGAGGACGATGAGTTCGCGCGTCGAGGGCAGGTCGGCCACCGCAGGGGTCAACATCTGTTCCGGTATGCGTCGCGAGAACAGGTACCACGTGACGGCGAGATTGGTGAACAACAGTGGCGCGACCCACGCCACGAAGATCCCATGTTCAGCGGACAGGAACACGAACAACGGGAGGAGGGCCAACTTGGCAATCGAGTACGAAATGTTCTCAACCGCCACCCATTTTGAGGCCCGAAGGCCAATCAAGACCGAGTCTTGCAGAGCGAAGATCGTCCATAGAACGACTGCGACGATGAACAACGCACGCCAGATGAATGCGGACGGCAAGAAATTGTGTCCAAAGCCACTGATGATGTAGGCGATGGAGAGAATGAAGGCGAAGATGAGACACGTGGCGTAGGCGCGACGTACGAAACCCCCCGTGAGGTGTCCCGCAATCGGCAGAAATCGCTCGAAGATTGAGCCGAAACTCAGCTGCGCCAAGTTCGTGAGGAGGATCATTGCCGCGATTTCGGCGGTCGTACGACCGACGGCTGCTCGGGTGGCGAGGTGCGCCGCGAATCCCCAGAACAAGATGCCAATCGATGACGAACCGGCCGACGAGATGATGAGCGCGATCGCGTTTTGCACGAGACGTCCGGGTCGCGGGCGTCCCCCTTGCATTTTCTTCGGCACTGGTCTGATCATCTTCTTTACGTTCAGGACTATTGATTGGGGACGAGACCCACCATCTCATCGGGCCTATTCAGGCTATCTCGGTAGCGCGACAATTCTGTCCATCTCGATGTCGATCAGGAAACGCCTCCCCTTATTGCGATGAATTTTTGGGGATGGAGTGATTCGTGCAGCCAGTAGATAGAGGTACCGGCGTGCGTCGGCACGACCACAATGTGCAAACTCGTCGACCACGTCGGTGAACGGTGCCCGCGTTCAATTCGTACGACTTCGCAACTTCTCCCTCGCATGGAGTCACTCACGGAACGCAGGGTGTTTGGCCACGAGAATCGTTCCTATCCGTTGAGCGACGCCGCCATCAGCACTGGCAAGCCCAACTGCCCGCTCATCCGTTGATTGGCGTAGCGCCAGTCTGATCTCCTCGCCGAGCCTTGAGTTGTCAACTGACATTTCGTCGCGGGACCGACCCGACGCACGTGGACCGATTACTCCCATCGTGGCCGTCGCCAACTCTCATTCGTTTCGAAACATTCAGTGAAGCAGATAAGATGCCCGTGGTACTCCAATCATGGAGAAAGCTCGGCGTTCTTGGAGGACGTGGACTCCTGGCCAGAAGTCTGGATATGGAATGTGAACACGAATCGATCATTTGGACCCGTCGCTGTTCTACTCATTGATATCCCGGAAGTCGACGAAGGCGAGAGCCTTACGTGGCACGACGTGCCTGGGTTTCCCAAAATCGGGTATCAGCGCGCTCAAGTTTATCTTCGGTCTGGAGGAGTGCCCTTCGCCAAGTTGAGTCTCAATCTCGACGACGAGGGCTTCCCGCGCGAACCATTCCCGGAAATTCCTTCCGGGTCAAGAGGAACCTCAACCTTGGAGGAATCCGTACCAGTGACGAAGCCGGAGTATCCGCTCGTCACTATCGTCGTACCAACGGCCGGCGTTCGTCCGGACCTGCTGACGCGCTGTGTGAAATCCTTGACGGCGTTGCGTTATCCGGCCTATGAAATCGTCGTTGTCGATAACCGGTCCCAGTCAATGTTCGACGGAGGCACCGAGATCTGGTCAGAGTCCTGGATTGAAGAATCTGACTCTGCGAGCACGGTAAGAGTTGTGCGAGAGGCGAGACCGGGGGCATCGTACGCGCGGAACACCGGCATTGCCGCCGCGCAC
>Ga0182030_10020302_pt1 | contig 12546 bp, 8 predicted proteins | sample 812S3MmetaG_FD_121299 | JGI IMG/M metagenome (GOLD analysis project Ga0182030, IMG submission 121299) | Permafrost microbial communities from Stordalen Mire, Sweden - 812S3M metaG (Illumina Assembly) | ecosystem: Environmental > Terrestrial > Soil > Wetlands > Permafrost | place: Sweden... | reverse complement strand
GGCGGAGCAGAACATCGAGACGCTGCGTTTCTGGAACCGCCAGTGGCGGGAGAACCGCGAGGGCTGCCTGCTGGCCATTTGGGATGCGTTGCAGCGCCGGACGGGCTGCGTGCGGGTGATGAAAAACGTGGCCGGTCAACGGTTCGTGCCGCCGGATGAAAAGAGCATCAAACGGATAATCAAATAACGAACCCCTCACCCTGACCCTCTCCCCGCATTGGCGGGGCGAGGGGAACCTGCTTACACGCCGGGACATGATGGCGGCACTATTGGCAAACCGTGTCGCTTCTCCCTCGCCTCGCCCAACGAGGAGAGGGCCGGGGTGAGGTGGCGAAATAATTCCTTCTCCGCATCGGATGGGGAGAAGGTGGCCGCAGGCCGGATGAGGTGCGCCGAGCGAGGTGAGGCCGGATGAGGTGAACCGCGAACCACGCAATGCGGATTGATGCGGATAACATTCTGGCCTGCAACAATCGCTTGCAGCCGATGAGTGACCGGCGGAGCATCGGCAAAACATCCCAGCGGGCAACGTGGCTATGATTTCAGAAAATCAGGACGGCGAAACGGAACCGGCTTGGGTTCCTTTGACTCTTGGCGTTGAGGTCTTCTGAATTCGCTGCGCAGCGACTGTTTATCGGTGTAAATCGTAGCGGCGCTCTTTTGGGATCAGCACTACTTCACGCAAAGAAAGGCGGCATTGATTCTGCCAACACAGAAAAATTTTATGGTAATTACAACCAGTTCGATTATAAGGAATGCGAAACCAACTGGCAATGTCTATGAAACGAATATGAAGACAATTCTATGGCTGGGTCAAATGCTAGTCTTGTTGACAATGGGGCCGGGCTTGGCATTCGCGCAAAGTGTGGACCTGCATTGGACTTCGCCGGTAAAGGAACGATTTGTGACCTTTTATGCCGAACCACAAGGCAAGCCGCCGGAGGAGATGACATATTTGATTGAGCCAGCCAATCCAGACCCTAAGTTTCAGGCAGAATGGGAAAAAGAGGCGCAGACAAATCACAATCTAATTCCGAAGAACCGAGATGTGGGCATAGAAATCTTTAATGATTTCAAAAAGGCCGTTTGGGTTCCGTTCAAAACCAATCTGTCCGTAGATTTTGGCCCGGGCGATGGCGAGCGTTGGTTGCGGATTGGGTTCAGAATGAAAGGCGACGAGAAACCACACCGGATTGGGAATAGCATTTACCAAAATGATATGGGCGGAAAGTGGGACGCCCATTTTATTGTTATTCAAAACTCCCCGCTATTTGTCAGGATCACCAACCCAAAGGAAACGACTACTTCGCAGCCAATGATTCAACTGCGAGGCTACAGCCCGGTGCCAATTGTAAACCTACGCTATGACGTTTTGGATCAGAATGGGAATTACACGGTTCATGGTGGCGAGGGGGGAATTACCGGTCAATATTACGACCCCGTGCGATCTCATTTTACCACGAACTATTTTGAATGCTTAGACATCAGTTTAAGCCCCGGCACAAATACAATTCGATTCCATTGCGAGGATGATGCGGGCAATGCCGTGGACACAAACTTCGTTTATGTCTTCACTACCACCGGTGACACCAATCCGCCGGTGTTCAAATTGGACTCGCCGCAGGACGGAGAACTTATTACTGGTTCAAAATTTGATTTACGTGGCCTGTGTGATGATCCTACGGCAAATGTAACAGCGTTGATTTGCGATGAGATTGGGAATTCCGTCAGGAGCGAAGGTTTTGTCGAGAGAAACGGCTATCTTTGGGTGGAACATATTCCGCTGGCTGCTGGCATCAGCCATATAACGATTGTCGCCTCCGATGCCGCCAATAACTCCAGCCTTACCAATATCACCGTCGGAAAAAGCGAGGATGTTTTGTATATGAATCCCGTTGCCAACCCTCAGGAATTATGGCAGCCACGAATCAGCAAAGTTACTGGCTATTATTCAAGGACAAATAATTCCGTTACAATCAATGGGGTAAAGGCAAAGATGAAACCGGACGGGCATTGGGTGGCTGAAAACGTTCCCGTTAAATCATCTCCCGGCGGTGGCACTGCCTTTTTTAATATGACCTCCGATTACGATGAAAAGTTAACTTCTTTCGACGTCTGGCAGCCTTCAATTTTAAGTGAACCGACCAATTCGCTGCGGGCAGGGATTTCCTTCGTATCAGTCAGCACCAATGAATACAACCACTACCCCATTTGTCTTGGTGTTACGAACATTTCGGGAACAAACCAGCCTCGAAATTGGATGCTGTCAACTTTTGACCGACGGTTTGCGCTGCGCTTGCTGGACAAAGACGGCAAGGCGATGGCCAAGCGGGAATATTTTCAGAAATCTGGAGAAGGATTGCCGGACAATCTGGACATTCATCATCTTGGGAAAAATGAACTGACAAATATTGATGGCATCATTCCACTGAGCACCAACATGGCGGTGCAATTTGCCAGCATCAATCTGGACGAACATTTTCAGATGCCGCCGCCCGGAGATTACCGATTGGAAGTTGAAGAAAGATTATTTCAAATCGGCGACGACGGGCATTTGATTCCAACCACCCTGCCACCAGTGGTGTCTGATTTGAAAGTGATTGACCAGCCGTCCGAAATGACTTTTTACCTGAAACATTTGGAACAGCAGAAAAAACTCTATTGGGGGACAGTCTTGAGTTCATTACGGATAGGTGTTGCGAACATAGCGGACAATCATACAAGCGGAAGAACGGCGCAAATCGAAATCTTTCTCGAAAATCTCGGCGCCAATGACATCCGCAACTTGCGCCTGCCGCGTCTTGAGGAACAGTTTGATATCTCGCTCTTTGATACCAACGGAATGCTAGTCGCTAAAACTGCCTTGGGCAAACAAAGGGGATTGCCTTTGACGATTACTCATTCATCGTCTGATGGAATCTTTGGCAGTGTTCGCCGCCCAAGAGGCTTCAGACCTGTGTTTCTATCAGGCAAGGATGTTACAGAAATCGGCAGCGTTAATCTGAATGAGCTTTTTGAAATCAATTCACCGGGCAAATATCGTCTGACGTATCAGCAAAGATTCATGCAATCTGATTCCACAAACAAACCAACTGGCTTGACCATGCCAATGGTGGTTGTCCCATTGGACATTATTGATTAAACAACGTAAAAGGATCAGTCCCAAAATGAATCCTGCTCCATGACCGTTCCCCAGCCATTTCAACATCAAGGCTGCCAGCGGGCGCTGCCGGAACGGAAATAATATGAGTTATCGCCTGACCCGCATCCGCCGCGTGCTGGCCGAACCGCCGCAGGAGCCGTTCACCCACCATGTGAACAATGCCGTCTGTGCGCATTGGAAGTCGCTATTTACCAGCCCCCAGTTCATGGGCGACAAGCTGTCCGACCAACTCCGCGCCGTGTTTGCCGAGCAGGAGCGGTGCTGCGCGGATGCCGAGGAGAAGCACCAGCGTTTTGTCGCCGCCCAACTTGACTTGTGGGAGGCCAAACGCGACGCCTTCCAGCTTGAAGCCACGCTCGGCGGCCAGCCCGGCCAGCCCGGACCCCTGGGTTCGGCCGATTGGGGCATGCACTGGATTTTATTCCATTGGCAACCGCCGGCGACCGGCGGGCCGGTCTGGGGCTACCGCATTGAACGCAGCGCGGACAACCGGGATTATTATCTCGCCGACATGGGCGTGGAACCGGAAATCACCGTCCAGCATCAGCCGCAAAACGTGAAGCTCTACTACCGTGTGGTGGCCTTCAATGGCTGGGGCGACGGCCCGCCCAGCCCGGTCTTTGGCATCCGGTTGGACCCCGAACTGGTGGATGAGGCAAGGCGGGACCGGCCGCCCACAAAGGGGGCAGTCCCAGAATAAACCCCGTTCCATGAACATTCCCCAGCCATTTCAATCTCCAGGCCGCCAGCGGGCGCGGGCGGTTTGGTCAGACTTGGACACAGACTTGGACAAACAGGGACGCGTGCGGACGGTTATGAATGAGCCGGAAAAACTGATTCCGCTGCATGGCGGCTACCGGAAGTTGAAAAGTTTTCAGGTGGCGCAGCAAAAGAAATAGCTGAAAGCTGAAAATAAAATTGGAAGGCGGAAATGACAATCGTCTGCTTAAACATGAAAAGCCGGCTGCTTCTGCTGGTTGCGCTGCTGGCTTTATCCGGGCCGGTGCGGGCGGCGGAGCCTAAATCCATCCCGGAACTCCAGACGGCGATTGAAACGGTGTTGAAGGAAACCAAGACTCCGGGCGCGGCCATCGCCATTGTCTCCAGCAACCAGACCGAATGGGTGGCGGGCCTCGGGAAAGCCGATGTGGCCGCCAACCAGCCGGCCACCGCCGACACCCTGTTCCGCATTGGGTCGGTGTCGAAGGCATTTGCCGCATTGGCCGCGCTCCAGTTGCAGGAGGAAGGCAAACTCAAGCTGACAGACACCGTGAAGCAATGGGTTCCCGACGTGGCCTTTGTCAATCCGTGGGAGGCAACCAATCCGTTGCGGCTGGTGCATTTGATGGAACATACTTCGGGCTTCGACGACCTCCATCTGCGGGATTATGCGCTGAATGATCCGACGCCCATCACGCTGAAGGATGCGCTGGCCTACAGCGCCTCTTCACGGGTATGCCGCTGGCCGCCCGGCTCGCGGATGGCTTACTGCAATTCGGGTCCGGCTGTCCTGGCGGCGGTCATCGAAAAGGTGACCGGCGAGCGTTTCGAGGATTATGTGCAGGAGCATTTCTTCAATCCGCTGCACATGGACACGGCCAGTTATTTTTACACCCCGGCAGTGCAGCAGCGGCTGGCGACGTTGTATCACAGCGATGGCGTCACGCCGTATCCTTACTGGCATATTGCCTACCGGCCCGCCGGTGCCATCAATGCGTCGGCCCGGGACATGGCCAATTATGTGCGGTTCTATCTTCAACGCGGCAGTTTGGACGGCACGCAATTGCTCCAAGCGGCGTCCATCGAGCGCATGGAAACCACGGAGAGTTTGCCGTCGGCGAAACTGGGCAAGGTCGCCGGCTACGGGCTTTACAACTATGCCACCTTGGAAGGTGCCTTTGTGTTTCACGGTCACAACGGCGGGGTGATGGGCGGACTGACGGAGATGGCTTATTTTCCTGACTACGGTCGCGGCTATGCCATCATGATCAATTCGGGAAACGGCAATGCACTAAAGCGCATCGGGAGTCTGGTCCGGCAATACGTGATTCGAGGACTGAAGCCACCGACTTTGCCGCCAGTGGTCTCGGTTCCTGACGAACTACAACGGCACTATGCTGGATATTATCAGGGCATCAGTCCGCGCGTGCAGATGTCTTATGCGCTGGAGCGCCTGCTCAACATCAAGCGGCTGGCATTCGCCACCAACCGGCTTTCAGTAACTACCTTGGGCACATATCACGAGCGATATGTGCCCATGACGGACAGGTTGTTTCGCAAGGAGTATCACTCGGCACCAACGATTGCCCTGCTGCCAGATGCCGAGGGAGAGACACTCATTCAAGACGGTTTCGGAACATTCAAACAAGTTTCGGGCTGGCGGGTCTGGGGACAATGGGCGGGCTTTTGTCTGATTGCCGTGCTCATGGCAAGTTCGCCCCTGTTCGCGCTGGTCTGGGGTGCGAGAAAGCTGTTAGGCAAACTGCGCAATGCCGGGCCGTTGTCGGTGCGGCTGTGGCCACTGGCGAGCACGCTTTCGATGGGCGTGTTTCTGGGCCTTTTCTATTTCAATCGGGAGGATTTATGGTCATTGGGCAATTCGTCGTTCGTGTCGGTTGGCATCATGCTCTCGAGCGTTGCCTTCGCCTTGACGGCGGCAACGAGTGTCTATGTTGTCTATCGTGAAAGGTCGGCAGCCATGAATTGCGTGGCTTACTGGCATTCAGTCCTGGCCGCACTAGCCGTGGCTGCCGCTTCCTTGTATCTGGGTTATTGGGGCTTGATCGGACTGCGGCTTTGGGCGTGACTATGAGTATTGAGATGCCGCCGTTATCCAATGGCTGTCAGCGGTTATGGTGACATCCGCTGGCATGGATTTGCACGGATGAATATGAATGAGCCGGAAAGACTTAAATAGGTCAGTCCCAAAATAAATCTTGCTCCATGACCATTCCCCAGCCATTTCAATCTCAAGGCCGCCAGCGGGCGCGGGCACCGCTGATTCTTCAATATCTGCCCGTGAGCATCACGCGGCTGGCGGACCGGCTCTTGGCGCTGCAGCCGAGAATCTAACTGGCGAAACCTAAACTAACCTGAAAGAATAAAATCATGCAACGACCCACAGCCGTAACCGTGTTCGGAATTTTAAACATTATATTTGCAGCCCTGGGCTTCATCACCATGATCGCCTCGGTGGCGATGTTTGCCGCCGTGGGCACGGACACTAAAAATCCGGTCATCCAGCTCATCCATGACAGCCCGGCCTACGCGGCGTGGATGAGGGTTTCCATCGGGCTGGGACTGGTGGCCAGCGCCGCGCTGCTGGCGGCGGGCATCGGGCTGCTGAAACTCCAACCGTGGGCGCGCATCCTTTCCATTGTCTATGCGATTTACTCCATGATGATGGTGCTCGTGGGCACGGTGGTGAATTACGTTTGGCTGGTGCAGCCGCTGCTGGCGCAGGCGCATAAAAAGCAAGACGCGGAAGCCGGCGCCATCGGTGGGGCCATTGGCGGCATGGCGGGCGGCTGTTTCGGCATGATTTATCCGATTCTGCTGTTGATCTTCATGCTGGTGCCCAAGGTGTCCGCGGCGTTCCGGCCCGCTCCCAACGGCGGGCAATCATAGGAGGCATTTATGAACCGCGACGACGAACAGTTGAGATTGCTGGCCATTTTTCATTACGTGGTGGCCGGTCTGGCGGCGCTATTTGCGATGTTTCCCGTGATTCATTTGTGCATGGGTTTGTTCTTTGTCTTCGGCGCCAGCCACCTGACGCAGCCGGGACAAACACCGCCGCCAGCATGGTTCGGGTGGATTTTTATCATTGTGGCCAGCCTGTTCATCCTGCTCGGCTTGACGCTGGCGAGCTTGATTTTTGCCACCGGCCGTTGTCTGGCCCGGCGGAAGCATCACCAGTTTTGCTTCGTGATGGCGTGCGTGGAATGCCTCTTCATGCCGTTCGGAACCATACTGGGCGTTTTCAGCATCATAGTCTTAAACCGTGAAACGACAAAACAGTTGTTTGCGTAGCGCAGCCGTCCCCGGGCCGAACCTCGGCGTGGCACTGGGGTTCGGGCACCGTCCCAGCGCGAGTTCCCAAAACTGGCGGCGGGACGCCGCTGCAACCCGCAGGCGGGGACGCCTGCGCCACTAATTGCCCATGATTGTCCCCCAGCCATTTCAATATCCAGGCAGTCAGCGGGCGCTGGTGGTGCTGGTTCTGCTTGGATGAAGGATTTATTTTTGGCTCCTCACCCCGGCGCTCTCCTCGTTGGGCAAGAGGGAGAAGCGTTCGCGTGGTTGGCATTTCAATCTGTGTCCATCTGCGTCCATCTGTGGCTAGATCTTTTCCCCCGGCGAAGCCTGTTTCAGTTCATGGATGAAGGTCTTCATGGCGGGCGTGAGTTTTTTGGCCCGGCGATAGATGACGCCCAGCGGTTCGGTGCAGCCGCCGTCCGTGAACGGCACCGCCGCGAGGGTGCGGTCGGCCACGTTCGCCTGCACGGTGCTCTCCGGCAGGATGGCCACGCCGTCGCCGTTCTGGACGACGCCCTTGACCAATTCCACCTGGTCGAGTTCGTGGCGTGGCTCGAATAGGTGCCGCCGGTTGTCCGGGATGCGGTTCAGGAAGGGCGACCACCGGATTTCGTTCCAAGCCACGAAGCGCTGGCCGGACAGTTCCGCGAGCGCAACGGCGGGGCGCGCGGCGAACGGATGTTGCGGATGGCAGACGAACATCAGCCGTTCGTGCCGGAACAGGTCCACCACCAGCCCGGGCCGACGCCGGGGATAGCAGACTAGGCCGAGGTCCTCCGCGTTTTCCTGCACGTCGTGATGCACGCAATCAATCAGGCCATAGCTGAGCTGGATGAGGATTTCCGGATGCCGCCCCTTGAACCCGTTCAGAAAGATGGGGAGTTGGTGCAGGCCGATGCTGTGGCAGGCGGCGAGGCGGATGCGGGGATCGGCGGTCTCGCGGACGTGGCGCTGGGCGCGGTGCAGTTCGCCGGCCTGCCGGACGATGTCGCTGGCATATTCGTAGGCGGTCTCCCCGGCGCGGGTCACTTCGATGACGCCATACGGGCCGCGTGTGACCAGTGTGGCGTTCCATGCCTTTTCCAGGTGCGCGAGGGACTGGCTGACGGAGGAGGGGGTGACGCCGTGTTTTTCCGCGGCCAGGGAAAGGTTTCCGGTTTCGATGATATGACAGAACAACCTCAAGGTTCTGATCTGCATGGGGACAATGGGTTAAGCCAAAATGCGATATTCGTCAATCTTGTGTTCGTCGGACGGCACCGGCCCGTCCGTGCAGTGCGCCGCCGCCGGCACCGAAGATTTGGCCCTTTTCCTTGCCGCCAGTGCGGTAACGAGGTAAAACTTTTGCCGCGTGAACCGGCTTTTCTTTGGAGCGATGGCAAAAATACTCTTGTGTGCATTGGCCTTTGGATTGGCGACGGTGCAATTGCGCGCCGACGTGCTGGTCGGCACGAACGGCGAGCGGTTTGTCGGCACGGTGATTGAGGAAACTAGCACCAACATGGTGTTCGACTCCGAACTCGCCGGGCGCCTGGTTTTTCCGCAATCCAAAATCCGCGACTTGGATCGAACCCCGGAGCTTCAGACCACCAATGTGGCGTCTGTTTCAAGCGTCGCCACCAACGTGCCGGCCAACCCAATTTTCTGGAAACCGCCCGGCGTCGGGACGGACGGTTCCGACTGGGTTCAGCTTAAGTCCGGCGAATGGCTGCGCGGCGAGATCAAGTATGTGCAAAACAAGGAGGTGGAATTTGACAGCGACGAGCTGGACCAGCAGACGCTGAAGCTGAAGGATGTCAGCCATCTTTTCACGGCGCACCGGATGTTCACCCGGTTCGATTATGGCCTGCCGCTTTATGGCAAGGTCGTCATCAGCAACGATGTCGTGACCATCACTTCCGAGCCGCCCGTCAACAGGTCCCGCGACGATCTCATCGGCATCACCTACGGCAGCGGGAAATCCGGGATGCGCAACTGGTCGGGCGACTTCAGCCTGGGATTGAGCATGCAGTCCGGCAACAACGAGCAGACCACGTTGAGCACCAGCGCGGAACTGGCGCGGCGCACGCCCGGCACCACGCTGCTCATAGACTACCTCGGCAATTACAGCCAGGTGAACAATGTTCAGAGCGCCGACAACAAGCGCGTGAATCTGTCCTACGATGTCCGGCTGAATCAGGACTGGTTCGTGCGCCCCGTCCAGTTGGAATACTATCAGGACACGCTGGCCAACATTTCCTACCGCCTCACCGGCGGCGTGAGCGCGGGCTATTATATTTTTGACCGCACCGGGCTGGAGTGGACGGTGTCGGCCGGTCCCGGCTATCAGCTCACGCGGTTTGAGAACGTCGAGCCGGGGCAGTCCGACACCGCCACCACGCCGGCCGGCGTTTTCAATTCCAACTTCAAGCAGGACATCACGCAACGTCTCACCTTCATCCAGAACTGGCAAAGCACGTTCACGGATGAAAAATCCGGGCAATACACCCACCACGCCGTGACCACGCTGGAGTTCGAGATCAAGCGGTATCTCAATCTTGATGTATCGTTCATCTGGGATTACCTCCAGAATCCCGAAGCGAAATCCGACGGCGTCATTCCGCAGAAAAGCGATTACTACCTGACGGTCGGCTTTGGGGTGAGGTTTTAATCTGCCGCTGGCCAGCCTCAAACCGGAGACCGGTCATGGCTGGTTTCACGATCCAGCAGCGCGCCAGTGCTTTCAGGGACGAAAGAAAATGCCTGTCGTCCCGGACGGGACTGGTTAATCTTGGGTGTCGGTTCAATTCCGTCTGAAAACGCCGGGTTGTTATCAACAACTTTTTTCGCGGCACAATGATGAAATTCACAAAACTCCTGCGCCGGGTCGCCTTCGGGTTTGCCTGGACCGTCCTCGGTCTGGCCACGCTCTGGTCGGCGGCGGCGCTTTACTTTGATGCCAGGATTCCGTGGCTGCGGCTTCCGCTCGCGGTGGTTTACGCGCTGGGCATTTTGGCGGTGTGGATGTTCATTCGCCGCCCGTGGAAAATAGTGGTCACGGCCGCCGGCTTTTTGGCCGTGCTCGCCTGGTGGTTTTCATTGGAGCCGTCCAACAACCGTGACTGGCAGCCCGATCTGGCGGTGCTGCCGTATGCCGACATCAGCGGCAACCAAGTTGTCATCCATAACATCCGTAACTGCGACTATCACACCGAGACCAACTTCACCGTGCAACATTACGACCGGACCTTCAACCTCGACGCGTTGCGCACGGTGGATTTGTATCTGGTCACCTGGGGTTCGCCGGACATTGCGCACACGATGATCAGCTTCGGCTTTACCAATGGCGAGTATGTTTGTTTCTCCATCGAGACGCGCAAGGAAAAGGGCGAAGACTACTCGGCGGTGAAAGGTTTGTTCCGCCAGTTTGAACTGACCTACATCATCGCCGACGAACGCGACGTGGTGCGGCTGCGGACAAATTATCGGAAAGGCGAAGAAGCTTGCCTCTATCGCTTGCAGATGACGCCGGAGCAGGGGCGGAAACTGTTCCTGGACTATCTCCGTCGGGCCAATGCGCTGCACGAACACGCGGCGTGGTATAACGCGCTCACGGACAATTGCACCATCGCCATCCGCACCCAGCGTGATGCCGCCGACCGCGCGTCGTGGGACTGGCGGATGCTGCTCAACGGCCATCTCGATGAGCTGCTTTACGAACGCGGCACGATTGTCACGAATTTGCCGTTTGCGGAACTGAAAAAAATATCCAATATCAATCAGCGGGCCAAAGCGGCGGATTCGGCGGCGGATTTTTCGCGGCAAATCCGCGAGGGGCTGCCCGGCTTTGGCGAAGAACCGGCAGCGACCACTCATTAGGCCATGAAGAAATATCTCTTGAATGTTTGCCTGGCCGTCGCGCTGCTGGCGCTGGCGGGTTGCGTGACGCCCATCGGGGCGGACAAGGTGTCGCCGAGGCAAGCCTACCAGCAGCTCCACGAAAACGCGCTCACCAGCGACCAGTTCAGCTCGGACGCCCGGCGGGTGCTGAACCGGTATGGCCTCGAGGCGGCGTTCAAAAAAAATCCCGACGCCACGCTGGCAAAACTTCAAGCCATCGCCTGCACCGACGAGCGGCGCGACGTGATCTACGCCTTAAGCGAGTTGAACTACTGGAACGCGGATCGCCAGAGCCGGAGTGTCAAGCCGGGCGTGCCGAAGCTGGCGCGCAACAGTTACTTCGCCTCCGCCATTTATGCCTACCTCTACCTGCTGGGCGAAAGCACCGATGCCCGGCCGAATCCGTTCGACATCCGCTTCCGCACGGCCGGCGATCTTTACAATCGCGGTCTCGCCCAGGGCTTGATGGTCGGCACCAACGCGCTGGTCGAACTGGCCAGCGGCCCGCGCCAGACGCCGCCTGGCGTGGTGGCGGTGCAGTTCACGCAGCCGGGATTTCCGTGGAGCCTGGATTTGATCAAGGCGTTTTACTCCGCCGATGAATTCACCGTGCGCGGTCTCTCCACACGCAACCGCGATTCCGGCCTGGGCGCACCGCTGATCGCCGTCACGGAGAAGGTTGGCAAATTTCAGGAATCATTGCGCGCGCCCGCCACCATCTTCCTCCGCGTGTCCGGCAACGTGCGCGACTGGAGCGAGGGCAAGCTGACCACCACGCTGGAACTCTATTCCGCATTCGACCACACGCATGTAGAGATCAATGGCAGGCAGGTGCCGTTGCAGACGGACACCACCGCCCCGATCGCCCAGGGTTTGAACAACAGTCCCGTCTGGAGCCTGGGAATGGCCCAGTTCTTTTCCGCCGAGCTGCAAAACAAAACCGGCATCCGGCGCATGGAGCCTTACATACCCGGCCAGATTCCGGTGGTGTTCGTGCATGGCACGGCCAGCAGCCCGGTCTGGTGGGCCGAGATGTGGAACACGCTCAACGCCGATCCGGTGCTGCGCAAACATTATCAGTTCTGGACGTTCAATTACGCCAGCGGGAAGCCGATCACCATGTCAGCGGGAATTTTGCGCGATGACCTGATGAACCAGGTCAAGACGCTCGATCCAGAAGGCAAAGATCCGGCGTTACGGCAAATGGTCATCATTGGTCACAGCCAGGGCGGGCTGCTGGCCAAGCTGACCGCGACCGACACCGGCGACAAACTCTGGCAGCTCGTTTCCCAGACTAACATTGATGAGCTGAACATAGATGTGCCGACTCGCGAGCTGCTGCGGAGCAATTTTTTCTTCAAGCCGCTGCCGTGCGTCTCTCGCGTGATCTTAATCGCCACACCACACCGGGGCAGCTATCAGAACACGTCAATTGTCCAGAATCTCCTGAATCGTTTCATAACCTT